>Ga0187877_1004009_pt1 | contig 11587 bp, 9 predicted proteins | sample June2016WEW_17_1_3_FD_132430 | JGI IMG/M metagenome (GOLD analysis project Ga0187877, IMG submission 132430) | Peatland microbial communities from SPRUCE experiment site at the Marcell Experimental Forest, Minnesota, USA - June2016WEW_17_100 | ecosystem: Environmental > Terrestrial > Soil >... | reverse complement strand
TACCCGAACGCGAGTCCCTGCTGTTAGCTTGAATGCACTTCGCGAATCTGATCGAGGCGATCCGGAGCGGTACTGGAACATTCTAAGGCGGATAGGAGGGGCAAGAATCGTCTTCGATCGAGGTCCGCGCCAAGGCGTCCGCTCGTCTACCCTCTTGGGTCCTCTGTTAACTTCCCGGCCTCTAAATTTCAGTTGTGAGTTGCTCTGGCAGGATTTTACATCCGGTGGATAGGAAGGGCAAGCCAGGTATTCGATTGAGGTCCGCGTCAAGGCGTACTTTGTCCTCGCCGGTCCTCACGTTCCCACTTGAGAGAACACCTTAACTTCTCGGCCTCTCTAAATCACGGTTATGGTCTACTCTGGCCGGATTCTCAGCCCGAAAAGGGATGGCGGGGCAGGCAATTCCAGCGTCCAGCAGGTCCGTCCCGCCCCTGAGCCTACGGTCGTCCTATGACAACGGCAGGTTCCGTTCGATCTTGGCTGGAGTTGGTTGCGCTTGGTTTATCGCGGGCACAGTTCCGGGCACAATCTTCGCGCACTTCGGAGCGTTCTAATCCCTCCCTTCTGTTGAACCAGCGCGGGTGTGAAAATCCTACGGAATAATAGATTTAACTCTGGTATCATCGCCCCGCGCTTCCGTAAAACCACAGAAAGTCATCGAGATGATCACCGGCGACATCAAGAACCAAATCGATCGCATCTGGGACGCCTTCTGGTCCGGGGGGATCTCCAACCCGCTCGAGGTTATCGAACAGATCACGTATCTTCTCTTCCTACGCCGGCTAGACGACCTACACACCCTGGAAGAGAACAAGTCCGCCCGTCTTAAGAAGCCGATGGAGCGCCGCATCTTTCCCGAGGGCAAGGACGCCAAGGGTCGCTCCTACGAGGATCTGCGCTGGTCGCGCTTCAAGCATTTGGCCCCGGCGGAGATGTACGCCGTCGTGGGCGAGCACGTTTTCCCGTTTCTGCGCACGCTGGGCGGCGACGAGTCTACTTACGCCCACCACATGAAGGACGCGCGCTTCACCATCCCCACGCCGGCGCTACTGGCCAAGGTGGTGGACCTGCTCGACAACGTACCCATGGAGGATCGCGACACCAAGGGCGACCTCTACGAGTACATGCTCGGCAAGATCGCGGCCGCAGGGCAGAACGGCCAGTTCCGCACGCCGCGGCACATCATCCGGCTGATGGTGGAGATGACGGCGCCGCAGCCGACCGATCTCATCTGCGACCCGGCCTGCGGAACGGCCGGCTTCCTGGTCGCGGCGGGCTAATACCTGCGCGCGCGTCAGCCGGACATCCTGCACGACGCGAAGCTGAAGCAGCACTTCCATCAGCGCATGTTCCACGGCTTCGATTTCGACAATACCATGCTGCGCATCGGCAGCATGAACATGCTGCTGCACGGCGTCGAAAATCCCGACATCCGCTACCGCGACTCGCTGGCGCAGGACCACGCGGCCGACGAAGAGGCCTACACACTGGTGCTCGCAAATCCTCCCTTCGCCGGCAGCCTCGATTACGAGAACACCGCCAAGGATCTGCTGCAGATCGTCAAGACCAAGAAGACCGAGCTGCTCTTCCTCGCGCTCTTCCTGCGCCTGCTCAAGCCCGGCGGCCGCGCCGCCGTGATTGTTCCCGATGGCGTGCTGTTCGGTTCCAGCAAGGCGCACAAGGAACTGCGCCACGTGCTGGTCGAGGAGCAGAGGCTCGACGCCGTGGTCTCGCTCCCCGGCGGCGTGTTCAAGCCCTATGCCGGCGTCTCGACCGCGATCCTGCTCTTCACCAAGACCAACTCCGGCGGCACGGACCAGGTCTGGTTCTACGACGTGGAGGCTGACGGCTGGAGCCTCGACGACAAGCGCACCCCGCTGCTTTCGGAGGACAAGCTCGGCCCTGTGCCGCGCACGACGCTGACTGCCGAGGAGCACGCCAGGAACAACCTCCCCGACGCGCTCGATCATTGGGTCAAACGTATCGGTGCCGAGCGCTCCCGCCCGCGCACCGCGCAAAGCTTTTGCGTCCCAAAGGCCGACATCGCCGCGCAGGGCTACGACCTTTCGCTCAATCGATTTAAGGAAGTGGTGCATGAGGAAATTGAACACCGCGCACCAAGGGAGATTCTGGCCAGTCTCGGGGAACTGGAGGCTGAGATCCAACAGGGCATGAAGGATCTGGAGGGCTTGATAAAGTGATCTCTCGAAGTTTATTCGGCGGCGCATTTCCGGCTCGGCGGCTAGGTGATGTCGTGGAGTTTCTGGACAGCATGCGGCGGCCAGTGACCGAATCAGATCGTCGGCCCGGGCCATATCCGTATTACGGTGCAAATGGCCAGCAAGGGACAATCGATGACTTCCTCTTTAATGAGCCGCTGGTTCTGCTTGCGGAAGACGGTGGACATTTCGATGCGCCTGACAGAGGCATTTCTTACCGGATATCGGGCAAGACATGGGTAAACAACCACGCACATGTCCTGCGCCCGAAGCCGCAAATGAACCTTGCGTTCCTGTTTCGTGTTCTGGAGAACTATGACGTAACGCCGTTCGTAACCGGAACAACCAGGGGTAAGCTCACGCAAGCTGGTGCCGCAGAGATCGTTGTTCCCGTACCTCCTATACCCGAGCAGCGGTGGATTGCGGAGGTGCTGGACCGGGCGGAGGCGCTGCGAGCCAAGCGCCGCGCCGCCCTCGCCCAACTCGACACCCTCACCCAAGCCATCTTCCTCGACATGTTTGGCGACCCAATCACGAATCCGCGCGAATGGCAGCAGGAGAACCTGGAGACGTATTTTCACTTTTGTACTGGTAAACTTGATTCCAATGCAGCTGTGCCAGGAGGTGAGTTTCCATTTTTCACGTGCTCGCAGGATGACTTTCGAATCAATACCTACGCCTGCGATTGTGAGGCGCTTTTGCTCGCTGGTAACAACGCAAGCGCGGACTACTCAGTAAAGCACTATAAGGGGAAGTTTAATGCTTACCAGCGCACGTATGTGATTACCTTACAGAACGAGTGCAATTCTTATGACTACGCGCAATTCGTATTGATACACCGCCTTGCTGAACTGAAGCGAATGTCCAAAGGGACCAACACAAAGTATCTAACGCTGGAACTTCTTAAGAGGATCCGAGTTCCCGTTCCTCCAATACAACTCCAAATGGAATATGCCCGCCGGGTTATGGCGGTCAATGAGATCAGAATCTCTCACCACGCATCACTCGCTCAACTCGATGCTCTCTTCGCCTCGCTCCAGCACCGTGCCTTCCGGGGGGAATTGTAGCCATGGCTGCATTCGCTCCCCGCTTCATCATCACCAACGCGATCACCGCCGGCCTGACGGCGATCGAGCGAGCGCGGGGCTTTCTGGAGGCGGCAACCCTGTCGGAAGAGTGGCTGCGGCGCATGAGCCAGCGCGCCTTGCTGTTGGAAGCGCATCACACCACGCACATCGAGGGCACACAACTCACGATCGAGTAGGCGGAACAAACAGGTTGATTTATCAGCTGAAGACGTCCACATGATGCACTATAACCGTTTAGCCCCACAAAAGCGGCCACGGATTACACGGATTTCGCGGATTTTTCTTGATGCCTGCCCTGGTGAAGGTGCAGTTCATAAAACGGCCTCATGTGTTCCAGCGCGGGTCTTTCTAGGGTAATCCGTCTAATCCGTGAAATCCGTGGCTGCTTTTTGCCTTTAAGGAACGTATCGATGACCACAGGGATAAACGGATACGGTGAACTTATTGAATGACTTATGGAAACTTGCGACAAACTTGCGACATAACTTGCGACAAACTCCAGGGAGCCGAGACAATCTGTGACGCCGAGCCAAGGGGCTGATATGAGTCACTTCTGCTTTCTCCAGCGCGAATGGCCGGATGTTTTCGAGGCCGCGGGAAAGGCGGAGGCGGCGGTGCATCCGGACCCGCGCACGGCCTGCTTCTATGCTCGGCGCGCGCTTGAGCTGCTGGTGGCGTGGATGTACTAGCATGACGCCGCGCTGAAGCTCCCTTACCAGGACAACCTGAGCGCCCTGATCCACGAGCCGACGTTCAAGCAGGCTGCCGGTGGAGCGGTGTTCAACAAGGCGCGCGTGATCAATACACTGGGAAATCGCGCCGTCCACAGTCACCGCGCGATTCCGGGGGAGGATGCGCTGGCGGCGGTGCGCGAGCTTTTCCACGTCGCCTACTGGCTCGCCCGCACTTATGGCCGAGCGGATCGCCCCGCGCCGGGACTCGTCTTCGATGGCACCTCATTGCCAGAGGTCGCGCCGCTGCCGAAGCAGACCGCGGAGCAGTTGCAGAACCTCGAAACCGCGCTGCGCGAACGCGATGAGAAGCTCGCAGCACTCTTGTGCGACCGGACGGCGCTCGATGAAGAGCTGAAGCGACTGCGCGTCGAAGTCACCGAAGCCAAAAGAGCAGCCGCGGAGCAACCCGACACCCACGATTATTCGGAAGCAGAGACACGCGATTACTTCATCGACCTGCTGCTCAAGGAAGCGGGCTGGCCGCTGGACCAGGCGCGCGACCGGGAGTTTGAAGTCACAGGCATGCCCAACGAGGAGGGCATCGGTTTCGTGGACTACGTGCTCTGGGGCGATGACGGCAAGCCCCTGGGTCTCGTTGAAGCAAAGCGCACCCGGCGCGACCCGCGCGCCGGCCAGCAGCAGGCAAAGCTCTACGCCGATTGCCTGGAGCAGCAATTCGGCCAGCGTCCGGTGATTTTCTACTCGAACGGTTACGAGCACTGGCTATGGGACGACACGAACTACCCGCCGCGCCATGTGCAGGGCTTCTATAAGAAGCCGGAACTGGAACTTGTCATACAGCGCCGCGGCACCAGGAGGTCCCTCGCCTCTGCCGAGATAAACTTGGCCATTGTGGAGCGGTTCTATCAGACACGCGGCATTCGCCGCATCGCGGAGGCCTTCGAGCGTGACCATGACCGCAAAGCGCTTTTGGTGATGGCCACCGGCGCCGGCAAGACGCGCACAGTGATCGCGCTAAGTGACTTGCTCATGCGTTGCAACTGGGTGAAGCGCGTGTTGTTCCTGGCGGACCGCGTGGCCCTGGTCAGGCAAGCGGTCAACGCCTTTAAGCGGCATCTGCCCGACTCATCGCCGGTAAACCTGGTTACCGAGAAGGACGCCGAGGGGCGCGTCTTCGTCTCGACGTATCCAACCATGATGGGACTGATCGACGAAACGCGGGACGGGCAGCGCCGGTTCGGTGTTGGCCACTTCGATCTGGTTATTATCGACGAAGCCCACCGCTCAGTATTCCAGAAGTACCGCGCCATCTTCGACTATTTTGATTCGCTCCTGGTCGGTCTCACGGCCACGCCCAAGGACGAGGTTGACCGAAACACATACAGCTTGTTCGATCTTGAAAACGGCGTGCCCACCGATGCCTATTCGCTCGAGGAGGCGGTACGCGACAGGTTTCTCGTTCCGCCCAAAGCTGTTTCAGTCCCGCTCAAGTTCCAACGCGAGGGAATCAAGTACAACGAGCTGTCGGAAGAGGACAAGGATCAGTGGGACGCTCTGGAGTGGGACGAAGAAGGCAACGTACCCGACAGGGTTGAGGCAGCGGCGGTCAATAAATGGTTGTTTAACGAAGACACGGTGGACAAGGTACTGGAGCACCTGATGACCCGCGGCGTGAAGGTGGCGGGCGGTGACAGGCTGGGCAAGACCATCATTTTTGCCAAGAATCAGGATCACGCCAAGTTCATCGCCGAACGCTTCAACGCAAACTATCCTCATTACAGAGGTAAATTCGCCCGCGTCATCACCTTCGAAACCGACTACGCGCAGAGCCTGATCGACGACTTCGCGAAGAAAGAAAAGGCGCCCCACATCGCCATCTCCGTGGACATGCTTGACACAGGTATCGATATCCACGAGGTCGTGAATTTGGTGTTCTTCAAGCTGGTGCGCTCGAAGACCAAGTTCTGGCAGATGGTAGGTCGCGGAACCCGCCTCTGCGATGACCTGTTCGGGCCGGGTCTGCGCAAGAAGTTCTTCTACGTCTTCGATTATTGCCAGAATCTGGAGTACTTCAGCCAGAATCCAGAGACAACGGAAGGAGCACTCGGGGAGTCGCTGGGCAAGCGGCTATTCACGGCACGACTTGAAATAATCAGCGAGCTGGACAAAAGACTCCCGGCCACCGCCCATGTGGTCGGGGAACCTGCCGTCACCTACAGCGAGCCAACGACCGAGGCAGAGCTACGCTGCACTATCGGCGAGCTGTTGCACAGCGAAGTCGCTGCGATGAACCTGGATAACTTCGTGGTCCGACCGCGGCGCCGAGTCGTCGAGAAATACGCTCGGGCTGGGGCCTGGGCCGCCCTCTCGGCTGAGGACCTGTTGGAACTTTTGCATCAGGTCGCGGGGTTGCCGTCCGAACTTGAGGCAGAGGCAGAAGAGGCCAAGCGGTTTGACCTACTTGTCCTCAACCTGCAACTGGCACTCTTGCGCTCAGAACCAGCTTTCGAGCGTCTTCGAGATCAGGTCAAGGTCATTGCGGGTTTGTTGGAGGAGAAGTCGACCATCCCGATGGTGCGGGATCAAATGCCGCTGATCCACGACGTGCAGACGGATGAGTGGTGGCAGGACGTGACGGTTCCAATGCTCGAGTCTTTGCGCCGCCGGCTTCGCGATCTGGTTAAGCTCATCGAAAGGCAGAAGCGCAAACCCATCTACACCGACTTCGAAGACATGATGGGCGCCGAGACCGACGTGGATCTGCCCGGTCTTAGTGAAGGCGCGGACTTCGAAAAGTTCCGTGCAAGAGCTCAAGCGTTCCTGCGCGCCCACCAGGACCATATCACAATCCATAAGCTACGAATGAACGTGGCTCTTACGGCGGCCGACCTGGCTGAGCTGGAACGCATGCTCGCCGAGAACAAGGTGGGCCGGCCAGAGGATATCTCTTTGGCAAAGACGGAGGCAAAAGGGCTCGGTTTGTTCGTGCGCTCTCTGGTGGGCATGGACCGAGAAGCTGCCAAGCAAGCACTTGCAGGTTTCCTATCGGGCAAAACTTTTGCCGCGAACCAGATCGAGTTCGTGAACCTGATCGTGAATCACCTCACCGAGCACGGCGTGATGGAAGCCTCGCTGCTCTATGAGTCACCGTTTACTGACCTGACGCCGCGGGGTCCCGATGGCCTATTCAGTTCCGAGCAGGTCGACCAGTTAATGTCTGTGCTTGAGCACGTTCGGGCGACTGCGGTAGCAGCATGAAATTCGGTGACAGAAATTCGGTGACAGGCTACTCAATTCCCGAATTCGGGGGTATACAGATCGAGTTTTTCCGATTGAATTGGGGAATTGAGTAGCCTGTCACCGAATTTTTTTATTCCTTGTCTGTGAAACCGAACGAAGCGTGGGTGCCGTCGCAAAACGGCTTGTTGCTCGACGCGCCGCACCGGCAGAGCGCAACGCGGTTGCGCACCTCGTAGGCCACGCCGTCGGCGCCGATCACGGGGATGCCGCCCCGTACCCAGAGGGGCCCGCTGATCTTCTTCGCCGTGTCCTGCACCAGCCCGATCGACGGCTCGAAGTGGGGTTCGAGCGCCTTGCCCGTCGCGCGATCCTCGGCTACGAGGCGCCCGCCGGGGCAGTGGCCCGCCTCGTGCTCCACGAGCCGGCGCGCGCGGGGTTGATCGGTCCTCTCGACGAGGTTCCACACCCGCCCGTGCGGGTCGCAGAAGCGGGCAAACGCGCAGAGGCTCTCCGCGTCCTTGAGCGCCATCTCGGGGCCCTCGATCCGCTCGGCCTGCTCCTCGTAGGGCGCGCGGCTCGCGGTCTCCGTCCCGTCGAACCCGATCTTGCCGTGGGTCCCGTCGCAGAACGGCTTGTGCGCCGAGCGGCCGCACCGGCACAGGGCGTAGGGTTCTTCCGTGGGAACCCGTTCGCCCTCGCGCCACTCCAGCGACTCCCCCTGCTCGTTGGCGACGATGTGCTGGTGCGCCAGCGGCACGCGGCCCTCCACGAGGTACGGCCCGTCCTCGGCCACCGTGATCTTATGTCCGTGTTCCTTCTTCATGGCTCTTGCCTCCTAATCGGCCCGAAGGCCCGTCTTCCGCACGGAGGATGGCCGGGCGCTGCGCCCCTCCCCCGCCGTGCAGGCCTCGCTGCAGTCAAACTCGACCTGTTACTTCGCCAGGCCGATCTGTTGCATGAAGCTGAGGTTATCCCAGAAAAGGTACTCCTCGTCCATGACGCCGTCCTTCCAGTGACCGACGGTGCACATGTTGATCTTGTATGGCTTTCCCGTGGGCGCGATGGTTTTGCCGTCGCCGCCGGGCATGGGCTTGGTGAAGGTGCCCTCCATGACGCCGATGACGGCGGTCCACTCCCCCTGGCCGAGCTTGACGGTGTGGACCTTGATGCGGGTGTCGGGGGCGTACACGAACATGCCCTTCAGGTCCTCGATGTGCTTCTCGATGCCCTTGGTGAAGTGGCCGTCGGGCCAGTGCACGATCACGTCCTTGGAGTGGCTCTCGTGGAGGCGCTGCCACTGCTGCAGTGTGAAGACGACGTAGTCGAGTTCGTCGAAGGTGTCGAGGTGCGCCTTGACCAGGCGCTCCGCCTCCTCGTACTTTATTTCCTTCTGCTTGGACGGATCTGCCTGTTTGGGCGGGTCTTGGGCCATCACGGCGGCGGAGCCTGCGAGGACGAGGCCGAGCGCCAGGACGCCGAGGATGGTGAACCAGCGGGAAGTTCGGGTCCTAGTCATGTGATACCTCATGGAAATGGTCAACGCCAAGTGGTAGACCCATTTTGGCGTGGTGAGGGCAAAAACACAACTCACTTCGACCCGATCTCAACGCCGCAAAGTACCTTTGGGGTTAGAGTGATCCGAAAACTAGGGACGCCACGCTATTGGAAACTATGGACGCCACACTATTTCGAGCTGCAGGGAATAAAGATCCCGCACCTGCCTACTATATCAAATCGCCCGCTTCTCATCCAGACTGCCGTCCATCGCCCAAGCAATACGGGCTGGCGAGACAGAGAGCCTGATTTCCATTGAGGGTCAGAGACCATGCCCTCTGTTCTTGGCAGAGGTGTCGAAAAACTCCTTATTGAAGGCCACCGTTTTGCCTTATTATCTCGTTCGTGATCGGTTTGAGTTCTGGCGGCTGCATCCAACGGGGCAGAGTTGAGTGAACACCGCAAGTCAGGGGTGGCGCCGCCCCCAGGGCGAACCTCCGAGCCGAAGGATTGCAGCTCATTCGGGATATCCACGCCAACATCGCACGGTGAGGATGCATATGCGGCAGCATGTTGTAGCGATGCTTCTGTGTTGCTGTCTCGCCTCATCGGGATACAGTCAATCCAAACTCACGCCCGAGGACGTGATTGCGCGGCATCTAGAATCTATTGGCAATGCCAGCGCGCGTGCGGCCGCGAAGTCACGGTCCGTGGAAGGAACCGCGACGGTGATGATCGTGCGTGGCGGCCAGGGCGGTGATTCGGGTCTGTGGAAGATGACCACCAACGGCTCGAAGTTCAACCTCGCCATGCGCTTCCCAAATCAGGTCTATCCCGGCGAGAATATCTCCGCGGACCGAACTCACGTCAACATTGCCACCGTGGCTGCGACGACCCGCTCGCAGCTTGGCGAATTCCTCTACGTGTGCAGCGAAGTCTTGAAGGAAGGACTTTTCGGAGGGACATTATCGACGGCGTGGCCGCTGCTCGATCTGAGCGCGCACCAGCCCGAGATGCGCTATGTCGGATTGAAAAAAATCGATGGCCGTGAACTGCAGGATATACGCTACAAGCCGCGGAAGGGGGAGAGCGACCTTCAGATCGACCTCTACTTTGAACCCGAAAGTTCCCGACACGTCATGACGATCTATTCGTTTCACGTGGTACCCAATATGGCGCGAACCACCCATCCTTTCGGACAGATCGAAGGCGAATACAGATTGCAGGAAACGTTTGCGCAATTCCGGCCGGAGGACGGGCTCTCCTTGCCAACGCAGTGGAGCATCGAAATGAGCTGGGAGGGCGCTGGCGGATGGCTCCAGAAGTGGACGTTCGCGGCCGAGCGCTTCACTGCCATGCCCGCCGTCTCCGCCACCAAAAGCCCAGGCACAAGTCCGGCTAGCGACAAGACGGTCAAGTGACCGAAGGAACATGCGGCACAACCTCCTCGAAAGGGAACGGGGAAGTGAGCTGCAGCATCATTTTGAGTTATGATTGCTTTCACGGGCCGGAGAGACGGCGCAACGTAAGTGCAGGAAGCACCGGCAGGTATTCGTAAGTATCATCACCTGGTGGGTGAGCCTTGCGCCGGCTTCTCCCGATGCAGCGCCCCAAAAGCTACGGGCGGCGCAGCTCACTGCGGCTTCTTGCTCATAGGAATACACGCAATCTCGATGCCCTCAACCAGTTTTGTGGTGGGAGCCTCCGGCTTCCATCCATGTGCGCGGTAGAAGGTAGCGGCCACTTTGCACCAGCGCACGTTTCCCAGATCGGCACTACGCGGGAGTGACCTAAGTACGAGCCTAACGAACTTGGAGGAGGAGGGCGTGCGGACGCTCCGACCCGGACCTCGATCGAATAGGGGCTTGTCGCTCCTACCGCGGCCGGCGGCCGTAACCAAGGTTGTTCCCTACGATCTGGCGCCGGCCGCGCCGCATGTCTCGTGGTTACGGTTTTGGTCGCGGCCATGGCTCCACCCACAAATATATCGCACGCCCTGCTCTTCGTAGTAGCTTGTGTCATCGTGGACGCTTGATATAGATTGTACTATGTATTCTGCCTTCAGGATTGATTCCTCCCCGCTGCGGAAATCGGAGCAGCCTGGGAGTAAAGTAGACATAACATCCAACCTCGGAGTGTGCCGGCCCTCACAGCGGAGCGCCAGCCATGAAGACGCTTTATTTAGGCTTTCGCGCGGCCGCTATTGGCCAATTCATTGAATCAAGAGGATCAACCCAATGCCCTGGAAAGAGAAAAGAGTCAGTCGCCGTGAGGTTTTGCAGGGCGCCGCGGTGGTCGGCGCCGGTGTGGCAACGATCAGTGCGCTTGGATCACTAACGTCTGCATCCGCTTCAGACGCGGCAGTCCCGGCCAAGTGGGACAAAGCTGCAGATGTCGTCGTTATCGGCGCGGGAGCCACGGGGCTCCCTGCAGCCATTGAAGCAATCCAAAACAAAGCATCGGTAATTCTAATCGAAGCGAACAGTGATGTTGGCGGGCACGCCATCGTAAGCGGTGGAAACATACCGCTTGGCGGCGGGACGAGTGCGCAGAAGAGAAACAACATAGCGGATTCACCGGATCTCCTCTTTGCGGACCTGACAGACTGGTCGGTGGTAGAAACCAAGGGTTCCCTGATTACAGATACAACGACAGGGAGGTCATTCGCGCCTTTGCCGATAACAGCGCTCCGGCTTTTGAGTGGCTCGCATCCAATGGAGTGGTGTTTGTCGACAGGGCGCCGGACACACGCGGCGGAACCTCGGTCGGGAACTCGGTCCCCAGAGAAATGCATGCGGCGGCAATGGCATGGCCGCAAATGAATACCGGAGTGCCGGTGAACCCCGCGGTT
>Ga0187877_1004005_pt1 | contig 11595 bp, 11 predicted proteins | sample June2016WEW_17_1_3_FD_132430 | JGI IMG/M metagenome (GOLD analysis project Ga0187877, IMG submission 132430) | Peatland microbial communities from SPRUCE experiment site at the Marcell Experimental Forest, Minnesota, USA - June2016WEW_17_100 | ecosystem: Environmental > Terrestrial > Soil >... | reverse complement strand
TCCGTCTCACCATCTCCATCGACTTGCTGAATCGGACGAGGTTCCGCGTGTGCAAACGAAAAGATTGTCGCGCGCCCTATCCCGTCGAGTCAGATCATGAACGCAAATACTGTTCGCAATACTGCGGGCATCTCGAATCAGTACGTAAACAGCGCAAAAAGGGGAAGAGAGCAAAAGGAGAACGTCATGGCAAAGGCTAGGCAGCGAGATGGAGTGTATTACCGCAAAGATCGGGGAATCTGGTGCATTTCCTACATCGACGCGGACGGGGAACGCACGCGGAAAAAAGTGGAAGGGTATACCCGCAAACAGGCCCTCGACGCACTCCACGAAACAGAGACGAAGGTCAAGCAAGAAATGAGACTCGGCGTTCGTGAGGACAGCGAGATCAGCACCAAAGACCTGTTAGAGCGATTCAAAAAACATCAAAAGTCACGGCTCGCGCCTACTACTTTCGCGCGCCTCGACGGGATTCTAAAAACTCTGCAGGAGCACCTACCAGCACAGGCGAAGGCGATCACCAGGGCCAAAGTTAATGAGTATGTCGATACGCGCGCCATGACCGTCAAGCCCGGAACTGTGGCAAAAGAACTGTTCACACTCTCGAAGATTCTTCGCCTTGCCGTAGACCAATGGGAGCTGCTCAATCGAAACGCAGCGCATGGCGTCACGCCTCCAAAGGAGCCGAAAGGTCGGACTCGCTATCTGACGCCTGGCGAATTGAAGGCCGCTCTCGAATCCGCTCCTGAGTGGATGCGGGCGCCGATGGCCTTCGCTGCTTGTACCGGATGCCGGCGGGGGGAACTGCTTGGCCTCAAGTGGATGGACGTGGACTTTGATCGACGGCTCTTCTACCTGCGCGAAACCAAAAACGGCGATACCCGTATCCTGCGGCTTGGCGCCGCAGCCATGCAAGTGCTGGCGAGCCTTCCCCGCGGCAAGGCTGGAGATGCCGTCTTCGCGGGAGTAGATGGACAAAAACTGTCTGTTTATTCGCGCCGCGTGTTTCATCGGCTCGGCATCTCGGATGCCAGCTTTCACACCTTGCGCCACACCGCGGCAAGCTGGCGGGTCATGGAAGGGAATGATCTGTACACCGTGAGCAAGATTCTCGGCCACAAAACGCTGCGCATGACGGAACGGTATGCGCATCTCTCTCCTGAGTACATGGCGAAATCGGCCGGAACGCTCGACGGGATCATGGGTAAAGTGTTGGGACCGGCCAAGAATGCGAATCGCTTGCTCGGCGCGGGAACGGCGCCTGCTCCGAAAACTGCCTCAAAGCCGGCCTCCGTTAGTCACCACAGAGTCACCAGAAAACGACACGCCTAGAAGACTCACTCTAAGTTATTGATTCTATGGCGTCCCCGACGGGATTTGAACCCGTGTTATCGCCGTGAAAGGGCGGTGTCCTAGGCCGGGCTAGACGACGGGGACGAGTAGGAGAGCAAAGCGCAGAGGTGAGATTGGCCGCGGGTGCCCCTAGAGAAGAGGCTATCAACTCGGCAAATGCGTGTCAAAAGAAACGATGGAACGAAATAGAGCTTTGAAGCATCCAAAGGGCGTGGCCGCGTGGAACGATGAAGTGACTGCCGGGAGTCGCGCGCGCCGGAACCAGAAGCGTCACCATCACGTAGTGAACTTGTGCGCTATTCTCGATGAAGATTCACATCGAAGTGAGCGCTTGCATTGGACGGCGCCACGCTGTTTTTTTGTGACAATTACCCAAATCCGCGTAACGCATGATCGAGGCGAAAACCGCAACGAATCACCGCGGAAACGCTCCGGGGCGTGCCCGCCCCAATCGCCCAACGCAGAGCGCGGCGGTCACGTTAGCCAAAGGAAGAATCGAGTGACCCAAAGCAGATTGAAGCGCATTTATACGATCGGTTGCCTGATCCTGACTGGAATGGCGGCATGCGGTTGCCAGAAGAAGCAAGCGACAGCCGGACCCCAGATGCAGGCACTGCCGGTGCAGACGGTGACCGTTTCAATGGCGCCCGTTGCGCAAGGCAGCGAATATGTAGCCACGATCAAGTCGCGCCGGTCAACCGCCCTGCTGCCGCAGGTAAGCGGGCAGCTTACGGAAATTCGCGTCCACTCCGGCGACCAGGTAAGCGCCGGCCAGCTGCTGATGGAGATCGACGCGCGCCAGCAACGCGCAACGGTGGACTCGCTGCGCGCAACCGAACGGCAAAAGAAAGCGCTTGACGACTACGACACAGTGGAGGTGGACCGCCAGCGCAAGTTATTCGAGGCGGGCGTGACCAGCCGCGATGCGTACGAGCAGGCGCAACAGGCGTTTCAAAACGCCAAAGCGGACTACCAGTCGGCAGTGGAGGCGCGCAAGGCAGGGGAACAACTGCTGAGCTACTACACCATCCGCGCGCCGTTCGCGGGCGTGGTGGGCGACATCCCGGTGCACGTCGGCGATTATGTGTCACAGAATCAATCGCCGGCCACTGTCCTCACCACGATCGACGAAAACAATCATCTCGAGGCGTATATCTATATCCCCACGGAGCGCGCCGCCGAGGTGCGAGCAGGTCTGCCGGTAGATCTGACAGACAACAACGGTAAGCTGCTGGAGAAGACGCGGATCGAATTCGTTTCGGCTGAAGTGGACAGTACTCTTCAGGGAATTCTGGTGAAGGCTCCGGTGCAAGCGAAGCCCGAGATGCTTCGCAACGCGCAGTTGGTGAAGGCCAAAGTCGTCTGGAGCACCAAGCCGATGGCAGTTGTTCCGGTGCTTGCGGTGACGCGGCAGGGCGAGCAGAGTTTTGTGTTCGTGGTGCTGAAGCAAAATGGAATGGCGGTGGCGCACCGGACTCCGGTCGTGCTCGGCGACACCGTGGGGAACAACTACTCCATCGTTTCGGGACTCAATGCGGGCGACAATGTGATTGTTTCGGGAACGCAGTTCCTGGTTGATGGCATGCCAGTGATGCCGATGGGAGGACCACCGCAAGCGCCACCCTCGCATGGACAAGGGAGTGGACCTCAAGGCAAGGCACAAGGAGCGCAGGCCGAGAATGGTGGAGCGCCGCGCAGTGCGGCCTACCATCCTCATCGCAAGAAGAATCATAGGGCTCGGGCAAAGAAGAGCAAACACACGCAGCCCGCGACGGTTTCGTAGGAAAGAGGGCCCAACGTGTTTGTCGATTTCTTCATTCATCGCCCGGTCTTCGCCACGGTTTGCGCCCTGCTCATCATTCTTGCGGGCGCAATCTGCATTCCCAATCTTCCTGTGGCCATGTATCCCACGCTGGCGCCGCCCGTCGTTTCGGTGACGGCAAACTATGTGGGCGCCGATGCGGAAACCGTCGAGAAAGCCGTTACCATCCCGCTCGAAGAGGCCATCAACGGTGTGGAGGGGATGCGCTACATCAGCTCATCGAGCACGAACAGCGGCAGCTGCGAGATCGACATCACGTTCCAGACCGGCTATAACCTCGACATCGCGGCCGTGGACGTGCAGAACCGCGTCGCAGGAGTAGAGGGCCGCCTGCCCGGCGAAGTGGTTTCCACCGGCATCAATGTCCTGAAGTCAAATTTCAACTTCGTCTTCGGCGCGGGATTTTTTACGCGCGACGGGCGCTACTCAAGCGAATTCATCTCGAACTACCTGGACATCTACGTCATCGACGCGCTCAAGCGCGTTCCGGGCGTGGGCGATGTGGTCAACTTCAGCGCACGCAAGTACGCCATGCGCGTGTGGCTCGATCCCGTGCGTCTGGCCTCCCGCGGCCTCACCGCAGGCGACGTAGTGAGCGCGCTTGAGGAGCAGAACGTCGAGGTTCCAGCGGGACAGCTCGGGCAGCCGCCAGCCGACCCGAAACAGGCTTACCAGATTCCTGTTCGTGTTGTCGGGCGGCTCACCGACCCGGAAGAGTTCGACAACATCATTGTCAAATACTCGCCCAACGGCCTGGTGCAGCTGAAGGACGTGGGCCACGCGGAGGTGGGCGCCGAAAGTTATGGCACCGCCCTCAAGTACCAGGGCCATGACGCGATGGGCATTGGCGTGGAGCAATTGTCGAACGCCAACTCCCTCGAAGTGGATCGCAGCGCCAAAGCCGCGCTCGCACAGCTCTCAAAGAACTTCCCGCCCGGCCTCGAATACGCAATTGCTTTCGACTCCACCACGGCGGTCGGCGAATCAATTCGCGAGGTGCTCGTCACGCTGGCCGTGGCCATTGTGATTGTCATTACGGTCATCTTTCTTTTTCTGCTCGACTGGCGCGCCACCATTATTCCGGCTGTCACCATTCCCGTCTCTCTCATTGGCACCTTCGCGTTTATCCGGATCTTTAATTTCTCCATCAATTCGCTCACGCTCTTCGGCATCACGCTGGCCACCGGCCTGGTGGTCGATGACGCGATCGTGGTGATCGAAAATGTTCAGCGCCACATTCACATGGAGCACTCCAGGGCGCGGGAGGCGACTTCGCGCGCCATGAGCGAGGTGACCAGCGCGGTCATTGCCACGTCGCTGGTGCTGGTCGCCGTGTTCGTGCCTGTTTCGTTCTTCCCCGGCACCACCGGAATTCTCTACCGGCAGTTTTCGCTCACTATTGCGTTCTCGATCGCTATCTCGGCCTTCAATGCGCTCACCCTGTCGCCTGCGTTGTCGGCAATGTTCCTGCGGGGCGAAGATGCCCGCCCGCGCCAATTGGATTTTCTTCATATCCGGCTCGTCTCGCGTGCTTTTGCCGCGTTTATTCACGGTGCTGATGCTTTCATCGATTGGCTGGCCAGCACGTATGCGCGCATCATTCACGTTGCGCTGCAACTGCGCTTTCTGCTCCTGCTGTTGTTTTTTGCCGGTCTGGCCGCAACTGTCTGGATTTATCGCGTGGTTCCCACCGGCTTCATCCCTCAGGAAGACGAGGGTTACTTCATGGTGATCGTTCAGGCTCCACCGGGGTCGTCGCTCGCTTACACAACAAACCTTGCTGACGAGGGTGCTGCCATCATCGCGCAGAATCCCCACGTGGGCGGATTGTTTTCCATCATTGGCTTCAGCATCGCCGGCAGCGCATCGAACGCCGGCATGATGTTTGTGAACTCAAACACAACAAACGAGCACGGCGGAAAGGCATACTCGACCGCCGACATCATCAAGGATGTCTCGCCCAAACTGCAAATGCTGATGTTTGCCCCCAATGGGGGTCTCGTCGAGGCGGTTATGCCCCCTGCCGTAGAGGGCGTGGGAGCATTCGGCGGGTTCCAGTTCATGCTGCAGGATCGGGGCGGCAACACGCTGAGCGACCTGGACCGCGCGGCGCATCAGATTGTGAACACAGGCAGCACGCATAAGGATCTCACCGACCTGTTCACTACTTTTTCCGCCAACGACCCGCAGGAACTGGTGACGGTCGATCGCGAGAAGGCCAAGGCAATGGGTGTTTCGATCACTCAGATCGCGAGCACCCTCAACGTCCTCATGGGCTCGGAGTACGTAAACGACTTCGACTACAACAACCGCACGTATCGCGTCTACGTGCAGGCCGATGAGCCCTTCCGCATGAATGTGAGCGACCTGCACAGCTACTATGTGCGTTCCGATTCCGGCCAGATGGTCCCGCTCGACAACCTGGTTACGGTTGCCAATAGCGCGGGGCCTCCCGTGATTACGCACTACAATCTCTTCCGCGCCGTGGAGATCGACGGTTCTGCGGCTCCCGGGATCAGCTCCGGCCAGGCGCTCCAAAGCATGGAAAAGGTGGCGACGCAAAACATGATGCAGGGCATGAACTTCGAGTGGACGGGGCTCACTCTCGACGAAATCGAGTCCAGCGGCAGGGCCCTCGTCATCTTCGCCCTCGGCATTCTTGTCGTTTATCTCACGCTTTCAGCGCAATACGAAAGCTTTGCACTGCCGTTTATTATTCTGCTGGCCGTGCCCATGGCTGTGCTGGGCGCGCTGGGACTGGTTTCGCTGCGTGGTTTCGCCAACGATGTCTATTGCCAGATCGGCCTGGTGATGCTCATTGGCCTCTCGGCGAAGAACTCAATTCTGATCGTCGAATTCGCGGAGCAGTTGCGGCGCAAGGGCCGTTCCATTTCCGAAGCGGCAATCGAGGCCGCGGAGCTGCGCCTGCGGCCGATTCTGATGACCTCGTTTGCCTTCATCATGGGCGTCATGCCGCTGGTCTTCGCCACCGGAGCCGGCGCGCTTGGCCGCCGCTCAGTGGGAACGACGATTGTGGGCGGCATGTTGCTCTCCACGGTACTCAATCTCGTATTTATTCCCGTCCTCTATGTGATCCTGAGCCGCGTGCTCAAGCGCGGCGATAAACCTGAAGCTCGGGCGAGCGCCGAATCCTGAAGGGCCGCGGGATCACGGTTTCTTCAGCGGCTGGGCGGGTCCGACCTGCGTCGCAGTGGCCGTGTAGAGACTGCAACTGTCGGTGGTTTCCTTGAAGCGGAAATAAGGATGGAAAAACAGCGCCGCTCGCGCATCGCCTGAGCCCTCGGCCAAATCCGTGAGCCAGACGCCGTCGGGTCGCGGTTCGTTGTGGATGTGCAGCCAAAAGCCCTTATGCAGGTTCGCCACCAGACCACCGCCGATCTTCAAATCGGCCACCGAAGTCATATTGATATCGATCAGCTCGCCGGTCTGCTCGTCTATAGAAACCTTGCCCTGCATCACCTGGGCAACATGCTGGTTCAGGTTCCTGGCCTCGAAATGCGGATTCGGCACGATGTCGTAAAAGAGCACGCTGCGGCCGTTCATGCGCTCCCGGCGGCCATTGGCAAGCATCATAGCCTCCATAAAGTCTTGGAGTTCCTGGTTCTGCTTGTCTTCTTCCTTCTGCGCGTTGGCCTGGTTACTGTATTTGAGCGTCTCTTTCATCACGCGGTCGTCCTGCTTATGGGCATCATCTGGCGAAAGGTCTTTGCCGTCTTTCTGGAGGGTGCGTTCGATAGGAATGCCGTTGACGTAAAAGAGATCCGAGACCACTCTTGTGTCTTTTTTCGTGTTGCCTTTGCTGTCGGTCTCGATCGTTTCTTCCGTAATGCGGCAATCGTATTTCTCCCGCTCGGCGGCCAGCTTGCGCTCATTTTGAAGCGCCCGCTGCAGAAGTTCGACGGCATTGGGAAGAGGTGGGTTCCCGGCAGGCCTTGCGCTCGGCGCGGAGGTCGCTGCAGACCAGGCAATGACAATGACGGCGAGAAGGCAGTCGGCTTTATGTTGCATGAAGAAACGATTCAGTTTGCTCGTGCCGCAAGGGCTCGTGCTCTGCCGCGCCGGGCAGTCCGTCAGGGGCCTACCGGCAGCGCAGGCATTGCGCCTTGAGTCTTTGCTTCGGCAACCACAGCGTCCAGATGGTCCAGCACGTCGGCAACGGTCATCGTGTACACCTCGCGGCGCGCATCGTAACCTTCTTCGATCAGTTGCTTCAGGTACCGGCCTGCAATCTGCGCCGCAAGCTGGTCGGTGATCACCTTTCCGGTGCGCTTCTTCTGTTCCAGCCATGCGGTGCACGGCAACGCGATCCACATGGGACGGCCGTTTACGTCGAAGCGCACGTCCACCGCGTCAGCGTGGCGAGTGGCGATGGCCACCATGTTCGCTTTCCAGCGGCAGTGCAGATCTTCGCCGCTCCAGCGATCGGTGATGTGAAAGTCTTCGTACATGCTCTTAGCCTATCGTCCCGGCAGGGAGGGGGCAAGTTGAGGCCGCGCTCGCGTAGCGTTCCAAACTGAGTTGAAGCGCCGGCGCAGGTCAGGCTTTCAGCCGGTGGACTCTGCGCAAACCGCGCTGATAAACTAATGGGGTTGCAGTGCCGCCAACCTCATCTGTTCGGACCCGCCTGCAAGTCGACCGGCAAAGGATAAGAAAGATTCCGTGGATACTCGAACACGTCACGCCCTGAAAAAAGACAAGTTTGCCCAGGCTGCCGCCAGCAGCGCCAGTTGGGTGAGTGAGCACCAGACCAGCGTGGTTCGCTGGAGCGTCGTCATTGGTGCTGTTGTTGTACTGGCTATCGGTGGGCTGATCTTCTGGAGCGTTCGTGCGTCCGCTGCCAACACCGCCCTGGGTTCGGCGCTGGACGTGTACACGACGCCCCTGGCCATCCCGGGGGCTCCGCCGGAACCCAATGTGTACACCACGACTGCCGCGCGAGCCACCGAAGCCAATCGCGAGTTTGTGGCCATCGCACACGATTACAGCTGGCTGCCCGAAGGAACCAAGGCCAGGTATTTCGCGGGCGTTACCTACGAAGAGCTGGGCGAGAACGGCAACGCCGAGACCGATCTGAAGGCTGCCGCGGGGGCCTGGGACCGCAATGTGGCAAACCTGGCCAAACTGGCCCTGGCTGGCCTCTACCAGCAAACGTCTCGCAACGATAAAGCGATCAGCCTCTATAACGAATTGGCTGCAAAGCCTTCAGCCACAGTATCTTCAGGTGTAGCCCAGCTTGACCTTGCCGATCTGTATGCTGCCGAAGGCAAGCAGGACATGGCGCGTGCGCTGTGGGCCAAGGTGAAGGACGCGGACAAGGATGGTGCGGCCGGCCAGATCGCCGCTCAAAAGCTCGGCACGAAGTAAACAGCCCGGCCTCGGGAGGGGTTGCCTGGGCAATCCCGGCAGGCAGCAAAGGCAGGGATTCGGCGAGGTCGAGCATATTCTTGTCTGCCTGCGTCTGGTGGGTGATGAGTACCAGCCAGGCCATAGTCGCAGGGTGGATGGAGATTCCCACGAGCGCGGTGAACGAAGATGCCCGCCGGCGCGCGGAAGACGATGTGCTCGCGGCGATGGTCGACCAATACGCCGGCGCTCTCTACCGCGTCGCCTATTCCGTTCTGCGCAATCCCGCTGACGCCGAAGACGCCGTGCAGGAGGCATTCCTGCGCGTGCTGCGCCATCGCCACACGCTGGAAGAGGTACGCGATCGCCGCGTGTGGCTCATTCGCATCGTGTGGAACATCGTGCTCGACCGCAAGCGCCGATCGAAGACGCGACCGGAGACCGACGACGTGGCCGAACTGGCGCGCGTGCTGCCCTCGACGGGCCTTTCGGCCGAAGAGACTGCCGTAGCGGCGCAGCACCATGCGCGCGTGCTTGCCTGCGTCGAGCGGCTGCCCGTCAAGGAGCGGCAAGTTCTGATGCTCTCGGCTTTCGAGGAGTTGAGCAGCGTGGAGATCGCCACGGTTCTGGGCATCACCGAGTCGAGCGTGCGGTCGCGGCTGTTCCGCGCCCGGAACCTGATGGCTGAGCTCCTTGACCATACGAGGAGTTTGCGATGAATTCGAACCCTCACAATCCGAAGACTCCCGATTCCGGGTTGAGCCCGGCAGAAGAGACCCTGAGGCTCGTGGCGAGCGTGCCCGCGCCTGAGGGCCTTGAAGATCGCGTGCACGCGGCACTGCGGATCGCGCCACGCACAGCACGCGTGTTCGCATGGCCGAAGGTGTTTCGGCCTGAAAACAACTGGATACGCGCCACCGCTGCGGCGGCCATCGTGTTTGTCATTGCCGGCGGCGGTTGGGGCGTATATACGCGCGTCGAGCGGAATCAGCCGGCGAAGGTGATCGTGATGCCGCCGCGAGCGCCTGAAGCCGGCGGATTCTCGGGCGCCGGAGCCATACGTGTTCCGCAGACTCTGCCTGGCCCCACGGCGCCGCAACCGGCTAAGGCGAACCCTGCGCGGCCCAAGGCGGTGACGAAGGCTGCCGGACGAGCCAAGAGCAAGACGTCCAGCGTGATGGGCCGACCGTCTGCCCTGGGCGAGGGCTCGTCCCAGCCTGATGCGGCCAAGTAAACCCTCGCTCTAAGCGTCCTTTACGATCGCGCGGATCAGCATGCCCAGCAGCGCCAACACAACCGCGCCCCAGAAGGCCGGGCCAAGCCCATAGACGCGGAATCCTGGGACAAGCGCCGAGGCCACGAGGATCATGACGCCGTTGATGACGAGCAGGAAGATCCCCAGCGTAAGAATGCTCAAGGGAATGGTAATGATCTTCAGGAACAGCCCGACAGTGGCGTTCAGCAGCCCGATCACCACCGCGGCGATCAGGGCTGGAAGCAATCCGGCGACGTGAAAACCCGGCACAAGACGGGAAACAATCAGGAGCGCAACGGCGCTGAGCAGCCAATGTAAAAGGAGCCTCATTCGGTCGTCCTCCGGCGAAGTCTTAGGAGCCTTGAAGCATTCACCCTATCGATGCTGTCCGCTGGCCTGCAAGTTGCTTGCCTCTCGTTTCTTCCGACGGATTGGCTCGGCGTTCTAGAGTAGAGCCATGTTCGCGCGGCGACTGAGAGTAAACCGAATCGACGCTGCGGGCGCGCGCCATGCATGCCCGATCGGCCAAATTGACAACTTTGCCATGCGGAATTTCACCAACGATGCGGTTTTTGACGATACTCTTCCCGTTGCAGACGGCGTTCTTGAGGCTGGAAACCGCGTTCCGCTCGACCGGTTGCAAGCCGCGATGGAAGACTGGTTCCGGCGCAAAGGCTATCTGAAATCCGGTGAAAGGCTCGAAGTTGTCGAGATTTGAATCGTTCGATCATCGCCTCAGATCCCTACGCCGCTGATTGTTGTTCCGTTGTGCCACGGGTCCAGAGGGCAAATTCGGCCTCGCGGCGGGACTTGAGGCCTGGGTTGACCTGGCCTGCGGCACGGTCCCACGCGAGCAACTGTTGCGCGGCAGCCTGAGAGCGGCCGCAATTCAATTCGCGGAGCAGAGTCGAGGAAGCGAGGCGGCCAGCGCCGAGGTTGAAGCAGAAATCGACCAATGCGTCGAATTGCCCCTGGGTCAACTCGACTTTGACCAGACGGGAGACGGCCCGCTCGGCTTGTTGAGCGTCGTTGCCCAGAATGGCGGCGGCCTGCGCCTCGGTGATTCCGCCGGCGAACGTCTCGCCCTCAGCGAGCCGGTGGCCGTAGCCGATGGTGAGAAAGCCCGCGACATCGCGGTACACCTGGCTGCGGAAGCCCTCCGATCGCTTGATCAGCTCCAAACCCTCTTTGCTCAATTGCATACTTCCTCCTTCAGCGTTCTTTTTGCCCGCAAAAGCGGGCGTGGTTCCGCGCCGTCCCTCCGGGACTCCGGGCAATACTTCGGGCCGGGACCCCCTCTGAAGAGCGTGGCTAATTCGCCACGGCGAACGCCTACGGCGCGTGTGAAGTGCAGATTGTCCGTTGACTCCCGTTTCGGAGTGCGAGGCTCGTTGCCCGCGGCAAACGCCTGCAGTGTGGAACACACAAAACCAAAGGGCCTGCCGAGAGCCCCCTTTTTCGGGAGTTCTCAACAGACCCTAAATTCACGCTAGCAGAAACTGCGAATTAAACTGCAAACTTCAGCAAAATTATTTCAGTGTGCCGGGGCGGACGGCTTTCCGGCGAGCCGAAGGAACTGGTCGAGGACCTGGTTGAGCGCCTCGTCGAAGTTCCTGTCGTGGGTCTTCTGGAGGAAAGCGAATTCGATTGAACTTGTGATGGTCCAAAGTATGTAGTGGGTTTTGGCGTCATAGACGGTACGGACCGGGGACATAGCTGACATTTTGAACCGGGGACATAGCTGACACTGCGACGAGGGCATGAGGACGTACAACGAGCTCATGGCCTGGAAAACGAGCAG
>Ga0187877_1003994_pt1 | contig 11613 bp, 6 predicted proteins | sample June2016WEW_17_1_3_FD_132430 | JGI IMG/M metagenome (GOLD analysis project Ga0187877, IMG submission 132430) | Peatland microbial communities from SPRUCE experiment site at the Marcell Experimental Forest, Minnesota, USA - June2016WEW_17_100 | ecosystem: Environmental > Terrestrial > Soil >... | reverse complement strand
GTCCACCCGCACGCCACCAGCCCCAGCACCGCCCAGACGTAAGCCGGCCCCAACCGCGCCCGCGCCGCCAGCCAGAAATAGGCGCTCCGGTCCAGCAGCCTCTTGCGAAAAGCGCCGCGTTCCGCGATGTCGCCATAACTCCACCACTGCCAGCGTTCGCGCCAGCGCAGCGCTTGCGCGCCTGCCGGCCGCTCCTGCCACGCCCGTGGCGAAATTGCACTTGCCGCCGCCAGAAAGATCCAGCCCAGGCCGTGGATGACCGCCACAGACCACCAGAACTCACGCGCGTGGGTAGTGTAGGAGGCATCGAACGCCCCATAGTAGCTGAAGCCGGCACTCATCAGCAGCCATCCGATCCCCACGTGCGGCACCCTGCCCGCCATCAACCGCCATGCCCCGCAAGCCGGCAATACGGCAGTAAAGAACAGAATGAGCAGGAGCGTCATGACCATGGCCTTGCGCGGCGAGCGGCTCATGGCGGAGGCCCATATCCCCAGCGTCAGCGAAAAGAAGAGGGTGTTGACCACCACCACGGCCATGCGCCCGAATTCGCCGGGCGTCACCCCGCCCAACAATAGCGGCAGCGCCAGGATCGGCACCACCGCCAGCACAGCGTAGAAGCCACTCAGGGAACTGGCCACCAGTTTGCCCAACACCACGTCGTAGCCCTTCAGATCCGTCAGGAATAACAGCCCCAGCGTCCCTTCCCGCTTCTCCGCGCTTAGGCAATCGGCGGTGAACCACACGCCGCTCAGCAGGCAGTACAACACCGCGCTGCCCGTCAAGATCCAGAACAAGCCCATGGCAATTTCGTGCGCTGGCCGCCCCGAGTACATGAGGAAATACCACATGCCAACGACGAGGATCGCCAACCCCGCGCCGCTCCGTACCCAGAAAGTGCCGGGCCGCCGCGCCGCGACGCGCAATTCCCGTGCAACAATGGGCAGGAAGGTCATCGCCGTGCGTCAGTAAACCTGAGCTCGCTCCAAAGGAAAGGCCCGTTTCTTGAGCCGGAGGAAGAGCCGGTTCCAGCAGACCACGGCGAGGAGTCCCTGGCAAATTGCCGCCCGCCCAGACGGGCCCATCTCCCATGAGAAGTTCAGGCCCGAGTTGGCATAATTCAGCCACCACCAAATTGACCTGAGCGCCTCAGGCAAAACCAGCGGCAGCACCAGGCCCGCGCCGACCGTGGCCAGGAACGCCATGAGGAAATTCCGGCAGCTTAAGGAAAAGTAGAGCCCAAACACCGGCACGGTCACGAAGGTTACCAGAAAGAACAGGTAAGTCCCCGCGTCTCCCCCGTTGGGCAGGAAAGTCGAACAGTAGGCCCAGACGACCAGCAGCAGGCCAACCGCCGGAGCAAACTGGCTCCATAATCCGCCCAACCGCCCCGCAATGATCTGGTTCTCGCCCAGCGGGGAAACCAGCAGCAGCTCCAGCACGCCCGTTTCCCGCTCACGCCGAAAGCTGCCCGCCGCGCTCATGGCCATGCTGCCGGCCAGCAGCCAGGCCAGCATCGCGTGCAGTCCGCCGGAGCCATCAAAGAAGTGCCGATCAGTCAATACCAGGCTGTAGATCGAAATCAGCACCGCAAACCACCCCCAGGTCACTAGCCTCCCGCTCCAGGTCCGTTGTTCCAGCCAGCCGATGGGATTCCGTTCCAGCTTCCGGCGCATCCAGCGGCGAAAGAATGACAGCCACAGAACCGGTGTGCAGAAGGTCCGCTGCCACCAAAGCTGTCGCCGGGAAGGAGGCTCTTCCTGCCATGAGCGGCGAGTCTTTTCCCCGGCGACGAGCACCGCGACCACCAATATGAGCAAGGAAAGACCGGTTGTTTGTCCCATCGTCCAAGCCAGTGGAACCCACCGAATGAAACCAGACCACTCCCCTCCTGCGTTCGTAAGCAATACAAAGCCAACGGTCAGCACGTGCTCCCAGCTCATCTCGAATTGCCCCGGTCTTCCCAAGCGAACAGTCTCCATGAGAAACAAGCCGGACCCGGTCGCTAAAACCAGGAAGAAGGCCAAGGCCAGAATGGCGGCCAGCAGAAACGCTCGCAGCCAAGTCTTGCTCCACGCCGATGCTAGCAACCCGGCCGCCAGCGCCCAGCAAATGGCATTGGCATTCACTACCACCGACAGCACCGCTTCGAGCCAACTCACCCCGCCCAGCAGAAAGGGAACCGTCAACACCGGCAGCACCGCCAGCCCCAAGGTCACTCCCCGCAGCCCGTGCGCCAGTCCTTTGGCCACTACAACGTCGGTCCCTTTCAACGGTGTTAAGAAGAGCAGTCCTAAGGTGCCTTCGCGCCGCTCCCGGCTGATACAATCCGCCGTCAACATCGGCACCAGCAGCCAGATCGCGCCGAACAGTGCGCCATGGAGCGCTGCAAACAACTGGCGCCCAAACCCTGGCTCAAACCCCCGCTGCAACCCAAACAGCACGCTCGCCACCAACAGCGCCGTCACCCCCAGCACCCGCAGGTAGTACGTAAACGGCTGCCGCGCCGAAGCCCGCAACTCTCGTGCAATGACTGGGAAAACAGTCATGCGTTTAGCGCCACTAAGGTTGAAGGCTCGGAGGACTGGTAGCGCCCCCGGTCTCCCGTCTCCGCCCCAGCCACCCAATAACGCAGGCCCCGACCAAGCCCTGCTCGCGCCTGTGCGCTGAAACCCAGGTCCGTCACCATCCCTACCATGAACCAAAGCCCAAAGACCGTTGCCAGCTCGCCTTCCGAGGGATTAAACGCGCCCGTCACGCCCAGGAACACCAGTAGGAAGACTCCCGCCCACGGCACGAGCATCACCCGCCCCAAAGTCCCCAGAACAGCCCGGTGATGCTTGCGGGCGCGCAATGCCATCCACATCCCTACCGTCTCGAGCGCTTTGAAATCCGCGAAGAGCACGAGAATTCCTCCCAGAAAGAGCCCCAGGAAGACAGCCTGGTCCGTCGAGCTCATTTGCAGTTGCTTCGGCCGGGCGAGCACCGCCAGGCACATGCCTGCATTCACCAGCAGCAAGACCCTTTGCAGGCCGCGCGAACGTCTTCTCAAGGCCTGCTTCTGGCCGGTGAGAATCTGAGCCTCTGGCAGCGGTGTCACCAACAGCAACTCCAGGGCGCCGCTTCTTCGGTCTTCACTCAACTGCCGAGCGGCCTCCAAGGCCACCAGATACTTGGCAACCTGGTGGACTGCGTAAGCGCTGAACAGGCAGACCACGAACGCAGCCCTGCCGTCCTCGAGGACAAGCGAAGGCGCCAGAAAACACAACCAAACCACAACCAGGAGCCCGACGAGGAGTCTCGTGAGTAGGTCGGAGGACCTCGCACGGCTTGCCAGCCATAGGTAGGGGCCGGCATCCAGAAATTGCGGGAGCCGCGCCGGGCCACGAGGGCCAGGAGCCCCGCCTTGATCCTTCGGCCTGACCCCAACGCTATTGCGTCGAGCGTCGCCCGCCTTTTCCTGCCAGGCACGCGGCAGCCACACGGCCGCCAGGACCAGCAAACCCAGACTGAGCCATGACACCGTCAGCAACGACATCCAAAAATCGTACGAGCCGCTGTAACCCCGGTAAGAGGCATCCAGCGCGGCAACAAAAGCACAAGCCGGGCTCGGCCACACCATCAGCCCTGAAGGCCAGATGTGGAACAGGATGGATCCTAGCCAACGCAAGGCAGGAGGCAGGCCAGCCATCAAGACCAATCCCAGTAACGTGCCGGCCATGGCCTGGCGCGTCTCACGCACGGCGGCCGAGACGAACATTCCCATGCTCAACGAGACAAACAGCGTCGCCGCCAACACCAACACCACTCGCCAGAACTCTCCCACTGTCACCCCGCCCATCATCAACGGTAACGCCAGCGCCGGCAAAATCGCCAATAGCCCGTAAACGGAATGCACCGAAGTCGCTATCAGCTTCCCCAGCACCACATCGTAACCCCGCAAATCAGTCAAGAACAGCAGACCTAGCGTTCCCTCTCGCTTCTCCTCGCTCAGGCAGTCCGCCGTGAGGAAGATCCCCGCGAGCAGGCAGAATCCCAGGGCCAGGATCCCGAGTGCGACAAACAACGTTTTGTTCAGCTCTGCCGCCGATGCCCTGTGGTTGCTCCCAAAAAACAGCAGCCAAACGACCATCATTCCCAGCGCCGCAAACCATCGTGTCCAATAGGTGCCCGGACGCCGCGCCGCCACCCGCAGTTCGCGTTCCACGATGGGCAGAAAGGTCATGGGAACCCCCGTTGACTATCGGCTATTGGCTATTGGCAATTGGCGGTTGGTGAGAGCCGTGTCGAGCAGCCTGGCCCCAAACACCAAACACGCTTCATGCCTTACCTTTCGCGGCGGCTTTCACTGCGTCTCTCCCCTCGTCACGCGCATGAAGACTTCCTCCAGCCCGATTTCGTCTTCGCGCAACTCGATAAGCTTTGCGCCGCCACGCACCAGGATGTCCGCCACAATGCTATGCTCGATGTCGGGATCGGCCAAAGTGATCTTGATCTCCCCATCGGCGACCGCTACCTCCGCAATCTCCTTTCGCGCCTTGAGCAGGTCAATGGCCTGGGCTTGGTCGCTCGAAACCCGCACCCAGATGACCCGGCCTTGCGACACCTGGTCACGCACCCCCTGCACCGCGCCGCTGTAAATCAGCCGCCCCTTCTCAATAATGGCCACCCGGTTGCACAAAGTCTGCAGTTCGCTCAGGATGTGCGAGGAGATGATGATGGTCTTGCCCAGGCGCTGAAGCTCCTGCAGGATGGCCATCATCTCGATACGCGCCCGGGGGTCAAGGCCACTCGCTGGTTCGTCTAGCAGCAGCAGTTGCGGGTCGTGAATCAATACCCGCGCCAGGCCGAGCCGCTGTTGCATGCCCCGGCTCAGCGCGCCGATGAGCGACCCTTTCTTTTCCGTCAGCCCCACCAGTTCCAGCACGTCGTTCACCGTCTTCTCCCGCTGCGCCGTCGGAATCTTGTAGCACGCCCCAAAGAAATCCAGGTACTCCGTCACCTCCATATCCTTATAGACGCCAAAGAAATCCGGCATGTAACCAATCACGTGCCGCACCGCGTCAGCCTCCAGCACGACGTCCCGGCCCAGAATCTTCGCCGTGCCCGCCGACGGCGCCAGGAACGTCGCGAGGATGCGCAGCGTGGTAGTCTTGCCGGCGCCGTTCGAGCCAATAAAGCCGAACAGGTCGCCTTTATTAACCGTGAGGTCCAGTTTATAAACGGCCGCGATGCTGCCATACATGCGCGTGAGGCCGAACGTTTGAACAGCCGGAATTGGCGGTGCGGAGTTGTCAGACATACGTTCTATTTAGTCCAAAGTCCAAAGTCCAAAGTCATTGCGCGTCAGCGGTATTTGCGACCACGGAGGTTTGATTCGCGTAGGTAGGTCATGAAGCCCGAGAGCAAGCGGCCTGCTTCGCTAGCCTGGCCATACATCTGATCGAAGCTGGCCGGAGTAATATAGGCCTGGTCGAGGGCCACATATAAATGCGACTTCACCTCGCCGCAAGAGCCCTTAGAGTTGGATAGAAACTGAATGAACTCCTTATCGCCACCACGCTCAAAACCCTCAGCAACATTGGCCATGGTGGAAACCGATGCCCGCTGGATTTGGTCCTTCAGCCCGTAGTCTCTCGCAAACGCACCCACCCCGGTGCACTGGTAAACCTCCTTGGTCAGCAAGCGGGCTTTTTGCCAAGCCATAATGTCCTCGAACTTCTCTATTCTATTCACAGCTTTACCTTTGGTTCCTTTCTTTGCGGCTTGGCCCCAATCTTCAGGCCTTAGACTTGTGACCTTGGACATCGGACATTGGACTTTGGACATTGGACTTTGGACTTTGGACCGGCACCGCCACCCGCCACAGCGTATTCTGCTGACTCCGCCGAGGAGAAAACTGCCGCAAAGTTCTTACCGGCGAGTAGTCCGCAGCCCAGGCCAGCAGCACCGCGTTGCCGTGTGCCACCACGGATGACAGATCCAATCCGGGGGGTGCCATAAAACGGGACATCGAATCCTGCTGATTGCTCAGGTACGAGAGGAACGAAGCGGCCATGCTGGCATTAGGCAAGTCGTCAATTCGTCCGCTTTCCTCCCCGGCGAAGGTCCTCTGCCGCGCCCGCACGGCACCATGAAAACCTGCACCCTGTTGGGCAACGAACGTCCTTAAGAGTGTCCCCTGCTCCCTGGCAACCATGAAGGTCTTGGTTGCCCGAGGCGGGAGTTCACCGAGGGTCATGACACGGTCTTCGATAACAATGCGCGCATTGATCAGTTTGTGCTCTGTCCGGTTATCAACCGTTACCTGCCATTGCCCGCCCTGCGGAACAACCGACAGACTCAGCGGCACGGGCGCCGGCTGCCACCAATCGCTCACAAACAGTTGGCTGGTCCAGACCGGCACGAAGATCTCCGCCTTGAACGACCCGTCCCCCTGCTGCATGAAGGTCGCCTTTTCGCCCGGCTGCACCGCGCTCATGGTGCCGGCAAACTCGCTCCGCAACGTCGCGAACTCCTCCTGGCCTACCAACGCGTATCGTTGGTTGGACGGCGAATAAACCGACGCGTAGGTCTGGCCACGCAACTCGGCCTGCTCTCCCTTCGGCAGTACATCCACCAGGTGCAGCTCGTTCCATTCCGACTCCCCCGCGCGCAATTTGTAGCCAATAACATAAATCAGCAGCGAGAACAGCACCACGTAGCAAGGAAACGTAATCCAGGTGAGCATCGGCCGGTTGATCCGCTTGAGCCAGTACTGATCCAGCGGTCCGATCACCACCAAATACACGATCAGCAGCAATAGCAGCCACGTCACTGGCAATTTGTGAACCTGCCGCGTGTCAATCATCGCCCCGAAAATACCGTCGCTGCTCCAGCCGCCCTGCTGACGGTAACTAGCCGAGACGTACCAGTCTCCGGGCACCTCAGCCAGCTTGGCCCAGAAGGTCGGCAGGTTCTTCCACGACCGGAAGGGCTCGCGTTCGGGGCTGAACAGCAACAACGTGACCCGCCCGCGCCCGCGGTTCGCAGTCACGATCAGGAGCGTGTCGCCCGCTGCCACCACTATCTGCCCGTCCCGCATCTCACCCACAGCGACCTGCATAGCTGCCAGCTCGAAGCTCGGGTCAGGCGGCAGATCCCGGAAAGGTTCGGCGGCACTTACGCCAATTTGTCCTGAAGCCTCAACCGGCTGACTAGGTATGGCAACCCCCGGCCGTGTGGCAACCCCCGGCCTCTGGAGGCCATAGCGCCGAATAGCCCCCGCCCCATAGGCCGCCATTTCGGATTGCGAAAGCCCCGCCCGATTTGTCGGCCACGTCGCGCCGCGAAGCCAATCCTCGAACTCCGAATGAACCTGCAATGTCTGCATGTCCTTGAGCTCGCAAGGCAGCACTGCCCGCAACCAGGGTGTGGCACTGATATCTGAAATCTGTTCAACCCCGACAATCAAGTGGCCGCCGCCATGCAACCAGGCCAGGAGGGCGTTGACCTGCCCCACCTTAAGATCGAGCGCCTTCTCGGAGTTCAGGTACAGGCAATTCATCCCCTCCAGCACCACCGGGTTGTCCGGGAAAATAGAGGGCATTAGCCGCGCCGCTGCCGGCTGCAATGCCGCGTCCTGTGGCAGAATTGGCCGGAACGTCGGTGTCCCGGCCGGCGTCCGCACCAGCGCGCCTGCCAGTGGCGTGCTCGAGGCGATCTGCCGCCTGGTCTGCACGCCAAGTTGCTCCGCCCGCACTTTGCCGCGCTCATCCAGCAAACGGACGTCCCAGGTGCCAAAACCGCGGGTGGATGCAAATACCGGAATCACGAACCGCTTGAGCGTTCCGGTCGGCAGCTCCACCACCGCCTGCCGCGTCTGGTCCTGGTTGAACTTCCCGGCATCTACCTCCACCGTACCCACGAATGACGGCCCGTCGTTCTTGATTTCGCACACCACCGGAAACCAGCTTGCCTGTGGCACGATCCCGTCGTAGCCGAGAAAGACATCGAACTGGAGCGCCGCCTGCGACGTGAGCGCACCGCCGACGAACCCCAGCACCCACAAGACAACGAGCAAACCTCTCCAGTTCGCAACTCTTCGTTGTGACCAGAGCCTTGATTCAGAATACCCTGCCATGGATTGATCGGGACAAATTCGAGACGGCTACTCTATATGCAGACCCCATCCGCTTGGCAATGTTCAATTCGTTGGCCGCAAAATGCCCATCCCAGGTTAGACCAGCCGCAAGAGCCATCGTCACGCCACAGACCAAACGCGTCTTGGCGCGACGGAGGGTTGGAGAGGCGGGTGCTAAAAATGAGCAAAGCCGAAGGCCATGCGTCGAATAGACAGCCGCGTGAGAGCACACGACCGACAAGCGCGTCCCTGTTCTGTAGGCCGCGTGCCCTCACGCGGCGTTCGAGGCTGTCCTACTATCGGTCAGAATCTCCCCACGTCGCGCAAATTCCTCATGCGCGTGCATAACCTGGATTTGCCATCTGCCATCTGCCATCTGCCATCTCCGGTTGCGGCAGTGTGGCGCAGACGACTGTCCAGGCTAAACGGTCAGGATCCCGCCCTGGCTGGCGTTGCTGACCTGTTTCTGATAGCGGGCCAGCCAACCGGTCAGCTCGCGCTTCACCGGCTGCCAGGTCTGCTTGCGCTCAGCCAACTCGGCCTCAGGCACGAGTATGTCAATGCGACGATTCGGGAAATCAATGCGCAAATGGTCGCCGTTCCGCAGCAGGCCGATCGGCCCGCCTTCCTCCGCTTCCGGTGAGACGTGCCCAATGCAGGCGCCCGCAGTGCCGCCGCTGAAACGCCCATCAGTAACGAGGGCGACTTTGTCTCCCAGGCCCATGCCGACAATGTAGCTGGTGGGCGAGAGCATTTCCTGCATCCCCGGACCGCCGCGCGGCCCCTCGTTGCGGATGACGACCACGTCGCCCGCCTTGACCTTTGCGGCCAGGATGCCTTCGCAGGCTTCGTCCTGACTCTCGAAGATCACACAGGGGCCTTCAAAGACAAAGCCTGGGCCGCAGTTCTTCTTGAACTCTTCGCTGATGCCGGCGGTCTTGACCACGCAGCCGTCGGGTGCCAGTTGGCCGTAGAGGATGGCCAAGCCGCCGTCCGCGGTGTAGGCGGTGTCTTTCGTGCGGATGCAGTCCTGCGCGTTGAACATGAACGCCGAGTCGTACGGCATGAGACCGGCGGGCTGGGCATCTTTCACCATCGCCGGCCGATGTTCGTGATAAGCCTTGTGGATCTGCCAGCCGCGCAACCGGCCGGTACGCACCAGGCAGCAGACCTTCTTTTCCTCGCCTTTGGCGTATTGCCAGATGACCAGCACCGGCGTCCCCTTCAGTTGCCCCAACTCGGCGCGCACCATTCCCTTGAATTCCGCGAACTTCTCCTTTAGCCCGGCTTCGATGGCCGCCGCGCCTTTCCAAGTGGTGGTTTCGTCTACCTGAAACTCCGCGTCCTCGGTAAACAGGACCGCCGCGGTCGCCGCGTCGCTCGCATTGAACGCCGCCGCCAGGCGCCAAAGCGTGATACCGCGCGGGTCGCCCGGGAAAAACAGCAATGGCTTGGGCGCCAGATTACCGCTGGCTGTGCGCGCTGCCGGCCCGAGCTTGTCGTTCGGGTCGAGCACCAGGGCAGCACAACCGGCGACGCGCGAAGTCTTGGCCCAGGGAGTGCATTTCTCCGAGCGCACGTCCCATTCGTCAATGTTCTCGCCGATGGTCTTGCCGGTCACGGTCTTGCAGGTCGGGGTGAGCGCCCCCATCCGCTTGAGTTCACCCAGGATCGTGTGGATGCCCCCCGCCCGATGCACGTCCTGCACATGGTAGACCGATGAAGGCGACACCTTGCACAGGCACGGCACGCGGCGCGAGATGTCGTCAATGCGCTTGATGTCGTAAGGGATGCCCGCCTCGCGCGCAATGGCCAGCGTGTGGAGGATGGTGTTGGTAGAACCGCCCATCGCCACGTCGAGGGCGATGGCGTTGTCAAACGCTTCCACGGTGGCGATGTCGCGCGGCTTGAGGTCCGCTTCCACCAGCTTGACGATAGCCCGTGCAGCCCGCTCATACAGCGCCTCACGCTCCTTGGAAACGGCCAGGATCGTGCCGTTCCCAGGCAGCGCCATCCCTAGCGCCTCACACAGGCAGTTCATCGAATTGGCCGTGAACATGCCCGAACACGAGCCGCACGTGGGGCAAGCGCTCTGTTCGAGCTTCTTCAAATCCTCCGCCGTAATCTTGCCCGCCTGCAGCTCCCCTACACCTTTGAACACCGAGATGAGGTCGGACTTTTGCACTGCGGGCTGGAGGTGCGCCGGCAGGTCACCTTCAACCGCGTGTTGTGCCACACCCGCCGCCATCGGCCCGCCGCTCACGAAAACCGTCGGGACATTAAGGCGCATGCTGGCCATGAGCATCCCCGGCACGATCTTGTCGCAGTTCGGGATGCACACCATGCCGTCGAAGCAATGCGCGCGCATCATGGACTCAACGCAGTCGGCGATTAACTCGCGCGAGGGCAGCGAATACTTCATGCCACCGTGGCCCATCGCGATGCCGTCATCCACCCCTATGGTGTTGAAGATAAAGGGCACGCCGCCCGCCTCGCGGACCAGACGCTTGACCAGCATGCCGACTTCGTTCAGGTGGGCATGGCCGGGGATGCAGTCAGTGTATGAGTTGCAGATGGCGATGAACGGCTTGTCCCAGTCCGCCTCGGACTCAATGGAGCCGGTGGCCCGCAAAAGCGAACGGTGAGGGGCGCGTTCAAAGCCTTTCTTGATGATGTCAGAGCGCATAATTATCAATTGCTAGATTGTATGTATTGTCTATGGCCCAAAGGCCGGCGCAAGTTAGCAGGGAGCGGCACGGTTGTCACGCGCAGGAAACCATTACTGCGAACCGGCGGGGTTGGTTGGCCTCTTCACGCTTCCTGCTTCAAGTTTCACGTTTCACGCTTTTCCCAAGAGCGCCCCCCACCCGCCGCCGGCCCCAGTCATACCAGCCAAGCTAACCGTCAGGCAGCCGGCACCCGGGCCTGGAACTGGCGAGGCAGGCTCTCGAACCCATTCACCATCGTGCTGGCTCGTACGAACAGGCGCTTGCCCGCAGGCACCGCCCCGAATTCCGCCGTGTACAGCGCCGTAATGTCCGCCGAACCATCCGCCGGCGCCGGGCAAATGCCGATGATCCGGAAGTTACGGCACGCCCGAATCGCGGAGTTCTGCGGCGGACTGGCCCGCAGCACCGTGCTCTCTCCCGGGTTCGTCGGGCAGGCCAATTTCACCGCGATTACCCCAGCGGTGTTGGTGATGACCAGGCTCTGGACCGCCAGGCTCGGGAACTGCGGCGCCACCGGCGGCGCGTCCACCGCGTCCTGGCCCAGCAGGCCCAGCTTGCAGTTGATCCGGACGAACAGTTGCAGCCCCGTCAGCGGTCCGCTTTGGCCGAGGGTGGGTCGGGACTGGAAGCCGTTGGCGGCCACGTTCCAGGCGTCCTGCTGCGCGTCGGTCAGCGCGTCGAATCGCCGCGCCTGCTGCACCAGCAACTCACGGACCTCGAGCTGCCGGTCGGTTCGCGGGTTCTTGGGGGTTACCAGGATGC
>Ga0187877_1003984_pt1 | contig 11625 bp, 8 predicted proteins | sample June2016WEW_17_1_3_FD_132430 | JGI IMG/M metagenome (GOLD analysis project Ga0187877, IMG submission 132430) | Peatland microbial communities from SPRUCE experiment site at the Marcell Experimental Forest, Minnesota, USA - June2016WEW_17_100 | ecosystem: Environmental > Terrestrial > Soil >... | reverse complement strand
CGGTGTATTCGAGCTTGAGCGCGTTGTCCTGGGTAAGGGTATAAACCGCCGTAACGGAGATGGTGCCCGGGTAGCCTTCCTCGCCATCCTTGCTCACATATTTAAGCTCCAGCGCTGGCCCTTCCAGGCTCGCCACAAGCCGGGCTTCCCAGACCACCTTGTCGAACCCCTTGAGTCCGCCGTGCAGGGCGTTGGGGCCGTTGTTGACTGCCAAGGTGTAGTCCTGGCCGTCGAGGGTGAACTTGCCTTTGGCGATTCGGTTGCCGTAGCGGCCAATCATGGCGCCGAAGTAAGGGCTGTCCTTGACATAGTCGCCGAGGTTGTCATAGCCGAGCACCACATCATCGAAGTGGCCCTTGCGGTCCGGCACTTTGAGGAAGATGACCAGGCCGCCGTAATTGCAGATGCCCGCCTCGGCGCCCTTGTTATTGCGCAGCGTGTAGAGGCTTATGGCTGTGCCGTCCTGCGTCTGGCCGAAGGGCTTCACGGTGATTTTGCCTTGCTGCTGGGGGGTCATGGGAACCTGAGTGCAGCCGAGGAGCGCCACGGCGCCCAGACTGACGGTGAGGAGCATTAGCCACTGGTATTTGGTTGTCATAATGGGATTCCCTTTCGTGTAATTCGTGTATTTCGTGGTCTACCTTCTAGCCCGGTTACGGATCTCGATTAATTGCTTAATCACATCATACAGGTTGCCGGCGGCTTGCTGTGTGCCGAAGGCATCGTGCAGTTTCCGGTAGAGGGAATAAAGCTCTTTATAGACGGCATGGGCCGCCGGATTGGGCTGGAACACGCGGGATTTCAGGCCGGTCATGGCCTTCTGCGCGTCGGCATAGTTGGCGTAGCCGCCTGCCGCGCTGCCAGCCACCACCGCCCCGGCGATGGCCGCGCCCAATGCGCAGGTCTGCGCCGAGCGGGAAATCTTGATCGGTCGGCCCGTTACATCCGCGTAGATCTGCATGACAAGCGGGTTCTTCTCGGCGATGCCGCCGCAATTGACGATCTGCTCGACCTTCACGCCGTATTCCTCGAAGCGGTTGATGATGGTCAACGCGCCGAACGCCGTGGCCTCGATGAGCGCGCGGTAAATCTCCGCTGGCGTGGTATAGAGCGTTTGACCAAGCAATAAGCCGGTCAGGCGTTGGTCCACCAGCACCGTGCGGTTGCCGTTGTTCCAGTCCAGCGCCAGCAAACCCGACTCACCCGGCGCCGCTTTCGCCGCCGCCGCGCTGAGCGCCTCGTGGGAGCCGGCCTTATTGCCGAGCGGCTGAATATAGTTCACGAACCAGTTGAAGATGTCGCCGACGGCCGATTGGCCCGCTTCCAGGCCGTAATAGCCGGGCAGGATGCTACCCGGGACGATGCCGCACAGGCCGGGGATGTCCGCCAGCTTGTCGCCGAGCGGCACCACCATCATGTCGCAGGTGCTCGTGCCGATGATCTTCACCAGCGTGCCCGGCGCGATGCCCGACCCGACGCCGCCCAGGTGTGCGTCGAACGCCCCTACCGCCACTGGCAGACCCGCTGGCAATCCCGTGCGTTTGGCCCATGTGGGCGTCAGTCCGCCCACCGCCCGGTCAATGCTGTGCGCCTTTGGCCGCAGCCGGGAGCGCAACTCGCCCAGCTTCGGATCGAGCTGCGCGAGGAACTCGGCATCCGGGTAACCGCACCAGGCGTCATTATACATGCCCTTATGCCCGGCGGCGCACACACCAATGGTCAGTTTGTCCGGGGCTTCGGTGCCGGTGAGCATGGCGGGCACCCAGTCGGCGCATTCCACCCACAGGTAAGCGGCGTCGAAGACCTCGGGGCTGGTGCGCAGGCAGTGGAGGATCTTGCTGAAGAACCATTCGCTGGAATACGTGCCGCCGCACTTGGCCAGATACTGCGGCCTCAGCTTGCGCGCCAGCGCGGTGATCTCGCCCGCCTCCGCCACGCCGGTGTGGTCCTTCCACAACCAGGCCATCGCAGCGGGGTTCTTGGCGAATCGGCGGTCGAACGCGAGCGGCTGCCCCTTCTGGTCCACCGGGAGCGGCGTGCTGCCTGTGGTATCAACACCAATGCCGATAATCTGGTCCGGCGCAAAGCCGCGCACCACTTTCTTCGCCTGCGCCAGCGCCTTCTTGACGGTGATTTCCGCCCCGGTGAGGTAGTCGGCGGGGTGTTGCCGGGCAAGATTGGGATCGCGCGACAGAATGACCCCCTGCGTGCCGTGCTCATAATTCCAAACCGCGGAAGCCACTTCGCGCCCGTTGGCGACGTTGACGATCAAGGTGCGGACGGAGTTGGTGCCATAGTCGAGGCCGATGGTGTATTTGGTAGCGCTCATGGGCCTGTTACATAGCCATTGCCAGCCCGGCTGTCGAGCAAATCAGCCGATTCCATATTTGCATCGGCCCGTGGGCTGCATCATGCTGCCCCTCGTGACGAGCGGCCCGAGAAGCTTCTTCAGACATATTTGTCATGTATTGATTGGCCACTGGTGATGGACGAAAGCCAAATATCCGCATACCTGGAGCTATTCGACCTCCCGGATGCCTTTACCGAGGCCCAACTCAGGCAGGCTTACCACGACCTGGTCCAGGTGTGGCACCCGGATAAGCATTCCCATAACGAGCGGCTGCGGAAGAAGGCCGACGAAAAGATGAAGGAGATAAACCAGGCCTACGAGGTTCTGCAATCGCTCCTGGTAAACGGAATGTTCCGCTTTGAACGGTCAACGGGCCAGCCTGCCCCACACACGTCGGAAACCGAGGCAACTGGCCGTCACCAACCCGCGCCGCCAACCCACTCCCAACCGGCGGAACCCGCCCCGCAGGATTCGCCTCACACGGCGACCGCAAATCACGAACCGAAGGGGCTGAGCGGGAACGCCTTCTGGTTTCTGCTCATTGGCGTAATGCTGTTGATCGTGTTCGTGGCGCCGCGCGGCCGGAAGTCCGCCGCACCCGACATCCCGGAAGCCGCCGCGCCTCAAGGAGACGCAGATCCGCAGCTGGTTTTCTCAATCGAAGGGCCCCAGTCCGGAACCAATCGTGCGCCAGCGCCGATTTCCAAGGCCCTGGACAGCAAGTATGGGTTCAAGGAGCTCAGACTCGGCATGTCCATTGATGAAGCGAGGCGCGGGTTAAGGCCAGACCGTATGACGACCAATCAACTCAACCAACTGGTGACATTCTGGTATGGGCCGAGCCCGAGCAATTGGCTCGGCGATTTCCCCCTGGACTCCATCAACGCCGGTTTCTTCCGAGGCCAGTTGTTCAAGATCGAGGTCGCCTTTTCGCGCAATCAGGCGGAGATGCTTGAAGCCTTGCGGCGCCTCTTCGGTCCTTCTAGCCCGAACGATTCCCTAACGAGAGACTCCGCCCCGCTCCGCGCGGAGTGCTGGTTCGGCGAGAAGGCCTTCTGCGCGATGGTCGCTCCCAGGAATGCTGAGCTCCGGACGGGGTGGGATGCGATGGTGATGTATGACCTGGCTCTGAATCGTGACGCGCAGCGGTATGCCGCGGAGGAACCGCTCCGCGCGGCCCAAGCGCTGAGCGAGGATGGCTTTAACGAGTTCCGGTTCGGAATGATCCTCAGGGAGTTCAGCCGGAGACTGCGGCATCCGCCGATGATCAGCGAGGCAGGGCTGGCCCAGAAAGATGCGGTGGTTACAGGCTCCGAAGACAGAAAACTCGGCCGCTATCCGCTCAGCGGCGTGCGAGCCTCGTTCTTTCAGGACAAGCTCTACCGGCTTGACCTGGACTTCGACGTCCACCAGAAAGAGATCTACGAGGGGTTCATGAGCCGTTTCCCAACCGCGACGGATGACGCTACTTGGAGCCGCAGTGGTGAAAGCCTCCGCGCAAAACAATTTGCCGGGAAAAGGCTGGTGGCGGTTATCCTGGCTCCCCGGTCCAGCAAGTTGCCATGGGATTGCATTGTGCTTTACGACCGGCAGGTGGACGAGCGGAGACGCGAGTTCGAGCGGGAGGCGCCGAAACGCGCCGCGAAAGATTTGTAGCGAGCCGAAATGAACTGACCGCAGAGAACGCAAAGAACACAAAGAACACAAAGAACACAAAGAGGCCTCGGCGTCTGCTTCTCAGCGCTCTCCGCGTTCTTTGCGGTCAGGTAACCGGTCTGTTCCCCGTATTCCTCCGATGGTATCACTGTTTCCCGGAGCTCTTTTTGACCTTCCAGGCCATGTCCAGTAAATCCTGGCTGTAAGGTTCGGGCACCGCCCCTTCGGTTGCATACTTGAAGAGGGCGCAGCGATAGACGTGTCCGGCGACGCCGGATACGTAAGCCATCAAAAGCAGAGCAAGCACCCAGATTACCCCGGCGAAGACTATAAGCAGCACGCTCTTGAAGACCAGCGCAGCCGCGCCCGCCAGCAGCAACGGCGGCAGCGAGCACAAAAAGATCACTGTGCTCCCAGCCGAAAATCCAAGGTAGCCGATCAAGCCTTCACCCCATGTCCGCCTCAAAGTCATCGCGGATTGCTGGAGAATTCTTATCGGGTTGCGCATCGGCTGCTCCTGGATAATGACCGGAATCGCAAAGACCGCCGCAATGCTCCAAGCCATTCCAATGAGTCCCGTCACAATCCGACCGGCCAGCGGCAGCCGCTGCTCGAGGGTGCGAATGAGCCATCCGACCACCCCGGCCAAGAGCGACCAGGCCAGGATGGAGGGCAATCGGCTGCGGGCCGTGGAAAAGCCGCGCCGGAAAGAAACTCCTCGACCGTCGAGGGCCGAGATGATCTCGCTGTAGAAGGCCACGTTGAAGAAGGTCGCCAGGAACATTGAGACAAAATAAAGCACTAGCAGGCAAAGAGAACCCCAAGGTACGCCGTGCGCGGCCGTGGGAATTCCGGTTTTGCCCGCAGCAGCGGATTGGTCGGTGAGCGGAATGCTCGGCGCTCCAGACGCCTCGGCGGCAGGGTCGCGGGATTCAGGTTGGACGGCCGGCGTGGGAAAGTAATAGTCTTTCAGAGCCACCCAGTGTTGCTCCTGATTGAGATGGTAACCGGTGTGATGTAGCACCACCGGGAGCGCCATGGCCGACAGAAAGAAAAGCCCGATGATCACCGTCAGCAACGTTGTCAGGACGGGAAACCAAAGCAGTTTGCGATGTCGGAGGGTGACGGAGATGGAAGCCTTGAAAAGCTGCCAGCTTTGTTTGAATTTCGTAATCATGGAGTTGAGGTGTTCCGTTGCTTGATGAAACTTAAGAGTTCGCTTTCGGTTAAGCCGCTGCTGGCCGCCTCCGCCAAAAGCCGGTGATAAAGATTCTTGAGCCTGGCCTTCTTCTCCCGGACTTGGGGCGCGGGCGGCTGTGCCTGAATGAAGGAACCGCTGCCGCGTTCGCTCACGATAATGCCCTTCAGTTCAAGCTCGCGGTAAGCCTTGGCCACCGTGTTCGGATTCACATTCAAGCGCTCGCTCAGTGCCCGGATGGTGGGCAATTGGTCCCCGAGTTTGAACGTGCCCGCCGCCACCGCTGCGCAGGCCTGATTGATGATCTGCCGGTAAACCGGGATGCCAGATTTATATTCGACCTGCCATTGATCCAACACTTTGTCAGTCATAAACGCTCATACCATAGTTGTATCATATACTAGTATAGTAGTACAAGCGCCAGCACTTGTCAACAGACATTTTTAATGGTGTCTAAAGCAGCCGCCCATGATGGAAGAAACCCTGAAAAGACCAGGGACCCGCAGCCGCAGCTTGACTTTGGTTCTCGTACTGGCACTGATGCGTCTGTGGTGCATAAAATGAAACCGATCCTTCTGCTCATTGCCTTTCTGGTCTGCGGTCGCTGTGTTTCCGGCGCAGAGCCGGTGGGGGCCCCCTTTCCGGCAAGTCCCTATGCCAAATGGAAACATGGGCCGCCTCATGACGACCGATTCTTCCCGATCGCCGTTTGGCTGCAAGACCCGCGCAACGCCGGCCAATACCGCGCGGCCGGATTCAACACCTACGTGGGGCTCTGGAACGGACCGACGGAAGGCCAGCTCGCGGCCTTGACCGCGGCCGGCATGAAGGTGATTTGCGATCAGAATGCGACGGCCCGCCAGCACCTCGACGACCCGGTGATTATTGGCTGGATGCACGGGGACGAGCCTGACAATGCCCAGTCACTCGGCGACTCGAAAGGCTATGGCCCGCCCATCCCCGCGAGCACCATCGTCGCGGACTATCTCAAGATCCGAACTGCCGACCCCTCACGCCCAGTCATGCTCAACCTCGGCCAGGGTGTGGCCTGGGACGGCTATTATGGCCGCGGCGTGCGCACCAACCACCCCGAGGATTACCCGGAATACATCCGTGGCTGCGACCTCGTCTCGTTCGACATCTACCCGGTCGCCCATTCCCACCCGCAGGTTTCCGGCAACCTCTGGTATGTGGCACAGGGGGTGGAACGGCTTGTCAAATGGGCCGGCAGCCAAAAGCTGGTCTGGAACTGCATCGAATGCACCCGTATCCAAAGTGAGCACAAAGCCACGCCCAGCCAGGTCCAGAGCGAGGTCTGGATGTCGCTCATTCACGGCTCCATGGGCTTGATCTATTTCGTGCATGAATGGCAGCCCAAGTTCGATGAGGCCGCCCTGCTCCACGACCCGGAGATGCTCCGCGCCGTGACGGCGGTAAACCGGCAGATCACCGAGCTGGCGCCGGTTCTAAACAGCCCTACCATAAGCGATGCGGTCCAAGTGTCTTTATCGGACCCGAAGGTCCCGGTTGCGACGATGCTGAAGCATCACCAAGGGGCCTCGTACCTCTTGGCCGTCGCGATGCGGAGCGGGGATACCACTGCCGCTTTCACCCTCAAGCACCTTCCCGGCGAAAAGAAAGTGGAAGTGCTGGGCGAAGACCGCAGTTTAACCACTCGCGACGGAGCTTTCAGCGATGCCTTCCGCGATTGGGCAGTTCATTGCTACCGGATCAAGTAAGCTGATCCGCCGCTTAGGAGGCTGTGCCCAGGTGAACTCGGCGGCGGAATAAGACGATTGTCAGGACCACGAATGCCAGCGTTTGCAGGAGCGCGAGAGGGAAGAAACTCAAAGACTGGGCCATAGCAATGCCTCCAATGGCCTCAGGTGCATAATACTTGAATACGAGAAGACGCCATGCCACGGTCGAGGACAGACTGATCGTCAGCAAGAAGACACACAGCCCCAGTCCTAGGAGGACGGGCCGCTGCAATGCCTTCACTGCGGCTTTGTGGGCGGTGTCCTCCTTGCGCCGCACAAGCCACCAGCATCCCGCAATGCACGCCGTCAGGGCCAGCAAGTGGGCCAGGGCGAAAAGAGCGGCTGCGAACAGGTTGCCGGACGAGTAATCGGCTGAGTGCGGGAGCTTGTATCCCAAACCAGTCAGCCCGCCGAGCACTGCCGCGTTCGATGCAACATGCGCGATGCTGCCCAGCAGACCCCACCCCTGGATGCCGACCAGCATCCAGAGCACGCGGTTTAGCCAAACCTGCCCGCGATTCACTTTGGCGAATTCGCTGTCCAGCCGCGCGGGGTTCCCCAGCCGGCGCGACGCTAGCAGAAAGGCCTCTTCGTCCGTTAGGCCGCGGCCCTGCAACTCCGCCACTGCATCGCGCAGGTGCGCTTCCAGTTCAGCCAGGTCTTCCTCGCGAAAATGCGGCGATTGGCTCAGGCCATCCCGCCAGCGGCGAGTGGCGTTGTTCAGGTCAAATGCGGTTGAGTTTTCCATAGTTTAGTGAGTGTTTGGTGAACCGTCAGCCACTGCTCGCGCTCGGCCTGGAGCGCCCTGCGGCCCTCCCGGCGCAAGAGATAGTATTTTCGCTTCCGGCCAGTCTCGGCCTCGCGCCATTCCGACTCGATCAGGCCTTCTGCCTCCATCCAGTGCAGGACCGGGTAGAGCATCCCTTCAGTCCATTCGATCTTGCCCCGCGAGAGCGCTCGCACACGCTGGATGAGCGCATAACCGTAGCTCTCCCCTTCCCCGAGGACCGACAAGACCAGCGGGACGGTCGAAGCTGCAACCAATTCTTTCGAAAGCATAGCGGCACTATACATAACACCGCAATGTATGTCAACAGGAAAAATGCGGGCCAAAACGCCCTCCCGAAGGAACCGTAGCGGCTGGCAGGCTCATTGAGTCCTCGTCTTTCTGGCTGCGAGACTCCGAGACCGCGGGTACCGGGCGCAGCTGGCCTTGACCACATCGCCTTGCCTTTCGGATTGCCTTTAGTCTTTAGCTTTTGGCCTTCAGCCCTCGGCCTCCTCCGCGCCCCTCCTTTTTGTTTGCGAAAGAGACGCTTTCAAATACTATTACATGCGAGGCTCACATGGGTCGGGGTAGAATAATGCTCACTGACAACTCCAGGCGGCCAGGCGAGGTCGCGGGCTGCTCCTCTCCGAGGTGGCCATGGATGGTTGAGTCGGCCTTAACATGAGCCCCCAAGACAAGAATCGAGCCGCGACCAGAAAACCTCGTGGCGAAACAAGTGGTTCATCCGAGTCGTGGGGAACCAAGATTCTCAAGCATTACTCAGACGGAGTTCTTTTCACCTTGATCGACCTAGGCGCCCTCCTCCTCGTTTTCCCGGTCGCTTGGCGCTCGACCATTCCGGAACTGATAGTCGTTGGGTTCGCCGCATGGTGCTACTTCAGATTCCTCAGACCATACCGTTCAGGGAAATTCTCCTTGATACACATGGCTTTCGCCACAGGTCTGGTGGTGTTCCTGTTTGGTTTTGTTGCGTTCTGGCCCTTCATAGTTGCCCCGAAGCCGGTTTATGTGGCGGTCCAAGAAAGCGACAACCCGCTTCGATCGAAGATGCACTCCCTCCAGAGCGGCGGAAGAACCATCGGGAGCGTTATAGCCGTCAGTGACCCCACACGCAAGACCCTCCTCGCGCTTCTAGGTCCTCATTTACCTTACTGGGCCCGCGTGCTGCAACAAAGCTACTGTGGCAGCGGCACTTTCTATAAATTCCCGACTTTGGACCACTTTCTAGTCGATTCCAAGGCTCTAGGCGACATCACGTGGCGAAGAAGCCTTTATTTTCCCTTCAACAACGTCCTCCGATCCTTCGAACTTTACCCGCCAGAATCGTCGCTGCTGAGGTTGGATCTAAAAGGCGGGGAATTCCCACCAAGGGAAGGCCACATAGTGTTTGTGCTGTTCGGATGGGACGTGGACCGCCTGCTCAGTTTTGGTTACACCCAGTACCCGGACACTGTGCCTTGGAATGCCGTTCACATCCAACCGCAAGCAGAGGGTGTTATGGAGCGCTACATGGCGCTCCTTGATATTAGTCTAGAGTGCTTCGCGGGAGGGAGAACAGAGGAAGCAATGCGGGCATTGGACGGCGCCGCCGCAGTGGTACCAAGCTCCACGCTGGAAGCTGCCCGTCTCGCCACTCTCCAGTACCTGGTGACCCGTGCGTGTCTTTCGGGGAACGTCGGAGAATTGCAGTCGCTGCCGCTCTTACACAACGCATACGACCTGTTCTTCCTGTCCAGATCCGATCCCCGCTTTTCAGAACGGGACCCGCTCACGAACTGGCTGCGACAGACACTCCTCACCGGCTATGATCACTGGTCCTGGGCTTTCTTCGATCGGTTATCCCAGTTGTGGACAATTCCGCACCTCGACGACAAGTCCGAGTCATACTTTGATGTCTTGAGGAAACGTTTGCAGCTGATGTCATATGGGGAGCTTATGCAATTCGTGAAATCGGAAAACCTTTCCCCAGCCGAGCTGTTCTATGTAGAGGAGTATGTGACCGGCAAGGCCCTAACCAGCATGCTGAGTGGAGCCACTTCTCTAGTTACTGACCGGAAGGCCGAGGTCATAGGCCACATTGCTCACGTCAATGACAGGGCGGCTGCCAAGGAGTGGTCCACTAAGTGGGCGGAAATCTCGCGCAATGTGCTTCCGATAATCGAGCGCATCGATTCCCAGTTGTCGCGGCGGGGAGAAGTGAGGGCAGCCCCGGCTAAGGCCCAGTACTTCCGGATTCTGAGGGACGAAATCCCGCGAATTGCCGGCGCGAAAGATGAGGAGGGGGAGGAGTTCTTCAGGGCACTCCTAAAGTCGTACCCGGAGTCTCAGGAGCTGCGGTCGCTGCATGCGGCATTTGAAATAATGGAAAACAAAGTGCAGAGCGGGGACCTTGAGAAAGGGCTGGCAGGCGAGTGGTGGAAGGAAGATTACCTTCTGTAGTTTGGTTCGTGGAGCAAGGATGCGATCCTTGAGATTGAGTATCTTAAGCACCCCGAAAGGAAAGGCGGTGCCGCTGTCACGAGTGACGTGCGCGGGAAGGTGGCAAAACTCGGATTCGACGCCTTTACGAGGGATCTGGGTGGGCGAGGACGAACTTTCTTGCCTGGTCTCGCTTGCTTTGCGTGGTACGCTGAAACCTTCAACCTCAAGGGCAAGGAAGCGCTCAGCCAAGAATTTGAGGAGAAGACCAAGATGTCCCTCGAACAGTTCATCGCCAGCCTGGAACCAGTACAGCCCCACTAGTCTGGTAGATGGCTCCCGTGGACCGTCGCCCCTCTGCCCCGCGACGGTCCAACCCTTGGTTGGATTACCCAATCCCGTAGGATTGGCAGAAGGCTTCTTCACATGCCACCTGACTTTGTTTCTTGTCCGGTTTTGCCGGCGGCGGCGATATACTCGTAAAGATGAGCGAGAGCGACCTGGAATTACTTGCGCGATATACCCGGCAACAGGCCGAGGATGCTTTCGCCGAAATCGTCCGCCGCCACCTCGATCTGGTCTTCTCGGCCGCGCTGCGCCAGGTCCGCTCCCCGCAACTGGCCGAGGAAGTCGCTCAATCCGCCTTCACCGACCTCGCCCGGCAGGCGCACCGCCTCGCGCCCGACACCGTCCTCACCGCCTGGCTCTATCAAGTCACCCGCCGGACCGCCATTGATGTTGTACGCCGCGAAGCCCGCCGGCAGCTCCGCGAACAAGTCGCCTGCGAACTCAACGCCATGAACACCGCCGCCGCCGACTGGACCCACATCGAACCCCTCCTGGACGACGCCATGCAGACGCTCGAGGACACCGACCGCACCGCCGTTCTGCTCCGCTACTTCGAGAACAAATCCCTGCGTGAAGTCGGCCAGACCCTCGGCACGAACGAAGACGCCGCCAGGAAACGCGTCAGCCGCGCCGTGGAACGTCTGCGCGAATTCTTTGCCAAACGCGGTGTCACCATCAGCGCGAGCGGGCTGGTCGTTGCCGTCTCCGCCAACGCCGTCCAGGCCGCGCCCGCCGGCTTGGCCGTCACCATTTGCACCGCCGCCGCCCTTGCCGGAAAGACTATCGCCGCCACTGCCACTGCAACTGCAACCATAACCAAAGCCATCGCCATGACCACACTGCAAAAATCTCTCGTTACTGTCGTAATCATCGCTGCGGTCACGACACCACTTGTTTTGAAGCATCGTGAAGTCGCACGACTGCGTAAGGAGGTCGTGGCTTTGCGCTGGGAGAGAGCGTCGCTTTCAGCGCGCCAACAAGGCGAAAGCGCTGCAACGGCTCAAGTCACTGCCAATCTGGCTGCCCCCAAGGTCGAAGTGGCCGCGCCAGCCTACTCACTACCTGCCGAGGTGGTGGCAAAGATCGCGGCGTTGCTGTCGGAGCG
>Ga0187877_1003977_pt1 | contig 11637 bp, 6 predicted proteins | sample June2016WEW_17_1_3_FD_132430 | JGI IMG/M metagenome (GOLD analysis project Ga0187877, IMG submission 132430) | Peatland microbial communities from SPRUCE experiment site at the Marcell Experimental Forest, Minnesota, USA - June2016WEW_17_100 | ecosystem: Environmental > Terrestrial > Soil >... | reverse complement strand
TCAAGGGACTGCTTTCTCCCTCTTCGGGGCAGATTCTAATCCATGGTCTTCCCCTGAAACCCGGAGAGATTTGCCCCCGGGTGGGTTATATTTTTTCCAACCCGGAAAATCAAATCATTTCCTCGGTGGTGGAAGAGGATGTAGCTTTCGGTCTGGGCAATTTGGGGATGGATCCTTCCCACATGTCTCTCCGGGTACAAGAGAGCCTCCAACTGGTGGGGATGGAGGCCTATCGGTACCATTCCCCCCACCTCTTATCCGGCGGACAGCAACAGAAAGTGGTGATCGCCGGGATTCTCGCCATGGAATGCGAAATTTTGGTTTTGGATGAACCTACTTCCATGCTGGATCCTAAGGGCCGAAAGGAAATCCTCGACCTATTTAAAAAGATCCAGGAGAAGAGGTCCAGCACCCTTTTGCACATAACCCATTCTTTCGAAGAGGCCCTGATGGCCCAGGATTTAGTTTATCTCGATCACGGCCAGATCACCTTTTACGGGTCTCCCGAAGAATTTTTGACCGGGAATTATCTGCCAGAAGCCGCTCGGACCCAGCTTCCTCCCATCTTTCAACTTATCCAGGGACTGCGCGAACGGGGACATTCCCTTCCAGCCGGGATTTGCTCCTACGAAGAATTGAAAGAAACCCTTCTCAATCTGGGAACCAGAATAAGTAAGTTTTGACCGGTTCCTCCTTGCTCTTTCCTGGTTTCTCGGATCATGTCCCCGGTGCCTGGTCCCTCACACCTTATGGCTTGCGCCCGGAACTCGATACCGTTCCGGCTTTTTAATGCGGATCTGCCTAAGGGTATGCTGGGGCATGCCCCTAGAAACGCTGAACTTTATTCCTTGACACTCAACTAAACGAAAACATATAATTTTTTAAGTAAATCTCAGACAGGTAAACTCTCTGAGGAAAGGAGGCTTAGGATGCCCGAACAAAAGGTGGGAGAGGTGATGAAGTTCTTTTCCAAACCCGGGGTGGCAGCGATAAAGCTGACCGATGGGGAACTCAAAGTTGGAGATCGAATCAAGTTCAAAGGGCACACCACGGATTTTGAAGATCAGATCCAATCCATGCAGATCGAAAACAAGGTCGTGGAAAAGGCCGGGCCCGGAGAGATGATCGGGATTAAAGTGAAAGATCGAGTGAGGGAAAAGGATCTGGTCTATAAGGTCACGGACTGAGGGAGGAATCATTTCTCAGCCCATTGTCGCCGTTGAAAGCCTGTCCCATATCTACCACCCGGGAACTCCGTTGGAGAAGAAGGCGTTAGAGGATGTCTCCTTGCAGATCACCCCGGGAGAATGCGTGGGGATTATCGGGGAAACGGGCTCGGGAAAGACCACGCTGGTGCAACATTTCAATGGTCTCCTGAAGCCTTCTTCGGGAAAGGTTTATGTAGAAGGGACGGACCTCAGCTCTCCCCGTATTTCCTGGCCTGACCTGCGCCAGCGAGTGGGCTTGGTTTTTCAATATCCAGAGCATCAACTCTTTGAGGAGACGGTTTTCGATGATATCTCTTTCGTTTTGCGCCAGCGGGGAATCTTCTCTTCCGAGGAGATTGAACTTCGGGTGAAGTCCGCCTGCGGTTTGGTGGGCCTGGATTATGAAGAGTTTTCCAACCGGTCCCCCTTTGAGTTAAGCGGGGGAGAGATGCGCCGGGTGGCCCTAGCCGGAGTCCTCGTTCAAGAACCCCGGCTGCTCATCCTCGACGAACCCACGGTAGGGCTGGATGGGGCGGGTAAGCGGGAAATCCTGAGGGAGATTGGGGAACTACGGCGCAACGGGAAAACCGTGGTCATGATCTCCCATACGGTCGAGGATATGATGGACCTGGTGGATCGGTTGATTATCCTGGAGGGAGGGAAGATATTGACCTCCGGTTCCCCGGCGGAAGTTTTTTCCTTTCTCCTTCAGAGGGGAAAGCTTACCTTCCTAGCCCCCTTCGTCTTTCGACTCATGGGTGACCTGCGGACTCACGGCTGGGACCTTCCTGAGCAGATTTTCCTGGTGGAGGAAGCCTTGCCGGTGATCGATCGATTCTTGAGGAGGACCCAAGTGAAATCCCCGGTGGAAAATTAAGGAGTTGTTGATTCTCGCGTAATCCCCGGCCATGGGTCCTCGTTGTGCTCATGGCCTTTTCTTTATTTTAAACTGGACTAGGATTTTCTCAGGTAAACGCAGATTAGATCAATGAGAGGGCGATTCATTTATCTCTTCGTTGCAGCTTAGCCGGACTGTGTTCATCTGGATCCTATTAAGCTTGCTTGCGCATAGAATCGGATCATGAAAAGAGTAATACGGGTGGTTCCCACAATTATCTTCTTTTGTTTCCTACTCTCCGGCCTGAGCAGCTTGATTTACGAAGTCCTCTGGGTGCGCATGCTCATCCTGATCTTCGGGTCCACCACCTTCGCCATCAGTACTGTGTTGACCGGCTTCATGGGCGGGCTGGCTCTGGGTAGTTACCTCCTCGGCCGGTATGTTGACCGGTCCAGGTACCCCATTCCCCTGTATGGGATTTTAGAGGCCGGGATCGGGGTTTATGCCCTCTTGGTTCCCACCCTCTTTTCGGGTCTCATCCCTCTATACCGCTGGGTCTGGCAGTCTTTCCACCTCAACTTCTACTTTTTCAGCCTGATGCAGTTTCTCCTGGTGAGCCTGGTACTGATCGTGCCCACCACGTTCATGGGAGCCACCCTGCCCATTCTCAGCAAATACTACTCCCGGCGGGAGGATCGCCTGGGCTTGACCGTTGGATCCCTCTATGCGGTGAATACCCTGGGCGGAATTCTGGGAACTTTTTTCTCCGGCTTCTTCCTGCTCCCCGCTCTCGGCGTCCACCTGACTACCTTCCTGGCCGCTCTCCTGAATCTCTCGATTGGGATGATCGTCCTGGTGGTGGTAAAAAAGGGCGGTAGAGAGAAGGAGGGCCCGGTGTCGGAGGCGAAATTTTCTGTCTCCACCTTTTCCGGGGAGCGCCTTTCCCCGTGGATCTTGGGGCTGGTCGTCTTTGCCTTTGCCCTGTCGGGATTCTCCTCGATGATCTATGAGGTAACCTGGAGCCGAGTTCTGGCCATGATTCTGGATTCCTCCACCTATGCCTTTACGATCATGCTCACCACCTTTTTGATCGGGATCGCCCTGGGCAGCTTCCTCATGTCCCGGGCCATCGACCGCCTCAAGCGCCCGCTCCTGGCCTTTATTCTGATCGAAATCGCCATCGGGGCCTCGGCTTTCTTGAGTCTTTTTCTCTTCGCGGAGCTTCCTTACCTTTTTGTCGTCCTTTACCGGACTTTTTCTGACTCTCAGAATTTAATCCTCTTCTCCAAGTTCTCTTTGGCCGCCGTTGTCATGATCCTTCCTACTCTTTTCATCGGCGCCCTGTTTCCCCTGGTGGTCAAGTTATACACTCCCGGTCTGAACCGGGTGGGATATTCCATCGGGAAGGCCTATTCCCTGAATACCATCGGGTGCATCCTGGGATCTTTTTGCGGCGGGTTCATTTTTGTGCCTCTCATAGGAATCCAGAACAGCATCCTTCTCGCCATTGGCCTGAATATCTTCCTGGCCTTCCTTCTCCTCCTGGCCTCCTCTTACCGGGCCAGAGCCTTGAAGCTTCCCCTAGCAGCTGTCCTGGCGATCGGTACGCTGGGGCTCTCCCTTCACGTGCCCCCATGGAATCCATCCCTGATGTCCAGCGGGGTCTACATGTATGTGCGCTTTGTGATCGACCTGGACCGGAAGCAGCTTATAGACCGATACACCCAAGATGCGGACCTGCTCCTCTTCTATAAGGAAGGGCATAGCTCTACCGTGAGCGTTCACCGTTCCAAGGCCTCGGACAATATCTATCTGAAGGTCAATGGAAAAGTGGAAGCTAGTACCGTTGGGGATATGCCCACTCAGATCCTCCTGGGCCAGATTCCCATGCTCCTCAGCCGTAGCCAAGAGGAAGTTCTGGTAGTCGGGATGGGGAGCGGGGTCACGGTTGGCTCCGTAGCGAGACACCCAGCCCGACGAATCACGGTAGCGGAACTGGAGCCGGCCGTGGTAGAAGCAAGCCGACATTTTTCCCATGTGAATTACCAGGTATTGGAAGATCCAAGAGTCCGGGTGATGACCTATGATGCCCGAAATTACCTTCTGGTCACGGCAGACAAGTATGATGTCATTATCTCGGAGCCCTCTAATCCATGGATGGCCGGGGTCTCCAACCTTTTCACCCGGGAGTTCTTTCGGCTGGGAAGCCAGCGGCTGAAGCCGGGAGGGATCTTTTGCCAGTGGCTCCAGCTGTATAAAATATCGCCGGATAACTTGAGGTCGATCCTGGGCACCTTTCATCAAGTCTTTCCCCATCTGCTGGTGTTTCAGGTGGAAAATTATGACTTGTTGATCCTGGGATCCTTCGAACCCCTTTATATAGACCCGGCGTCGCTCCAGGAACGGATTTCCCAGACAAAGGTAGAGGAGGACCTCAAAAGGATTAACATTGACTCCCCCCGCGCCCTCCTGGCCCATTTTGTCCTGGGTACCCGGGAGGTTCCTGAATTGATCCAGAAGGCACCCGTCAACACGGACGATAACGCCCTTCTGGAGTTTTCCGCGCCCAAGAGCCTCTACCAGGACACCTCGGAAGAAAATTTCAAAGAACTTACCAGATACTCCCGAGGCTTGACTCCGTACCTCAGACCTGGACCGGCAAAAGGGCAGGAAGAAGAGGGGTAACAAAATCCTGGCATTTGGGACAAAACAGGTTTAGAAGGACGGGAAAGGCTGAATTTGAGGTTGATAACCCTATGAACCTGTGGTAGCTATAACATTTAAATCCCAGGCGCAGGAATGCTGGAGGGGGACCGGGGAGAGGGAACTGTCTCCCCGGTGGGGGTCAGGATGGAAAGAATGGAAGGCCAAAGTCAACATTGGACTCAATGCGATGCCTGCCAGCAGATTCTCTACCGCCGGGAGGTAGAACGTAATCTGATGGTCTGCCCCAAGTGCAATTATCACTTTCGCATCTCCGCGGGGGAGCGTCTGAACCTGGTGGTTGATGAAGCCAGCTTTGTCGAATTCGATGCCGCTTTAGGGCCCCTGGACCCCCTGCAATTTAAAGATCGAATGAAATACCCCGAACGGATAAAAGAAACCCAGCGCAGCACCCACAAAAGAGAGGCCCTGATAGGTGGGAAGGGGAAGGTTCTCGGACAGCCGGCCATGGTCGGGGTTATGGATTTTGAGTTTATGGGTGGCTCCATGGGATCGGTTGTGGGGGAGAAGGTCGCCCGCCTGGCGGAACGGGCCAGGGATGAAGATTGCGGGATCGTCATCTTCTGCTCCTCGGGGGGAGCCCGAATGCAGGAAGGAATTTTTTCTCTGATGCAGATGGCCAAGACCAGCGCGGCCCTGGCTCTCCTGAAAGAAAAAGGTCTTCCCTACATTTCGGTTCTTACCGATCCCACTACGGGAGGGGTTTCGGCGAGTTTCGCCATGCTGGGGGACATCATCCTGGCGGAGCCCAGGGCCATCATCGGCTTTGCCGGCGCACGAGTGATTGAGCAGACGATCAAGCAGAAGTTACCCGAGGGGTTCCAGCGGTCCGAGTATCTTTTGGAACACGGCATGATCGATATGATTGTTGAGCGGAAGGAGATGAAGAAGGTCTTAGGACAGCTCCTGGTCATGTTGCCCAAGGGAAAAAAACGGGAGAATCAGGCGTAGAAAGTGAAAACAGAAGGAGCCGAAAAAGAAAATTACCGGGATACCCTCGACTACCTCTTCGGGTTGCAGAGATTTGGCATCAAATTGGGGTTAGACAATATTACCTGCCTCTTGAAACATCTGGGGAACCCTCATGTGGGGCTGCGGGCGGTTCATATTGCCGGCACCAACGGGAAAGGCTCGACGGCAGCCTTCCTGACTTTCATCTTGCGACAGGCCGGCTACCGGGTTGGCCTTTATACCTCCCCCCACCTTGTCGATTTCACGGAACGGATTCAAGTCGGGAGAGTTCCCATCCCCGAAAAAAAGGTAGTTCAATTGACGGAGCAGATCCGCCAGGCGGTGGACCGGATGATTCGAGAGGGAGACCTGTGGGCAGGGGGGACTTCCCCGCTTCCTCCAAAGGATTTTGACCCCCAGAAGGCCACGATCACTTTTTTTGAGTTCATCACGGCGATGGCCTTTCTCTACTTTCAGGAGGCCCGGGTGGAGATGGCCGTATTAGAGACTGGGATGGGAGGGAGGCTGGATGCCACGAACGTGATCGATCCTCTCTTCTCCCTCATTACCCCCATCTCTTTAGAACATCAACAATATTTGGGAAAAACCTTACGGCAAATCGCCGGGGAAAAGGCGGGGATCATCAAAGCCAAACGACCCCTCCTCACGACGGCGCGCCAACCTGAGATTCTATCCCTGCTCGAACAGAAATGCCGGGAGCTTCAATCTCCTTTTTACGCCTGGGGAAGAGACTTCCGGGGAAGACAGGTGGGACCTCAGCTCATGAACTTTCAGGGACGCCATCACCGATGGACAAAACTCCGGCTGGGATTGGCGGGAAGGCACCAGGTTCTCAACGCCTCCTTAGCCTTGGCCGCAGCAGAGGTTTTGATGGAAGGGGGATTCTCCCTGGATGAAGAGCATCTGCGCAAGGGGTTGGCAGAAACAAAGTGGCCCGGCCGGTTAGAACTGATTGGAGAGTCTTCCAGGATTCTCCTGGATGGCGCCCATAACCCGGGGGCCGCAAAGGCATTGAAAAAAAACCTGAAGGAAGACTTTCCCCGGCGGCGGATGATCCTGGTCTTGGGGATCATGGCGGATAAAGATATTTCCAAGATGATGGCCCACCTGGTCCCCCTGGCCGACCTCCTGATCCTTACCCGGCCCCGGATGGACCGCGCTGCATCTCCGGCCCTATTGCGTTCTCACGCTTCTTCTTTTCGGAAACCCATCGTTGAAGTCGCCGAGGTGAGCTCAGCTGTAAAATATGCTCTGGCTGAGGCCGGGAAGGAAGATTTGATTGTTATTTCCGGGTCCCTCTTTACGGCTGGTGAAGCACGGGCTTTTTTACTGGAACAGGGCATGATTCCGACGTGATTTCCCCCTCATCAGAAATCCCTCCGGCCCCTTGCCCGAGCGGGATTTGAAAATTTTTGAATTTACACTCTGCTCTGTGCACTTCTTGTTACGCTACTAACGTTTAACTTCTGGGAATTTTATTAAGGAAAAAATGTTAATACCTTGAGCCACTGGCTAAAAGTTAATGGGTTCTTTGGGTTGAGGCTAGGCCGCATTATGCCATTTTCCAGCGAATCCGCAGGAGGGGTAGGATCGGCAGCGGAAGTGGATTTTATCGAATTCTGGAGTGGATGATGAATCTTGGAAGACGGTGGGGTTTCGGTCCCTCTCTACTGGTGCTCTTTTTCTTGATTCTTCCTTCAAGGGGGTTCGCCCAGGCGCCCTCCATTTTGAAGTCCGAACCTACCCGGGAACCGATTCGCATCCAGGCAGATTCCACCACTTACGACGATACGACCAGGACCTACCTGGCTGAAGGAAAAGTAGAGATCTGGCAGGCCGACTCGAAGCTTACCGCTGACCGAGTGATCTTGAACTCCGAGACCCAGGAGGCGGAAGCCACGGGGAATGCAGTCTTAGTCCGGGGGAACGATTTCCTACGCGGCGAGCGGATGAAGGTCGCCCTGGATACAAACCTGGGAATTGTAATCCACGGGACCCTCTTCCTGAAAAGACAAAACTACTACCTCCGGGGGGAGGAAATCGAACGGGTGGGCGAGAATACGTACCGAATAAGGGAAGCGACCTTTACCACCTGTAATGGAGATTGGCCGGCCTGGCGATTTGCAGGAAAGGACTCCCTGGTTGTCCTGGAGGAATCGGCGGACGTATGGGGGGCCACCTTCCAGATCAAGAACCTGCCCATCCTTTATTCCCCGTATCTGTCCCTGCCGTTGAAGACCGAACGCCAATCGGGGTTCTTACCTTTCCGCACCGGGTATTCCAATCTCAGTGGGGGGTTCCTGGGCCTTTCCTATTACTGGGCTATCGCCAAGAATCAGGATGCCACCTTTTCCCTGGATACGTTCACCGGGAAAGGAGAAGGGGAGGGGCTCGAATACCGGTACATCCGTAAAGAGGGAAGTGCCGGCATCCTTAACGTGTATCATATCCAAGAATCGTCGGCCTACCGGGCAAAATACACTGACCAGCTGGATCGAAAGCCCGACCGGTGGCTGGTAGATTTCTCCCATGACGAATATTTCACCCCGACTTTTTTTGCCAAGGCCCGGCTGCGGGAATTTAGCGACCGCGAGTACTTCAAAGAGTATCCATCACTACTCTCTGTCTTTCCGTATTCTGTAGAGTCTCACTCGCTCCTTTCTCTGACCAAAAATTGGGAGCGGTACAGTTTTTTTGGAGAAGGACGCAATACCGTTGACCTCACTCAAGAAGACAAAACCACTTTGCAATACTACCCGGTTACCAATTTGGTCGGGATCCGACAGCCCTTGTTAGCGACTCCCCTTTTTGTCGATTTTGGCTCTAGTTACGGTTATTTCTCCAGGCAACAGGGGACAACCGGCTATCGAGTCGACCTGTTTCCCCGAGTCTCTCTTCCCTTAAGATCGGACGGGCTGGAGTTCAACACCGAACTCGGGGGCCGAGAGACCTGGTATCCAGGAATTGATAATGGCACCGATAATTCCTGGTCCCGGCGGTTATGGCATTTTCAGACTTCCGTGGCGACAGATATCTATCGCATCTACGAAACCGAGTCCCCAAGCGTTCCCAAATTGAAGCATGTGATCCGGCCTGAAATTGGTTACCTCTATGTTCCGAATGTTGATCAAACCAAGATCCCCTATTATGATGTTCCGGTCCCCCAGTCGAACGCGGTCTACTATGGGTTCAGTTCCCGTTTGATCGGAAAAGTAGTGGATGGCTCCACCAGCCGATACCACGAATATGTCTATTTTAGACTAGCCCAACAATACAACATCCAGGAAGTAAATGTGCCGCAAAACAGTATTAGTCAAGTAACCCTGCCGCTTAACCCTCCCCTCGACCAACGGAGGGGCTTTGGGCTCGTAACTGCAGAGTTGAGATTAAAAACCTTGAGATACGTGACCGTGGAAAACATCACCAATTATGACCCTAACCTGAATGTGTTTCAGACGAGTTATACCAATTTAGCTTTGACTGACCCCCGGGGGGACGCATTATCCTTACAATATAACTGGGTAAAAGGGACACAAGAACAGATTACCGTAAATCTCCGGCTTAAGATTATCCCCTCATTGGATTTCATTTTCGGAGAGGGCCTGGACTTTTTTAATCACACGACCCTGAACACCACCTATGGACTCATGTACCGCCATCAATGCTGGAGTCTGCAGGTAACCGATACCCAGACGCCGGCCATCTCCGGGTTGCCGGCGCAGAACAAGATCCTATTCATGTTTACTCTTTATGGGGTGGCTTCGGTGGGGCAACGCTGAAAAAATCAAATGTCCGAATTCAGAATCTATCGTGAGTAACCAAATAAGATAGTCATTGGGAAGAGCGTAGCCCTGCGCAAAGCATGGCGGAAAAAAGAAAGATAAAGGAAAGTGAACTCCCGTAGGAAGGGGGTCAGATCCCTCTAAAAAATTCCCGTCAGGCCACCTCTGACAATCCGCAATCCGAAATCCGCATTCCGCAATTCAAGATTCTTTTCTCACATCTACCGTGTTGTCATAAAGGGTGGACCCCGCTCCCCGGTCGGTCAAACGCTGCGAGGTTAGAGCATTAACCGCTCGGGACCCCGGGCAGTGTTCCAGCCACCAGACCCCTTCAGCTACGACGACTCCGGAAGGAACCCGAGGAGTTACCTGGAGGAGGAAAGAGACTTCCCCCAGTTGATTGAAAGCGATGACCCGGTCTCCATCCTTAAGATTTTTGCCCCGGGCATCCGCCGGGTTTATCTTCAAGAACATGGCTTCCTCTTTCTCCCGCAGGTCGTCGCGCTCTCGAAAAGACGAATTGAGGGCATAGACGCTGGGACCGGTCATTAAACGGAAAGGTTCACTGCCTCCATGGGGAGGAAGGTAGCAGGGGAGCGGATGGGGTTCATTGGGGTTAAGAATTTCGATCTTTCCCGAAGGGGTTCGATATCGGGTTTTGGCCTCGGGGGGCAGGATGAGCTCAACGGCTTTCCCTGAACCGAAAGCGTTCTCATCAGTGCCCTTTCGCATGGAGTTAGGGATGGAGAGGACATGACGGATGAGGTCTTCCGCACTCTGGCGGAAAAAGGGGTCGGAAAAGCCCATCGCCTCGGCCAGAAGACTGAAGGCCTGCCAGTTCGACTTGCTCTCTCCGACGGGAGGGATCGCTGGCCTGGCCCCTTGAATGCAGTAGTGCCCATAGGCGCGGTAGAGGTCACTATGCTCTAAAGAGGAGGTGGAGGGCAGGACAACATCCGCAAAGCGGGCTGTGTCGGTCATGAATCTTTCGTGGACCACGGTGAATAGGTCTTCCCGGGTCAATCCTTTTAAGACCTGATTCTGGTCAGGGGTGATGGATGCCGGGTTGGAGTGATAAACGTAAAGACTCTGAATCGGCGGGTGGTCAAGTTGGTTCAAGGCATTACCCAGTTGGTTCATATTGACAATCCGGGTCTTTTGGATCATGAAGTCTTCTCTCAGGATCTCGGCCATCGGGAAGGCTCCGGCCGTACCGGTCCCGACAAAAGCCCCGCCCCCTTTCTTCTCCTGAGCCCCAACCAGTGCAGGAAGGCAGAGGATGGTGCGCACGTTCATGGCTCCGTTCCCATAACGGGAAAGGCCGGCCCCCACTCGAAGGAAAGGGGCTCTGGCTTTTCCGAAAGCTCTGGCCATGAATTCGATCGTTTCAACTGAGAGACCCGTAAGACTGCCGGCTTTGTCCGGTGGAAAACCAGGAAGAATTTCTTGTTCGAATTCTTCGAACCCCTGTACAGAGGAATCCAAAAATTGTCGGTCGATCCTGTTCTCCCGGACCAAGAGATGCATCATTCCCAAGGCCAAGGCTCCATCGCTGGCCGGCTTCACGAGAAAAGTATGATCCGCCATGGCAGAAGTAGGGGTTTCATAGGTTTCAATGAGCCAGATTGCCGCCCCTTTCTTCTTTGCCTCTCTCACCCCGTGGAGAAAGTGAATATTGGTGGCCACGGCATTGATTCCCCACAATATGACCAGGTCACTCTCGGCGACTTCATCCGGGTGGGGGGCGGCGGTACCTCCCATCACCGCTTTCCAACCGGCTTCCTTGGCCGGCGCGCAGATCGTCCGATCCAGGCGGGAGGCGCCGAGGCGGTAAAAGAAAGGATGGCCTGAATTGCGCTGGATGAGTCCCATGGTCCCGGCATAAGAATAAGGAAGAATGGCTTCGCCCCCATACTCGGCGACGATCTTCTTCCAGTGGTTAGCGATTTGCTGGATGGCTTCTTTCCAGGAAACAGGACGAAACTGGCCTGAGCCCTTGGGGCCCCTGCGCAGCAGGGGAGTGGTGAGGCGGAGGGGAGAGTGAACCGTCCTTTCATAATGGTTCATCTTAGGGCACAGGGTTCCCCGGGTGAAAGGATGCTCCGGATCCCCG
>Ga0187877_1003975_pt1 | contig 11640 bp, 16 predicted proteins | sample June2016WEW_17_1_3_FD_132430 | JGI IMG/M metagenome (GOLD analysis project Ga0187877, IMG submission 132430) | Peatland microbial communities from SPRUCE experiment site at the Marcell Experimental Forest, Minnesota, USA - June2016WEW_17_100 | ecosystem: Environmental > Terrestrial > Soil >... | reverse complement strand
CCACGTGGAGAGGATCCCGACCCAGACCGACTTCTGGTACTCCCGGGCAGCATCCCTATTGAGGCGCCTCTACATCGATGGCCCCGTGGGCACCGAGCGCCTCCGCTCTGTATACGGTGGCAGGTTCAAGAAAGGCATGATCAACGAGCACTTCTACAAGTCCGGCGCCTCCGCCCTGCGCAAAGTGCTGCAGCAATTGGAGACCGCAGGCCTCGTCCAGAAAAAGGGCACCCAAGGCCGCATCCTTACAGATAAAGGCGTCTCCTTGATAGACCGCGTCGCGTACAAGCTCCTCCGCGATCTCCAGAAAGACATGCCTGAGTTGAACAAGTACCTCTCGGTCAAGGCAAAGTAACAGTTAGTTGGTGAAAAAAAATGTCCGTCTCTGATGATGAACTCGAGGCTCTCAGACAGAGACGGATGGCTGAGATGCAGAGGAGATACGCTGAGCAGGGTGGAGAAGATCGGCAGCACAAGGAACTGGAGGCACAGAAGCAGAGTGCCCTGCGGATAATCCTGACTCCCGAGGCAAGGGCGAGGATGAGCAATCTCAAGATGGTGCGCCCGGAGTTCGCCGAGCAGCTGGAGATGCAGCTGATACAGCTCGCCCAGCAGAAGCGCCTTCCGGTTCCGCTGACGGATGATCAACTGAAGAAGATCCTGCTGGAGTTGCAGGAGTCGAAGCGCGATTTCAATATAACCCGTAAGGAATGAGCAAAAGCAGAAGAGAAAAAAGGAGAAAAATCAAATGGCAAGAAACAAACACCTGTGCAGGAAGAAAAGGCAGATCCATGCCGGCAAGTCGGCAAGCCCAGTTCCGTTGTGGGTAGTCGCAAAGACGAGGGGGAAGTTTAGGCGCACACCCAAGATGAGGAACTGGCGGCACCAAAAGCTGAAACTCTAAGGTGAATGACAATGGCAAACGAAGAGATCCCAGAACCAGCAAAGGCTGAAATTGATGAGGATGAGATAGAGGAGACTGTCGAAGCAGAGGAAGAGTCCGTTTCGAAGAAGGCTCCCAAGAAAGAAGTTAAGAAGGAGAAGGCGAAGCCGAAGGCGGCAGATAAGGAAGAGAAACCAGCAAAGGAGATCGCCGTTAAGGAGAAGGCTCCGGTAAAGGGCGAGGAAGCCACTCCAGAAAAGCCTGCGGCTGAGAAGAAGGAGACGAAAGCCAATAAGGAGGAAGAAGAGGAAGAGGTAAAGGTTCTGGAAGAGAAAATAATCACGATCAACCTCAGACACGCTTATCTGGCGTATAGTAGGAAACCTGCCCCTAGGTCTGTAAATCTGGTCAAGAAGATCGCAGGTAAGATCTACAAAACCAAAGAGCTCAAGATCGACAACAGTGTCAACGAGTACCTCTGGCGTAGGGGTAAGACCAAGTCCGAGAGAAGGATAAGGGTCAAAGTCCAGAAGCTCGAGGACGATGTCGCGAGGGTCCTTCTGGCTGCGGAGTAGGTTTTTTTGCCGCTCTCCCGCATCCCATTATATGGGAATCCCAACATAGGCGCCTTCACATTCGCGACCGACAAGTTCGCCCTATTCCCTCCCGACATGCCAGCAGGGGCGGCAAGGGAATTCTCAGAGACCTTGGGTGTACCTTGCTATACTGCGACCGTGAGCGGCAGTGTCCTCCTGGGAATCTTCCTTTTAGGAAACTCAAAGGGAATAATTGTCCCGGACAGCTCAACCGAGGAGGAGATCTCGGTGATAAGGGAGTGCACGAGGGTCCCAATTGCAATCTACGATGGGAAGAAGAACGCCCTGGGTAACATGGTCCTCGCAAACGAGAAGCACGCGCTTGTCGGCTTGGACATCGATCCCCTCCTGAAAGACCTCATAGCCGAGACGCTCAAGGTGGAAGTTCATGAGGGCACCATCGCAACCCTGAACATGCCGGGCGTCTGCGCCATCGCTAATGGCAGGGGCATCGTCGCCCACCCCATGACGACGGAGGAAGAGCTCGCGAGGCTAAGCGAAATTTTTAATATACCAGTCGACATCTCTACCGTTAACTGCGGTTTTCCCTACCTGAAAGTGGGCATTACCGCAAACTCGAATGGCGCGGTGGTCGGCGAGGCCACCACAGGTCCCGAGATGGCGCGCATAGAGTCGTCCCTGGGGATAACGGGAACAGATCAAGGTGATTAAAAATGAGCAAGAACTACGCGGTTAAGGGAAAGGCAAAGATCGGACTCTACTGGGAGAAATTCGAAAAGAATGTCACAGCGGACAATAAGGATAGGGCCGTGGAGAAAGCGCTAAGCACAATCGGCGGCAACCATGCGGTCAAGAGGAAGCAGATTGTGATCACCTCGGCAGAAGAGGTCAAGGTGGGTGGAGAATGAGCAGACCAGCCCCGCCAGCGCCACTTTCAGCACCCTCGGCGAGGGAGTCGATGGATCCCCTCCTCGCAGAATTCAACAACCTCAAGGGGTACAGCGATGCCCTAAGGCAGCAGATCGAGTTCACAGCTAGTGTCATTGCCGAGCTCTCGATGAGCAAAGGGTCCCTCGAGGAGATCAAGGCGAGGGAGGGCAAGGGGGAGACCCTGGTCCACATCGGCGCCGGAAACTACATCCGCGTCCAGCTCGACGGCGTGAGCACCGTCGTGATGGGCATAGGCGCCGGCGTCTCAGTCGAGAAGACAATCGCAGACGCTCTGACCGAGGTCGAGTCGCGGCTCAAGATGGCCCAGCAGAACTCCACGTCGCTCCAGCAGCAGTACTACCAGGTGAGCGCAAAGATGGACCAGCTCCAGGGCCAGATCGAGGAGCTCTACCAGCAGCTCGAGCCTGGGCAGGCGTAGTAATTGTTCGAGAAGCTCAAGAAGGTCTTCAGCGATCTGGTCCAGGACATCTCGACCAGGGAACTCTCCGAGAAGGACCTTGAGGCTTCACTCTGGAATTTTCAGGTTGCTCTGATGGAATGTGACGTCGCGCTCCTGGTAGCCGAGGAACTCACCAGCCGCCTCAAGGCAAAGATGGTAGGCACCAAGGTCAAGAGGCTCGGGGACATTACCCCGCTGGTCCAATCGGCGTTCGAGGATCTCCTTAAGGAAAATCTCGCTTCGGGCGACCTCCTGACCATCATAAAAGCAAAGGGCAAGAAGCCCTTCTCGATTATGTTCATCGGCGTCAATGGCACCGGCAAGACAACGACCATCGCAAAAGTAGCTAGGTACTTGATGGACCATGGCCTTACCCTCGTCTTCGCTGCAGCAGACACCTTTAGGGCAGGCTCTGAGGAGCAGATCGAGGTGCATGCGAACCGCTTGAATGTCAAGGTAATAAAGCACAAGTATGGTGCTGACCCTGCCGCAGTTGCCTATGATGCCATCTCATACGCTAAGAATAACAATATCGACCTTGTTCTGATAGACACTGCAGGGAGGATGCAGACCGACAAAGGCTTAATGGATCAGCTCCAGAAGATCTATAGGGTCGCCTCTCCTGACCTTTCCATTTTCGTTGGCGACTCACTCACCGGCAACGACGCCCTCCAGCAGGCAGAGGAGTTCAACAAGTGCGTCCCCATCGATGCTGTCATCCTCACAAAGATTGATGCAGACTCGAAGGGCGGGGCTGCCATCTCAATATCAGCCTCGATAAAGAAGCCCATCCTCTTCCTTGGGGTCGGCCAGGAGTACAAGGATATCATCCCATTCGACCCTGAATGGGTTATTAATAATGTTTTAGGGAAAGCGCCTAAAAAGTAAACAGTACTTTGTTTTTGCAGCTTTTTGTTAGCGTAAAGATTTTAAGCATCCTGATTGGTTTTAAGAATCCTCAGGATGGTGTTTAAAATAACAAAGAACCTCAAAGGAAGGGACCTGCTCACTCTTGCGGACTTCACAAGAGAAGAGCTATGGAACATGCTTAAGAAATCAGCCCAGATAAAGTCGGACGTAAAGTGCGGTAGCCTTGTCCACCCGTACCTTGCGGGCAAGAGCGTCGCTCTTCTCTTCCAGAAGCCGTCGACAAGGACCCGCATCTCCTTTGACGTCGGCGTCTTCCAGCTCGGGGGACACCCGATATACCTTAGCTGGAACGAGCTGCAGCTGGGTCGGGGCGAGACGGTCGCGGACACAGGCAGGACATTCGACTGCTACGTGGACGGGATAGTCGCGCGCGTCTTCAAGCATGGGGACCTCGAGGCAATAGCGCAGGTAGCGAGGGCTCCGGTAATAAACGCCCTCAGCGATCTGGCGCACCCGTGCCAAGCCATGGGGGACTGCCTTACGATCTGGGAGAAGAAGGGCAAGATCGACGGCCTGAACGTGGCGTTCGTCGGGGATGGCAACGACAATGTCTGCCGATCCCTTGCCGAAGCCGTGCTCAAGCTTGGCGGGAATATCACCGTCGCCTCACCTGCGAAATACCAGCTTCCAGAGGCATATGCCGAATCACTTGCAAAGGGTAGCGCAAGGGGCGCGAAGCTGACGCTTACCGAGGACGCGAGGGCAGCTGTGAAGGAGGCTGATGTGATCTACACTGACGTCTGGGTGTCGATGGGGCAGGAGGCTGAGAAGGAGGCGCGCATTGCGACCTTCAAGCCGTACCAGCTGAACTCTGCCTTGATGGCGCATGCACCCGGTGACGCCATCGTGATGCACTGCCTGCCCGCCCACAGGGGTGACGAGATCACCGACGACGTCATCGACGGCAAGAACTCCGTTGTCTGGGACCAGGCAGAGAATAGGCTGCACGCGCAAAAGGGTATTATGGCTCTGCTCTTCTAACCCTTTTTTGGGTGCTTCTTTTTTGAAATTATTGGTTTACAGCACCGGCGACCCTGCAGGCGTTAACATAGCGTCGCACCTACAGGAGAAGCTCCCCTTCTCCGAATCTGAATTAAACTCCAAGCCTGCTCTCAAGTGCGGCGATATAATGCTGCAGGGAATCGACAGCCGCCTGGTCTACCTAGATATCCCGCTCCCTGGCGTGGAGTGGATCCTCTGCCTCTCCAGACACGCGAGTGCCTCGGGCAAACCATGCCTCACGTCCCACACGCCGGGCAACCTTACCTCGAGCACCGAACTGGGGGGAAACCCCAACGAGGTGGGCATCTCAAACCCCGCACTCCAGACATCGCTGATAAAGGAGCTCTCCAGATCGCAAGCAGATAAGGGCCTGGCATGCCAGGTCACGGTTGAGGCAACCCACCATGGCCCGACTTCCCTTGCTGCCCCTATCACCTTCGTGGAGATCGGCAGCGATGACACAGCATGGAAGGATGAAACGCTTGGCGAAGCCGTTGCCTCAGCTGTCCACCGCGCCCTCTCTTCACCCTTGCCACTCTCCCCCGGCACCCTTGCTGTCGGCGGGGGTCACTACTCCGAAAAGTTCACGAAGCTCATGCAGGAGGGGAAGCATGAGATCGGGCACATTATCCCGAAGTACGCCATGGACGAAAAGGCGGGAAGCTCCATCTTCAGGAGCTGCATTGAGAGGACCAGAGGCGGCTGCTCTAGCATAGTCGTTGACTGGAGAGGCGCCAACTCGGCTAGCAAGGAGGTTCTGCGGGAACTCGCGGAATCCCTCGGCATAGAACTGGTAAGGGTCTGAACGTAGCAGCCAACTCGGAAAGCTTTAAATTGCTCTTTACCTTTTTAGCCCATTGCTCACATGGAATAGGTGAGTCAAATGGGAATATCTGATACTCTGCGGTCTATGGCAAGGGTCTTGAAGCTAGCTACGCGACCCGATGGCGAAGAGTTCAGCCTGTCGCTAAGGATATGCGCGCTCGGCCTCATAATTGTCGGCGTATTCGGCTTCATAATTCAGCTCGTGGCAGCGCTTTTACTTGGTTCAGGGGCGTAGTCACAGTTGTCGAGCCAAGCCGGTACAATCAAGACTAGAATATTTGCCATACGCACCACTGCAGGGCAGGAACAGAACGTTGCGCTTCTCATCGAGAGGCGCTGCTTGGCTAAGAACATACGAATCCGCGCCATAGTCTCGCCTAGCGACGTCAGGGGATACGTTTTCCTTGAGGCCACTGGCCCGAACATCGTCAACATCGCCATTGAGGACGTCAAGCACGTTAAGGGCTGGGTGTCCGGCAAAGTGAATTTCGAAGATATATACAAGTTCATCAAGCCAAGGCCTGTCACCGAGCTCGTGGGCGTCAACGACAAGGTCGAGATCATTGCGGGGCCTTTCAAGTCTATGCAGGCAAAGGTGACCAGGGTCGACAAAGCGAAGTCCGAGGTGACGCTAGAGCTGCTAGAGGCGCCCTATACGCTACCTATCACTGTCCACGCAGAGCAGGTGAAGCTAGTTTCGCACGGCGAGCCGCCCAAGCCAGAAGCTGAAAAGGAGAAGGCAGAGCTATCAGAGAAAGAGAAGAAAACAGACATCTTCAAGGCATTTGGAGATCTAGAGGAGGAGTAATTTTGGGAACTAGAAAAACCTTCAACTTCATGGTCGACGGTGGAAAGGCTACCGGCGGGCCGCCAATCGGACCCACTTTGGGACCGACCGGCCTTAACATCCTGATGGTAGTCAATTCCATAAACGACAAGACCAAAGACTTTGAAGGGATGAAAGTTCCGGTTAAGGTAATCGCCGACCCAGATACCAAGGAATTCGAGGTCGAGGTCGGTGTGCCTACCACCACTGCCCTGATCGTTAAGGAGCTCCATCTGGAGAAGTGCTCCGCAAACGCAAAGGCAGAGAAGGTGGGAGACCTCAGCATAGAAGCGGCTATAAAGATAGCCAAGACGAGGTATCCACTTTCAGTGGCAAGGTCACTAAAATCATGCCTCAAAGAGGTCCTTGGTACCTGTGTCTCAATCGGCGTTACTGTCGCCGGTAAAGACCCCCGCGAGGTCCATAAAGAGATCGACGCGGGAACCTACGACGAATTGATACAGAAAGCGGAGGTACCATGACATGCTATACGACCTTCAGAGGCTCACAACCCTAGTCGACGACGCAAAGAAGAACTCGCAGAAGCGCAAATTCACGCAGGCTGTTGAGCTCGTAGTGAATTTCAAGGGTCTGGACGTGAAGGCTCCTGAGAACAGGATAAACGAGACCATTGGCCTGCCCCACCTGATAGGAAGGGAAGTCAAGGTCTGCATCATCGCAGACGGAGACATGGTGATCAAGGCGAGGGCATCGGGAGCTGACTTTATAATCACAAAGGCAGAGCTCGACCAGTACGCCGGCAACAAAAAAGCCGTGAAGAAGCTTGCTTCGCAGTACGACTACTTCGCAGCCAGGACAGACATGATGGCGACGGTCGGCAAAACCCTCGGCTCAATCTTGGGTCCAAGGGGCAAGATGCCAGACCCAATTCTGCCGCAGGCGAACATCGAACCTATTGTGAAGAAGTACAAGAATGCTGTCCGCGTAAAGATACGCGACCAGCTCGCCGTCAGGTGCAGGATCGGCTCCGAAGACATGGCATCGAAGGACATAGCCGAGAACATCCAGGCAGTCCTAGCTGCAATTGAAAGGAAGATCAAGCTGGACCAGTACCTCTCGTCCATCGTGGTCAAGACCACCATGGGCAAGCCGGTGAAGATCAGGTGATCGCCATGACAGCTACACCAAAGAAACATGTATCGCCAGAGAAGGAACAGGCAGTAAAAGATCTGCAGGCGCTATTCGACAAATACCCGATATTCGCCATAGCTGACCTGAAGGGTCTTAAGGCTTCGCAGTTACAGGTGCTCAAGAAGAAGTTCAAGGACGAGCTAGAGATACACATCGCTAAGAATAGGCTAGTGAAGCTGGCACTGCTGAACCTAAAGAAGAAGCACAAGGACATCGGCGAGCTGAATGAGTACCTAGCCGGGCCGAACGCATTCGTCTTCTCAAGGAAGAACCCGTTTGCATTGTACCTCATGTTCGAGAGGAACAAGGTGGAGTCGGAGGCATCGGCAGGCGACATCGCCCCAAATGACATTGTTGTGACGGCTGGTAACACAGGCATGCAACCGGGACCTATCCTCAGCAAGTTCGGCGCTGCAAAGATTCAGACGAAGATACAGGACGGCTCGGTATGGATCGCCAAAGACACCATTGCGGTGAAGAAGGGCGATGCTATCTCGGCTGACGTGGCTGACCTGCTGGGCAAACTCGGCCTGAAGCCAATCATGGTAGGGCTGAAGCTCAGGATGGGCTACGACGGCGGCATCATTCCAGGCGATGTGCTAGCGATAAACCTAGACGAGTACAAGGCGAACCTTGCAAGGGCTATACACGAGGCAATGGGCCTGTCAATCAACGCGGTATATCCGACCAAGGAGACCACGCCGCTGCTGATAGCGAAGGCGTACATGGAGGCCAAGGGCGTCGCAATAGAGTCAGGGATGCCCATCCCCGAGGTGATGGGAGAGGTGCTTGCACTTGCAGAGTCGCAGGGCAAGGCGGTCGCTAACGCAGTGAAGAAGAAGCACCCGGAGATACAACTCTAGGATGAGGGAGAGACCGAGGCGAAGGCTTTAAGTATCAAAAATGTCGTATAACACACACTTTGGTTGGGGGTGACTAAGATCGAGTATATTTACGCTGGTCTGCTTCTTCACAACGCTAAGCAGCCCATAAGCGAGGAAGGCGTGAAGAAGGTTCTAACTGCTTCCGGCATCAAGGCGGATGAGTCGCGCATAAAGGCACTGGTGGCGGCACTGGGCGAGATCAACATCGACGAGGCGATCAAAGCAGCTGCAATCCCCGTAGCAGCAGCCCCAGCCGCAGCGGCAGCTCCGGCAGCGGAGGCAAAGAAGGAAGCCAAGGAAGAGAAGAAGGAAGTGGCTTCTGAAGAAGAGACAGCAGAAGGACTTGGCTCTCTGTTCGGTTAAGCGAAGCGAGCAGAGCCTATAACCAAAGATTGGGTGCCCTAACGGGCCCCAGTTATATTATATTTCAATTTCCAACAATTCGTATTTTCTTTTTTTCGATAAAGATTAAATCAACAGGAGCCATATTCGACACGGTGACCTAGTTTGTACCGACGGAATTTTGCCTCTAGAGAAAGGGCAAAGAGGGTTATAGCAATATTCAGACAGCACGGAGCTATAGGCCCGGAGAAGGCAATGACATCTGCACAGCTGGGTCTCCCTGAAATGTTTGACGAATTCATGGAACGGCGGGGAGGCAGGAGGGGTGTCATTATCGAGGTTTCAGAGGGGAAGTACTACCTGGATGAGGCAAAGCTGAAGGAGATTACAAGCAATGCTGGCTGGCCAGTAGATCGCACCGTGATCATCAAGGAGAAGGAGATAGTGAAAATACGCTGCCCCTACTGTGGCAATCTCTATGACGGGTCCCTGGACAAATGCCCTCACTGCGGTGCTGGACGCTGAGATTCTAGGGAAATCACTACCGGTTTATCTGAAGTCAGAAGACTCTAAGAGGCAGCGTAATGCGCGTTTCCACTTTTTTCAAATGACTAGCAGAAAAGCTTACATCTTAGAAGATCAAGGTAGTGAAGGGTGAACGATGCCCGATTGGGAGGAATACTTCCAATTTCTGAGTAAAAGACAGGTAGAGCTGTTGGCTGTAGATTTTTGGAACGATTTAATCCTATTAAAAGAAAAGAACCATAAACTGTCAGCTCAATTAAAGAATAAATAAAGAAGATAGGCTGAGACGGATGGGAAATTGCGTGAGTGTAGCATTCCCTTTTATTACTGATCCTGAAAGACCCCATCAAAGATGGGCCACAAATTGACCGCCGTTCGATAGAGCAGTTAGCTCAAAGCACTATAAAATCGAAGCGCAGCAGTCAACGCTAAGCAACGGAACGGTTGGATAAATAAACCAGTGCTAATTTAGATAAAGCTAATTTATCGTTTTGATAGTAGGCGTGCAGATGCAATGTTAGAGGATTACAGGGGCATACCGAAACAGGCAAGATTCCTAGTCTACGCTGGGATCCTGCCCGCTCTGGCGTCTGGAATGCTCTATAACGACCTCTCGTTCTTCCTGACAGATGTCCAAGGAATCCCTGGCACCTACATGGGCTGGATCCTTACGGTGATGGGGTTGTCGATGGTGCTGACAAGCATCCCCATGGGGATTGCTGCAGATTATTTCGGCAGGAAGAGAATTTGGATAATAGGCAACGTCGTTGCAAGTGTGGTAATAGCATTATTTGCCTTCACGACAAACCTGGTGTTCCTCTTCAGCGCAGCTGTCTTAGAAGGCGTCAGCGATGCTGCGTTCTCAGCCTCGAGCAGCGCCCTTATGGCTGATTTGGCTGGAGATGAAAAAAGGACGAGCACATTCTCCCTCTCAGGCTTCGTCGGCAGCATAGCATCAGGAGTAGGGAGCTTCATAATACCATTTGTTGTTGTCTTTGAGGCTTTTGGACTCAGCAGCAAGGAAGCGCACGTCATGATCTATGTCGTCGTTGCAGCCTTGAGCCTGATATCTACGGTCTTTGTACTCAAAATAGGTAAGGTGAAGCACCACAAGAGCGGGGTGAAGGTCTTCCTTCTCAAAAAATCTAAGGGCGTTCTTGCAAAATACATCGTTGCTAATTCGATACTGGCGGCCGGGGCTGGCCTCTTCGTTCCCATAATGTCACACTGGTTTTACCTGAAATACGGCATACCTGACTCGATCTCGGTCCCCATCTTGGGCATATCGAGCATACTCATAGGGGTGTCAAGCCTGGCCGCCCCGATGCTGGCACGCAGGCTGGGGATCGTCAAGGCGATTGTCGCCACTCAGGGATTATCAATGTTCTTCATGATCGCCACGCCCCTCTCCCCCCAATTTTCGACAGCTAGCATCGCTTACACCTTCCGCAGTTTCCTGATGAACATGGCAGGACCGCTTCAGTCATCGATGATAATGGGCCTTGTTTCTCCAGATGAGAGGGGGGCAGCCGCCGGGATCAGCTCTGCCCTGTGGCGACTCCCCAATTCGTTCAGTGTCTCTATCGGAACATGGCTCCTAAACGAGAACTTGCTCTCAGCGCCATTCTACATAGCTGCGACACTCTATTCAATTTCAATAGCACTATTCTATTCCTTCTTCCGCAGGATCAGGATGCCTGAAGAGATGTCAAGAATTGAGAATGACGCTTAGCCATAATCTCTAGTTCTGTAATTCAATTGGCTTAGAGAGCGCAGTTTGACTGCGCGTTCTTTCTTCCTATCGCTATGAGCATAAAAAAATTAAGCGAGGGCAACAGGTGAATCTATCTTTAGTGTCCTGTAGCCCATTTTTTTCGATCACCATGCAAACTTGATTTGATTAAATCATTATAATCAATAATAAAGCTCTAATGTGGCACGATCACCCATTGTCGGATGCAATAAAATTGGTGCTTGCATCAACTTCGGTTGAAATTATCCAACTACTTGCATCAGGGGAGAGTGTGTTAGGTTAATAGCGACCCCGACCATTATGCTGTTGCCGCAGTTCAGACCGAAAAGGGCCTGCAACAGCAAATAACTGAAACCTTGGGTGAAACGACCGAAAGGAAGTGAAGCCCACAGGAATCGTTAGGCGCAACGGGCAGGGCGCAGCAATGGGATGATCCAGGACGTCAGGATAAAATCGGACGCCACGGCCGAGGAAAGTTGCTGCGAGTGAACGGTGGAGGAAGGAGTTCGACCATGGACCGGGCTCCGGAGGGCGCCGCTCTCTCTGAAAGTCGGTCTTACCTACGGTATTT
>Ga0187877_1003969_pt1 | contig 11654 bp, 10 predicted proteins | sample June2016WEW_17_1_3_FD_132430 | JGI IMG/M metagenome (GOLD analysis project Ga0187877, IMG submission 132430) | Peatland microbial communities from SPRUCE experiment site at the Marcell Experimental Forest, Minnesota, USA - June2016WEW_17_100 | ecosystem: Environmental > Terrestrial > Soil >... | reverse complement strand
TTGTAGGGCCACCGGTGTGATCTCCTTGTCGTGTCTTTTTCGGGGACACGTCGAGATTCACTCCGGTGGTCCACTAGGTGGTGGATCCTCTGCGCGATTTACACCAACTCATGGGACGTCCCCCCTGTGGGTCCCAGCCTATGGAAGTCGATTGTCGCGCAAGAACAAAGCTTGACAGCGCTGGCTAGTGACCCAGTGCCTCTCGGGTTGGTGCTGGTCAAAGCTGGTGTTTGCGGCAACCATCGACCGGGTCCCAACCGGCGGCGCCGTGCGGCAAGCAAGTCACTTCATCCGTATCGGATGGGACTGGCCGGCTATCGAGCCGGCGTGCTCGCGGGTCTGCTAGACAGCCATAGTGACAAGCAACGCGCTCCTGCTAGCTCGTCGAGGTTCCCACTCTGTGGGGTTCGCACGACGATTGTCGAACGTACACCGGGACAGATTGGAAGTACTCGGGTGAGCCACTCGCAGACCCCACCTCAAACCTTCGCCTGATATAGCAGTGGTTTAAGAAGCGTCTAGATGCAGGGATTATGTTGGGCAACGTAGCAGTCGGTGCGAAGCCATCAACGAAGTGCGGCCCGATCACCTCGACGATGCATTTCGGACGCTGGCGCTCGAGCTCAGCCAAGAACACCTTACGGTAATAACTCGTGTCTTTCGAATTCTCAATTTGATAGTCAGTGTTGACATATCGGGTCGCCGGCATCCAGTTGTAGTAGGCGTAGAGTTCCGAAGCCCAACCCCAGACCTGTACGTAAGAGCCAGCAGGACACGCGTCGCGCAATTCCGGTGGTCCGTAGTAGTAGTAGTTCACCGACGGCACATCCTGGTGAATGAGAACTGCAGAGGCGAACGTGCGAGCGAACTTCGCATCCTCCCATACCGGGTACACCACCATGAGCCCAAGAACAATGCAAGACAACCACACGACTGCGCGGAATAAGCTCGCACGATGTGTACCCGTCCTGGCAGCGGCGCCTGAGATGCGAGCCACCCTGCAACCGAAGATCCCAGAAACCATTGCCCCTGCATAGAGGATGTTTGCATAGTGTGCATAGATGTGATTGAGCACGAAGAGAGTCAACACCGCGAATGCGAGGGGCAGGGCCCAGGCACAGATTGAAACGACGCGGCGGAATCGTCTCCGCGCGTTCCACTCGGAATCCCAGCCCAGTAGTCCTCCGAGTGCCCATAGCACCGCGAATGGAAATGCCGCTAGGAAGCCACCAACGGACTCCGCGCGCGGTCCAATGACGGCCACGACGGAAGTGCTCACGCCGCCGGTCTCGCTGGTGATGAACCCGAGCGAATCTTTGAGAAACGCCGTATAGCCACCGGTGAAGCCGATCAGGACCAACGCGACGACTGTTGGCGCGAGGAACGCTAACGCACCCCAAATTATGTCTTGTAGCGCTGACTGATCCTGACTCGACGCAGTCCCTGGTTGGTCAGTCTCTCGCACCCCACGCTCGAGTTGCCGGAGCAGCACGGCGCTTAAAACAAAAGCGGCAGCGAGCGGGCCGAGCTGTGGCTTTGCCCAGATGCTGGCACCGGCAATGGCGCTTGCAACGAGGAATCTGCCGGTAGAGACGTCCCGGTCATGGGCAAAGAGAATCAAAGTGGCAGTTACGATGATTGCTATGGGCAACAATTCGCTGCCAAGTGACAAGAAGTCAATTGACGGAAAACCGGAGAACAGGTAGATGGCGGGCGGTACAATGATTGCGGTCGCCCATTTCCAGCCGTGCTGGCGGTAGAAGAGATACCAGCCTGAGGCGACAAGATACGAATAGAAGAGACCGCTGAGGACATGTGCCGTCAGGAGCGATAGATGGGTGCCAATGTCGCCGAGGATACCTAGAAGGATTGGCCATAGAATCAGAACATCCGAAGCTGTGTAGGTCTTGTAGGGCACCAAGTCGAGCGTTGCGCGCCTTCCCCAAGCGAGGAGCGTTGCTTCGTCTGGGTTGTAAAGTGAGCTGGAAAGCAGTGCTTGTCCGCGCAGAAAGACCATTAGCATAAGGCTTCCACCGACGGCGATCGCTGGCGGAATCACGTGAGCCTGCCAATGCTTGCGGCCAGCACGCGCCGCGTGGCGTCGCTTCCCGGTCCGCGGTGCTTGGTAGGTCAGGTCTTGGACTTGAGACCGATCATGAATTCGAGAGGATCGGTGTTCTGGTCCCTGGTCGGCATGCCACAGCACCTGGCTCCCCGCGACGCCCTCTGCCAATGCCGCTCGGTCCTCAGCTCCCGATCCGTGCTCCACGCCCTGTTCGAGCTCAAGTTGCTGAGATTCCTCGTCTGGGGGACGGCTCAAGCTCCCACCTCACGGTCGACAGTAAAACGAGCAGACTGCGCGGAACGTTTAGTACACCTGCCCAGCCCCGGATCGTCGCTTGCCAACCCTAATTCAGGCCCGAGTTCGACGCGACCTTCCTCGCTGAGCATGTCTTTGGTCGGGTGACCATCGCGTTCTTGCCCCGCAGCCGCGCAGGAGGACTTACGTGTAGGGCCAACACAATCCTCACTTATGCCGCAAAAAGTCCCTAATACGGCGGGTGGCGCAAGTGAAGACGGCTACCATTCGTAGGGGATACAAGAGCTATCGCTCTCTCCTGGGTCGGGGCGCGCTGAGAAGGAGGAAAGGTTCGGCACGAGCTCGTCTCCTGCACCGAAGCAAGGCTGCTCTTACTCGAGTAGCGGGTGCGCGACCGTCGCCTCGGAGATTCCGGCGTGAGCGGACGCGCGGCCGATCGCATCGTCAAGGGCTCGGGCGTCGCGCGGCTCTTCGAGTTAGAGATCTGAGAGGGCAAGTTCCTCTACCCCTGTGACGAAACCGCGCTCGACGACGAGGGCCACTTCCGCGCTGGCCGCTACGTGCTGCTGACCTCGTACCCCGCCAACCGGCTTCCCGTCGCTGAGGTGCTGTGCACGTTTCGGGGACTGCTTTCGGCCGAGGACCGCTTTACGGTGCTGAAGGACTTCCTCGGGCTTCACCCCGTGCACCACTTCACCGAGTCGTGAGTGCATGGGCACATCGGGATTTGCGTGCTCGTCGTGACCATCGAGGCGATTATCGTCGCTGACCTGCGGCATGGTAATGTCCGCGACCCGGACAAGCCCGGGCAAGTGGTCGGCGCGCGCCACGCGTTACGCGAGCTCGACCGCGTCCGCCTCGAGCGCATCGAGGCTGGCGCGCAGACGATCGAGCTCGTCACCTGCCGCACGCCGTTGCAACGCCAGATCCTTGTAGCTCTCGCCGTCAACACCTCGAGCTGAGATCACGCCGCAATCACCTGAGCCGTGGGCACTTCAGCCTATCCTCAAGGCCGGATGCAGAGACAACATGCTTCCCGCGCGACCTCATAACCCGGACGGACGCGAAAGTCACAGCGAACTTGGGTCAGGGCGACAAGTCTCTACTGACGTTGATTCTCGATCGTGTGGCGCTGGAGGTGCAATCAGGGACTCATACAACTCCAAGTGACGATCGGCTGAGATTTCAAAGGTGAAGTGCTTTTCGACGAGCGCGCGTCCGCCCTCGCCAATAGAGCGTGCTAGTTGTGGATCACAAAGCAACCGCCCGATGGCCGTAGCCAGACCCTTCGGATCGTTCTTGCCTACAAGCACGAGCTCTGTTCCGTTTCGTAGCTTTATCCCCACGAAGCACTCGGGATTGGCCACCGCCACGATCGGTGTCCCCGCTGCCATGACCTCAAGAGTCGCTGTCCCTAGTCCGGACCCGAGGCCTTCTTCATGGCATTCAACATTCGCCGCTGCAATATAGGAGGGAATCTCACTATATGGGACAGGTCCTGTGGCAATGACGTGGCCTGAGACGTTCAGCTTGTCGGCACGCCGTAGGAAACGCCCATCGTTGACCGATCCGACGACTACCAGTACTGCATCCGGGCAGGCGTCAAGCAGGTACGGAAGCGACTCCACGAGCAGCAGCCGGTTGCGAAGTGGAATGATGTGTCCCAGTGAGAGGATCATCGGCCTTTCGCCGATTCCTAACTTCTCCCTTACGCGCTCTCCGTTCCCATTTCGGAGTCTTGTAGCTTCAACGCCAAGAGGTATAACCACGACCTGGTCATTCTCCAACCTATAGCGCTGAGCCACGTAATCCCTCATGAACGCGTCCGTGGCTATAAGTCGCGGCGACCAAGTGCGCAAGAGATTGCGTATGAACAATATGTCTGCAGTCTGCATGAGTAGTGAGTAGAAGCGATTGGTATGCATAAGCGGGGTGTGGACGGTGAGCGCGATCGGGCAATGTCGGGAACGCGCCCAAAGTCCACTCATCCACGTGATGTCGAAGAATTGACCGTGCTGATGCAGAACGTCGGGCGCGAAGTCATCGAGCAGGGCAAAGACGTGCCGTAGGTTGCGTGGCGAAAGTGCGAAGTTCAGGTCGTACCGCATCGCGAACGCGAGAGGTGGAAGTGTCAGGCAACGCAGGCGGGTGACACGATATCCTCCTATTCGGAATTCACCTGCCTTAGCGCCCTGAGCCGCGGTCACGACCAGCACCTCATGTCCCCGGTCCGCCATAGTCTTGGCGAGCTGTTCGACTTGCCGAGCACTACCACTCGTGCGTGGCGGAAAGAAATTGTTGACGAGCGCTATACGCATAATGGCATACCTAGTTCGGTACGGGACTGGTGTCTAAAGGCATCGTGCGCGAACTGCCGACGTTGTTTTGTAAAGCGCCGACGGAGGCGCGTAGTGGGTGCAAGGTAGTGAGCTTATGAGGCGATGCGGGCGTGCCGACACCTGGAGGAACTACTGGCTCACGTCTATAGCTCATGGTTTGTGCTCTTCGAAGCGTGTTCGGTTGTCGTCAGTTTTGAGGTCGGGAGGAAGGATGCAGCTTCGGCCGACGAAATGCGAGCACCGAAGGCTAATCGCGGTCGCGAGAGGAACATCAGGAGGGCTTCAGCCCTGCTCCCGTCCGTGATCTGTGCTGACGAACGGCGTCATGGAAGAGTTGTGCGATCTCTTCGATGTCGCGGATTGACAGCCACTGATGCACGGGCAACGATAGGACTTCCCTGGCTGCTAGTCGAGCTTCTTTAAGACCAGAGGCGTGAATGTTCGTGAGTCCGCGATAGCAGGGATAGTCATGGCACAGCCGTGGATAATAGATGCCAGTCTCGACACCTCGAAACGCCATCTCTGCTGAGACGATGTCCCGGTCTAAGCCGGCATCCCGCTGCAATCGAACAGTGAATTGATGGTACACATGACGACGTGACCGGACCTCGCGTGGCAGTAGTAAACCTTCAATATCTGATAGCAGCGCGTTTAAGCGCTCGGCATGGTCTCGACGGCGCGCGGTCCATTCGTCAAGGTGCGAGAGTTGAGACAGGCCAATTGCGGCTTGGAGTTCAGTCATCCGGTAATTGTCACCGCGGACTTCATACTCATAGCGGCGTCGCATGCCTTGATTCCTGATGAGGCGAAGACGATCTGCCCATTCGTCGTTGTTCGTGGAAACAGCGCCGCCTTCTCCCGTGGTGAGGTTCTTCGTTGCGTAAAAGGAAAAGGCAGCCATGCCCCATGAACCGACAGGCACACCGTCGATTGCTGCCGCGTGCGCCTGGGCGGCGTCTTCGACAATGACAATGTCGGTGTCTGAGGCGATCTCTTGGAGCGCGTGAAGGTCAGCTGGGTAGCCGTAAAGGTGGACGGGTATGATTGCTCGGGTTCTGGGCCCGATGGCGTCGGCTACCGCCATTGGATCGATGGTGAAGTCGTCGCGGACAATGTCGACTAATCGCACGGTTGCACCGGCGTCGAGTGCCGCGTTTAACGTTGCAACAAACGTAAAAGGCGTGGTGATCACCTCGTCGCCTGGTGCCAGGTGAAGCGCTCTGAGGGCCGCAACGAGCGCGGCTGTACCGGAGCTGACGGCTACCACGTGCTTTGTGGCCGGGACTCTCGCAAATTCGGTCTCGAATTGAGCGACCATGGGACCCTGGGCGAGCTGGCCGGATCGAAGCACCTGGATGGCCAGCTCTTCGGCTCGATCGTCGAGCCGAACCTCGGTAAGTCGGATCATCTCGAAAGGCCGACCCGTTGGGGCGGGGGTTCGAGAGAGTTCTTCCTGACTTCACGAGCAACGCGATCAGCGATCTTATGTGGCCGAATGATACTCTCGATCTCGGAATTCGGATCAGCATCGTCGCGCACAAGACGCAAAAAGTGCTCGAACTGAAGGGCGAGGGGCTCCCCCGAACGACGGATGAATGGGATATCGACGACCGTCTCCGCTCGGTATGTGAGTGGATCAGCTTGTTCCTGGTGGACGTTCCGATACACAGTGAGGTCTGATCGTAACAGGTCAAGTTCAAACAGCACCGTATTTGTGAGGATGACCATCGAGCGAACTTTCCGTTGGCCGACCCGACTGGCAGACATCGTCGCAACTCCGCCCTCGGCGAATTCGATGGTGCAATCGACGAGTTCTTGGTCGTTCTTAGTGCCAGGCCAACTTGTGGCACAAATTCTGTGCGTAGCTGTCTTGCTGCGAACCTGCAGGGCGAGATCGATGTCGTGAATCAACAGATCATGAATAACGCTTGTCGTCATTCGAGGGTCTGCTGGGGAATGACGCAACGCGACGGTATGTATTGGTTCAGCGTCCAGAAAATCAAGGGCTGTCTTCACCACAGGGTTGTGCCTTTCGACGAACCCGCAGCAAAGGGGGACATTCGCGGATCGCGCAGCGGAGCACACCTTTAGGACGTCAGAGAGATTGGTTGCTATCGGCTTCTCGACGAGTAGCGGACGGCGGTGAGCGATGAGTTCGAGGGCAATTCGCGTGTGCGAGTCAGTCGCACTCGCAACTACGACGGCGTCGCAGTCGAGCGCGGGATCAAGTGAGTCGGTTGCCAACGCATCGAAGTGTGACGCGAGTTGGTGGGCTCGAGCTTTGTCAATGTCAACTATGACACTGAGCTCTGTGTCGTCAGACTCCGAGATGACCCGGGCATGATTTGCCGCCATGGAGCCAGCGCCAATCAAGCCGATACGCAGATAGGTCATGACGGAGTCGTCACTGTGTCGTCGCCTGTGTAGCCGTATGAGGTATCCGAGAACTGGTGTGCATCGACGGTCCGAAGTCCGAGGCGTCGCGCGAACTTGAGTTCGTATGGTTCGTTGCCGACGTAGGTAAGTGAGTGCTGAGCTTCTCGGAATTCCAGAGCGGCCGCGCATTGCCAGATTGCTCGAGCGAAGCGGTCGAAGTCCGTCTTCGGACCGCCGAGTTCGTCGCGACCGACGACCAATGCAACGCGTCGACCGAGTGCTGGGAATCGGTCGAAAAATGTGCGGACGCAAACCGTAGCATTGCTCGACACAACCGCGAAGCGCGGAATCTTGCCGAGTTCGTCGAAGACAGGATGAAGAGGCTCGGATATCATTGCTGCCTCGACTTCAGCTTTGGTGACGGCAGTCCATGATGGGGTGTGGTTGTCCCAAATGTCGAGGATGTGTTGGATCCCGAGGCGACGACGAAGAGATGGCCAATCAACGGGGAGGTGCGTGATCGTTCCATCGAAATCAAGTATTGGGGTCGGACCAAGCATGTAGTGCCTCTCCGGGTACGAGCTGATAGCCCATATCTACCATTCTGATCCAATAGAGGTCGGGACGAAGTGGGGAGGTTCCAAGCCGCGGTGGGCGTTCGCCCAGCGCGCACCGAACCAGCATGTCGGGCATGTTTACGCCGGCGGCGGCGAAGAAGTTTGACGTCGTGAAGAATCGTCCCGCATTGATCTCAGTCACCAGCCGCCTACCATTAGCGGCCTCTTTGATGTCGACACAGAAAGCGCCGCACGGCGAGCTATCCAGCGCGCGAATTGCCCGAATTGCGAGGTCGTCTACGCCAGGCTCGGCGACTGTTCTTGCGACCGCCGGGGTTGACGTTTGGCCGTGTGGCGTGAGATGTCCGTAGAGGTATTGAAGCCGCTCCCGAGCCTGACCTGCGAGCAGCTCACCGTTTTGCCAAACACTTTGGTATGCGAATTCGCGCCCAGGGAGGAATTCAGCAGCCATGAAATCCGATGCCGAAAGTCCTTTCTCGTCTATCCACCACTTCACCCAGGCACTCGCTTGATCCGGCGAACGCACGGGAAGGGAGGCTCGAGCGCCAGCGCCGGTTCGCGCGCGGATCCAAACTCGCTCGTGCCGTTCGAGGAGATACGCCGTCCTCTCGGGCACCGAGTCGAAGGTGGCGTATTCAATCGATTCGGGAACCCCAACTCCTTTGGCTGCCATTACGGCGGCAAAGGCCGCTTTGTCGGAAGCGTCGGCGAGGGCGTGTTGGCTCGGAAGATATGTGCCGACATCGAGGTCGTCGCGGATCGCCCCTATCGCGAGGACGTCAGGGTCGGGTTGCGGGTGTAGGACATCTGAGCGAGTGTGTTCGATGATTTCACGCAGCTGCTCTGCGTACCGGCTGTCATCTGAGCGGGTCGTCACATAGCGCTCGTCCGCCGTCGAGAGGTGCAGGAAGATCGGCGATGCGTCAATCCCGATCACCCGATAGGCGGCTGTCGAGCGCCGTAGCGCGTCAAGACAGTTGGCGGCCGCCGAGCCGCCAGCTCCGGTCAGCAGAACGGTCGGATGGTACGAGGAGGATTCCCGTTTGGGCACTCTTGGTCGGCTCTTTCAACCCTCCGCGGCGGGTATGTTTCGGCGGGAAATGAACGAAGCCTAGTCTGCCAAGTCTCGACCGACAGACCCCGCCACGTCAGTGGATGCTCTTGGCCGTCAACGTCGCCCGAATACTGACTGTGAGTATCGAAAGCCGAACCCTGACCCCCTTCCGCGGGTCCACCGCTTGTGGTGTTGATCCGTCGACCCTGGTTCAGAGCGAACTGAACTGTCGGTGGTTTGACTGACACCTACCGGCACGAGGGCGATGCTCTCTCCGAGAAGGAGTCCGGATGCAACGTTCCCGCCCACCCGGGATCCGCCGTGTCGAGCGCCTGACGCGCCAGATCGGCCTCGAGGGCGTCTATCGACAGCGAAAGCATTGAACGACGAGTCGAGGCGCAAGGACGGCACTCAACGACGACCTCGCCAACCGCCAGTTCTCCGTCGACCGGGTGGGCGGTGTCACTCAGTATCCGATCGCGGAGGGCTAGATCTCCCTAGTGACGGTGATCGACGCGTACTCGCGCCGCGTCGTCGCCGACGCATGCAGCTCTTGATCTGGCAGCGACAAGGCCGTGATCCCGGCACGGTCGTGGCCAAAGACCACGGCTCTTGGTACACCTCCTGGGCCTTCGGCCGGCGGCTTCGGGCGACGGGAATCCTCGGCTCGATGGGCAACGTCGGTGACACGCTCGACCAGTGCTGGCCGAGAGGTCCTTTGGCACGCTCCAGCTCGAGCTCCTCGAGCGCGGGCGGTTGCGGACCGAAGTCGAGCTTGTCTCGACGATTATCGAGACATTAGGCCTTCTGCGCCCAAGTAGGCGCCACTCCTCAATCGGCAACCTGAGCCCCGTCGAGTTCGAATCCCGCTTCACTGACACTGCAGTCGCGGCATGATCATCTCATCCAACCTGTCCGGAGAACTGGCGGCAGCTCATCACGTGCTGAGCGGTCGACCGTGAAACGTTTGCTTGAATACGCGTTCTCCGCAGTAGCTATTTGTCATTGTTTCCCGCGGCGGACCACGCGCAGGGACCTGTGTCTCGACAAGCCAGGCGGCGTCACCGCCACGTACATATAGCCCACTGGTGGTTGTCGAGAATCTCGCTATGTGTCGGGAGCAGATCCGGCAGTTGGCAAGCGTCTGCGGGATGCGAAGCAACGGGCGACGACTGCACTCCTACCTTGAGCGGAAATGGATGTGCAGCTGGACTGGGTTGAACGTGATCCGCGTGCCGAAGGACCCCTCTTAGCGTGCGATCTAGGTGTCCGCGTATATGTCATCGTTTTGGGCGGTCTCTGGCTCTCGGAAGACGATGTTGAGTAGGAGAAACTTTCCGATCCAGGTAACGCCGAAAGCGAAGAGATTTGCCGCGACGACGAGGACAGTTCGATCGACCCGGCCGAGGTGATAGGTGATTCCGAGATGACGTGCTTCGGCCGCGGTTGCGATCGAAAAGAGGATGCCCGCGAACGTCATCGCCCAGAACGGCACAACCTCTTTCATGAGGTGGGATCGTCCGGACTTCCCCCAGGCCCAGGTTCGGGTCAGGTAGTACGCGGGCGGAATCGTTACGACGTTCGCGAATACGGTGCTTGGCACCTCGGTCCAGAGCCGGAACACGCCGAAGACGATCGCGAGAACGGCGACGGAGAATGCAACGTTGAACGCAGAGACGAACGTGTAGCGGACGAATCGCCCGCCGGTCGGAGTGGCGTAGAGATCCCGAGCCCGGTCGATCACGTTCAGCCGCGCGTTCGACGACATCAGGGCTGATCCCGTTTCGTCTTTGCCGGTCTTCGTGTGTGCCATCTGGCCTCGACTGTATTGGGCTAACTGTGGTGTTGGAATTCTTTGGGACGATCTCGCTCGCGGACTTGGACGTCACGTGCGGGTGGACTGGCCCCGCCACGTTTGGAACGAAGACGGCCAAGCCGATGAGGAGGCTATCTTCACCTGTCCCCACCGGGGGCGCGGCGCCTCGGCAATCCCAGGCGGGTGTGGCAGCAGCAGCGGGAGGCTGTGGGCGCGGCTCGGCAGGGTCCGCGCCACGACCTGACCCACGGCCACGGTCTGGCGAGCGCGGGACGCGAACCCGCTCTGGGGCTGGTAGGTCGCAGTTACGGGGAGAACTCGTGATCCTGTGGGCCGTGGAATTGCAGGTTTCCACCGACGCTGAAGAGCTTGGCGGTGACGAGCTTGCGGAGCACACCAAGATGGGCTCACCAGGTCTCGGGAGCTGACTTGCGCGAGGGAGGTAATCCAAGGGTGGCAACGACGCACGGCGCGTGTCACACGGTTTCGGATGAGGCAAGTCCTCGTCTGAGGTGGCGTGGTGGCAGACCGGTCTCGTCAGGTCCACGGATCTCATCGCTCGTCCCTCGCGTCACGCAACGGGGTTCGATCCCACTGGTCGGCATCTTGCCCGCGGACTTGTCTGTCGGAGGACTTTCCGCCGTGAGCTTGCGCTTCTATGCGAACTCGACGGGTCCCCCGAGCGCGTTCTCACCAAGGATTGGTGAGAGGTTCAGGAACGAGAAGATCGCGCCACAACTGCGATTGCCAAGGACGGTTTGGGTCGCACTTGCCGGATGATTTTGGTCCTCATATCTCATCCGGTTGCACAGGACTCGCAAGCTTTGGAGGAGAGCATCGAAGAGTCGGTAGCGAATCCCGTAGCCTGGGTCCGTTCGTCGCCTCCACTGTTTAGGTGTGGACGGCGCTCACTGGGGGGCAAACACGCTCCCGGACATTGGTGGGACGTTCCCGGTGGTCGCGGGACAGGCAGGGGCCGAGCGACACCGTTCCTACGAAGTCGCCGCGCGCCGAGAACCGATAGCCGATCCGAGCTCGGTAGGGGGTTGTGCAGGCTGCGCAACCGTCATACAGCGGGAATTGCAGGACGATTTCCTCGCCGCCGGTGGATGGTCTCGAGGCTTTCTCGAGCCAAGGGACGATCGAGTCCGTTACGACGGTGAGTGCCGTC
>Ga0187877_1003962_pt1 | contig 11665 bp, 15 predicted proteins | sample June2016WEW_17_1_3_FD_132430 | JGI IMG/M metagenome (GOLD analysis project Ga0187877, IMG submission 132430) | Peatland microbial communities from SPRUCE experiment site at the Marcell Experimental Forest, Minnesota, USA - June2016WEW_17_100 | ecosystem: Environmental > Terrestrial > Soil >... | reverse complement strand
GCCGTCCACGGCATCGCCCGCCACAGCCCGCCAAGCCGGCTCATCTCGCGCGTGCCGGTGGCGTGCAAGACCGATCCGGCGCCGAGAAACAAGAGCGCCTTGAACAGGCCGTGGTTCCAGACGTGCAACAGCCCCCCGGTCAGCGCCAGCGCGCCCCAGGCCGCCTGGCCGTGCGCCGTAGCCACCATCGCGAATCCGACGCCAATTAGAATGATCCCGATATTCTCGACGCTGTGATACGCGAGCAGACGCTTGAGGTCATGCTGGCCCAGTGCAAAAGCTACGCCGAGCACCGCACTCACCACGCCCAGCGCGGTCACCACCCAGCCCGCCGACGGCGGTGCCGGTAACCAGCCGCTGAACCGCACGATGCCATAAATGCCCATCTTGATTGCCACGCCTGACATGATGGCCGATACGTGGCTCGGCGCATTCGCGTGCGCCGACGGCAGCCAGATGTGCAACGGAAACATGCCGGCTTTCACGCCAAATCCGAACAAGGCCAGCCAAAACAACGGCGCCAACTCCGCCTGCTCGCGCATTGGTCCCAGGTCCCAGCTTCCGGTGCGGGCCGCCAGCAGCGAGAAGAACGCGAACAACGCCAGCGTGCCCGTGTGCGAGGCGGCGAAGTAAAGCCAGCCTGCTGAGCGCACTTCGCGTCGTTGTGCATCGAGAGTGATCAGAAAATAGGCAGATAGAGCGAACAACTCCCAAGCGATGAGGAAATGCAGTCCGTTCGAGCAGAGCAACAAAAGTCCCATGCACAGCAGGAGCGCGCTCCACCACCATCGGCCGGCCCGCGCCGAGACCGGATGCCCCCGCTCTGCCCAATACTCCCGCGAATAAGCGGCTCCGGCCCCACCCACCACGGCCACCAAGGCCAGAAACAGAGCGCTCACGCCGTCCAGCCGCAGATGCACGCTTTCGCCGCCGATAAGGAACGCGCTCCGCCATTCCCACGCGTTGCCGGTAGCCAACACCCAGGCTGCGGCGGCGAGAGCCATGAGGGTGCTCGCAAGCAATGCCGACAACCAGCAGCGCGGCGCACGAAACGCCCCCATCAGGCTGAGGATGATGGCGCAGGCCCCAGCGGCAAGCACCGCACCGATTGTCATCGCCTGGCCCCCCCTGGTAAGCGCAGGGCAAGCAGGCTGCCCACCACCCCCAAGGCATAGGCGCAGAAATCAAGTTGCAGCAAGAGAGTGGGAGACGGCAAATCCATGCTTTGTTGGTCCAGGAGACAGGCTCGGGCGGAGAGGCTTAAACCCCGGGCGCGATCGTCATCCCTGGCGCAGCCTGATCCGATCGAGCACCGCCAGGATGGCTTCGGCGGTGTCCGCAACGCGGAGCTGTGCCAGGAGTTCGGGTCGCTGGCCCAGCCGGGCGAGGCTGGCGAGCAAGTGCAGATAACCGGCCACATCGGTGGCCGGGACTGCCAGGAGGAAAATGAGTTGCACCTGCCAGGAACTCCTGCCGCACCATACGACCGGGTCCGGCGTGCGCCCGAAGGCAAATTGCAGTTGCTTTACCCCGCTCAAGCGCGCATGCGGCAAAGCCAGGCCGGTATCGAGGGCCGAATTGGCCAGCAGCTCCTGGTTCAGCGCGGCCTGATAGAACGGGAGAACATCCGGCACCCCGCCCTGGTTCTGCAGGATGTGGCTTAGCTCGCTGATGATGCCGGCGGTGTCGCGCTCCCGCAATAGCGGCACGATCAGTTCCAGACGGGTGTAATCCGCCAGGGAAACCGGGGCAGCAATATTGGTGGTCGCTTCAGAAAGCATACATGCATCGTAGTCCGGGCCAGAGCCAGCCCGCGCGTTCGACCTCAGGCGTCGGCTTGGTCGTTCAAATCCCAGCCAGCAGCGCCTCTAAGCCACGGCCGCCACAGCCCGGCGTTTCCGAGGTTTGGCTGGCGCCTTCGCGGCTGGTTTCGCCGCTTCGATGTGGGCCAGGAACTCAGCCTCTGCGGGGTCCGGCAGGTAGAGGTAACGACCGCAGCTCTCACAGAGCTGGATGTCCTCACCGCGCATGAGCACCGTGATCTGGCCGATGGGAACATGCATGTGGCAGCCGGTGCAAACCTGGTTGCGCACCACCGCCACCCCTTTCTTGCCCCGCACGCGGAGACGCTCGTAGTGGCCAATGATGGGTTGCGGTATCTTGCCGCGCAATTCGGCAGCTTTCGCTTCCGATTTCTTGTCCAACGATGGGCCAAAGTCCAGCGCCTGGAGCTTCATCAGATCTTGCAATACGCTATTCATAAGGGATGGGAGAGGATTGACTGCATGACATTACGGGTGGATAAGTCACAGCTTTGTATAGTGCGAGCAAACAAGTTTTGCAAGCCCCGAATTCTGGAATTTACCAGCCGCGCCTTAGCGAGAACTGGCACCGTCATTCCTCCCGACTGGTGCCAGTTCCCGTGCATTATGACCACGTGTTGGAGCGTGGCATTTCCCGCTGTTGCCAACTAGCGCTTGCGGAAATTGCGCTTGGCGGCCTTGGGGGCGGCGGGCGCCGGGGCGGCGGCAGGCTGAGGCTGGGGTTGGGCGGCAGGAGCCGCAGCGGGCTGTGCCTTGGGCGCGCACTCGCAAGCACAAGGAGTAGTATTCGCTGGTGTAGCAGTTTTGGTCGTTTCGCTCATATTATAAGTATTGTTGTCACGGTTGCTGGTTAAACTGGCAACCGGTTCACGCCTAACGCACACCGCATGCCACGCTGCGCCATTAAAACATAAGCCTCTCATTTCAAGCCACTTCCCCCAAATCCTCCCTCCTCCTCCTGGACGCCAATTGTGCTTTCGGCGCAATTCCTGCACCCCGCGCCCCTTCCATAGTGCAACACCAGGGCGGGAGGGAGTCGGGAAAGAGGCAGCTCAAGTGAGTGCCCGAGGGCGGTTACGGCAAGAAACGACGACGGGCAACTACTTCTTACGCCTGTAGGTCACGAGATAGAGCTTGGTGCTCGCAACAGTCTTGAACTCCGCCGGGCGCTTCGCGCCGGAGAGGTCGTAGCAAATCCGCAGCGTATCGCCTTTAAGCTCATAGATTGCGGGGAACGTCTTGCCGCGGTTTGGCCCATCGGTGCCGGTGACGGTAATGCTCTTCGGCTTCGTGGTGTCATCAAGGGCGTACGTTCCATTGTCAGGTTGGCTTCCGGCATAAACTTCATACTTCCCGTCGGTCAGCTTGAGGCTAATGGTTCTCAGGACGGCCTCGGCCATGGGCTGTCCGCTCAACTCCGCCTTGACCGGCGTCCAACTGCCCTGGATTGCTTTCGCGTCGGGTGGTTCGGCGCCGAATGCGGCTAGCGAACTCGCCACCGCGAGGCACAAACAAAGGCTGCATTGCTTCATAGGCGAATTCGTCAAGGTCGTGGAATATGTGAAAGTGTCAATAGTGACACTATGCAAGGTTTCATTGCTCCTTTCCAGCAGCTCTCACTTCGTATTCAAACGTGTTGGAGAAGAGGCACGCCCGCTTTGCCTTTTCAAGTGCTTCAGCGCCGAAGAATCCTCCTCCGTGGACATCAGGATCGTAAACGACAAGCCATCTAAACATTCCGGGCCGATTGGATTTGGTGCTAAACAGCACCTTCAGCGTTGAGCGCGGTGGCAGAAGAATTGCCCCTGGCTCGACCCCGATCGGAGGGCGGATCTCCGGAGCAATCTCCGGCACGAGCCCGCTTAGCCACGAGGTTTCGTCCTTGGCGAAGTGGAAGTGAAATCCCGCAGTCAGCTAACCGGCTCTGTCGCATATAAATCAAGCCAGCCACAACCAGGGCAGCGATACGCCGTGACTGCACGTTGCTCCTTTCCGGTGATCTTTGTGCCTGTCCAGAACGACGGCTCTGGCCGGCCGGCAACCCAGATTGTGGCCAAGACGACTCTGTTCCTTTCGCCCGGGATAAAACCCTCCTCCATCTGTGTGCCGCATCTGAGGCATTTGGGTGCTGTATTCATGTTAATGTCCGGGCTCTTGGCCACCGCTGCGCATCGCTGGCGGCGGGCCGGCGGGGCTCAATACGCAACTGAGAAGGAATCCCACCGTCCCTTGCACGTGCCGGTTTGGGTGATTTCATCTGCTGCTCACGCCGAGGTTGTGGGTCCCGCGGATGGAGCCATTCGTCGCGAATGAGTTTACATCCTCCGCTCGTGGCGAAGGCTGGTTGGAGCCCAGATTCCGCTCATTGCTACCCGTATTTATCGGTGTCGAATTGGACTTTTCAGGCCCCCACATGGAACTCTTATCGAGAAAGGAACTGGAAGGCCGAAACTCTGGTTTCGGGACCTCGCCGCGCGCCGAGAGGCTGGCGGCAAATGCTGTCGCACTCTCCGAGTACCGCTCTGCTTCGACGGCCTTTCTGAGCGACCGAGCCTCGCCTGCCGCGAAGGCGCCAACCACCGGATCGGCGTTCAATTTGTCCAATGCAGGAATCACCACAGAAGGATCGGCTTCGATACGGCGTAAGGTGGTTATTGCTCCACACCGTTGGTTCCAGTTTTCGGTAGTATCTTGAAGGATTGCCAGAAGGTCGGGAGTTGCCTGGCGGCCCGCCCGGCCGAGAGTCTTTAGAGCCCACATGGCGCGGTCCTTGCGATCGAACTGGTATCCCCCGACCGGCAACCGCCGGTACACCCATCGCGGTGCCTTCGCAAACCACATCCGTTTGTTGGGCCTTGTCATTGCGCTTTGAGTTTGACCGCCAACGCAATCATCCGGTCACCGACTGAAATCGAGCAATGCTGGCCGGGTCGCGCGGTAATTCGCGACGTGCCTAGTTCCGAAACTGTCCCGTCGGCGTTGGTTACCCCTACCGTTATCTCCATTGTAGCATTGCCGTCCGGCGTCGCCGTTGGCGTGACGACACAATTCGTTCCCCCTCCGAGGTCAAAGCGTGTTGGTGTACCGTCCGATAGTTCAAGCATGCCCAAATCAGTAGCGTTCGCATTTGAAATTCCGTTCCCCACCTTGGTTACTTCAGATACAGCCGTCACCTCCCCCGGTTTAGAAGAAACAGCCGCTAACTGGATTTGTTGCATCTGGCGGTCTAACTGCTGACGCTGAGATTTCAATTGGGCATTCTCCTGCTCAAGTTGGCGCAGGCGCACCACCTGACCCCGCAGCCGCACCAATTCATGCTGGTTTACCTGTGCCGTTTCAGCAGCGGCCTTCAACTGTTCGGCCAGACGCCCATTGGTATCCTGCAACGATACAATCTGGCTAAGTTGGGCGCGAAGGTCAGCGTTTTCGGCAACCAATCGCCTAATCTGTCGTTGCTGCAGCAATAATAGAGTAGCGGCGCCAAGCAACACGAAAAGCAACGCCCCGACTTTCAGCTTAGTGCTCATCTTCCAGAATAGCGCTGCTGCATTCGCAGCTCAACCCAACGTAGAACTGAGCGGGTGGCGGAGCAAGTCCGAAAGCGCAACCGGGGTGGTCCGCCCGCATTCGCTGCAGTGACCTCGTTGGGTGAGAGGTTCATCAATTTCCTCTCATCCACCCATTCTCTGGCCCGCGTCCAGCAGGAGCGCGATAAGGCGGGTGTTGTCTTCTTTGGGCCAAGTCCTGCCTTTTCTCATAGACGGTCTCGATGTGGAAGGTGGTCACGATTCCAGCGAACGAGAGCCCCATCGCTGGTGTCTTCAAAAAGAAATTTAAGCGTCGGCGATTCAACGTGGCCGTCGCAAAACGCAACAGTGGCTTTACCTTGATGCCGTGAAAAGCTTCTCTTGGTGCTGCCCAACTTGTCTTGCGTATCTTGACTCCGCCACAAACGACCAACGCCGTCCACAACTGCGCCGTTACCTCCCTTGAATCCATCACCCAACGCCATCATTTCACTTGGGACGGCAATTTCTGATTCGTTTACGGGAGGTGCGGATGATGGCGTGGCCACGCTTCGTGTGTGCCCACCCAGCCCAAGCGGATCCGGATCAGGTCTTCGCGGATCCAAACCGTACCAGTTGTAGCCATACTCGGTATAGACCAGGTTGGGTGGATAATCGGGAGGTCGCTTCGCAGCGGGGCATTCCCACACGCCTTTAGGCTCCATCCAACCTTTGCGGGGAAAATGCGTGGACATTTCATTCTCCAAGACGGCATCCCAGGAAGTGAAATGCTCGGTGTATTTACCCTTCCAGTAACCACCATTGATGGCGAGCGGATAAACGTGAGAATCCGCTATAAACAACTGCATTGCCTGTCCCAACTGGCGAAGATTGCTTACGCATTGGATGCGCTGGGCTTTTCCTTTGGCACGGGAAACTCCCACGAGCAGTAACGCCGCGAGAATTCCAATGATGGCGATGACCACCAGCAGTTCAACCAATGTGAAGCCGTCTCGATTGCTTCTTCGCATATAGGTTGGACAGTTGCGGTGCTGAGTTGTCACGAACGGCTGAGGCTCGAATTGGCCCAACGACCGAGGTCAGGCACGGCGCGAAAACCAATGACTATGGAAAACACGACAGACACAAAACTATCGGCGAGCCCGCCGTTGCCTGCACCGACGGTGTGCGCCTGACATGGGCGTGAACTGATGGGGTGAAAGTCCCCTATGTGTGAACACGGTTGTCGGTCCTCTCATAACGAGGGGCACGATGGCCAAAACATTAGACCGAGGCAACTGCGAAACCGCGAGGTTCCGTGGGCAGGAAGCCAGAGGTCAAAGCGGATGAGCCGACGAACAGAAAGACCCTATCAGGTTGACGGAGCGGACAAGCTGGCACCACACCGCGCTGTCCGGTGTTCAACTCCGGAGATAAATGGTCCGGTTGTGCAGCGAGAGTTCACGTTCTTACTCAGGGAGACCTGCCATCGCGCCCCGTCGGCAACGGCGGGAGCGAAGGTCAGCAATGGCCCCCGAGCGGTTGCAGGAGTCAGCAGAGGCCGTAGTACCGAGAGTAACGAGCCGGCAACGAAGACACCGGACGGACTCACAACTCGGGAAGGGCTGAACTTGGCAGGCAGAACACGACCATCGGTGGTCTTGTTCCCGGGGCGATGAAGCCGATTGGCCGAGCACCGGGCAGCGATCATCGTGGCAGAGAAAGAGTGGCTGCTCTATCCGTTAGGACTGCCAGGAACCGCCGGACGCGGACCCGCATGTACGGTGGTGTGTCGCGCCATGATAAGCCCAGAGAGAGGGGCGGGTCTTGGAAGACCTAAAACTCTCTACAGGAACTCAGTGGGTACACTGGAATCCCACCCGGGAAAGGCTGGCCACCCCCGGAAACGAGTCTTGCGTAGTTGCTCGTGAGAGCGGCACGAAGCGTAGACAGTCAGTGCTAAAGCCGTGTGATAGAGCCTCGAAATAAAGACAAGTTGCTGGAGTCTTCGCGGTCACACCAGCGGGGACAGCACCGGAGCGCCGTAGTGGCTAGGCGCCGAGGTCCGGCCGGGGTCCGAGAGCAGGGCAAAGGCACATGGGGGTTCTCTGGGAACATGGGAGACCCGAACACGTCCTTGGGACCAAACGCCGGGATGGGTGAACCGGCTCAACAACACCCGGGCCATGAGGCGGACGGCTTGCCCGCCTCATGGAGCGAAACTGGCGAGCCAACCCAGGGTATCCCAGCGCAATGCAATGGGCAGAGCGACGGGAGAAGCGTGGCGGGAGTCTTAGTGGCTTCATAGTACCGCAGGTAAAGCCGGCGAACCGCGACCGTCGCGGGAGCCGGGGAGTAGGGAAGGGAGCCGCACAGTTATGGAACCGTCGTCAGGAAACATGAACGATACACAGAGATCGGAAAATGTGTGCACGAAACAACGACGGATAGCGGAAATCGCCCGTCAGCGACCGCAGGAGCGGCTGACCGCGTTAAACCACTATCTGGATGTTGAATGGCTAACCGAAGCCTACCGCCGGGTGCGCAAAGACAGTGCGCCTGGAGTGGATGGGCAGACCGTCGGCCAATACGGACAAGACCTGGAGAGCAATCTGGGCTCACTGCTGCACCGAGCGAAAAGTGGCACGTATATCGCCCCACCGGTCAAGCGGATACACATCCCCCAAGACGAGCGGGAAACCCGCCCCATTGGGATGCCGACCACCGAGGACAAGGTGCTGGGGCGAGCCGTGGTCATGTTGCTGGAACCGATTTACGAGGAGGCATTTTACGACTTCTCGTATGGCTTCCGGCCTGGGCGCTCAGCGCATCAGGCACTGGGAGAGTTCTGGCAGCAGGCCACCAGCCAGAGAGTGCGCTGGGTTTTGGAAGTGGACATCCGGAAGTATTTTGACAGCGTCAATCGGAAGCGCCTACTGGAGTTGGTGGGTACACGGATCGGAGATGGAGTGGTGTTGAGGCTGCTGAGCAAGTGGCTTCACGCCGGAGTGATGGAAGCCGGGAGACTGCACTACGACCCAGCGGGCACACCGCAAGGTTCAGTGCTTTCGCCGCTCCTGTCCAACATCTACCTGCACGAGGTATTCGACCGCTGGTTTGCGGAAGTCGTGCGGGAGCGGATGAAGGGCAAGACGTTCGCGGTGAGATATGCCGATGATCTGGTGATTGGCTTCACGCATCGGAAAGATGCGGAGCGGGTCTATCGGGTCATCTTCCAGCGCTTCGAGAAGTATGGGCTGAAACTCCACCCGGAAAAGACGCGCTTAGTGCCCTTTGCGCGGCCTGAAACGATTGGGCCGGAGGGGACTGGGCCGGAAGAACCAGGCACGTTCGACTTTCTGGGCTTCACCCACTACTGGGGCAGGTCCCGGAAAGGCCACTGGATTATCAAGCGCCAAACGGCGGCCAAGCGGCTACGGCGCACGCTTCGAGCCATCGGCGACTGGTGCCGAACCAACCGACATCGGGGAATGTTCGACCAGTTCCGAGAACTGGTGCGCAAGCTGGAGGGGCACTATGCCTACTATGGCATTACCGGCAATGGGCCGAGCCTCGACCAGACCCGCACGGAAGCCATCAAGCTGTGGCACAAATGGCTGCGGCGACGCAGTCGAGAATCCAGGGCGATGACGTGGGAGCGGATGCAACGGCTGCTTAAGGAGACCTTTGTGTTTCCCTACATCCGAGTGGTTCACTCCATCTACAACGCCAAACCATGACTGGAGGAACCGTATGCGCGAATCGCGCTCGTACGGGTCTGTGGGGGAGCCGGTGGGCAACCATCGGCTCTACCCGGAGGAGGCGGGAGGGGAAACCCTCCCGCCGACCCGATTCGGATCGCTGGTGGGTGGTGATGCGCCAGCCGGAGCAGGTGAGCCAGCCTGTGAGGGTAGCAGCCTTCCCACTCAAAGGAATGGCCGAAGATTGGCGGCGAGACTCCCCGCATCGCAATGTCGAAACCATCATGGAAATGGACATCACTTTCTATCCGAACGCTCGGCCTGAGTGGCGCGGGGCCAAGCGCGTTGAAATGCAAACAGGACGCGCCATCCCGCGTCCACTCTAGGCCGTTCGTTAGACCTCATAGGCCGAGCTCCGTTTTGACCAACTGTTTCATCAGTTCAACAGCAACCGGGATACTGATGCTGCCTCCCACCTTGCCAACTGCCTGCTTAAACTTCGCCCACACTGTGTCACTCCGAGACGCGTCAAGAAAATCGTGTCCCAGGTTAGTGAGGCGCTGGATGCGTGCACCGACTACTTGGCCGCTGCCACCACGAACCAGATCGGCGACTATCAGGCCAGCCTCCTCCATCAATTCATAATGATACAGAATCTGCGGCTCGGAGTAACTGCTCAGGTCTGGCTTCGGTTCCTCGCCTTCCACTTCTCGCAGGAGTAGTTTTATCAAGTCAATATCGCGTTTCATATGTAGAGCATGTGATCAGGTCTAACGAAAACGCTCAGCGATGCGCCGCCGAGGGCTCCCGACTGTAACCGAGACGCGACCGGCGCATTCGCTGTAGCAAAAGTTAGGCGGTTTCGCTCTCATCGGAAGCCCGAATGACAAGAGTTTCTGTGTCCGGCGCCTCTCGATACCACCACACCACAACTGAAAAGGGTCCGATGGTTGACGCGTGCTCGGTGATCGACACTACGTTCTCAAGTCCGATTTCGTTAATGAACGCTTCGGCCCGTTGACGGATTGCCTTGCGATTTCGCGCGCGGTGAGCAGCAACCCTGCAGGAAAAGCTCGCTATGATCGAATACTCGCTCGATTCCTCGAAAACGCTGTGTTGGATGACTTTCATAATCTCCCGCCTAACATTGCGGCTCACTGGCGGCGGGCCTATGGGCCAAAAATGCAAACAGAGCCCGAATCCCGCCGTCCAGTGCAGCCGCCGGGTTCGGTGGACGCTAAGGCAAAGTGTATCGATGTTTCATACTGCATTTTGCCTCTCTACCGCTTGTTATTCCAAACCGCCAGCATGTCCGGGGAGCCCTGGCTGCGAACGCCGTTATCCGTCAGGATTTCCTCTGTCGCCGCCAGCATTTGAGCGCGCGGAAAAGCCATCGTTTCGCTACTATACTCGGCAAACGCGATGATGATAAACTCCTCCTTAGCGTCACGCAGGAGCTCGACCAGGTGCCCCAGATTCTTGATGGCGATACCATTCACACTTTTGACCACCCTTGTAAACGGCTCCGAATAGCCCTTGGCTAGTTTATGCGGGAAAAACGGGGAGGGAATGACGACAAGCTGCTCACCTTCAAAGGCCGGCTCTTCGCTTGAGCGGGTCACCAGTGGGCTGCGCCCCGACATCAGCCAGGGATTCCAATGATTGCCGGCGTCCCCTGTGGTCAGCCCGTTAACAAACTCCCTCGTGGCGCTCGAAAATGGCAGGGGCCCGTAAACAAAATAGGACGGATACGTGCCGTCCAACATTGGGATGACTCGCGGGAGCTTCGGACCGACCGGCACTTCGACACGAACCTCCTTGCCAGCCCGCACCACCGTCAGTGGGACCTTGCCCCGCCTAGCGGTTCTTTGCACAAGATAAGTGAACCGCACGCGCAGATTCGCCGCCAGCTTGATCATGCCTTGGTCGTCCACCGGCGTGTCGCCGATCCTTGTGATCACATCCCACTCCTTTAATGGGTAAGCGGGGGCGGTGCTAAAGGGCCTATGCACCACCATCCCTTGAACCGCTTTGTCGAGCTTAAGAAAGGCTCGCAACGCGGGGTTCTCCAGCGTCTGCAGCTCATCAAACATCCCTGGCTTCCCGTCATAAACGCCGTCTGCGATGTCCTGGAGGAACAGCTCGATCTCCTCGCAAGGAATGATGTAGCCGATGTTCTGCGCTCCGCTCAAGTGGCTGAAGGCGAGTCCGATCATTTTGTCGCCCGCCACGGCCGGTCCGCCGCTATTGCCCGGGTTAATCGCCGCATCAATCTGGATCCGCAGCCCGGAAACTGGAAAGTTGTACTCGGTAAACTCAATCCGTGAAACGATGCCTTTGGTAGTTGAAAGACTCATCCCGCCTTCCGGGTAACCATAGGCCATAACCGCGTCTTTGATTCCCGGCAGCGTGCTGGCCCGTTTGAGTGGAGGATGCGTCTCGAAAAAGGAGTCATCCTCCAGCTTGAGCACCGCCAGATCAATGCCTGGGGCCACCGCCTCAACCGTGGCGGAGATCTTGTCACCCGCCTGGTTGGCCTGCACTTGCACCTGGCCGGCGTAGAGCACCATGTGGGCATTCGAGAGAATGCGTTTGCCTTCGATCACCACCCCGCTGCCGGTGATCTGGCTTGCCG
>Ga0187877_1003959_pt1 | contig 11676 bp, 14 predicted proteins | sample June2016WEW_17_1_3_FD_132430 | JGI IMG/M metagenome (GOLD analysis project Ga0187877, IMG submission 132430) | Peatland microbial communities from SPRUCE experiment site at the Marcell Experimental Forest, Minnesota, USA - June2016WEW_17_100 | ecosystem: Environmental > Terrestrial > Soil >... | reverse complement strand
GGAATATGATCTGCGGCCGCAAATGGGAATTGCCCCTTGCTTAAGTTAACCCGCCGGTATCGACCTGCCCACGGATAGATGGGGCCAAGCCAAATCCTATGAATTTTGCAGATATCAGCAGAAGTAAAACGATAGCTTGGCCCATACATTTCCACCAATTCATCCAATGCTCTAAGCTGCTCGCGTGCTTCAACTCTATCCATTTCCCGCTTGCTTTTAATGCCAAGCAGATTTTTCAAAACCCGTCCTCCGGATCCGGGTTCAAATTGGGTTTCCTCCAATGCGGAGGTATCATATCGGCTGAAAGGCTTCATAATTAAACGAATCTCATGGCCTCACGCCAAGGCGCTACATTTACATATGACCTGAACCTGTCGCCAAAATTAATCCTCTAGCTGGGTCGTCTTGGATTCCGTTCTGGTTATCACGATGTGAGAAAACTCGGAGTCCTTGATGGCTCCGTGCCAGTGTTTTTCGCCGGCCGGAAATAAGACAACCTCTCCGACGGTTACAACTTTCTCTTCCTTTTCCGTAGCCACAATGCCTTTTCCAGCAATTACGATCAGAACTTGATCCCTGTCATGGGTATGAAATTTGTTCCTCACCCCTTTACCAAAATTCACTATGCTTACCCTCAACTCCTTACTGCCGGAAATGAGAGACTGTCTGGTCACATCCGGCCCTGTAAACAGCGGGGTTACATAAGGCTCCTTGGGGGCTTCCTTCATCTTTACTACCGTCATGGCCTCCGCCACTTGAACCCCCAAAAGCCCGCCATCCCCAATTCTCCAGGAAGGAGACGGCAGGAAACCACTACCCCCAATAGCTACTGCCCCACCGGAAACCAATTTGCAGAACGTCCTCCGGGAAACACCTTTTAATTCTTTTCTTTCTTTCATTGTCCTCCTCCTTGTGGGACCACGGTTCGATAGCCCGCGGCGTATTGAGAACGGCGGCTAACATGATCGCCCCATGCTCCGTGAAAGCATAGGGCGCATATCGTCTCCCCCCATGCTCCCTTTTTGAGGTCGCAAAATGCGACCTCAAGGTATTGACTTCTGCCGGATTTAATTGAAACATAAAATCTATAGGAAAACGGTCAAAGTTTCGGCTGACCGCTTTATTAAGATTACTGGTGTGAAGGAAACGCAGGTCCGATAGTTCCGTTACCTGAATTGCCATGGTCCTGGCGCTTTCCAGATGGCTTTGAAGACACCCCCTCCCGCCAGCTCTTCCGCAATTGGTTTGAGGAAGTCAGCGATGGTTCTAACCACTTCCCCAAAATTTTGGGGAACATTTTTTAATCGATTTTTGCGAATGAACCCACGCCATTGAGCGGCCTTTCCAGCATCCTCGGCAAAGCTGTTCGTTAAGGCAATCGGTTCCGACTGAATATTCGTTCCACGCGTAGAAAAAGTTTTTGAGATAGCCTCGGCCAGTATCGGACCTTCGAAGTCAAATTGGCACAACATGAGCCAGATATCAAAGAAATCTTTCATGCGGCTATTCAGGATTCCAAGCTTTACCATCGCTTCAAACTTCTCAGCGATAGTGCTTTCCCTGCGGAAACACGAAGTCGTGGGGTAGGCAAATCAAGAAGTGTCGGATAGTTCGTGAGTTCAGGCGAAGGGATTACTATGTCGCCAAAGCCGATATCAAGCTGAATGACGAATCGTGCCGTATCCAGGGATCCCCGAAACCGAATACGGATCCCCTCGTAGTCTGCGTCCTCGGCGATACGTTCCGCTTCTATGTTAGTCACATCGAAAACGATACCATCAGGTTCAACTTCTTGCTGGCCTAATTCCCTTGTCACCTTAGCGATGTTTTCGATGCTATTTTCGATTTGGCCAAGGAAATCGATGTCTATGGTTGGGCGTGTAAGCGGTGCTTTCCACACAGTAAGCATCAGAGCACCTTTGAGAACGAAGTTGTTAGCATAAGGAGACCTGGATAAACGGTAAAGAAAACGCTCCATAGCGAAATACTGCAGCAGCTCGTTGAAGGGCTGACGTGTTTCCCTCGCCTTGTCAAGTAGACGTTGGCGTACCGAGGCAGCGATGTTCTTGGGGAGACGTCTTGTCACAGCAGTGCCTCAAGGTAAGGCCGGATGACCTTCTCAACCCGACATGTTCGCGCAATTTGCATGAAGTCGTCGGGTTTAAAGCGCTTCTTTTCGCGGTAAAGCTTAAGTGCTTCAATAGCCGTATCGAGGCCGATTTTATTTCTATATTTAAAGCAGTCGGAAATTGTTTTCTCCGGGCTATAAATGCGCACTGGAATGCCATCTATTTTATGTGTTTGGATTCCAATGGTGAAGGCTTGTCCTGAGAACCAGAAGATCCGAACAGGAGGATGCTCCAGACGAGGGGGTTCGGTCCCGCGCTCCAGAGCCACGTAGACCTCATGAGGGACCTGAGTGGTGATCTCATGGTATGCGAGAGCAGAAATAAGACAAATTACACCGTTCGGTATCTTCAGGGAGACTGATACGAGGTCGGGATTACCGAGTGGAGGCAGATTCGTGAGCCGATAAAGACCCCGGTTAAGTCGTTCAATAACACCAGCCTCCAGCATGGAGTAAAGCATCCGTCGGTGAATGCCAGCTCGAAGGGCCTGGTTCATTCTCAGCACACCGCCATTGCTCCGAAAGGTTTTTTTCGCTTTTTCAAAGTTATCCTGCCTTTTCATCTTCATTGAAACCATAGCTTGATACAAATTACTGACACTTGTTAATATTTGCAGGTATTATGTCTCAGATTATGGAGCCTGTCAAGATACCCTTGAACAACCAAGGGGGGGGTAGCAAAGTTATCTTTACGGAGTCTTCAGGGTCAGGTCTTGCAATGCCACTTTTTATCATGGAAGTCTCGAGTCCCAGGTTAGCCTGCCTGAACCTCCTTCCTTGAATTGATGGAGATACGGCTCGCTGGATATTTCGCCAGTATTCTTTATAAATCTTTACGGACTGCTTTCCGCAGGACCAGGCTTGGCTTAAAGGTCAATACCCGCCGCGCTGAAATCGTTATTTCTTCCCCCGTTTTAGGGTTTCTTCCTTTCCGGGGTCGTTTCTCCCGCACCACAAAATTCCCCAATCCCGAGATTTTAATCTTTTCTCCCTTTCCAAGGGTCTCTTTCATGATCGCAAACACCTGTTCCAAAAACTCCACCGATTCGCCCCGCGTGAACCCAGTTTTCTCACAGATGATGCCGACCAGTTCTGCCTTGGTCATCGCCATGGCTTTCCCTTTTTAATCATTCTCGTTTATCGTCTATTTCCCACCCGTGTATTCCAAAATATGAAGTCCAGTCCCGGCGCGGTCCGTAATATAAATCAGTCCCCGGTAATCAAGATCCACATCATTCGTCTGAATTACCTTTTTCAGCCTCGGTTTGGTCTTTTCCGTCGTGTCCGGGATAAAGAATCCAACCTCTTTCGGGTGAAATGGATCGGATATATCCACGACTCTCAAACCACCGCTGAAATAAGCTACAAAAATGAGAGCGCCTCCGATGATTTCGCCATCCTTGGTCTCGGCAAATTGATGGGGGCCGAACCATCCTCCCCGTTCGCAGAAATCACCATCCGGGACCTTGAAAGTAGCGACTGGAATGGGGCTGGTCTCTTCGGTTGCATCCACGACATACAACTGTTTCCTGAGTCCCTGGCACGTGTACCCACCATCAAAGGCCTCTTCTGAAACCACCAGGAAATTCCGGATATCCCCGAAGCCCCTGGTGAAATTGGGAACCTTCATATTATTGAATGGAACCGTTGTATGAATTCCTGAAAAGGGTGGGGAGAAATTCAGATGGGCGATCATCTTCGGATTGGATTTATCGGCAATATCCAAAATGACCATGTCTCCACCTTGAAGATAGGACAAATAGGCCCGGTTGCCCGAGATTACGGGATGATGCAAACTGAGTCCCCCCTTTGAAGGATCCCCAGGACGCTGTCCCGGAAGGCCCCAATGGGTCACAAATTTAGGATTGGCGGGATCTCTCAGATCATAAATGATCAGATGCTGCCCCCGCCAGCCGGGCCATATGCCCGAAAGGTAGGCATACCCTGTCTTGGCATCCCACCAGCTCTTGTGGGCCGCATGCAGGGGGCCAATCGTGGAGATGCGCTTTGGGTTGGCCTTGTCGGTCACGTCCCAGACCTCAAAACCCGTAAACTCACTCGATTCTTGATTTCTAAGAATGTAATCTTTGCCGTCAAAATATTTTCCCACCACCTGAACCGCCCGGCTCTCCGACCCTTTATACCCCGGAATATGCTTTACAACTTTAGGTTCTTTCGGATCGGAAACATCCACGATGCTCGTTCCATTAGACTCCACTTTATTGGTCAAAGGATTTAATCCGTCCCCTCTATGATGCCCGACATACGCATAGTTTCCCTTGAGGCTCACCTGTAAAGTTTCACGCCCTTGCAGATCACAATACCCCACCAAGCGGACATTCTTGGCCTCAACTGCATGGGCTTGCTCCTGACGCAAGGGGGCGAATCCCGCAAAAAAACTCCATAACAGAACGCCAGACACCAGGATTTTTCTGGAAAGAATCATCGAAGCCTACCCCCTCTTGGTACAGACATCAATTGATTAAAACCCCTTATCAAGACCTGTTCCTGAATTATCTTTTCTTTTTCTCAATTTTCTTTTGTTTAATCTTAGGTTTCGGGCGCCTGGGTATTTTAGATAAAGGTAGATCGGATTTCTCGTTTGGCCAATCGCTGGATTGCAATTTTGATAGGGGTTTCGAGTTTACCCAGGGGAACCTTCTTTTTATAAATGTAATTTGGCCGTCATTTCAATCATCATCCGACTCAATTTCTTCATCCTCTTCGTCTTCCTCATTTCCCTCTTCCTCGTCCTCCCAATCGGCAAGATCATACCCACCCTCTTGAAGCATCTCTAATTCCTTTTCAGTGGCGGATTCCAAGAAAAACTCTGCCTCTTCTGAGAAAAAAGGTTCATCATTTATCACCAAAACAGGACCGCCGTCCGGACTGACTAAAATATCAGTGGTCATTTTACCTCTAACTGGTTCCCCATCAAAAGTTCTTAATTTCATATCGACCTCCGGGTCTATCTAAATCCTGCGATAATATTGAATTAAAATACAAAATTTTAATCCGGTTCAAAAGTGATGAGCGCTATCCCTGTTTCCTTGTCCATCTTGCGATGTAAATGGGAAGGCGACTCGACCAAAATCACCTCAAGAACTGGGCGAACATGCCCTTCCAGCAAATGGCCACCATGAGCCGTTCCATCGGACTTGCCAACAACGATGTGGGCATGGAGTTTGGGGTCTCCATTATCAAAAACAATGTTTCCTACCAGGGATAGAACTTCAACCTGCTCTTTAATGGATATCTTGTCATACGCCTTCTTCCTCCAATTGAAATATCCCAAGGTTACATCGGAAAAGGCTCCAATTGCGGTGAAGTGGCTGGCTTGGACTTTTTTTTGGCGCGCAAAGGAGAGCAGGCCTTCTAGCACTTCATCCCCTTTGTCAAAAACAACAGCGTATGTTTTTTCTCCCATCTCATTTATCAGTTTTGCTTTCATGATGACCTCCGGCCCGAGACGAACATCATTACTTCGCAGGAAACCTTCTTTGATCGAAAAAATAAAAAACCCACCTCCTCCTCAGAAATAGGGTCTATCCGACCTTCCAGACCATGCAACCTCCTGGCTACCGACTCGGGTAACGGTTAAGGGTTGATGGATAAGGACAAGGTTGGCGGCTAGTTGATTCGGCTGGGATTATATGAATTTGAGGGGACAAGGTCAAGAAATTTTTAAGAATTCATAATGACATTATGAAAAGGGGACTGAAATTAAGGAGCCTTTCTCTCTCTTTCAGCTTTCTTGCTTACCTTTCCTCTTGATTGAGGATGACTGGCGGATGGGCTTTTTTGACTGGGAGGAAGAAATCTCTTTTGTTGAACGATCTGATTTGTTCTGGGCTGGACACCTTGGGACAATAAAGGTCTTCTTACTTCCGTTCGTGTTCCCTGTTGAACGGTGCCGATATGTTCAGATCTAATACTCTGTTGCTTTGGGGGTATATCCCTTCTCATTTCTTGATGCGGCCACTGCTGGATAAGGCCTGCATTTGGGATTGCTGAAAATCGCCTCATCGCCTCTATCTTTTTCGCCTCTTGTTGGGCTGCAATCACGTTGCCCTGCCTTTGGTATGCCCGGATCAACCAATATCGGGGTGCGGGGTTATAAGGCTGAAGAATAACCACTTTTTGGTAATAGGCGGCTGCCCGGTCATAATCTTGTCTCTGGACCGCGTAGATATTTCCCAATGAAGAATACGCCATAGCAAAATTTGGGTCCATCTGGGTAGATTGTTCGAGGTAAGCAATTCGCTGATCATCATTAAGAGTTTTTCCTTGCGGCGTGTAAATGTCGGCCGCCTGGGAATATAATTTGAAGGCCTCCATCGAGGTCGTGGGCTTGGCCATTACCAATTTCTTCTCTTCATCGGTAAGTGAACAATTCAGAGAGGCCAGAATAGAGGCAGTGATCCTGTCTTCAGCTTCAAAGAGTTTATCCACCTCTCCGGAGGACCCGGCAAAAACATGAACCTTACCAGTTTCAACATCCACGAACCGGGCATCAATCCGGATGTTTTGGCCGGCAATTTGGAAGGACCCAATGACCAACTCCTCAGCCCCCATCATCTTTCCAGCTTTGGGGGCATTTTCCTCCGTAATCAGCCCCGTCTGGGCCAATTCGATTTCCTTCAAAGCATCCGAAAGCTTGATCCTTTCTACCAGCTTAAAATAGGGCAGGCTCCCCAGTTTCGTAGTGAGGACTTCGCCAATCCCCACACTCAACCAGTCGTAATCCTTTTGACCCGAGACATTCGTGAAGGGCATGACAGCGATTATAAAAGGTTCATCATCTGGGGAGGAGGGAAATGATCCCGAGATACTTCTCGCAGGTGAAGGTTCTGGTAGACATAAGAGGACTGTACCAAAAAGCAAGGTTAAAATGAGAATGCGAATTGGCTTCAAAAGGGAGTCTCCTCTCTTATGTACGTATCGTCAAAAAAAGGTTTAAATTTAAATTCGGTTCTGGAATAATTGTATCTGGAAGCTTCGACCAGAGCTTTCTCCCTGAAACAGGAGGAGTGATGGGAAGAAAAAGTCAAATTTGGGTTCTGACTATTTGCGTTGCTTTTGGTTCTCTTCTGGTTGCCGGCTGCGTCTCTACCAGGGGAAAACCGATCAAGCAATCTAAAGTGCTGGAGATCCGGAAGGACGAAACCAACAAAGATGAGGTCCTGGAAAGGTTTGGGGCCCCAGATGCCATTCAGTATTCCCCCCGGGGCGAGGAAATCTTCATCTACAAATATGTAGAAAGTCGGGAAGTCCATGTGGGGGGCGCTGTTGGGGTAGTGTTTCGACGCATAATTCCCGGAGTTGGAGCAGCTACGAGTATAGGGTCCAGAAAGCAGGAGGTGAAAACTGACACGCTCATGATCTTCATGGACAAAGATGGGATCGTCCGGCACTATGGGTTCACAAAGCAAACAGGAGGTTAAACCCCCACTGAAATTGCTTAGAACGGATCCTGGAAACACCTAAAAGGGGGAGTTATAGTGTACCCCTGTCTGGCTAGAGACTTTTCCACTTGCTGCCCGATCCCCTTTCCCATATACTCCCCCTATCCAGCTTTATATCTCAATCCAACAGGAGGTAAAAAATGGCTAAGAAACCTATGACCAAATCTCAAATCGTGTCTCACTTTGCAGGGAAATTTGAGCTCACTAAAAAGACTGCCTCCGGGATTATTGACGAGGTAGCAGCTCTGGCCGTCTCCGAAACCAAGAAGACCGGCTCCTTTACCCTTCCTGGGATTGGGAAACTCGTCCTGGTGAAGAGAAAAGCTCGTATGGGGCGTAATCCGGCTACGGGTGAGGCGATTAAGATTCCTGCTAAGACCGTGGTGAAGATGCGGGTGGCAAAAGCGGCTAAAGATGCAATTGTACCGGGGAAGAAGTAAGAAAGATCTGTCCTTAGATAATAATATTGAAGCTGGATAAAGGGGCTATTTGCAGGGATAATCCTGCCAGGAGAAATTGGGAACGGAAACGGTTTCCATGGTTTGTTTCTGTGGATTCCAGCTCGATTCATTGTGAAACTCCCCGGTCGGCGCCCACTTTTGGCATCTTTTTTGATTAGGATTTGGCGGAATCTGACTCGTCGTAGGCGGAGGCGAGATATTACCAGTACCAGGCTCTCCGGTAGCTGGCGGAGGATATACGCCAGATGGCGGCGCAGTGAGCCCCGGTGATGGAGGTGGCGGGGTTACATTTGGTACTACTGTTAACCAACCGCCCGGGCAACTTTTAACGTATGGGTAGTAGCCCTGCGGACCTGTACAGTAATACCAATAATAAGGTTGTTGTTGCTCTGGTTCGTTATATACTGGAGGGGCTGTAGCTACATCTGAAGAATAGTTTGAGGAATAGGGCCACCCTAGATACGGATATCCTCCATAGGACATGTAGGGCCAACCTGCATAGGCCCATCCCAGAAGAGGCCATCCCCATAATCCCCATCCCCATAACCCCCAATATGGGTAAAAACCTCTACCATAGAACCCTCCATAGTATCCACCTCGATAACCGCCATAGTATCCTCCACGATAGCCACCATAGTATCCACCATGGAATCCTCCGCCACCATGGAACCCTCCACCGCCTCCATGTCCGCCTCGAGCTTCTAAAAACGTAGGCATAAGCAGGAATACCAAGCTAAGGATTGAGACAAATAAAGCAGCCGTTAACCTTTTCATGATTTATCCCGCCTTCCGGATGAATTATAAAGAGACTGCAAATTCCTTTATAGCATTTTTGAAAGGAAAAGTAAATTAGGTGAAGCAGAACATGTTGCTTCATCAAGACATCAAGATTAGCTAAGGATACTATCCTCCTTCCCAGAAAGTAAGCAGGGTGCTGTTTCATTTACTCCCGCTGGGCCAATCTTCTACTTGTGGGCGGCGGAGGGAGGGTTTCTTAGACTGGAATGCTTCAAAAATGCAGGATCCTGAGGCCCACAAGATTGCCAGTCGGAAGCAATGGCCTGATTGCCCGAAAACCCTTGACAGGGCCGGAAGGAGTGCCCACAATACCGACAGGAAGAGAGGAGTATGTCAAGCTTTCCGAACGCCCAACAGTTGAATGGGTTAGGCCGGAAGCACGGGAAAGAGCACCGACCGAGCCTATTCAAGAGCCTACAAGAGTCGGGAGAGCTGTGGAAGGCCTTGACCTCTCGTTTTTCCTACCCTTCCCTCCAAGGCGGTGGAGATTGTCGCCCTGCCCCTGGTCGAGGTGAGTGGGTCAAACTGTTGTTAAAGAGGAGTTTCGATCATTTATTAGCTCAAATCCGGCTGATAATCAAGGGAAAGTACCTTTAAGTCGCCCTCCTCTCTAACCAAAACCCAGCGAATTTGGTCTTTCCAGGTTTGCTTCTCTCCCCCTTTTAAGGTGGATAATCCCTTGATGACCATTGAAAATGTTAATCGGCGGTTCCAGTTGGGCAAAAAGGAGAGGGCGAGGCAAGGCGGATTGAGAAGAGAGAGATCCCTTAGAGCTTCTTTCCCATCGTCTCCGGGAATAGCCGGATAAGGATCGAGCCTATCAGGAAAACGATCGAAACGATCATGAAGGCTCTTCCGGTGCCAAAAAGGGATGATAGATATCCCGTGGCGGCAGGTCCCAGGGCCATGCCAATTCCACCCACGGAGTAACAGAAACCCATCCCCCGACTTCTCACCCGCGTTGGGAAAAGTTCGGCCAGAAGGGTTCCATACCCTGAGTAGTAGCCGAGAAAGAAGGCTACGGCCACACCCATAAGGACAATTGGAATCAATGAAGCCGCCCCCCTGACAAACCACGTCTGGGAGGGAATGAAACCAAAGGACCCTAAAGCCACGGCCATTCCCAGGAAAAATAGTTGGAAGGTGATTTTACGGCCCAGCCGATCACTGATGAAGCCGTGTACTGTATAACCGATGAAAGCTCCCACCATAATGAGTAATGTTAGCAAAGGAACCTTTTCAGCCGGGATGCCTAAGTTAGCCAGATAAGTTGGAATCCAGGGGTTTACGGCCCAGGCGCCAAAAGCCCCGATAAACATGACCAAAGTCCCAAGAACTGTGTACCGAAGGAGTCCTCCACTCAAGATCTCCCGATAAGGAACGCGTTGGGCGGAGGTCTTGTAAACATCTTTCAGCCAAAGGGAGGATTCCTTTATGCAGAAGTATGCAAGAGGTGCAGCTAGGGTTGCCGGCAGAGCTCCCAACATAAGGAGCGCCCTCCAACTAAGGCCCCCGGCCAGTCCTAGGGCTATGAGGGAGGCGTAGATAAATCCGGCCGGGAAGCTTGTTTGTACGGTCGCCACCGCCCTGCCTCGCTCATCGGGGGGCCAGACTTCACCTACCAGGGTCATGGTCACCGCCCACTGGCCGCTTATGCCAATCCCCAGGAGCAATCTATAAAGTCCAAAGTCATAGGGCCCGACAGAAAGTCCGGAAAGTAACGCCGAAGAGGCTGAGAGCAGGATACTTGAGAGAAGAGCTCTTCTCCTGCCATAGCGATCCGAAACAATCCCAAATAGGATTCCCCCCAGAGGACTGAGGGCCATTGGAGTGAAACCCGCAACCGCGGCCCCAAAAGGCGTGAGTCCCCAATCTTTGGCCGTAGGGAGTATAGCAAAAGAATATAAAAACAAGCTGGCCGTGGCAGGAACGAAGGCAATGAACAGGACAAAAAGGATTAACCACGGCCTCTCTTCTGCGCTTCTCATCTATCCCTCCAATGATAAGGACCGCCGGGCAAAAAGGGTAAGACATTCGACTAAAAAATAGGATACATGGTAAGAGTGAAGAGTGCAAGGTCGGGGGGCCAGAAGCCCTGATGCGTAAGTCGAGAGAGTGTACATAAGCATGGGGATAGTTCCCCTGAATTGGGTATCAGAAGGACCAGTTCAGGATTTCCAGCGATATCCTGCTGCGGTCTTTGAATGGTGCTCTTAATGGTGCATAAAAGCACGCTGGGAAAGAGATCGGATCTAAGGAGGGGGAAGAATTGGGGGTCTAAATCTAGTTGAAAGGACCACCTGGCCAGATCGAATCCCAGGATCGCCGTAGTATCCTCAAAAAATCATGTAGGAAGCTGCTTTGCCACTCTGTATCCAGATCCATTTGAAGGGATTCCTGACCATCACTCCCTCTTTATGGAATCAATCTCAGGAATCCCCTCTTCAGTAATTCACCCTCTCTTTTTAGTTGATGGCAGTAATTGATCCTCCAGCAATTCCAGGGTAAACCATTTTGTTCCAAACCCGTTTGAACCTTCAGCGTCTGTTCCGCATATGACCTGGCGTTTTTTTGGCATCTAGGTCGGACCAGAAACTGGTGAGGCTTGAATGGATTTCGGGCTTGGAACCCCTCCCCCTTCTAAAAAAAGGTCGCCCTTTACACTTTTATCATTTACTGAAACCAGAAGCCGGCAACCTTATCTTCCTGGATGACCATCCTAGCGAGCATGTCGTCACCGCCATCTTGGAAAGTTATCTTCCACAAAAAAACCTCGACACCTTGCTGTTTGAGACTGCCGAGGTATTGCGGCTTATATCCCTTT
>Ga0187877_1003941_pt1 | contig 11707 bp, 6 predicted proteins | sample June2016WEW_17_1_3_FD_132430 | JGI IMG/M metagenome (GOLD analysis project Ga0187877, IMG submission 132430) | Peatland microbial communities from SPRUCE experiment site at the Marcell Experimental Forest, Minnesota, USA - June2016WEW_17_100 | ecosystem: Environmental > Terrestrial > Soil >... | reverse complement strand
GCATTCACCCAGTTCCTCCGGAACCTCCCGGCCAGCACCGGTATGGCTTTTGTGCTGGTTCAACACCTCGATCCGAAGCGCGAGAGCATGCTGACCCAAATTCTTTCCCAGAGAACAAAGATGCCGGTCAACGAGGTAAAGGACGGAATGGCGGTGGAACCCGACCATGTCTACGTCATACCCCCCAACACGGATATGACCATTTCAGGCGGGATCCTGACCCTGGAGCTCCGCCCTGAGGTTCGCGGGCATCATCTGCCCGTCGACCATTTTTTCCATTCCCTGGCTGAAGATCAAAAGAACAATGCCATCGGGGTGATCCTCTCGGGAACGGCTTCGGATGGTGCCCTGGGGCTCAAGGCCATTAAGGCGGAGGACGGTATCACCTTCGCCCAGGACGAGAAATCGGCGAAATACGGCGGCATGCCGCATAGCGCTGTTGCTGCGAGCGCTGTAGATTTTATTCTGCCCCCGGAGGGGATCGCAAAGGAGTTGGTCAGGATCAGCCTTCATCCCTATCCCCCGGCTAAAGCCAGGGCACTGAATAACGCCGGAAAGGCGGACGCCCCATTTCTCCCGAATGGGAATGAGCTTGGCGAGGTTTTCGCCATCCTCAAGTCCACCAGCGGTGTTGATTTTAGCCATTACAAGCAGGCGACGCCCAAACGGAGGATCCTGCGACGCATGGCCCTCCGCAGAATACAAAACATAAAGGATTATGTTAAGTATCTTGAAGACAACCCTGCTGAAGGGGAGGCTCTGTGCCAAGACATTCTGATTCACGTGACCGGCTTTTTCCGGGATCCCGAAACCTTTGCAGCCCTGGCGGATAAGGTCTTTCCCGAGATCATAAAGAATCGAGGACCGCAGCGGCCCATCCGGGTATGGGTCCCGGGATGTTCCACCGGGGAGGAAGCCTACTCGCTCGCCATCGCCCTAGTTGAGTTTCTGGGAAAAAACGCTACGAACATCCCCATCCAGATCTTTGCCACGGATATCCTTGACGGGGCCATCCACAAAGCCCGGGCCGGCAGATACCTGGAAAGCATTGCCTCGGGTCTCTCTCCGGAACGTTTGGAACGTTTCTTTGTCAGGATGGACGGCGGCTATCAGGTCAGCAAATCCATCCGGGAGATGTGCGTTTTTGCCAAGCATGACCTCACCAGGGACCCGCCTTTCTCGAATCTCGATCTCATCAGCTGCCGTAACGTTCTGATCTACCTGGGGACAGAATTGCAGAGACGGGTCATGGCGGTTTTCCACTATGCGCTCAGACCAGCCGGATTTATCCTTCTGGGAAAGTCGGAGGCGATCGGCGGGTTCCCGATTCTCTTCGCCTCCGTGGACAGGAAATATAAGATCTATTCAAGAAAGCAGAGCCCAACCCGATCGGACCTCGACCTTGCCCCCGCCAACCATAGATTGAACAAGATCGATATCAGCCTGGATAAGGATGATGCGGGATTCGATGTCACCAAGGAGGCTGACCGCATCATCCTGTCAAAATATGCCCCTGCCGGTGTCATCGTCAATGACCGTCTGGAGATCATTGATTTCCGTGGACGCACCGGCCTTTTCCTCGAGCATTTGCCGGGAGATGCGAACTTAGGCCTTCTAAAGATGGCCCGAGAGGGGATACAGATGGCGCTGCGAATGGCAATCCAGGAGGCGAAGAAGCAGGGCGCCCCAGTCAGAAAGGAGGGTTTACGGGTCAAATTGGATGGTCAGCTGAGGGAGGTAAACCTGGAGGCCATCCCGCTTAAGGCCCCCCACCCCGGCGAAGGTTGCTTCTTGATCCTCTTTGAGGATGCCGCCGCGCGTCGTTCGGGTAAGCCCGAGTCAAGAGCACTCGCTCCTGCCGGGAGCAAGGTAAAGCAGCGACAGACAGAGAAGGAGAGAGAAAATGCCGGGGTAGCCCTATTGGAACAGGAGCTTGAGGCGACAAGGAAACATCTCCAGTCGATTATTGAGGAGCACGAAGCCGCCAACGAGGAGCTGAGGGCGGCCAACGAGGAGGTGCTTTCAGGCAATGAGGAGCTTCAAAGCATCAATGAGGAACTGGAAACGGCCAAAGAAGAGCTTCAGTCGACCAATGAAGAACTGATGACGCTGAACGACGAGCTGCAAAATCGGAACATTGAATTGGACCGGCTGAATAGCGACATGATCAACCTGTTTACGAGCGCCGATCTCGCGGTCATCATGCTGGGAAACGACCTTTGCCTCAGGCGTTTCACCCCGATGGCGGAGAAACTGCTGAATCTAACCGCTACCGATATAGGGCGCTCAATACTCCACCTCCGGCTCGGCGTCAACGTCCCTGACTTGGAGAGGATGATTTTGGAGGCCATCCAAACAGGGACGGTCCAAGAAAAGGAGATTCAGGACGGCGAGGGTGTCTGGTATTCCGTGCAAATTCGGCCCTACAGGACCGTGGAAAACAAAATCGACGGGGCCGTTCTGACCTGGGTCGATATCCATGCGCTCAAACGGAGCCTGGAGAAGGTTCAAGAGTCGCGTGATTATGCTGAAGCAATCATAAAGACGGTTCGAGAACCTTTCGTCGTCCTCGACGGGAATTTGAAGATAAGGATGGCGAACCGGTCTTTTTACCAGACATTCCAGACCTCGCCTGAGGAGACGGAAGACCACCTGATCTACGAAGTGGGCAACCGCCAGTGGAATATACCAGACCTCAAGAAACTGTTGGAGGACCTTCTCCGCCAAAACACCTCTTTCCAAGACTTTGAGATTGAACATGAGTTTTCCGCCATCGGACGCAAAATAATGTGGCTTAACGCCCGGCGTATCGTTCAGGGTGACAGCGGGCCGCAGATGATACTTCTTGCCATTGAGGATGTCACCGAGCGCAGGCGGATGGAGGAGGAGGTTCGCAAATCGCATGATGCCTTAGAACTGCGGGTTCGGGAACGAACAGCGGAGGTGTACCGTCAAGCAGAGTTGCTTGATCTTGCCAACGATGCCATCGTTGTCAGGGAGATGGATGGCGTTATTACCTTCTGGAACGAAGGCGCCACGGAAATGTATGGATGGGGGAAAGAAGAAGCCCTGGGAAAAATAATGCGTGATCTCCTGGAGACCGAATTCCCCCTGCCGCGGGATGAAATTATGACCAAGGTCGTGCAGGAGGGGCGCTGGGAAGGCGAGCTGACCCACAGCCGAAAAGACGGCAAGGAGATCAATGTTCTCAGCCGATGGGCCTTGCAGAAAGATGAGGAAGGAAGACCCACTGGGGTCATGCTGATCAACCATGATATTACGCAACGACTGAAACTTGAGGAACAATTGCGCCAGGCTCAAAAGATGGAGGCCGTTGGCACGCTGACCGGTGGTATCGCTCATGATTTTAACAATATGCTTGCCGCTATCGCGATTCATGCCGACCTGGTTCTTCGTGACCTCTCTGGGGAATCGAGTATCCGTAAAAATCTTGAGTCGATAGTAAAGGCAGGGCAGCACGGCAGAGACCTGGTGAGGCAAATGCTTTTGTTCAGTCGTAAATCCGAAAAGAGAGCGGAGGTATTTAGTCTAAGTTTCCTCATAAATGAAACTTTCAAACTGTTACGAGCTTCCATCCCGACCACCATTCAAATGGAACTTCATCTGAAAATGGAATCGGATTCAGTTTCTGCTGACCCTTCTCAGATCCAGCAAGTGATCATGAATCTCTGCACCAATGCGGCTTATGCTATGCGCGGAACGAAAGGATCGATTGACATCTCCCTTCGAGGCATTACCTTCGGTTCGACTGATCTGCCCGAGGCGGATATGCACCCGGGAGACTATCTGGTCCTTTCGGTAAAGGATACCGGGTCCGGTATGGACGAAGAGGTTAAGAAACGGATTTTTGAGCCTTTCTTCACCACGAAACCGGTCGGAGAAGGGACGGGACTTGGGCTATCGGTAGTCTATGGGATCGTAAAGAATCACAAGGGAGGCATCACCGTCTACAGTGAACCGGGCAAGGGATCTGTTTTCAAAGTTTACCTTCCCAAGGTTGATACTGGCGTTGCGGAGAGGGCAGGAATCCCTGAACCCATCGCCATGGGGAACGAACGGATCCTATTCGTGGATGACGAGGAAATGATTGTTAATCCAGTCCGGGATATGCTGCAAAGTCTTGGATACACGGTTACAGCGCTAACAGACAGTGGGGAGGCATTGAAGCTTTTCTCTGAAAATCCTCCTAAATTCGACCTGGTGATTACGGATTACACGATGCCTCTTATGACCGGTGAAGATTTAGGCAAGGAAATGATGCGTATCCGACCCGATATCCCAGTTATTCTCTGCACTGGATACAATGACTTGATTTCGTCGGAAAAGGCCATAGCTATAGGATTCCGGGCGCTGATCTTGAAGCCATTTACCGTGCGGGAGGGATCCCAATTGATACGGAAAGTGCTGGATCAGGAACAATCCAAATAGATCACGCTTGTTGAAAAAAGGGGGGATATTAAGTTTTGTCCCATCGGGGCTGGTTTCACTATCTGCTGAGCCTGTCGAAAAAGTCCAAATGGCTAATTCCGATAATTTTTGCGCCGTTAAAAATCAACAACTTACAGGCGACAGAAAACCGCAAAGTGCCCAGATTTAGGGTTTTTCGACAGCCTCGCTATTTTCCTTCAATTCCTGGAAGCCCAAAAAGTTTTTGATATTCAAAACAAATATGGAATCGGGGTGCATGACTTCTCTCGGTAATCTTCAATGCCTAAAGCATCCTTTGACTCAATAGTTGGTGTAATCGTCGATTAAAGAGCCGGTCTGCAATGTAAAAGTTTGAATCCAGGGTTTAGGGCCAGAGTTGATAACTCTGGCCTTTCAGTTTTTGACTTTGGGAAAAGTCTGAACTATGCTTAAAAAGATATCTTAAAACATACATTTTCGCACCAACAGGATTCGAAAAAACTCCAATACGCCGTCATTCCGGCGAAAGCGGAAGGCCAGAAGGAATTGAAAAGACCGGATTCCCGCTTCCGCGGGAATGACATAACAGGACGGGAAAAGACTTTTTCAGCACCCTACTAAAAGAGAATGAAAGCCTAAGCCTTTGGGAATCCCTATTCCTGTCAAAGGCAAGGAGTAGGTCCTTTTCTTATCCTTGTACCAATTGCCCTGGCCTCAAAAACTCATGACTCATAGATCTGAAGGCAAAGGTACCTTTCTTGCTCTTCATCCCTAATTTCCCAGGGTATCCTCTTAAGATTAACCACCCCTTTTCCTTAGCCTCCTCCACTGGCCCCTTTTGTTCTGTGAAAATTTCATTTTCAATGCTGAATTCGCGTATAATTGAAATTGGGGACGGTGCGATTCCTTTGCTCCAGTAATCAAAGCACTCCGGTGGGGAGGTATGATTCTCAGTTTGAGCGAGCCGGTCCTGAACAACCCTCGGGGTATTGGCTTAATAGAAATGCCTCGCTCCTCACCCTGGATCTTCGAACGGATTACCTCTAGAATCAAATGTTTTCTGCCTGTCCTGCTCCTTTTCATTTTTTTAATCTTTCTCGGCTGGCCGAAAAACGATTGTGCATTTGCCGAGGAACCGCCGGCGAAACCCATGGCTCAAGGGGAAAGTGGCCCAGGGGCCCAAAGTGAGGATGGAGAATATCACACCCCCCTTGCTGGAGAGCCTTTCCATACAACCTTTAGGGGCAAGCCATCGATATTCCTCGCCGGGACCGTGGTAACCAAACCGCCCTGATTCTGGGGGGAACCATTTATGCGCCAAATTCCGGTGACACTGCCGGTATTCCGTTCTTTGCCCTCTATCTGAAACGCATGCGGGAAGACACCCGCCTGCGTGCTGTGGCGAGTGGCGTTGTCAACGAGGTGGATGTGGCGAGAAGCTTCGGGAATTTCGAGCTCCTCGGTCGATTTGAAAACTATACGATCCCCTTCTTTTCAGAGAAGGGAATTCAAAACAACAACGAGATCAACCAGAGTTCCGTAAAATGGGGGACGCTCTCCGCTTTTTTCGGCACAGGACTCCGCTTCCCCGTTGCCCCTTACCAGGTAGATAATGATCTGAGGCTCCAGCTCTTTGGCCAGGTGGGATATATGTATTCTCAACCGACAAGCGATACCCCCTCAACGGTTACGCTGCCACCCGACACGATGCTGTACGGCATGAAACTGCGGGGACGCTATGATGGGATTCGGCGGAACCTACTGGAACTCCCCCACACGGGGACTGCCACCGGGTTTGACCTGGACTTTACTCACCGTGAACGCTGGTCGGATTTTGGGAATCCCGTGGTAACGTTTAAAAAAGAGGATACCCAGGACTATTGGAAGCTTTCAGCCTATTGGTTGGGCGTTTTGGGAATTCCAGGGCTCTCGGAGGAAAACCGGTTTCTCGTGACCGTCCACGGCGGCCTGGCTGACAGGAAGAGCATAGACGGCTACGATGCCTTTCGGCTTAGCAGCGGCCTTTTCGTCTCCGAGGCGGATGACCTCCCTCGCCCTGACTACCCCGGTGCTCTGATATACCAGGCCCTCGTTTCCGATTATCTCCTGGTGAATTTGGAATACCGGCGTGAACTTTTTTTCTTTATGTATCTCCACCTGCGAGGCACGTTTATCTGGGCTGACGGAGCCATTGTCATAGGGTCGAACCAGATCGGTTTCACGAGTACAAATGGCCAAGCCGCCTCGGTCGGCCTGACGACCGGTTTTTTCTGGGATTCTCAACTTTATCTAGAATCTGCCTGGGACTCCGGCTTCCTTCGCAATGGAAAGCCCGGTGCCAGCATGATGCTTATCTGGGCCAAATCTTTTTGACCTGACAAACTCTTTAAATTCTGTAAAGATCTTGGTAATGAATTTCATCTGCGTTTATCCGTGTTCATCTGCGTCCGATAAGAATTTTCCTTGGTTGCGGCTCCGCCGCGCTGTGTCCTCTGTGGCTAAACGGACGTGCCGTCCTGCGGCAAATAGCTGGATTATCCTGGAGGGAAACCATGACTAAGATTGAAAGACTTCGTGCTACGTTGTCCGGGAAACCGGTGGATCGGCCCCCTTTCTCCATCTGGTATCATTTTGGCAACCAGCATGCCTCCCCGGAGCTGACTGCTCAGGTTCATTTGAACTTCTTCGAGTATTATGACCTGGATCTTCTTAAAGTCATGAACGACTATGACTATCCCATGCCGGGAGGCATGGAGGTCATGGACACCCCCGCCAAACTTAAGCGCCTTCAACCCTTCGACCCAACCCGAACCCCCATGGGACAGCAATTAAAAGCCCTGGAGCTCATCTCCCGAGCGCTTAAGGGAAAAGCCCTATTCGTGGACACTGTTTTTAATGCCTGGAACACCGTCCGGCGAAATCTGGTGAAGGAGGCTATGCCCAAATTCATGACCGAGCATCCGGATGCCCTTTCGGAGGGCCTGCAGATCGTCAATCAGAATCTCATCCGATATGCCCTGGCCAGCCTGGAGCGGGGATCTGCCGGTATCTTCTTTTCAGTCCCTGCCTCGGCCGAATCCCTTACCCTGGAACAATATGAAAAATTCATGCGCCCCTTTGACCTTGATTTCCTTAAGGCCATCGCCGGAAAAGGGGAGTGCCACGTCCTTCATGCCCATGGGGAAAAGTTATATCTCGACCGTCTCCTGGATTACCCGGTCCAGGCTCTCTCCTGGGCGGATCTGAATGGAGGTCCCATCATCTCGGAAGCCCGCAAGCGGACCTCTTTAACCCTCATGGCCGGTATCGATCATGTCAAATTTCCGTATGTTTCAGCCAAGGTGATACGAGATCAAGTAAAATCGGCCATCGCTCAAGCTGGAAACACGAAATTTATCCTGGCTCCCGGCTGCTCCGTACCGACTTACAGCTTCCCTCCTCTCATCAATTCTGCGAGAGACGCCTTGCGAGTATCTGCGAATCGCAAGGAATGAGTGGTGAATGTATTTCATTGTAGTGACAACTCGCCATTTACGACACACCACTTACATTTATTCTTATGAACATTTACTTTTGTGGAATGATTGGTTCGGGAAAGACCGCGATTGGAACGCTTTTGGCTCAACATCTGGGATGGCCTTTTTTCGACCTGGATCGAGAGATGGATAATGAGCTCGGCAGGAGCTTTCATGAACTGGTCCGGGAACAAGGCTGGCTAGCCTTCCGGGAAAGGGAATACCGGATCTGCAAGCGTTTTGCCGGAATGAACCAGTCGGTCATCGCCCTGGGAGGTGGAACCGTCCGCTACGAATGGAATACAGACATCCTGCGGGGAACCGGGGTCATGATTCTCCTCGAAGCGGATGTATCGATCCTTGCCAAAAGGGTCCGCGGTGCAGATCGCCCACGGGTAAGCCCGGGAGTTTCGCTCGAGGAAGACCTGAAGCGAATCTGGTCCTCTTCAGCCCACCTCTATCGGCAGGCCGCCGATCTGATCTATAGGACCGATACGGGAAGGGGGATCGAGGAGGAGGTCGAGGACCTCCTTAGTTTCCTTAAAACCCGAGATATTGTGTGAGGGAGAACTAGATCCGCTTGACAGTGTTTCCTAGCCTGCAAAAATTCAACTACTTCTTCTCACCTCAATCTAAATGGCCCAAAACAAAAAGGCTTGAGACCAGGGGAAGTTAATGTTGGTCAAGGCGGGGGGAAGGTGCCACGGTTAGGAATTTGGGGACGATATAAACCCTCTTGTTTTTGGGAAGTGGTAAAAATGTTCTAAGATTTTAAGAGACCAAGCATCATTCTTAAATCTGGCCGCACTCCACGCTAATGGCTCCGATACAGGGATTGGCTGTTGAAAGGCCCCATAACCCTGGCTCCCATCAGTTATTTTTAGGTTTTGATAGGTCTTGAAGAGTTCTTCATCATCACCTTTATCCATTACCATGGTCACGGGCCCCTGAACCTAAGCCAGCCGCCTTTCTCCACTGGCCAGCTCTTCTAATCCTTTCCGGTCCAAAATTCGAATCTTCCGCTGCCCGCTCGACTTGATAAACCCCTCCCGGGTCATTCGGGCCAGGATTCTGGATAGTGTTTCAGGAATCGTCCCCAACAGGCTGCTCAACTGGTTCTTAGATATTTCCAAAGTCACCTCGTCCGAGGCCTTCTTCCCTTCCCCATGGAACAAAAGATATGCTGCCAGCCTCCCGGGAACCTCCTTAAGGGAGAGGTTTTCAATTAGCGCAGAGAACCTGCGCAAACGGTGGGAAACAACCCCTAGCATGTTCAGGGCCAGGGAAGGATCTTTACGTATCAACCCGATGAAGTCCGTTCGAGGAAAGAAGAAGGCCCGGGTTTCTTCCAGGGCCTCTGCATGGGCCGGAAAGCGTTTCCCCGTAAAGACGGCCACTTCCCCGAAAGGTTCGCCGGGGCCGAAGATATGCAGGATCTGCTCTTTGCCTTCGACGGAGAGCTTGAATATTTTCACCCGCCCGGAGATCACTACATATAAGCCAGATCCTTCATCACCCTCGGAAAAAATGCTCTCTCCCCGTTTGAAAATCTGATCCACCACGACCATGGCCAGGTCTTCGTACTGCTTACGGGCAAGCCCCTGGAAAAGCGGAACGCTGGCGATCTGATCGATTAGTTTCATGAGACCCCCTCTTAAGGGGAATTATCCCTATCTTTTGACTTAAGTCAAGGCCCTCTGGAGAAAAATGGTAAAATATTAAGATAGGAGGGCTTAAGAGGGGGTAAGTGAATTCCCAAAAAATTCTCCAATCGAACCCTAGACCCCTTGAATCCTTCTTCAGGAGTTCCCCCTATGAAATGGACCGGTGAGGCCAATGAAGCCGTATCTAAAGTCCCTTTCTTCATCCGCAAGCGGGTGCGAAAAAGAGTAGAGGAAGAAGCGTCCCGCTGTGGGGCCACCGAAGTATGCCTCGAACATGTTAAAGCCTGCCAGAAACGCTTTCTCACCCGGATGGAGGACGAAGTAAAGGGTTATCAAGTGGAGACCTGTTTTGGCCCGACCGGATGCCCCAACCGGGCAGTCATTTATGAAGACTTTTCCAAAAAGATAGAAGATCTGCTTGCCCAGAGGGACTTGAAATCCCTCTTAAAGGAGAAGGTGAAAGGCTCCTTGAAGATGCATCATGAATTCCGGGTATCCATCTCCGACTGTCCCAACGCTTGCTCCCGCCCCCAAATCGCCGACCTGGGACTGATCGGTGCCCGAAGTCCAAAGGTCACGGATGATCCCTGCAGTCGGTGCGGGGCCTGTGTTCAAGTCTGCCGGGAAGGGGCCATTTCCCTGCAGGAAGATAAACTGATCCTTGACCCTTCCCGGTGCCTCTCCTGCGGCCAGTGCATCACTGCCTGTCCCACAGGCACCCTCCAGGAAAAGGAAAGGGGGTACCGCATTTTCGTGGGGGGGAAACTGGGCCGCCATCCCCGGCTGGCCGCGGAAATTCCCGGAATCCATGGCTTGGAAGAAACCTTAAAGATGATCGACCGGTGTCTGGATCACTATCAGAAGCACTGCCAGCGCGGTGAACGCCTTGGAGAAATCCTGGAGCGAACCGGGGTCGAGGAATTAAAAAAATTAGTTTCTTGACTTGAGTCAAGGATTTACATCCTTTCACCGGGTAAACTGGAAGAAAGATAAAGATGATTTCTTTCGGAAGTAAATAGTCGAATAACGAAAAGGAGGAAGTGGATATGGCAAGCGAAACGATGTTCTGTTATCAGTGCGAACAGGCCGCCAAAGGCGAAGGGTGCACCAAATTGGGAGTTTGCGGAAAAGAACCGGAGGTGGCGACTCTTCAGGATCTTCTGGTCTACGCCCTCCAGGGGTTATCCCTTTACGCGATCGAGGGACGCAACGCAGGGATCAACGACCGGAACGTCGATACCTTTACCATGAAGGCCCTTTTTGCCACCCTGACCAATGTGAATTTTGACTCGAACCGTTTTGTAAGTTTAATCAATGAGTGCATACAGATCAGGGACAGCCTAAAGGAGAAAGTCCGGGCCGCGAAGGGAAAGGTCGATTTTCCAGAAGGCCCGGCCAATTTCAAACCGGAGAAAACCTTGCCGGGTCTGATCGCCCAGGGTAAGAAGGTGGGGTTGAAATCCGACCCCTCCGTCAACCCCGACATCCTCTCCTTGCAGCATACGCTGCGCTTCGGGGTCAAGGGTGTTGCGGCTTATGCCGACCACGCCCAGATTCTGGGACAGGAGGATGACAAGGTCTACTCCTTTATCCACGAGGCCCTAGCAGCTATGCTGAGGAAAGACTTAAGCCTGGATTCGTGGATCCAACTGGTCCTCAAATGCGGGGAGATCAATCTCCGGGCCATGGAGCTTCTCGATGCAGGCAACACCGGAGCCTACGGCCACCCCGTACCCACCAAGGTTCCCCTGGGGGCTAAGAAGGGGAAGGCCATTCTGGTTTCCGGCCATGACTTGAAAGACCTCGAGGCACTCCTCAAGCAGACCGAAGGGAAAGGGATCTACGTATATACCCACGGCGAGATGCTTCCTGCCCACGGGTATCCGGGGTTGAAAAAGTACCCACATTTTTATGGCCATTACGGGACCGCCTGGCAGAACCAGGCCAAGGAATTTGCCGAGTTCCCCGGCTCCATCCTGATGACGACTAACTGCCTGCAAAAACCCAGAGATTCTTATCAAAAGAATATCTTTACTTGCGGAACGGTGGGCTGGCCGGGAATGCCCCATATAAGCGACCGGAATTTTAAGCCGGCCATTG
>Ga0187877_1003938_pt1 | contig 11714 bp, 8 predicted proteins | sample June2016WEW_17_1_3_FD_132430 | JGI IMG/M metagenome (GOLD analysis project Ga0187877, IMG submission 132430) | Peatland microbial communities from SPRUCE experiment site at the Marcell Experimental Forest, Minnesota, USA - June2016WEW_17_100 | ecosystem: Environmental > Terrestrial > Soil >... | reverse complement strand
TTTCATCCAAAACCGCTCCTTGTGCGGATAAATATTCCATTAAGTTTTTCTTCAATCCTTTGCCTTTAATCCTGCCAACCGTGATTTGCTGCTCAAGGCCTTTGGCTCCACTTATTTGCAGGCCCTGGCAAATCATTTTAATTCGCAGTATCTTAACACGCTTACCAAAGCGAGGACTTTGCGGATTGATATCCCATATTTGAATCATCCCATTCTCATGCCCCGAGGCAAGGTAAAGATCATCCGGACTAAATCCTATTGCCTCGGTTCCCTGACCCACCTCAATCTTAAGGATAAGATTTTTTGAGTCAGGCTTAAATAACCATATATATTCATGTATGTCTCCGACAGCAAGCATATCATGCCTATTGTTTAAACTTAAGGCGTAGCTTGCGCCACAATTAATTGAACAAGCCTGAGATAATGGGTGGCTTGTCCAATATTCAACATTACCTGCGAACCCAACTATCCAACAACCATCTGAAATTCCATCATAATGATTCTGATAAACTATATCCTTTTGAATTTTCATTTGCTGAATGACCTCACCGCTTGCTATGTCCCAAACCACCCTTCTCCCCTCATCACCACCCGCAATCAGATTCTTTCCTCCATTAATAAAGCTGACGCAATGAAAATAGTCGAAGGAGCCTTTTTCGTTCCTAAATTCCTTGACCTCAATTCCAAGTTGAATATCGAAAACCACTATCCCACCCTTATCGCCTACGCAGGCTAAATAGCGCTCATCGGGACTTACCGCTATTTGGTGCCTCATGCTGTGTCTATTTGTAAAATTGTGCATTGTTTTTCGTTCGCTTAAATCCCAGAGAATTGCTGTGCTGCCGCGGTCACCAATTAGTATTTGTTTTCCACCTTTTACCGGAATTATTGAACATACCTCTCGTTTAAAACCTCGAATGAAGGAGCTTTCCTGCCACACTCCAGTGTCAATAAAACGAATAGTCCCATCCGGGACTCCCACCAAAATATGGTTATTAACCCCGCTCCACCACAAAGAGCCAATCCTTGTAATACCTATGGAACCTATTTTGCGTATGTCTGCACCTCGCATATCCGTATTCTGTAATAGGCAATTTTTTAGAGTAATTTCCTGCAAACAGCTATTTTTCAGGTCGGCTTCGCTTAAGTCGGCATAGGATAAATCCGCTCCAGCCAAAACAGCATCTGCTAGGCCCATCTTCCTGAAAGATTGGTCCCATTCTCGAAGCAAAGTTGCTGCATTCCCACCTGTATACCTTACTTGTTCCAGTGATTTGTTCCTTGTCTCTTCAATCAACGCCCATAACCGATGACTTGCATTCAGCGATGTCATAGGTGATAGCAGGTCCCGGATTGCTTTCATTCTTTCATCTGAAATCGGGAGAGCCCCAAAGGTTTCAGCCAGTTTTACGACCTCCTTTTCTTCCACCGGGATGCGGCAGGCTTGGCCGTTTGCTTCGCAGTAAGTCCTATCAAACGCGCAGGCAAGGCACCCTAATTCTGCCGCAAACTTAAACGCGACGAAATATTCGGCCAGACTCTTATGTGCAAATTCGTAATAGCCCGCAGCATCCCTATGCAAAAGTGTTTGATTACGCAGATCGAAATCCCACATATCCAATTCGTGCTGATCTTTAATGCGCTTTCCAAAATATGCCTTTATCCTCTCGGGAATGGCAGAATAATGGGTGCGTAGATCCCCACTCTTAATCATTTCCCAGGCTAGTTCCCATAGGAAAAATATTTTATCCGCCGTTGATGTGAAGGTGCGCTGTGTGTCAATATTCCGCAAGAGTAACTTGTTCGTTGCATATAAATAAACATGCGCAGGATATTCCAACAAGTCAGCACGTACCTCATCTAAAGCGGCTAATAGTAGATCCACGAGAAGGGGCTTTCTCGCCCTCTCTGCCAGGTTCTTTGTTTTCATTATTCGTTCTGCAGTCGCCTCACCATCAACAGCGCCCAAGCGCTGGATCATTACTTGGCGAATCTGCTCATCGCTGAATGATCCAAGATATAAGACTTCAAATTTTGGCGGTTGTAAAAGGATCGTACGCCGACCATATTCCTCCCCACCAAGAATTTTTTCGGACTCTTTTGCCCACCGAAAATACTCGGTTCGACTCGTCAAAATAACTTTGCTACTAGAATCGACCAGCTTTGCCAGTTCCCAGAAATTATCAACCACAGTCTGATAATCTACCTGCCGCCGTGCCATTTCGTCGAACCCATCCAGAATGAGCAGCAACTTCCCGCGTCTATTCATTTCCTTAAAGACATCAAATGCGCTTCCGACGAAAGGAAGCTTGTACTGTTCCAATAAAGCGTCATTAATCAATTGCTGCGACGTCATAGCTTTGGAAAATGAACGTAATGTAATGAGCAGAGGTAGCCGTTCATTTGCTGGGTCCTGTAGGTAGCGTACCAACTGGCGATAAGAATAGTGGCGGCAGAACCAAGTCTTCCCGGTACCAAACTCCCCAAGAATTGAAATGTGCATTTTGCCGTGCTCTTTCAACCAAATATCTATGTAATCGTCTAAGCTGTCGTGTCTATCCTTTTTCGATTCGCCTCCCGCTTCATGGATTTCTTGCTTGTAGCAGGACAGGTCAACATACAAAGATGGGATGCGGTCCTTTTCAACCATGGATGTAAGTGCATCAAAATAAGGACCCCATATCATTTGCGTCATAAATTCAGCCAAATTGAATACACGAAAACCCTTCTCTGCAGCTTGCTTTCGAGCAAGGTCCGAGACACGCTTATCGCTAATTAGCCACCCTTGCGGAGTTTTTCGGTCTAGAGATGAATCAAGCGCCTCAATGTCTGATGGAACGATTTCCCCATCAATGCAACGAACCAAAACACGCTGACTAAGCGTCCCTTGTTCCAATGTAGCTACCATATCCACATTTCGTTCTGTGCGCCTTTGCGGCTCACTCACCTCGTAGCGGATTATTTGCAGCCAAAGCCTGATCTCATTGACCAAATCCATTAAAGGATCTGTCTTTTTGCTGAGCTCCTGCAATGCCTGAATAATCTCTAGTGGGAACCGCTCTGCACGCTCGTGCTCAACTACATTAGAATCCGAACTCATAACTATGGGGATACCATTCTGTGCCAAAATTGTTAGGATGGACTTATTCTTGGTTTGAAATTCCGTAATAAACGACGAATAAACATATGCACCATAGTCTTTGAAATCATCAGGATGCAGTCTGAGGGTTAACATGATCACATTGCGCGAAGTGAACGATAGTTTCGTCCGGGTATGTAGCCACCAATACACGCTGTTGCTGGGGTGAAGAGAAAAGTTTTTTACCGTTTCGATGGAGACACGATTCGCATCAATATCCAATTCATCGGCGAAGCGCAATAGGGCAGCAGCCAACTGTTTGCGAGCTGTCTGATCAAATCTAAACGCTAGGGGGCAATCGGTTATGGGTAACGTTGAATGGTATTTGCAAATATCCATTAAATCATCTACAAGATCCTCTGGGATTGTGCGGGCCGCTTGCCCCAATACAGTTGAGCCCGTACGGTAAGCGAAGTCGATCCATGCAGCAGTTAGATATTGATGATTTTTTCGAATGGCTTTTTGCTCTTCTATATCATAATCACTCGCTTTGTATGCCTTAACCTCAATATCAAACTTCGCTCCTATCTTTTCTGCTGCGCTCTTGATCTCAGGAAACTTGACCACGTCGCATTGCATTCCAATGTCATGTAAATAAATTCCGCCTAAAAGCAAGTACATCTCTACCGAGGAAATAGGCCGACCGTCATTCGCCTCAAGCAATGTGCTTAATAGAGTACTGAGTCGTTCGCTGTGCATAATTCCATGATCGGTGTAGTCTCGTATAATGCGAGGAGCTTCAGTGGCCCAGATGTCTTCGGCCGCCTCGCGAAGCTTAGCTAGACTAGTACGTAAGCGGCCATCTTTGATATGGTCACAAAGTTTTTCTTCAATAGAGGTGAATTTGGCCATGATTAAATCCTTTCTATTTTCAAAGCATGGGGCCTTTCCTAGACTCTAAAAGACCAAATGGGTTCAGAAGGGTAGATTCTATAATCTATTGGTTTCACGTTGGCCATCATTCCGAAGCTGCCGCAAAAAGAAAACCCCATCTCCTTTTGAGAAATGGGGTTTTGTCTTCATTCTGGGTTACCTCCGTCAAGGGTTCAACAAAGGCCATAGTGAAAATCCAGGAAGCAACTATGGCCCTTCCAATCTACTTCGGCAACCCTAATTCCTTTCCACTCCCGCGCAGTAGATGATGTTACCCCGTCTATGCCTGTCACTCTGCTCTCTCCCCTAAAGGTGGATAGGGTCAAGGGAGAGAATCTGAGTAACTGGCAGAATTTTATATAAACAAAATGGAAATAGCAAGGATTGAATCTTGATGATCCAGGGAAAGGTCAAAGAACCTCACTCCTTCGCAACCGGGAGTCCAGGCTTACCCAAATTAACTGGATTCCGGCTTCCGCCGGAATGACGGAAAAACCTACTTTTGGACTTTTTCCGGGACCTTCAGCTTTGTCTTGATGTGGCGCCCTAGCTGCCGCAATCATGCGCGTAATTTATTTCATCACCATCCCCAACCACTGCTCTTCAAGCTTCTGGACCTCTCCTTGAAGGAACATTTGCTCCAGCCAGAGATTTATCCAATTCAAAAATATTTGGTCTCCCTGGCGGATCATGTAGCCTTTGGTCCCCACGGTGAAGGTCTTGGATGGATTGACTGCGATCAACCCCGGAATCTGCTTGGCCCAGAACAAGGCTTCTACATTGTCCGTGATCCAGACATCAGCCGTGCCCTCTTTCACCTTTCCTGCGATCTCTTCATTCTTGTTGTGACGGAGGAGGGTCGCCTGGGTGAGAAGGGGAGTGAAGTGCCGATCATTCATTCCCCCCTGGTTGAGGATGACCTTCACTCCGGGCCGGTTGATGGATGAAAAATCCGGAAACCTGGTTTCAGCCCCCTGGCGAACGAGAGGGCAGGTTCCGAAGGTCATATAAGAGCTGGTGTAAGCGAAGATCTTACCCCGCTCGACATTTCGGCCGATCCCGCCCATGGCAATGTCGAATTTATCCGCCAGAAGGTCCGCCGTCAGTTCCGGCCATTTAAAACGGACGAACAAAACCTTTGCCTGAAGGGCTTCGCCCAATTTATTGGCCATTTCAATGTCCATGCCCTCATATTGGTTATTCTTCGGGTTCCAATAAGAGAAAGGCTGATAGTCCCCGGATGTGCCGATCCGGATTTCCTTCTTCTGAAGGATACTCTGTAACCTCGATTCCTCGGCGCTGGCTGGGAAAGCGGCCGTCAGGAAGAAGAGGAAGGTCAGTAACAACATTTGGGTAATGTGAGCTTTGAGGAAGTGGGGTTTTGGCCTCTTCATTCTGGGTTACCCTCCGCTAACGGTTCAAAGAAGCCTATGACGACATTCAAAATACAGTCATAGTGAAAAGGGGGGCAATGAAATTATAAAATCTATCACCTAAGGCCCTGCCGAGCGGGTCAGAGAAATGGTCACGGGTCTTTTTTTAACTAAGGGAAATCCAGCTTAAATCTCTGGGAACAAAAGGAATAAACCTTTTCCGCCCATTTTTGGGCCACTTCAGCGTCATACTTTGCATATAGACGATCCGGGGGCAGACCCAAGGCTTCATCTCCATACATGCTTTTTTCCCTTTCCCCCCGGAGACTTCTGGAGATAAAAGCAATTTCTTCAAGCACTGTCTTATCGACGGAAGAGAATCGGTCCGCATGCTCAAGGAGAATTGCTCCTACGTCGTGCCATTTGGGCGGATCAATCCCGGCAGAGATCAAAACTGCCTTTAAGGATAGCTCGACGCATTCCTGAGCCACTCGAACCGCATAAGGATAGTCTTCACCCTGGAACGCCTCTTTCATCGTTCTAAAGCGGCTTTCGGCTTGCCGGAATAACCCCAAAGCCAATTCTTTATTAGTCATATTTCAAAAACGTCTCCCGGCCGATAATCCGGCTTCAGGTCCCAGTACCACATTTTCCCCACTTGAATTTTTTTTGCTCCCAGTTCTTTCAGTCTATTTTTGACTCTTTCCAGGACGGACTTGAAAAAATTCTCTTTATCCAAAAAGATCTTCGCCTCATCGACCATATCGAAATAGAATCGCGAGATGCGGCTCGCTTCGTCCGGCGTTTTTAGAATGGCGGAAACGTAAGGGAACCAACCCGTTCCTTGAAGTTTTTTTCTCAACGGCTCTTCAACTTTCAGGAGAATTTTATTGAAAAATACCTGGCGGTCAAGGGAGGAAGAAGGAAGGTTCCGGGCGACGATCAGGATATCCACATCCGATCCTTCCCCGATTTGGCCCCGAGCATAAGAGCCATAAAGAATTACGGATATAAGATCTTCACCGATTTTGTCCTGAACTGCCTGGACCAGGTGCTCGATCAATGGGAGAATAATTTCGATGCGTTCCTTTTCTTCCAAAGATTCAGCCATATTGAATCCTTTAGGACAAAACCTTAGTCTTTCTAATCCATTTCGGCAATCCCAAGGGAGGAACCTCTGCCCACGATATTATAGAAAAATAATTGAAAGAGCAAGTCTTAAGTGCCTCGAGTGCCTGAAGTGCCTTAAGTTGAATTGAACAATTGCGGAATGGCCAATGCGGAGTCCGGGATAGAAAGGAGTTGCTCTTGCTGACACTTACACTGATGCTTCTCCGTGAGGGGGACGGGGAAGATTGGGATGGGGAGAGGATGTTTCCTTTTAGACCAAGATAAAAACCTCTCCTTCTTGCCGGACCTGGTTCAGGGTGATCAATCGTTCCAGATGTTTCCCGATCATCATCCTCTCTGAAATCGTAAGGTCCCACTCTCCCATGAAGGAGGGGTTCTTCCCGTAAATGATCCCCTCGGCGGTAATCTCATCTAAAGTTTTCGGGCTCCCTCCCAGAAAATCGATCAGGTGATCCTCCCGGGAATAAATGATCTTCAGATAACGATCTATGTAGTCGGGGTTTCCTTCGTGCACTCCCTTTCCGTGGGCGGTCAGGTAGGTATCGGCGGGATAAGTTTTCAATCTCTCAAGGGAGCGGATCGTGGGTTCGATTCCGGAAGTGCGGTCGGCGTAGTACGGGCCCACCCGGGTAAGGTCCAGATCGGCGGTAAATAGAAGTTTTTCTCCGGGGAAATAGAAAGCGCAATGCCCTTCCGTATGACCTGGGGTGTGCACCACTTCCATCCGGGTTTCCCCGAAGTCAAGAATCATTCCATCCTCAATGGGCATATCCACTTTGCGGGGAACATAATGGCATTCGGTAACGAAGAAATCGCACCATTTCTGGAAGGCTTGCGGAGACATGTCTCCGTAACAGTCCGCGAGGGATTTCACGTCCTCAAAATGCCGGGTGTCGAGAGGGTGAGCGCAGAAGGTCGATTCCGGGAAAAGATAGTTGAAGACCAGGTGGTCTTCGTGAGCATGGGAGGTGATCAGAAAATCCACATGCCCCTGGTTTTTGAAAGACCGCAATTTGTCTTCATCGCTGGCTGCGTCAATGATCGCCCTCTTCCGGTCCTCAACCAGGACGGAGTTGCAGTGGGGATAACGTCCTCCCCTTATGAATTTTATCGACCCTCGCGAAAAATCGTACATATCATTGAAAGGCAAAAACGTAGGGGCGGTTCATGAACCGCCCCTACAAAAACTGGGGATTGCAATCCCCTATATGGCTTTCTCTTCCCTTAGCTTAGCCAGTTCTTCTTTGTTCAGGCCCAGCAGGTTCATGAAGACCTCTTCCGTGTGCTCCCCCAGTTCCGGAGAGGCCTTTTCGAGCTTGACCGGGGTGCGGGAGAGTTTGATGGGGCTGTTGACCACCCGCAGGGGGCCTGCTTTGCTGTGCATTACCTGGGTGATCATCTCCCGGGCCACCGTATGAGGGTCTCGCGCCAGTTCAGGGACCGTGTTCACGGGGCCGCAGGCGATATCCGCCTTTTCCATTTCGGAGACCCATTCCCCGGTGGTGCGCGTCCGGGTAGCCCCGACGATCATTTCCTCCAGGGCTTTATGGTTTTTCGTCCGCAGCGGGTTCGTCTTGAATCGCTCATCCGTAATCAGATCGCTCCGGTTGAGGATATGGCAGAATTTCTCCCACCAGTCCTGCCGGGCCACCGCCACCACCATGTAACCGTCTTTCGTGGGAAGGGCCTGAAAGGGGGTCAACACCGGGTGCCGGGTGCCGATCCGTTGAGGAATGTCCCCTGTCCCCAGGAACCGGGAGAAGGCGTTTTCCAGGAAAGCGATCTGGCCGTCGAGCATGGCGACGTCCACCATCTGCCCCTGCCCGCTCTTTTGGGATTCATGAAGAGCGGCCAGAATTCCCAGAGCGGTGAAAATCCCGCCCCCGAGGTCCCCGATGGAAAACCCGACCCGCACGGGACCTCCGCCCTCTTCCCCGGTGATGGAGAGCGTCCCTCCCATGCCCTGGACAATCACATCGTAAGCCGGACGGTGGGAGTAGGGGCTTTTCTGGCCGAATCCAGAACAGGCCGCGTAGACGATCCTGGGGTTGACCGCGCGAATTGCCTGGTACCCCAGGCCCAGCCGGTCCAACACCCCCGGCCGGAAATTTTCCATCATTACATCAGATTTCTTAGCCAGCGACAGTACGATCTCCTTGCCCTTGGGGTGCTGGAGGTTTACCGTCACGCTCTTCTTTCCCCGGTTCACGCTCAAAAAGTAAGTGCTGACTTCTTTGGTGAAAGGGAAATTCTTCCGCGAGGGGTCTCCCCCCTCCGGGTTCTCCACCTTGATGACTTCCGCCCCCAAATCAGCCAGGAGCATGGTACAAAAAGGGCCCGCCAGAGCCCAGGTCATATCCAGAACTCTTACACCATTTAAAGGACCAGGCATAAAACCTCCATTCAAATGCGGAATGGCGAATGCCGAATGCGGAACAAAAAAATTCAGTAAGCCTCTAATGATTCCGCATTCCGAATTCCGCACTCCACATTTATTACATGATCATTCCGCCGTCGCAGTGGACCAGCTGGCCGGTGATGTAGGAACTTTCATCCGAGGCCAGGAACAAAGCCAGATTGGCGATGTCCCTCGGCATCCCTTTCTTGTTGAGGGGGACAATAAACGCCAGGCTCTTTTCCATGCGCTCCACGATCGCCGGGGGCATGGTTTTGAGCATGTCGGTCCAGATCATCCCCGGGGCGATGACGTTGACATTGATTCCCTTGGGGGCCAGCTCTTTGGCCGCCGTCTTGGTCATCCCGATGACCCCTGCCTTGGTTGCCGAATAATTGAGCTGCCCGGGATTTCCCCTCCAGCTCGTGGACGAGATATTGACGATTTTTCCATACCCTTTCTCCCGCATCACCCGGGCGGCGCACTGGGTGCAGAGGAAGGTCCCTTTAAGGTTCACCTCGATTACCTGGTCCCACTGTTCATCGGTCATCTTGTGGAGCATGGCGTCGCGGATGATTCCCGCATTATTCACCAGGATGTCCACGGTGCCGAATTCCTTAACCGCGGTGTCCACCATCCTCTGGGCGACTTCCCTGGACCCAACACTTCCGATGACCGCCACGGCCTTTCCCCCCTGACCCTTGATGGCTTCCACGACCCGTTTGGCGTCCCCCTCGAGTACGTCATTCACCACCAATTTGGCGCCTTCTTCGGCAAAACGAAGGGCGATCCCTTCTCCGATTCCCTTCCCGGCTCCGGTCACAATCGCTACCTTGTCTTTGAGTCTCATCTTCCACATCCTCCTTTTCTTGGTTCGTTTTTCAACAAAAAGATGACTGGCAGGATGGAACGAGGAATATTGGAATACCGGGTTCGTGAAGGGATAGACTTATCCTTTTAGTTAGTTCTCATCCGGAAACCCGGGATTTCCCCTCCCCCTCTGATGGGGGAGGGTCAGGGTGGGGGTGATAACGATTGGGATATCAAGGCTTTTCATTTCTATTCCCCCTCACCCCGCCCCTCTCCCGCGAGGGGAGAGGGAGTTTCCGGATGAAAACTAGTTAGTCTTCCGTCACTCCAACATTCCATTATTCCATTTTCTGCTATTCCACCCCGATCGCTTTCCGGTATCGGGAGTACTGGTAGAGCGCGCCCGCTGCTTTGGCCGCCCGTTCCGGGGTACGGAATTGGGCCAGGGTAAAATCTGGCTGTCCGCTGCCCTTTCCTCTTACCAGATTCGCCCCTACGGCAAAGATCGGTTTCTGGTATTTTCCGATCAGTTCGCAAACGCGCTGGTAAATTTGGGTCCGGCTCTCTGAGATTTGATGGGCGATTCTATCCATCTTTTCCGCAGAGATGATGGATTCTGCCCTTTTTTTGACATCCGAGATGATCATGGCCAGCGGACCGGCATCCCCGCTTAAGGAGATTACCGCGTCTACCTTATCCCAGGAAATCAACGTTTCCAGGCCTTTTATGTAGGCTTCCATCCCGATCGTGGCCACCATATCCACCGGGTTCCCCCGACTCCAATAGGAGGGTAGAAAACTATCCATGGTCTGAATGATCTTTTCTTCCAGGGGGGGGACCTCCAGCCCAATCTCATTGCAGGCATCGGCGGTAATGACTCCCCATCCTCCTCCCCGGGTAAGTATCGCTACTCGATTTCCCCGGGGTAAGGGCAGAGAAGAAAATGCAGCCGCCCACTCTAACATCTCCTCCGTGGTAGAAGCCCAAATAATGCCGGCTTGACGGAAAGCCGCTTCATAGAGTTCTTTCACCCCGGCCATGGCGCCGCTGTGGGACCTGGCGGCCCGGGCACCGGCAAGGGTTTTTCCGCCTTTGAAAGCGATGATGGGTTTGTAGGGCGTAATCTTTTTGGAAGCCTCAAAGAATTCTCTCCCGTCATCCAGGCCTTCAATGTAAAAGAGAATAACCTGAGTCTCCGGATCTTTTCCTAAAAAAGTCAAATAGTCTTCTGAACGGAGATCCCCTTCATTCCCGCTGCTTACGTACCTCCTGAATCCGACTGCAAATTTCTCCCCCCAGCCCAGCATCTGCGTGCCGATGTTCCCACTCTGGGAGACCAGGGATACTTTGCCCTTTCTGGGCCTGACGGGAGGCATCAGGGCTGTCAGACTCACCGAAGCGCTGAATATCCCCATCGTATTCGGCCCCACCAATCGCATCCCGGATGCCCGGGCCGTCTCACTCAGTTCTCTTTCCAGCCGGGCCCCTTCTTCGCCGGTTTCACTGAAATCTGAGGTGATCACAATCGCCATTCGAATCCCCTTCTGGATACAATCCTGAACCGCCTCCCTGGTGAGGTGAGCAGGAATGGCGATAATCGCCAGGTCTACCGGGTCCGGAATCTGGCTGACCCTGGCGTAGGCTTTATGTCCCAGAATCGTTTCCTCCCTGGGGTTTACCGGGTAAAGCTTTCCCTGGTACCCTCCCAGAACAATATTGAGGAAAACGATGGCTCCCCATTTTCCGATATTATTCGACGCCCCGATCAGCGCAATGGACCGGGGATTAAAAAGAAGGTTAAAATCCGGATCGGCTCTGCTCTTCATCATTATTCCTTTTCCAAACCTCAGGCACGTTAGCCCGACTTAGTGGATTCGGGGGTATGTCAATCGTAAATCCCTGTAAAATCAAGCCGAGCATTCTAAAGGTCTTCACTACAGGGAGCTATTGGCTCACTTCGCCCCGGGCCGTCACGCGGGGGGGCGGCTGATTG
>Ga0187877_1003937_pt1 | contig 11715 bp, 8 predicted proteins | sample June2016WEW_17_1_3_FD_132430 | JGI IMG/M metagenome (GOLD analysis project Ga0187877, IMG submission 132430) | Peatland microbial communities from SPRUCE experiment site at the Marcell Experimental Forest, Minnesota, USA - June2016WEW_17_100 | ecosystem: Environmental > Terrestrial > Soil >... | reverse complement strand
CTTAGGGCAGACCGCGATAAACCCACATTCGTATCGTTGCAGCCAGGTTCTTGATATTGTTAGTAGGGCAGCGGCCCAGCGGGTCGCTGAAACCAGCCTGGGTTCGATGCATCCTCTATCCTGGTTGATGCCATGAATAGCACAAGGCGCCATGTCGTCTGGCACTTCAGTCTATCGAGTCTCTCGGCTGAAGGGACGATGGTGAAGTTGAGCCTCCGAACCGCGTTTCAAGCCGTGCTGGCGGCAGCGCTGCTTGCGGAAGGGGCCTGCTTTTTTGCACAGCAGCCAGCGAGGCCTGCCGGAGCAGCGCTCGTCGCGCGACTAAATCGCGCAATGGCGCTTGCCGAGCAAGGACACGAACAACAAGCGTTGACGCTGGCAGAACAGCTCGTCGTCGAACATCCAGACTTTGTGCCAGCGCTCAAATTGCAAGGAGCGCTTCTCGAAGAGGAGGGGCGCGCGTCCGAGGCCGAGCAGGTTTACCGAAAAGCTCTGCAACTGTCTCCGAACGACGCCAGCCTACTCTTCAAGCTGGGAACAAACCGGCTCGCGGCCGGCGACAACACCGAAGCCGCATCCTTCTTTGTCCGCTATCTGCGCTTGACCCCCAGCGATGGAGTTGCATTCTTCTATTTGGCGCAAGCTTATCACCTGAGCGGCCAGGACGATCTTGCCTTGAAGGCCTCACGGCATTCGGCGGAACTTCTTCCTGGCAAGGCCGAGATTCTTCAGGAATACGGTCAGATCCTCTGTGCAACAAGGGACCGGCAAACCGGCTTGAAAAAGCTCTTGAAGGCGCAGCAACTCAATCCGGCTTTACGGAAAATCGACTTCGATATTGCTCTGGCGTATTACGACGAGATGGACTATTCCAACACGGTCCGCTTCGCGTCCAAAGCGGTGCAAGCCGAAGCGAAGGATATCGACGCCTTGCGACTCCTTTCGGAAGCCCACGTCGAGTTGTCTCAATGGCAGGACGCGCAGGGTGTCTTCGAGAAGATTCTGGTGCTAAAGAAAGACGATCCACCGGCTCTGCTGGGCACGGCGCATTGTCTGCTTGAGCTGAAGCAGTTTGAGAAGGCCATTGCGATGCTTCATCGCGTGTTAGAGCTTGATCCCAGCCAGGCCATTGCGCACTTCTATATGTCTCGTGCTCTTTCGGGATTGGGGCAAATGGATGATGCGCGTCACGAAGCCGAAATCTATCGGCTCATGGACCAGATGTCGATCGCTCCACCCACGCTGGGATCGGAGGGCGGCAAGACCCAGTGGGACCGAGCGCAACAGTTACTGCGAGAGGGGCACGAAGCAGAAGCTCTCAGCGCCTTTCAGGATGGGGTAAACGCACCTGCCACTTCCCTTGCGGATGCATATGTTCTTGCCGGATCTGTTTACCTTTCCATAGATCGGGAGGACGCCGGTGTGCGCGCCCTGCGCCACGCTTTGGAGATTAATCCCACGGTGCGCGGCGCCCACACGTACCTGGCGTCGGACGATCTGCAGAAGGGGCGATTGATAGAAGCTGAATCGGAGTTCGAGGCCGAGCTCGCAGTCGACCCGAATTACCTCACCGCGCTTGCGGGACTTGGCGAGGTCCGCTACAGACAAGAGCGCTGGGCTGAAGCCGCTGACCTGCTCCTCAAATCACGAACTAAGGTCCCCGCACAACTATATATGCTCTGCGACGCTCTCTTTAAATCAGGAAGGGGGCAAGAGGCGGATGTAGCCGCTGAGGCCCTGGCCGGATACGCAGCGAACGACCGCAGCCAGATGCAAGCCCTCGTTGATCTTCTCCACCGGCAAGACGAAACTGCGCTCGCTTCGAAGATAGCCGCCATGATCAAGCCAGAGTGACTGCTATTACTTTGCGCCTTCAGTCACGGTCAGGATCTGATTCACTCGCACATTTTCTAATACCTGCCTGATCCCGCTCGGCCAACTCAGTTCGATTTTCTCGACGATCGTGGCGCCGCCCAACCCAAAATGGACGCGCTTATCGCTCGATGAGCTGTATCCAATAGCGGTCTGCGCCTGGTTGTATTGATCGCCGTGCAGGGTTGTGATCTTCACCCTTGTTCCCAAGCCGTCTCGATTCGAACGGGTCCCCACCAGTTTCAGGATGATCCAGTGATTCGCATTTTGTGAGCGGTTCATGAGGATCTGGGGTGGCCCGTTTAATGTAGTGACAACAATGTCGATCTTTCCGTCATTGTCAAGATCTCCAAATGCCGCACCGCGATGGGCGGCTGGCGCGGAAAAGCCGGCTCCAGCCTGAGCCGTCACATTCTCGAAGGTGAGATTGCCAAGATTGCGGAAAAGCAGGTTCGGCAGTTCGAATGGCCGGTGCGCAATCGCCTGCGCGTTATCCAGAATCTCGGCTCCGGCCGCGAACAAGTCCTTGCGCCCTTCATTGCCAAAATCGAAGGCTCCCGTTCCCCACGCGGTGTAACGGCTGGTCAATGCCGCCAGTCCCGACTTGCCCGTGACATCCTCGAATTGTCCACCGCCGAGATTTCGATATAAGGGAAAAGTGTCGCCGAACATTGCGGTGTGGAAGATTTCCGGCATCCCATCGTCGTCCAAGTCGCGAAATTCGGCGCCCATTCCAGCTACAGTCTTTCCCGTCCCCGTGAACCCAACGCCGGCCTCCAACGCGACATCGGTGAATGTCCCGTCACCGTTGTTATGCAACAGGAAATTCGGAAACGTGTCGTTCGACACAAAGATGTCGGTGAAACCATCGTTGTCGTAGTCGGCGAACGCCGCTCCCATTCCTTTGCCGATATATTGCGCGATATGGGAACTCCCGGAAACATCCGTAAATGTTCCATCGCCATTGTTACGATAGAGAATGTTCGGCGTGCCCTGGAAATCATTCGGCGAACAATAGGCTGGATACCCCTGGTCCCGGCACAAAACCGCGGTTCGGATATCGTATTTCAAATAATTGACGACGAACAGGTCGAGCTTCCCGTCATTGTTGTAGTCAGTCCAGCCAGCGGTCACAGCCCAGGCCTTGCCCAATCCTGCGACGCGACCACCGACTCCGGCCTTCTCTGTGACATCGGTGAAGGTTCCGTCGCCGTTGTTGTGGAAGAGTTGATTGGCGTTGACTCCGGCCACATACAGATCTACAAAACCGTCGTTGTCGTAGTCGCCTGCCGCAGCCCCCATCGAATAGCCAATGCCCTTTAAACCGGCGCTTGCCGTTACGTCGGTAAAGGTTCCGTCTCCATTGTTGCGAAAAAGCCGGTTTGAATATTCGGAGCCTGTCTTGTCCAGCGAAGGTATGGCGGCACCGTTGGTGAAAAAAATATCGAGGAGCCCATCGTTGTTATAGTCGAACAGCGCCACGCCGCCCATCATGGTCTCGATAGAGTAGCGCTGCGGGCTCACACTGTTCCTCAATGTAAAGCTGATTTTTGAAGTTTCGAGAACGTCTTCAAATTGAATCCGCGAAACAGCCGAGGCTTGGACGGATTTTTCCCCGGCGCTCGCTTCGCTGCCAAACGGGGTAAGAATGCATGCAGGACAGGCGGCGGTACAACGAGGTAAAGAAGCGGTCAGCGAGGCACCGAAAGCTGTTCGCAACATATCTCGGCGTGAGAAATTGGTCATGCTGAATGTAATTGTCGCGGATACAGCAGGCGTGACGCCACCTGCGTCGTCTAGCAGGCTGCTGAAAAAACATGTTTCGTGCTGCCGATTCTCTCTCTTTGTCCCGTTCCCAGACGTTTTCGTGGCCTAGCATGGTGGATTTCCATGTTCTGCGAGCAGTTTTTGTAACCCGCAGAGACACTCCAGCCCCATCAGGCAAGGTTCTCGCCGAAGACTAACATTTACCGTGGTTCAAAATACCCGGGGCCGATCACTCCGTATGCCAAGGTTGGCTGATTGACTCGCTGGGGTACATCGGCCCATTTCCTTCATTGCAAGCCTGACGGATTAGTCCATAACGAGAGTCATCGTGGTGGTGGCGGTCAGGCTTGAGTTCGAACTGTCTTCGCCATCGATCGTCAGCGTGTAACTGCCGGTCGGAATGCCCGATGTCCCTGCGGAAACGGTGACACTCGAAGGAGAGACGGACAGTGAAAACTTCTTGGAGGACGAACTGGAGCTCGTGCTACAGCCGGAGAGGGCCAGCCCTAGAGCGGCGAGAGCCAGCATGCGCGAGAGGACGCGGATACGACGGAAACGCCAGCCGACAACACCCGCCAGGATTAACCCAATTGATGCCGGTACCGAGATGGGAAGCATGGGGTTGGAGGAGATTTTGGCGACTATGGCGCGGTGGAAAGCGTGGACCCCTCCTCTCTGAACCGAAGCACTGGAGCAGTTCGCGGTGCCGGTATAGAGCGTCAATGTTTCGTTTACCGCACTGGTGCCGCTCACCGTAGCGTTCGAAATGTCGTAGCAGGCGTAATCCTGGAGATATGTGCTGGAGGTGGACAGCGATAAGTCCACGGTTCCGGTGTAGCCGCCCGAAGGAGTCACGGTCACGGTGGTCGAGCCTGAGCCGCCGGAGCCGGTACCAGAGGACGAGCCGATCGTGACTGTAGTGGTGCCGGTCGACGACGCAAAGGTCGAGTTCCCCGAATACGTCGCCGTGATGACGTGCGATCCGGACGTAGTGGAAGAAAAGGTGTATTTAGCCGAGCCGCCCGACAGCGCAAGGGACGATGTTTCTGTGGTGCCATCAACCGTGACGGTCAGGGTTCCCGTCGGGGTGGTTGTGACGGAACTCGACTCTGAAGCCACCGTGATGGTGATAACATCGCTCGCGCCGGAAGAGGGTGTGCTGCTTGCCGCAGAGAGAGAGGTTGTAGTGGCATCCAGAGACGAGGCGGAACTAGACGGCCACGCGTTGAGCAGGTTGTAGAGATCAACCGATCCGAGGCCGCTGGCCTCGTCATAGCCGGTCGCGGCTGGGTACTCAGATTCGCCTGCCGATGAGCAGTAGCTCGATCCTGCAGTGCATTTGTTGCTGCCGCTGGTGATGTCGTGAAAGGCAGATGCGTACGTCGCGGAATTGGCCGCCAACGTATACAGGGTTGAGTTGATCAGGCCCTGCCCCGTCGAATTCTCCTTCTGATTGATGAGGGCGAGCATTCCCGCAAAGATGGGAGCTGCAAAGCTGGTGCCGCCAGCGACGGTCAAAAACTGATTATTGGAGTCCCGGAAACCGTTCGAACAACTTCCGGTAATACCTGTCGCTGTCGAATCACTTGAGCAGTAAAGGTAGCCTGCGTTGCTTGACGAAGAATCGAGAGAGAGATCCGGCACCAGGCGATAGCTTCCCGAGGGAATGCCTATCACACCGCTCTGCCAACTGGGCCTCGCAGTCAGAGTACTCGTACCTCCGCCTCCCGACGAGAGCGCATATTCTGCGCCATCATTCGCGCCAACAGTAGCACTATCGTCGTTCCAGACCTGTTCCGGAATATACGATTTCGCAGAGCTGACCACATCGCTGCCGCTGGCCGACTCCCAATAGGTTGTATTGGAAGAGGAGACATCGGCTGCCGGGAACTCGGTTCCACCCATAGCCGTTGCATATGCGCTGCTGGCGGGATAATTGACAGCCAGTTCCTCTTCTTGCGCAGTAGGAGTCGCGTTGCTGGTGAGATCGGCGTAGCACGCCGTAGACCCGGAATCACCCGATGGCACAATAATGCTCTGTCCCTGGCTGGCTCCCTGTTCCAGAATGGACTCAAGGGTCGTGTAGTCGCTGGAACTGAGATCCGGTTCGCATCCGCCGTAACTCATGCTGATGATCGGCGCAATTTTGGTATCGACTGCGTGTTGGAGTGAATCCCACACGCTGTAGTTGGAATTGTTGCCAACATAAACCAGGTAGATCGTCGCGCCTTTGGCGATTCCGCCGGAATATTCAAGATCGAGATTTGACTCTGCCTCGTCTCCAGAAGAAACCGCCGCAGTTCCGGAGTTGGGTACCAAAACCAGCGTCGGATCCTTTACGGTAAGCCCAGCCGCGCTCTGGAAGCTCTCGATGTCCGATACCACGATCTTCGATTGACCTAGAATTGCGACCGACTGACCGCTTCCCGTGTAGCCCGAGTTATAGGCCGGATTGATGTCGTAGATCGTCGCGACATCTTTGGGCGTCAGGTAGTGGTCACCGGATTGGCTGGACGTGAAAGTCGGACTTACCTTGCCGGATTGGGCTGGCCTAAACCGTACCTGTGGCTTCGGCCGGAAATCGTCGAGATTGCGCACGGATTGAACAACGCCCGAGAGCGCCGATGGAATCGATATCTGCGTCGCATTCGCGAAATGAGTTTGGTTGTCGATTTTGTAGTTATGGATTTCCGTCTGAAATGCCGATTCGACCTGACCAACAGATCCGGAGAAGCTAATGCTGTTGTGGCTTTTGGCCACTCGATCAATAACAAATCCTTGCTGTTCGAGCCAGCTCTGCACTTTGGCGAGATCGTTGTCGCCTAGCCCAAAGCGACTGGCATACTCTTCCGGGTTGAGCCATTCGTGGTAGTACGCGGACCCTGGCGTTTGCTGAGCTTTCACGAGCGCGTCGAGTTCCGCTTGCTGTTCCGCGGAAGGCTTGAAGTACATGGTGATGCCGCCGATCTTTGTGCCGGACGCAAGGCGTCCAACATCGTTTCGCGCTGAAGCATGCGGATTTACCGAACCTGCTAAGGCCATCACAGAACTGGAATCAATCTCCGCTGTGAGGCGGTCGGGAGTCGTTTGCCCCTGGACCAGAAGAGCACCACTGTAAAAGGTCAGAGTGGCAATTACACTAAGCGCGCTGCGGGTTCCCATGGGCACCTTCTCTCTTTTGCCTCTGAATGAGCAATCAAGGGGAACTTCTTTGAGACGTTGCGGTTCTAGGTGTCGCTTATGGAGAAATGTAAAGATTTGTAAAGGATCTCTAACGAAGTTGGTGGTGAGAGGCCAATTTCCTGCAGTTTGTCTCGGCTGACCTCCATCACCGTAATGTCCACCAGGACCTCGGGCTTGGGCTGATCTAATCCGGAAACGATCACTTTCGCCAGTTGCAGTTCGTCCGGTGTGCCACGTATCATGATTGCATTCTGACTGGCAACGCCATAGATCTTCGCATTTGGGAGAAGATTCCTGATGGCTGTCTGCACGTCGTTTAAATCATTCTGTTGGGTAACATTCTTGAGATAAAAGATCTGCACCGCTTGCTGGCTCAATGCCGTCCGTTTAATGCGTGTGTCCTGCGCTATAAAAATCGTGTTGTGCGTGACCGGCTTCCAAAAGGTATTGGAGATATCTCCAACAATCCGCAATGCATCGAGTGGAGTAACGTCCTTTAAGTCGACCTGAATGCGTTTCGAGTTGTAATCGGGGTCGAACAGCACGTTGAGTCCCACCGCTTTGCCGATTGCCTCATAAACGTTCCGGTAATCTTCTTCCATGTGCAGCGAAAACGTTTCCTCCGGAAGTGCTTCGAGCGTCGGCGGGGGCGCCATCTTCTGTATAGGAGCGACGAACTTCTGTTCGCTTAGATCCTCCTGATGAAGCTGCTTCTGCAGCATGCGCATCTTCGTCGCCGCGATGTCATTGCCGGGATCGATATCAAGGGCCTTCAGATAAGCAGCAAGGGCTGCAGCCACGTTATCCGATTGAGCGAACTTTTCACCCTCTTTCACATACTCCGCTGTGGCAGAGGCGCGAATTCGCTCGTAGGTAGTGCGGTATTTGATTTCTTCGGGCTTCAGATCGAAGGCTGCCCTGTAAGCGCGATACGCGGCGATTACGTCACCTCTCTCTTCGGCATCCTGCCCATGGCTGTAGTAGGTCTTTGCCGACTCGGCGTGTGCTTCGAGAGCGGACCAGGCAAAGAGATAAACTGCAAACAACAGGCCAGTCGATAGTAGAAATAAGTGCTTTATACGCGAAATGGGGAACATCTTCTGTCTCTGCCCTCCGGCCGATCACCCTTGCTGCAAATTGCGACGAGGCGATTTTAGCGATGATTGTCGAGCAGAGATGGTCGAGCGAATCGCAGTGACGGGCAAAGAGATCACTCTCGCACCTGTAAGAAGCTGTGCCTGTCTTGTATTGAAAGAAGGAGGCAAAAACTTCCCGATCGCGCCAACGAAAAGATCTAATCAGATGGACGAGGAGCTGATAACGACGTTGATGGTGCTGGAGGTGCCGGAGGCGTAATCGGTATCGCCGGTGGTGTAGATTGCCTCGATCACGTGGGTTTCGACGGCGCTCAGGCTGGTGGTCAGTGTGGCGACGCCGGAATTGATGCTGACCGTGCCGAGGTCGGTCGAGGTGGTCGCGTCGTAGAACTCGATGGTGCCGGTGGCCGCGGTGGCGGTGGCGCTGCTCGATGCGATTTCAACAGTGCCGGTCAGCGTGAAATCGGTACCCGCGGTCGTCGAATAACTCGTCGAGGTCAGCACGGTGGTGGTCGCGCTGTCGCTGCCGCTCGATGAATTGATCACAACCGAAATGGTGCTCGATGTGCTGGAGGCGTAGGTCGAGTTGCCGCTGTAGATGGCTTCGATCACGTGAGTCTCGACCGCGCTGAAGCTGGTCGTCACTGAGGCGCTGCCGGAACTGATGCTGACCGTGCCCAGGTCGGTCGAGGTGGTCTTGTCGTAGAACTCGATGGTGCCGGTGGCCGCGGTGGCGGTGTCGCCGCTCGATGAGATTTCGACGGTACCTGTCAGCGTGAAGCTGTTGCCCGCGGTCATCGAGTAGCTCGTCGAGGTCAGCGTGGTGGTGGTGGCGGTGACGGGCAACGCCCAAAAGTCACCACAACCAACCAAGAGGGGCGCGAGTCCAAGCAGGACCGACGTCAACGCGATTCCACTGCCTAGGCGTCTATTCTTCATAGAGCCTCTTTGCGCGAGAAGTTCGCGTGATTTAGAGTCCGGACTCCCGCTCGCTTTTGCATTTGTCTCAAGAAAACTCCTTCGCCTTCTTAACGCGTGGCAAAGGGCTTCTTGCATGTATCTGAAACACAAGACGGGAAGCGTATTCGTGGCGCTCGTAAAGAAATGTAAAGAGCCTTTTTCCCAGATGAACCTTTCGACTGCGCGCCGCGAGTGCCATGACGGCGCAATAAAGGGCGAGGCCCTTGAGCGATACTCGACGGAACGATGAAGTGTCGCAACTTTGAAGTGGAGCGTGATTTATGTTGAGTGTGAGGGACACTCAAGCAAGCTATGCCGTTTTGGTAATTCCGAGCGGTACTCTGTCGTGCGCCTGCCGTGGTCCCAAAGATGGAGATCACACGTCAGGGCTCATTTCACGTCTTTAGTTCCCGTTGGGAGGGTAATCGTCAACTGCAATCCCGGGCAGAGATTCTTGGCGCTGATGGCGCCATGGTGCAGAAGGACAGCTCGGCGCGCAATCGAAAGACCGAGCCCAACTCCTCCTGACTCGCTGTTCCGGGATTGGTCAACCCGCACGAAGGGATCGAAGATTTGGGTCAACAATTCTTCTGGCACGCCCGGTCCCGAATCGCTGATTGTGACGGTGATGCCGGTAGGATCCCGGGCCACCTCCACTGAGATGCTGGACTCTATCGGGGAAAACCGGATTGCATTTCGTAGCACGTTTTCCACCGCACGACGCACCAGTTCGGGGTTTCCCTCGATCTCCAGAGCATCGTCGATCAGACCCGTAATTGCAACATTGCGCGCTTCCGCCTCAAAGACACAATCTCTCATGACTTCTCGCATCAGCGCCGTCAACGAGAACCGTTTCGTTTCCCGCGACGAAGGATCCCCTTCCACGCGGGTCACCTCGATAAGGTTGTCAATGAGTTGCGAGAGTCGAACGATTTCCCGGCGCATGCGGTCAAGAGCCTCGTCCGGGTTTGCAGCGCCTTTCATCAGTTCAGCGGCGAAACTTAGTCGCGCAAGCGGTGACCGGAGCTCATGGGAAACATCCTGCAGCAGTCGTCTCTCTGCAGTGAGCAATGTCTCAATGTGATCAGCCATGCTGTCAAACGAACGTCCCAGATCGCCAATTTCATCTTTTCGTTGCGGCCGGACTCTCGCCCTGAGATCTCCTTTGCCAAATCTCTCGACAATGGCGGCAACGCGGTGCAAAGGCACCACAATGCCAATCGATAGAAACCAGCCGAGCAGCGCGATCGCGAGCGTAAGCAAGACAAAATACGGTACAAAACGCGTGGGAGCGATAGGAGGCGGAGGAGCAATGACGATTAGATAGTATTTCCGGTCCGCGGACACCTTCACGATGACGGCATGACCATTGACAAAGTGAGGACGATCCGGCGAAGCGGTCTCAGCCGTTAGCGCTTCGCTATAGTCCGCCCCGGACATCAGGTCCTGTCCGCGGGAATCCAGCAAGTGCCGCGTTCCCAGCATCGCCGAGTCCATCTCCGCAAGGCACTGTTTCAGCGCGGCACCCCCTCCAGTTTCGAAGGCTCTGCGCGCCTGCTGAAGTTCCAGCCGCATTGTGGCGTCGAAAAAATTGCCGGCAATCTGATGAGCTATGTGGTCCGATATTATCCACGCAACAAACGAGGAACAGAGAAAGACAACGGTAAAAATGACGAGGATGCGAAAGCGCAGCGACTTCATTGACGGTTCGTTCCTTCAGTAAGAATGTAGCCAACCCCTCGGATGGTGACGATTTGAGCTAGTCCTTTACTGTCAAGTTTTTTGCGTAGGTGACTCATGTGCACATCTACGCTTCGCTCAAGCGGGCTCGACTCGCGCTGGTAGAGGATGGTCGATATCTCGTCGCGTGAAACCGCGCGCCCTGCAGCGCGCACTAGCAGTTCAAGAATCTGAAATTCGGTACCGGTCACATCGAGTGGCTCGGTCCCATACTGTACGCTTTGCGCTGCCACATTCAATTCGAGGAATCCGGAACGATACGACTCGGACTGGGTGAGCGCGCCACCTCGCCATCGGCGCATGACTGCGCGAATGCGGGCAAACAGTTCTTCGGGCAGGAAAGGTTTCGGCAGATAATCGTCCGCCCCGCTGTCAAGGCCCATGACGCGATCTTTACCCTGAGTGCGGGCCGTCAGCATAATGATCGGAATCGAACTGCGACGGCGCAGCTGCCGCAAAACGTCAAGCCCATCGAGAAGCGGCAACATACCATCGAGGATAATTAAATCGTACTTCCCGCTAAGAGCTCGATGCAAGCCACTGCGTCCGTCGTGGGCGAATTCTACTTTGTAGCCGACTCGAGCAAAATACTCCTTCATCAGGCGGCACAACTCGATATCGTCATCTACGACCAGGATTCTCAAGTTGTCCCCGGCTTCCACCGTGTTCGGGTAATACGGTGTCTCATTCATGCTGGAACCAAGTATGTCGTATTCGACCGAGACATGACTCCGTTAGCCAAGATCTGCAAAGTATGACTCCGGCTCGATCTCAATGTCTGCAATTTGGAAGATGTGCGCTGTCATTTTCAGAACCCTCGCGTGATCAATGATTCACGCTGGATGTGACGATCACCGGTAGCCACAGTCAAAAACTGAGTGTCACTTGGAGATCGATGCTCCGATTAGCTGCTGCGGAAGAAAAGAATCCTCCCGAGAGAGCGGTCGACTTGCCAAACAACGGTGATTCCAGCACTCCAACGGGCTGCCCGAGACTCACGTTGTTGAATACGTTCCTGCCCATCGCCGCAAAACTGAGGGTGTAACGCCGCGGCAGCTCCTGGTCAAGACGTGGCGGACCATTGCTCCCACTGAGT
>Ga0187877_1003933_pt1 | contig 11724 bp, 17 predicted proteins | sample June2016WEW_17_1_3_FD_132430 | JGI IMG/M metagenome (GOLD analysis project Ga0187877, IMG submission 132430) | Peatland microbial communities from SPRUCE experiment site at the Marcell Experimental Forest, Minnesota, USA - June2016WEW_17_100 | ecosystem: Environmental > Terrestrial > Soil >... | reverse complement strand
TATTAGGGACGACCAGGCCGCGGGTGATATCGGTCCCGCGCTTGTTGGGTCCGGGCTTGACGTAGGTGGCATACATGGCGTTGACCACCCCGGCCTCGAGCTCGGCCACCTTCATGTCGGTGATCTTCTGCAGCTCGTGCACGACGCTGGAGAGGACGGGGGTGCCGCGGACCTGGCCGATGGACTCCTGGATCAGGGCATGCACCATGAACAGGCGCTTGGACTTCGGGCCGTACCTGGTGATCCGCTCGCTGGTGCCGGTGGTGTCATCGAAAACGAAGTAGGCGACCTCGTTGTTGTCCGCGTCCAGCTCGATGCCCTCGACGATGCGGTTCCCGCGCGCCTCGGCCGCGGTGTGCATGGCGGAGTCGTGGGGATTGACGATCTGGTCGGGGCCGATGAACTGGACGGTTAGGGGCGAGATCCGGCGGGCATCGGGGGAGTAGCGGAAAAGGACAAAGACCTCACCATCACGGAGGAAGTTCAGGAAGAACAGGCGCTGCAGCTGGTAGCCGCTCTTGCGCCCGGTGCAGTCGGCGTCTTTGCTGGACATATAGAGGTGGAAGCGGATGTCCGTCTCGCGCGTCCACTTGCGCCGCTGCTGGTCGAGAACCGAGTCGGCGATTTCAAGGTTGGGCTGGATGATCTCCCACTTTGGGGCGGACTCCAGGCGCAGGCCCGGGCCTATGACGTTGTCTACCAGGCTCTGGAGAAGCTCGCGGGCCTCGACGCTCTCCATCCAGGCGATGCGCGAGCGGCGGCGTTCCAGTGTCGGATTTCGGTGGAGGATGGGCGGATAGCCCATTGCCCCGTAGTACTTCTCGCCCGTCCACTGGTTAACGATCCCGCCCGAGTAGTTCCAGCCCTGCATGGCAATGGCCGAGAGGCGCATCTTCTGCGCAGGGGGCACGTCAGGGGAATTGATGATCGCCTGGTACTTCTCCAGAGTCGAAGGCTCGTCGGGGATGGCGTTGGTGACAGCCTCCGTCTCGGGGCCGAGGAAGAACTCCCGGATGGAGGGTAGGAGGCCTCTCAATGGAGCCTCCGGAAGATCGTGTTGCTCAGGTAGGAGGAGCCATAGTTCTGCTCGTCCAGGGCGTCGGAATATTCGTCCCAGAGCTTATCGCGCTGCTGGCAGAGCTTGCCATAGTCGGCGGCCGTGAAGCTGGTCGCTCCCGCACCGCTGGTCATAGACCCGGACTGCGCACCGCCGAGGATGGCGTTGATGGCGTTCCTGGTGGCAGTGTAGTCGGCGAGGATATCGGCAATGGGACGGCTGACAGTGTTAGCCATGCAGCCCCCGGACGACAAAAAGGCCCGAGCCCTTGCGGACCCGAGCCTTTACGATTTCACTGGAGAAAGGGGTAACGCGGTCGGTGCTCCAGTCTCCCGGGCTTTTGCCGGCGTGGAAGACTGGCGAGGCTCCCGGAGCGGTGGGATTGCCCCACCGCTCTCGCAACTACGCCCTCACCTGATTCACTGAGTAGACATTCTACTCGCTGGACGGTGAATCCGTCAAGGCTTCTTTTGTGCTTGCTCCAGCAGCGACCAGAGCTCATGCCACGTGAGCTTCCGCGGCTGCTCATTCTCGTCGTAGAGCTCCAGCTCCTCCCGCAGTTCCTCGGAGTACAGATCGTGAAAGACATACAGCGCCGCGAGCGCATACTGTCGGCAGTCAAGCGGCTCGTTCGCGCCATGCTCCTGCCAGACCTTGCGAAGCCCTCCTCGCGGCGTCGGTTTGTCGTGGCGGCTCTCGGAGGTCAGGCCGTCGTAGTAGTGTTTATCATAGCCCGCCGGGAAATGGCAGTAGCCGGGGAGCCCGCTCTTCGGAGGATTGCCATCCGGAGTTCCGATTCGGAGGTTGCCGTAGACCTCCTGCTTCAACTTGTCGGTGTTCAGAAGGATCAGCCGGCAGGTTGTGACCGGGACGTTCTTGGAGATCGTGAAAATGGCGCGTTCGGAGCTCGGGAGGCTGTCGCCCTTGGATGGCATGAGATTGTTGGGCGCCCCGCAATTCTCGCAAAATGAGTAGACCGTGGTCGTCTGGTGGCCGCTATCGACGAGGGCCATCATGGTCGGGAGGGTACCGTGGGGAGTGAAAAAGGCCTTTTGGAGCTGCTGCCAGCAGGGATCGGATAGGTTCGAGGTATCCTCAGCTGGGATGACCAGGTATTCCAGGCTCCAGGACTCCTTGTCACGCGCCCAGGCGACGAACTCGAGGTAGATAGCATCGGGATGCACATCGGCGCCAGCAGTCACGATCAGGGGCCGGGCATAGGGCGGCAGATCCCCGCCGACCTGGTAAGCCTCAGTGAACGCGCGATCGCGAATAGGTTCTTTCAAGGGCGCCTCCCCTCTTTCCTCCCAGGTCTCACCGAGAACTGTATTGAAGAAAACGCGCAGCTGGTCCGGATTCCCCTGGGCATCGATCCATTCCTGGCAGATCGTCTCCCAGGTCGCCATCCCGATCGGGGAATAGAGGCTGTTGATATGATAGCTCTGCAGGTTCGGGCGGCGGGCCCTCGAGGTCGGGATCCATTCTCCGGCCGGGAGAAAATAGGCCTTGTCGTCGTTCTTCCACGACCGGCCGCATTTCTCGCAATCGTAATGCACGCTGTCAAGGACCAGGTGCCCCGTCTCATCTTTCTCGTATTTCATCTGCTCCCAGCGGAGGCGCTGCTTGTGGCCGCAGTCGGAGTACTTGCAGGGGACATTGAAATACCGCTGGTCTCCGTCCAGGAATAGCTTCTCAATCTTCGAGCGCTGTTTTACCGTTGGCGTGCTGCCATACAGGATCTTCCTCTGCCGCTCCCAGTCGGCGGTGCGCTTCCGGAAGAGAGAGACCGGATCCCCTTCGGCCTGGCGCTTGCCCTTCGTCTTGTCTTGCGCGCCGAGCTGGTCGGGGTAGGCATCGAGCTCGTCGAGCGCGCCGTAGCGGATCCCCGTCACCCGAAGCTTGGCGGCCACATTCGGGCCGACCGGGAGCAGGAAGCCGCCGGGGAACTCCTTTTTCGACTTCGTGTCGCCGCTCTTCTTGTTGGCCTTTTTCTCAGTCTGCGCGAAGATCTTGCCCTGCAGGCCGGCGCTCTCGATCATGCGGTCGACCTTGAGTTCCACCGAGATCTTCGCGGTGTCCGCATCGCCCGAGATGAACATCATAGGCCCTGGCGCGGCGTCGATCACATAGCCGATCCAGTTTTCCAGCACCGCGGTAGTGAAGCCGATGCGCGCGCCCTTCATGACCGCCACTTCCTGAACGGGCGAGGTCTCGGAAAAGCAATCGGCGATCTCCCGGAGGTATGGCACGACGTCCCAGCGGAACGGACCCGGCAGCGGGGAGAGGTCAGGAGGAAGGGTTCGATGCTTCTCCGCCCAGTCACTCACGGTCACATGATTGATCACCGGCTGCACGATAGCCACTCGATCGGCGAGCATCCCCTTGACGCCTTCCGCATAGTCAGCCGTCCGCATTCTTCAGCGCCTCCCGCGTGGCGTCGTCCGCCGCATTCAGGACACGCGCCAGGGCATCGCAAGTCTCAGTCTCCCAGAGGGTTTGCGCCTCAGCGTCCTTACCCGCGCGCACCAAGGCGGCGACCTTCGGCAGTAGTCGCTTCGGCATCTCGAGGAAAGTCGGCTTCAGCCCGGCGTTGAGCTGGGTGAACCACTTGGCAACCAGTAGCCGGGGGATGAGCTGCTTTCGCCGTTCGGCAATCTGAATGTCACGCCAGTCGGCCTGGCTGTTCTTCACCCGGACGTCGGCCTCGGCGCGCTTGAGCATGACCTCCGGCCGGTCCTTCAGGCTGGAGGCATCGACGCCATGCTTCTCCAGGTAGGCCGCGTTCTTGCGCTCCGTCGTGGCCATCATGCCGTCGCGGCCGCGCGTGAGTTTCTTGGCCTTCAAGCCCTTCGTGATCTGGACGCGGTTGACCTGGGCGAGCTTTGCGAAGTCGGCCTGTGAGAGAAGCAATTCAGGCCCCCGCGACCGGCAGAGCCACCTCGAAGAATCCTAGCTGTCCCTGATATGGTCGGAATGGGAGGACCTCTGGCGCTCTCATCACAAAGCCGTAGCGCCCAAAGAACCAAGGACTGTCCGATGCTGTCACGCAGACGACGAGTTCGACGCTGCCGATAATGCCTCCGCACTCAATCTCTCCGAACGCCGGGATTCTTTGCTGCATGATGTGCAGCGCGAGTTGGGCTGCGTCGTCGTATTCTTCGCGGGCCATTCCCTTGGATGCGTGCACCAGGAACCGCCCACGGAAGTGAGTCGGCCAGTCGCGGTTCTCGATGTCTTTCCAGCCATTGACGATCATCCACGCCCAGGGCTGGCGGATACTGAGCGCCTTCACTCCACTCCCCGGGTAACAGTTTTTTTTCGGGGCGTCAGTGTGAACGCGGCGAGCGCCACAGGCGTACCCTCGCGCGTCCTCAATGTGCGCACAGTACCTTGGCTTTCTTTAGTAATAAAGATCATTTAGTAGTGTCAGTTCTCCTGCATTCGTGCATCAAATGATTGCCATCTCGGATTTTTGTGATTATGGCGCAAAGGGACCAACGCGGCGCGCCGAGTTCTCATTTCATCGGGATGAGAATGAGCGTATTTATTTGCCCACTCTCGCGCTTGCTCTAAATGGAGCGCTCTATATTTTCGTTTCAATTCAACAATGCGCCCCCTATTCTTTTGGCGATATCGACGGTTGTATTCTCGCTGAGCTTCCTGCGTCATTTCCTTTTCTCCTCCGATTCTATTGCCTTTTGAAACTCATCGAGTGAACGCGCCACAAATACCAGAGCGCCGGCTCTATGAAACTCTCTCAGAATAGATTCTTGCTCCTCACTGACGACCCCATCGGCGTCTTTTATTTCAGCTTGAAACATGCGCCCATTCCACGGCAGGCAGCCAACATAGTCCGGTGCGCCTGGGCGAAATGGTTTATAGATCCTGCCGCCCTTCACGCCGTGCGTGCGCATGAACGGAATGTGCCGCAGCTCGAGGTATTGCTCGATTTGCGCGCAGAGCTCAGTCTCGCTTTCCGAGGTCACTCGCAACTTCATGAGGCATCCGTTGCAGACGTCTGCAATCCTAAGAGCTCGCGTTCGTGATCAGTCAGCGGCTCGCCTTCAGCGTGTTTCACAGCGGCTTGCTGCAGAGCTGTCAGGGGCGTCCGATGCGCCTTGTTGAAGCGCGCTGCCGTGAGGATGACCTCGCGCTCCTGATCAGGCGTGCGGACAACTGGAGTCGATGAGGCGGGCGGGGATCTCGGCTTCGGAATCTTTGCCCTGTACTGGGCGAAGTCATCGAGAAACCAACGAAACGCTTTGCCCGGCTTCAGGTGCTGGTGGATGCCGTAGGCAGCGACTATCACGCGCCACGGTTCTCGCGAGCCCAGCTCGTGAAGACGGTCGGACTCGGACGCCGATAGTGTGAGACTTGGGTTGACCTTGCGCAGGTCCGCCAACGCATCGCCGTTCTTCGGGATTTGGTCTTCAGGAGGTGGCGAAGCCGAAGGGGGGGGATTTGGCTGTCCCTCCCTTCCTTTACTCCCTTTACTCCCTATGGTGATTTCCGCTTCGGAAACATCGCCTCCACTGGTATTTCCGACGGGGATTGCAGATTCAAGTGGCGTTTTCGCGTCTGTTTTGCCTTGGGGTATGCAAGGTTTTTCCGGAGGAGGATGATTTCTTCTCCGGTAGAGCTCAGCGAGCCCGTCAACAAGATCCTGGCACCAGATGATCTTGTGATCTTTGTACAGGTCCTGGTCAATCCGGCGCAAATTGGCCAGCATATCGAGGATTTCGACGCGGATTGGGTCTTCGACGGCCATTACCGCGCGGAAATACTCTACGTTCGGCGCGAGCTTCAGGTCGATGAAGTGCCCTTCGGCAGCTGTGAGGATCTCCAGGAGCTTGAACCAGAAGGCATAGCCGTCGTTTCCCCAGCGGCTCTGCAGGATGAAGAGGAGCTGCCCGTGCTTTACATAGTGGGAGAAGTACTCCGCGCTGTTGCTCGTTTTTCGCGCCACGCTTATTTCCTCCCAGTTACTTCTTTACCCGGGGCAAAATCTCCAGCGCTAGCTTCTCAGCGGCGCCGTCGATTGCCTTGTCCATGTATTCCTGATCCTGGAGCTTGCGCCTCAGCTCAGCCAGGCGGACGTACTTGTTCAGGCTCGTGTCGACGGGCTTCTTCATGTGCCGATCATCTTCTGCAGATTTCTCAAGTGCGTGATGACACGTTGCTTCACGTTCGGCCCTGAGCAGATGACAACCACGTTCGGCCCACGCTGGCTCAGGATCTCGATCCCGCGGGCGGGCGTCTTGTCTCCGCGGTGGAAGGTCTGCAGGCGGCCGCGCTTCTCTTTCCCTTTCGCCTCCAGGTCTGCGCGCATGCCGCGGAGCTCGTCGTCAGACATGGACTCGACGACTTTGCCCTTGATGCCTGCCTTCACCAAGTACTGCGCGGCGCGGACGGTGCTACGCATGTTCGAGAGGTACCCAGGCTGCTTGCCAAGTATTCGATCTATCTGAGTGTCGGCCATCCCCGGGTGCGCCTTCTTGATCTCGTCAGCTGCAGCGACGACTTCTTCGGTGGTGAGCTGCTTGCGCTGGATATTCTCCTCGAGCTTGATGAGCGGGATCTCGGCGTCGGAGACGTTCTGCAGGATGTGGCACGCCAGCGTCTGCTCGTTGAGCATCTTGGCGGCTCTCAGACGCCGGTGCCCCCAGAGCAGTTCGTAGCGTTCGCCGCGCTGTACGACGCCGGCCGGCTGCAGCTGGCGCTTGCTGAGGCTCTGCACGAGGTCCCCGAGCTCGCCGTCCTCGGAGCGGACATTGCCCGTGGTGAAGATCTTCTCGATCGGGATGTCGCGTACCTTCATTGCCCAGATCCCTCGAAGTTTCGATCGCGCCCGCGAGCCTCCGGGTCTGCGTAGGGCAGGCCGACGAAATTGAAGACATCCTCTTCGGATTCCATCCGCGCCTCCTGGCCATTGTCCAGAGCCGTGAAACCAAAGGAATACGGGTGCCATTTCCAGCCGATGCGTTTCGCCGCGCTGGCGATCCTGGTGTTGAGCTCCGCGGGCCCTGTGCGGCAGACCAGGTAGTTGAACCAGTTCTCGTGGGTGGCCGCGAACAGATCAACGGGGATCCCGCTCGCCACGTGAAGCATGAGCTTGTTCAGAGGGCCATACGTGTGTGAGGTATTTACATTCAGGCGGAGTGTGAGCCGGCCGGTTTCCACCAGGGCCTCGATGATGAGCGCCGCGCAGTCCATGGGGTCGGTCTCTCCGAATAGCGACCCCTCGCGCTTCGCCTCGATGATTTTTGGGATGTACAGGATCTCGATATCCCCCACGTCGGACTTTCGACGGCGCAGTGAGCCGGCGATTTCGATTCTCTCGCACCCGTCGCGCAGGACGCGGCTGATCTCCTCAGCCACGTCCTCCGCGACTTGCCACGGGTAACGCCTCGCCTTCACCGGCGCGTCGTGGATCGCGCAGCCCTTTTTCGGACAGGTACAGATCAGCGCTTTCACGGCTTCCTCCCGATAGTTGCCTGCACGTCGGCCCGGTGGTTGCGGCCGAAGTTGGTCTCGACAGCCACAAGCCTTCGCAGCTCGTGATTTTCCTTGCGAAGCACCTTCTCCCTGTCGTGTGCCTCCAGGAGCCGGCGGGACAGCGAATCGATCTGGGCGCGCGTCTGGGAGGGAATTGCCGCCTTCCTGCGGGCCTTCGCGGCCGGGGTATGCTCCAACAGCTCGAAGAAATACGGGCCGAGAAAGCTCGCCGCTATGCCGACCGCCATCACCAGGAAAAAGCACCAGCGCGCAAGGAAGTAGGGATTGCACGTCAGGACCTGGTGAAGGATGGCGTCGATGATTATCACCCGATACGCTCCTGCATCTGGGCGTGAATCCGGCCCAGGGCGGTGGAATCAGTGAACGCCAGATCCTCCCTGGCGGTGAGCTGGCGATCAACCTCGGTGACGATCACCCGCTCCCGCTCTGACAAGTAGCGGCGGCCGAACCGGAGCACAAAATCGCGTTGCTTGCGCCACTTCGCGCGGGTGGCCTCAGAGACAGGAGCTTTCATCCCTGCCCCCGGACGTCCATGTCGTCGATCACGGGGCGATACCATGCGCGCCGTTGCAGCCAACGAAAGCCGCTGTAGAGAACGAACAGAACGACGACTCCAATGCAGATTGCAAGGAACATGATGCCCCTCCCTACTCGAAGAGCTCGGCGCTGGCGCGCAGCTCGTTACCCCGGCCCGTGATGAGCTCGAGGGTCCTCAACTTCCCAATCGCGTTGGCGAATCCTCCACCTGACGGCTCGTATCCAGTGGCGGCACCGATTTCCTCCTTCGATGCCGCGGCGGGATAGGTCTGCGCCAGGTGCGAGAGAATGAGGCGCTCCGCCTTGCCCAGCTGACCGAGCCAGTGACTCAGGAGCTCGCTCCCGGTGGGTAGACCCGCCGCAACGTGCAAGGTCATTCCTCGAGATCCTTGTCACCGCCCTGGTCCAGCATGTCCAGGTACTCGGGATCCTTCTTCTCTGCGCAGGTGCTGCAGAGTGTGTGCGTCTTGTCGACCCAGCTGCAGCCGCCCTTGCAGGCGCGGTTGTCGGTGCATCCGCAGACGCGGCATGTCCCGGCCTTCGCTTTCTTCTTCGCCGAGGCCTTTCCATCCGCGCTGACGTTGACGAGCTTCGGGCCTTTGGGCTTCTGCAGCTCGGCCGTCGCCTTGGCTTCGATCTTCTTGGCGTCGATCTTGAGGAGCTTCGCAACCTGATTCAGTGCACGCTCGTCGTCCCTGTTCGCGCTCCAGTAGCCGCCCAGCAATTCACCGGCAAGAGCGATCTTCACCATGAGCAGCTGCAGGTCGTCCGAGTCCGCGCTGGCGATCGCGGTCTCTCCGATCTGCTCCCAGGGGCGTCCATACTCGCCCTTTTTCTTCTCCGGGACAGGCCAGCCTTCGGCCTTGCAGAGTGCTCCGCGGGCGTCGTCCCAGAGTCGCTCCCAGAAGCGCCGAACGATGAAGCGATCCAGTTCCGCGCTCCAGGCGCCCTCTTTGATCAGGCCGCCCACCTCCGCCATGACTGCGTCCCAGAGAGCGCGCTTGATGATAGAGTCGCGCTTCTCCTGCTCCTTCCTGCGTTTCTGCTCTGCGATCTCCTTGGCAGATGGCTGGTAGCGGTAGGTCGACCGCTGGCTCTCGGGCTTCGCATAGAGGATTCGCCCCTGGCCATCGCCGGCAACCACCAGGGCGGGTTGGGCACCCTTGTCGCCCTTTTTGCACATCTGGACGTTGTATTTTTCGAGGATGCCCTTCTTCTTGAGCAGCTTCTCGCGCTCCTGATAGTCGATGCCGTCTCCAAGGACCTCCAGGTGCGGCTTGTCCTTGAGCTCTGCTCGCTTCTGTTCGACGACCGCCGCACCCTTGGCGGCAAAGCAGGCGCCGTCGGTGCAGTAGTCTTTCTTCGAACCATTGGAGACGTCTGCAAAAAGTGCAGGCTGGGATCCGGTGCGCTTCGGGCAGAGCGTACAGGGGCCCGCCGCGGGCAGTAGGTTCGCGTCGTCGCGCTTCCAGGGTGCCTTCGAAAGGTCCATAAGGACCTCCCGCTGGATCCAGTCGCCCAGTTCGTGGACGCTCTGGACGCGGCCGACGAAATCGGACAGCCCTCGTTTGATGACCCGATCCTGCTGTGCGGAAGGCAGCCTTGCGATCAGGATGGCGTGCCCAGCGGCGATCGTGCCGTCCACGAGCAGCTTCCGCGCCTGCGGCACCAGATCCCGCAGCTTCAGCCGCTGGTAGACATAGCTGGCCGACTTCCCGAGCTCCTGGGCGATCTGCTCGACCTCGTAGCCGGCCTTGTCGATGAGCCGAGCGAAGCCGTCAGCCTCATCCAGGGGGTGTACGTCTTCCCGCTGCAGGTTCTCGATCGTCTGGACCTTGAGGACCTGCAGGTCGTCGAGCTCGCGCATGATCGCGGGGATCTCGGTCAGGCCGGCGAGCTTCGCGGCCCTCCAGCGGCGCTCTCCCGCCACCAGCTCGAAGCGCAAGCCCTCCTGCGATATCAGAGCCTCGCGGACGATGATCGGCTGCTGCACGCCGACGTCGCGGATGGAGTCCGCCAGCTGCTGCAGCTTCACGGGGTCGAAGCCGCCCACCCGGCGGTTGTCCGGGTTGGGAAGGATCATATCGAGAGAGATCTGCTGTACTGTTTCGTTCACAGTGACCGCCTCCTGTCTCGTGACGACTCGTTCTATGTTCAGCCTCCCGATTCGGACAGGCCTCCTGATTTTTCAGTTGAAGCCGGCGGAGTCCGTTTAGCGCCGGCGCTCTTCTTTTTCCCCTTGGCGCAGTCCTTCGGGTGCGGGCGGCCGTCGGCATCGACGGGCATGAACTTCCCTTTGCGCGTGATCTTCCAGAAAATGGCTCCTCCGCAGCGCTTGCATGCGCGTGACTTGCCGGTCGGCGCCGACCATAGGGATGTGCCGAGAGGACCGTGGCCGCCGCGGATGAACTTGGAGCTGCTCACGCTGTTGCCCTCATGAAGCGCTTGTGCGCCTCCTGCTCTACGCGCGTCGCCCTCATAAGGTTGCCCGCGCGATTGTGGAAGGTATTCTCGTCGAAGTGATTGACTTCTGGCTTTTGTTCGGGGTTCGGGATGAAGGCAATGGCGACCAGACGGTGAATAAACCGTGGATATCGACGGCCGTTGTGCCGTAGATCTACCTTGAGGTACACGCCATTTCGAGTTGGGCAGAGAAAAGCCTTCAGAATTCCCCCTCGCGTGCCTTGCCGCGGAGCTGATCTCACACGGCCATGGCTGCTCACCTCATACGAGCTGGGCAGATTCAGGACGCCCAGCCGCACCGATCGCCATTCCTCCATTGCCATCCCTATTGCGCCGCCGGGGCCGCGCCCTCGGGCTCGCCCTTCTCCGGGGGTGCACCCGGGTCCACGTTTACATGCGCCGGTGCGTCCTCGCCCTCGGGTGCGGGAGCATCCTTAACGAGCTCCAGCTTGGGGGCCGCCGGTGCGTCCTTCGTTACCGTGACTGTCTCGCCCGGGGTCATGACGGTAAGCAGCTTCGCCTTCAGCTCGTCGATGGTCGGCTGCCGCAGCTGGGCGTTGACCTGGGCGAGCTCCTGCTCCAGCTTGTTCTTCTTGCGGGACAGCTCTTTCATGCCTTCGGCAGGCCAGGGCTCGATGTAGGCCCGCATCACGTCGTCGTCCTCATAACCGATGGCCCAGCGGCCTTCCTTCACCTGCGGATGCTCTATCGCCAGAGCAGCACGCAGCCACGACCAGAGAGCGTACGTTGCCGCGAGACTCCCTTGCCGCGTCTGTTCGGAGAGCTGGTAGAACTTCTCGAGCTGGCCCTCCTTGAGATAGATCCTTTCGGGATGCTGTTCGTCCATTCGGACCTCCTTGGTTATCTCGCCCAGCACTGCGGCCAGACGTTGAGTGACTCGTTCGTGGCGGGCTTGCCGCCGCTCGCGTTTCTTTTGCTCCCGCGCCTGCTTCTGACGGGCGAACTCTTGGGAGCGCAGATACGCAGCCGGGATGTGTTTCTCGGTCTCAGTGGTCATGTGGGTCTCGCTTTCAGCATGTCCTCGGGCCACCATTTGCCGCCGGTCCCGCTCAGGTGGTTGACGAAGTAGGTGTTCACGCCTCCGCCCTTGCCGTCCGAATGGCAGCCGACGTTGATCACGATTCCCCACT
>Ga0187877_1003929_pt1 | contig 11730 bp, 11 predicted proteins | sample June2016WEW_17_1_3_FD_132430 | JGI IMG/M metagenome (GOLD analysis project Ga0187877, IMG submission 132430) | Peatland microbial communities from SPRUCE experiment site at the Marcell Experimental Forest, Minnesota, USA - June2016WEW_17_100 | ecosystem: Environmental > Terrestrial > Soil >... | reverse complement strand
CGTAGGAGCGCAAACTTCGGATATCAGAAGAGATGACGGCTCCGGCATCTGAGCCGGCCCGTCACTTTTTCAAAATCCGCAGCCCACTCTTCCGAATTTCGGTGCGTCCAAGCAAAAGTGAGTGTAAATTCATCCTCACAGGCTTCCCAATGGCCCCTATCTTTACCCCAATCCCGTCTGAGGTCGAACGCAAATCGCCAGGCACCGGAGGCAAGCCGCCCGTCGACCGCCGTCCCACCGGCGGTGGCGGCGGTGGAGGCGATGACGACTGGCGAAGCCCGCGCCGCGGCCCACGCGACGTGCTGCATCGCACCCGCGCCTTCGTCTTCTGCATGCTGGCCGGCGACATGATGTTCTTCGTCATCCTTGTGGCGATGTTTTACGCCCGCCAGGCCGGCACGCACATGGATCCTCGCACCCTCCAGCAGATCGGCGACTGGCATCCCGTTCTCCTGCCGCCCATCCTCTTCCTCAACACTGCGATCCTGCTCCTCAGCACTCTGACTATGGAGCGCGCCCGCCAGCACATCTTTCGCGAGTTCGACGTGCTCGAGGAATGGCTCGGCCTCGGTCGGCCTGCGCTTCGCCGCACTCTTCCCTGGCTCGCAGCCACGTTGGCCCTTGGCCTGTTATTCCTTGCCGGCCAGATCGCCGCATGGCGCCAGCTCTCAGCGCAGGGGTACGCCTTCGGTCGCTGGGCCACTCCTTCCAGCTACTTTTTTTATCTCATCACTGGACTGCACGCCGCCCACCTGCTCATCGGTGTGCTCGCGCTCGTCTTCTGCCTGTTCGCTCTCACACGTCTCAAGCGAGTCGAATCCCGCCAGCTCGCCGTGGACTCCATGGCGTGGTTCTGGCACACGATGGGCCTGGCCTGGCTCATCCTTTTCGGCGTCCTCATCTTCGGACAGTAACAACAGCCATTAGCGACCGGCTTTCAGCTTGTCTGGTGCGAGTCCGCGAAATTGTGCGTTGCGAGAGGGCGATTGGCGCCGGACTTCGTTGGGTTTGGTGTGTCCACACGCAAGATACATACCTTCCCCACCCCCCACCCCCCCACCCCCCCCTTTTAAGGGTTAAACGGTTTGAAATGAGCGACTTGTACCTTTCACCATTTTCTCCAAGTCATTGAAAAGGCAGGAGTTAGGGGGTCAAAGTCGTCAAAGATAAGGACTTACGGGCGCCTCTTATCGGGCCTTTGCACCTTCTCAGGTGCAAAGCCGCCTGGAAAAACGATGGGCGGCCTTCGTATCGCAATCCCCGACGACACAATTGCGGAGGCCGCCCACCCGCTCTCCTGAAGGAGAAGCGCTCTGTTCTGGTCCCTAATTTAAGGGTAGCGATTTCGCGGAATTAGACTGCAAACTTCGCGGAAATATATTCGGTGTGGAATGAGGGGGATGGGGCGGATTCTGAAAGTCGAGGGGATTGACAAGAGCGAAGCAAGTCAGCGAGTTGGCAAGTTGGCTTTTTGCTAAGGCCGCTGGAGTCTCGTTTGGGGCAGGGTGACCCTGGAGACGTTCTCGTTTGTCGTGACCCACGACCGAACGATTAGTTTGAGCAGCTTCCGTCAAGAAGGCACCCACCAATGATTCAAAGCTGGATCTCTCCGCCTCACTTGTCGTCTTCCCAAGTAGACTTCGTATCAAAAGAAACATGGTCCCACGCCCAAGTGTGCCCAGCATAAAGATCACAGATCCAGACGAGGTCTTCCACCGCGGCAAGAAGCTCTCCGAGCTTTTCTTGTTGTGGAGGAGCCCCGCCCGTGTGTACCACTCGATTGCGAAGTTCGACTGCCTCCGAAAGTCTCTTCAACAACTTCCTGGGCGGCTGTAGGCTCTTTCCTTTCAATCGCGCTTTCGGTTTTAGGCTCGGGATATAATCTCTGGCGATCCTGTGAATCGGTGGTGACGGAACATTCTCGGCTAGCCATCGAGCATCGGGTGCGAGCTCGCCTATCAGTTGCTTCAGCGCGATTTCGGCGGCTGCTACCCCGATCACCAAGGCGCTTCTGGGATGTGTCGTTTCTTGGTTCCTCGCCTCGATAAGAAGCTGCAGACCTAAGGGAGGCTCCTCCCCTTCGTTGTGCAGGCGGCTGACTTCCTTTGCAGCCGCGACACCAATTGTTCGTGGGGGATTGCTGAAAACGATTTTTATGCTGCGAGTGGTTGAAATACCGCGCCACGCCGTTCCATCGATTGAAACCGCCTCGGACCGGCTGCTAAATGAATTGCTTGGTCCTTCGGTTATTCCGTATCTCCACTTCAAAATCGCGATCGACGCCCTAAGCTGACTTCCAAGCTGCCTAAAAACTGGATCTACGATGTCGTAGATAGCCTTCGTCTTCTCCTTCATCCCGTCGAAATTGACGTGCCGCCCGTCCTCTGATCTTGCGATCGCCGCCGTCAAGTCGCGAAGGCCCTCGCTCTCTTCAAGTTCCAGACTCGCTTCGCCGCTCGCGCGCACAGGGCTACCCTTAGGAAGCTCCGTCGCCGGTGGCTCCTTATAAATGCAGATGTGTGACGCAAACGGTTGCGCTAAATCGTAGTCAACTGGCTCATCGCACATCTTGCCTAAGAGATCATCTACAGCGCATGTGACGCGAAAGTGCATCTGGGAATGATACAGCGGTTCCTTCCTTTCTCAATTTAGTGGCCGACGATGCCGGGACAAAACACGAGATTCGTAACCACAAGGGCGTTGCCGTTACTGATCCATCGAGGCCAGGCATCAAGCCGTGCTTGAGCTGGCGGCGAGAGGTTGGGTTCTCGGCCTTTGGGTAGTACAACGGTGAGCTGCGGTGCACGCTTCCGGATCATCCAGCCGTGAGTGATTGGGGTCTTCAAGACTGTTTCTTGGTCCAACGATGGAAGAATCGGTTGAGATCGCCGGCTTTGAACGTTACCCCCTCGACTTGAAACTCCCCTCGCGCTGGAGAGTATCTGAATTTCTGGTCCCCTACGCCCTCCGCTTTGTCAACATGCCAGAAAACGCCGCTCCCCACGTTTCTCATGTCTAAAGAAAGGCGCATTTCGCCCTCCCATTGCGGCGTTCGGTCAGCATTGAGGGCTTCGACTGCGTAGGAACCGCGCCGCCATTTGAACTTTATTATGATCTCGCCGCCCCGATTTTCAGTACTGCCATCTCCGAGGATCCTTTGAAGAGAATACTTGCCCGTCACGCCGCGATATCGTAACCATAGGCGCAGTGCAATTATGCAAGGTTGAAGCATCAGGCCGACGATGAGTGTGATGAAGAATCCGATGAGGATCTGATAAAGGCTTACGGTTGTCACAATCTGCGGTGAGGGTAAGAAAAAGGTATTTAACATTCGTTGGGATCCTCATATTTCTTAGGTTTTCGCGACCCAGGAAGGCTTTGCCTTAAATGCACGAGCCCCCGGAATAGGACGTCTTGCGACGTTAAGGACTCCTTGCAACAAGGCGATGTTCAGCGCCGCTAATGACATTCCTCAGAATGAATACGGCAACGTTCTTAGTCGTGAACACCACCTCTGTCGTCTTAGCCCTAAATGTGATGGTCGCTGTTATGCTCTCCTCTTTGATTGTCCTAGGAGGATCCAATACCTTTAGGAATGTTGGATTCTCGAACCTGCGGGTCTTCCTCGCGCTCATCTGACCGTCTCGATGCATTTCGGCGTAGAACCCCGCCAGGACTCTCGCTAAGGTAAACAACTCCTTTCCGTCCTGATCGTAAAATTGAAAAGGTTGAGGGTTATTTAATGTCATTGATCCAGGCAATGGATCATTGGCCTGGTGCCACTCGCTATCGGCCTTTAGCGTCAGATCGGACACCGTGGGAATCTTTTGAGCTACCTCGACAAGCATTCCAAGGTGACTGCCATCCCGCGCCCTCAGCAATCCTCTTATTGTGAATCTTGCTGTTTCGCCTGGGTACATGCTTAACGTCGGTGAGGAGTCTTCCTGTAAATTGCAAAGCATGATCCCGGCGTCCTTCGCCACCTCAATTGCACCTTTCTGAAAACGTGACGAGGTAACCATGATTCCTACGGTCCCTGGAAGGTCCTCCAGCACTCCCTTGAAAGTGAGAACATCTCCCTTGCGAATTGGGCTTTTCCACTTCTTGGCCTGGACGAGCACCTTGTGGGTAATTCCGCCGAGGCAGAATTCCCAATACACATCGATCTGGTGGCTGGTGGCACGGCCTTGTTTTTGAACGTTGTGCTCGACCAATACGTTCAGGGCTTGGTCCTGGTCGAGCATTTGCTGGTAGATTTCGCGCACCAGCAGTTCATAGCTCTTGCCGCTCACGGAAACAGGCCTTTTATTGGTCACCGAATTAGGATACGGCAGCAGCTGAGATCGAACGATTGATCGGAAGGATCATCCAGACGTGGGCCCCGCGCAGCCCGGTCGGACCCCTGCGTTTAACAAATCGCGAAGGCGCACATCGAGCCCGGATAGGTCCGCGAAAGTCGGCTTGTGGGGCTGATTCACGACGATGCTGGCGGAGGGTTGGCTCGATTGTCGATTGGGTTTTAAGACAGGCTTGAGCGCGGCTTCGCCGCGCTCTTTATTTTTCAAAAGAATGGCGTGGCGTTTGCGGCATGACTCAAGCCACCCCAGCGACGAAGACCTGTCGCCGGGGGCCCCGGCAAGTCATGCCCTTGTTACAAGACAAAAGACAGAAGTAGGCCCTTCGACGACTCGTCGCTGGCGCGACTCGCTCAGGCTGACAGCATTGAGTGCAGGGGTTGGCTGTCCCGTCCCCAGCTTCTGCGCGAGCAGAAATTCTGCCAGGAACGGAACAGCGCACATGAATAAGTTATATCTGCGTTTAATGTAACCGCGGCCATTCGGCCCCGGACTCGTAAAACCTGAATCTCGAATCTAAAACCAGCACTTCACGCCGTGCGCGGATGCAGCAGCGCATGCCACCGCTCGGCAAGCGTGGGCACCTCGGGACAGGTGAAATAAATTTGCCGGTTGGCGGCCATGAGGAGTTGCACCGCTTCAACCTGGCCGTTGTGCGCGCTCAGCGATCCTCCGGCGTGCGCGAACTCGTCGCTGAGGTATTCGATGGCGTGGCCCAGAATCTCAAGCGCGCGGCCCGCCTGGGGCGAGATGCGCCGGCGGCGCGTGCGGCCAATCGTTGCCGGAACAGTTGCTGGACCAACCGGCGCAGGAGCCGGGCGCGGATAACTACTCATCATCGAAAGGGGGCCCATGCAGTCTATCCTCACCCGGTTCTTCGGTGAATCCCGCCAAATCGGACAGAGTACGAAGGTGCTGTCTCAAAATGGCGCACCAATATTTATGCCGGACCGGATCGGGGAAACCAGTGACATGGCTCACAGCCGTTTGGTAAACACTCGCGCCTCACCCCTCGCAATCCGCTCAAACCCGCCATCCGCCAAACTGCCAAGCGTTTCTTCTCCTCGCACCACTCCCTGCCTTGACGGGAGAAGCGCGAAAACCTAATCTCAAGCTAGGTTTTCCTTCCACCGGAGTCGGCTTTTTCTCCGGCGATGCAGGCCATACTCAAGTAACGGAATGCACCTCTTTCGGGCTGGGCGATGAATCCAATCCCTTATGACTGGCAGTACCTCCCGCTTTTAATGCAGATACTTGCCGCCTTTCTTGTTGGTGTGGCAATGGTTACGGCTTCGTGGTTCGTGGGCCGGCACCGCAACACCCAGGTCAAGCTCGCCGCCTACGAGTGCGGCATCCAGGCCACGGGCGATGCGCGCGGCCGCTTCAGCGTGCGCTTCTACCTGGTCGCGGTTCTCTTCATCCTGTTCGATGTGGAGATGGTCTTCATGATGCCCTGGGCCGTCATCTATCGCCAGCTTCCACACATTACGGGCTCTCGGCTCTTCGGTTTCTGGGAGATGCTCGTCTACCTCGGCTTCGTTGCCGTCGGCCTCTACTACATTGTGCGCAAGGGCATCCTCAATTGGAGCCAGGACAAAGCGGATCTTTAATGCAGGGAACAGGGATCAGGGGTCAGGGATCAAGGGGCGTTCTTTCGGCGATCGATAAAGTGATTGCACATTTGGAAACTCATCAAGAGCAGAGAAGGCGGCGATAGAAGATGACGAGCGCAATCCCCACGATCGCAGGCAAGCAGGCCGTCCTCGCCGCCATGCCCGCTCATCCTGCGGTCAAAGCCCTCGAGGCCTGGAATCCCAAAGCCTTCACCGACGCCAAATTCGACTTCGGCGAGCTCACGCTGACCGTCGCGGCCGACGAAATTTGCGGCGCCTGCTCCGCCGTCCAGGCCGCCGGCTACAACTTTTTTGAAGACATGACCGCGGTCGACTGGTTCCCCGCCTCGCCGCGGTTCCAGTTGAGCTACCACATCCTGTCGCACAAATTCCTGGAGCGCATCCGGCTGCGCGTGATGCTCGATGAATCAGATCTCAGCGTCGACTCCATCACGCCCGTCTGGGCGGGCGCCAACTACTTCGAGCGCGAGGTCTTCGATCTCTTCGGCATCCATTTCTCGGGGCACCCCGATCTCCGCCGCATCATGATGCCGGACGACTGGGAGGGCCATCCGCTGCGCAAGGACTACCCGGTGGAGGGATACCGCTAATGAACGGGAAATCGCCGAGCGAGAACCGAGGCGCGCCTGTTCTCGAGCTGCCCGCGACCGAAACTGCCGGCGAGCACGTGATGGTGCTCAACATGGGCCCGCAGCACCCCGCCACGCACGGCGTGCTGCGGCTGATTGTCGAGCTGGACGGCGAAGTGATCGTCAGCGTGCGGCCCGAGATCGGCTACCTGCACACCGGCATTGAAAAGACTTGCGAGGCCAAGTTTTACCAGCAGGTGGTTCCGCTCACCGATCGCGTCAATTATCTCGATCCGCTCTCGAACAATCTCTGCTACTGCCTCGCCGTCGAAAAACTTCTCGGCCTCGAAATTCCCGAGCGCGCCCAGTGGATTCGCGTTCTGCTCACCGAGCTCAGCCGCCTCAACTCGCATCTCATCTGGCTCGGCACACACGCCATGGACATTGGCGCTCTCACCGTCTTCCTCTACACCTTCCGTGAGCGCGAAGAAATCCTGCGGCTATTCGAGGCAGTCGCCGGCCAGCGCATGATGACCAGCTACTTCCGCATCGGCGGCCTCGCATTGGAGCCGCCGCTCGACTGGTTCGATCGCGTGCAGCATTTCATCACTACATTTCCCGAGAAGATCGACGAGTACTCGAACCTGCTGACGGGCAATCCGATCTTCATGAATCGCTTGAAGGGTGTTGGCTATCTTTCTGCTGCGGATGCGGTTGCGCTTGGCGTGACCGGGCCGCCGCTGCGCGCCTCCGGCGTTGATATCGACCTTCGCCGCGACATGCCGTACTCCAGCTACGAGAAGTTCCAGTTCAAGGTCCCCACCTCAACCGTCGGCGACACCTGGGCACGGTACGAGGTCCGTCTCGTCGAGATGCGCGAAAGCACGAAGATCGTCCAGCAGGCGCTCGACGGCATGCCTGGCGGACCCGTGAAAGCTGATGCGCCAAAGATCGTTCTGCCCGACCGCGAAAAGATGAAGACGCAGATGGAGGCCCTCATCCATCACTTCAAAATTGTCAGCGAGGGCTTCAACGTTCCTGCCGGGGAGGTCTACCAAGGCATGGAGTGCGGCCACGGCCAGATGGGCTACTACGTGGTTTCCGACGGCACGGCGAAACCGTATCGCGTCCACATGCGCTATCCGGGGTTCGCCACGCTGCAGGCTGTCGAAACCATGTGCAAAGGCCGCCTCATCGCCGACCTCGTAGCCGTCATCGGATCGATTGATATCGTGCTGGGGGAGATTGACCGTTGAGCGCTCCGCGCCTTGATCCTTTGGACGAAATTCGGAGGGAACTCTGGCTCTCGCTCGCTTCCCTGCTCCGCAGCTACACCGCGGTGCACGGATTGCACGGCAAACGCCAGGCCCATATCGCCGCAACCGAACAGACCATCATCGTTCGCCACCGCGAGAAATGGCTGCGCCTAGAGCGCATTCATGCATCGATCACCTGGACGCGAGAAAATGGAAAGAGCGGATCGGTGGAACTGACCGATCACGGTCACCTGCGCGGCCCGGCCGGTGAAGAAGCCCTGGACCTGGCCGCCGAGGCGTGGGCGCGCGAGCTGATGCTGGAACACACGAAGGACGAGGCACGGGAGTTGACACGATGAGCCCGAAGAAGACCAAATCCGAACCCGCCTCCGTCTTCTCGCCCGAGCTAGCCGCGCGCTTTGACGCCCTCGTCGAGAAATATCCCGTCAAACGTTCCGCGCTCATTCCCATGCTGCTCTACGCGCAAGACGAGGTTGGCTGCCTCTCTGACGCCGTCATCGCCGAAGTCGCCCGCCGCATCGGCATCACCGAGCTTGAAGTGCGCAACGTCGCCACGTACTACTCGATGCTCCGCTTCAAAATGGCGGGCAAGTACAACATTCAGGTCTGCACCAACATCAGTTGCATGTTGCGCGGAGCCTACGAGGTCCTCGACCGCTTCCGCGAAGAACTTGGCATCGACCCCAGCGGCGTCACGCCCGACGGCCTTTTCTCGCTCGAAGAAGTGGAGTGCATCGGCGCCTGCTGCTGGGCCCCGGCCATCCAGGTCAACTACGAATTCCACGACGAGCTCAAGCCCGAGCTGGTCCCCGGAATCCTCGCCGGTTATCGCGGGATAGATCGAGACAAGAAGAAAGGCAAGGCCGGCGATGCCTAGGCTCGTCTCCCATCCCGACGAGGTCAAAATCGTCTCGCGCCGCTTCGGTCTTGGAGCGACGGACATCGATCGATACCTCGAACTCGGCGGTTACGAGGCCGTCAAAAAATGCCTCGCGCAGGGATCCGAGTGGATCATCGAGGAAATGAAGGCATCGGGCCTCCGCGGCCGTGGCGGCGCGGGCTTTTCCGCCGGCATGAAGTGGTCGTTCGTTCCCAGGCAATCCGCCAAGCCCAAGTACATCCTCATCAACGGCGACGAAAGCGAACCCGGCACCTGTAAGGATCACCTCATCTTCCTGCACGATCCGCACGCCGTCATTGAAGGCACCATCATTGCGGGCCTCGCCGTCGGGGCCAAGATGGGCTTCATTTATCTGCGCGGCGAGTACCGCTATCTGCTCGAGATTATGGAGCGCGCCGTTGCCGACGCCTACGCTCGAGGCTTCCTCGGCACAAACATCTTCGGCTCCGATAAAGAATTTCAAATCGTCACGCAAACCGGCGCGGGGGCGTACGAAGTCGGCGAAGAGTCGGCGCTGATGGAGTCGCTCGAAGGCCAGCGCGGCGTTCCGCGCATCAAGCCGCCCTTCCCTGCCGTCGTCGGGCTCTACGGTGGGCCCACGGTCATCAACAACGCCGAGACCATCGCCACCGTGCCTCACGTCATCATCATGGGCGCGGCGGCCTACGCTGCCATCGGCACTCCACGCAACGGCGGCACGCGTCTGTTCTCGATCAGCGGACACGTCGAGCGCCCCGGCGTCTACGAGCTGCCCATGGGCTACAACCTCAAGAAGATGATCTACGACGTGGCCGGCGGCATTCCCGGCGGACGCAAGTTGAAGGCCGTCGTTCCCGGCGGATCGTCTACGCCCGTTCTGCTGCCCGAAGAAATCGAAAACGTCGGCATGGACTTCGACCAGGTCGGCAAAGCCGGATCGATGCTCGGCTCCGGTGGCGTGGTTGTGATCGACGACCAGACCTGCATCGTCGAATTCGCTCTCCGTACCATCAGCTTCTACGCGCACGAGAGCTGCGGCTGGTGCATTCCCTGCCGCGAAGGCACTGACTGGCTGAAAAAGTCGCTCACCCGCTTCCACGCCGGCTTTGGTTCGCCTTCTGACATCGACAACATTCAGTACCTCGCCGAAAACATGCTGGGCCGCACCTTTTGCCCGCTCGGCGATGCGGCGGCCATGCCGACGATCACGTTCGTCAAAAAGTTTCGACAGGAATTTGAAGATCATTTGAACGGCAAGCCCTGCCCCTTCGCCAAGGAAGGCGTGCCGCAACTGACCGTTGTGTAACCCGCGAGGAGATTTCCGAAAGGCCGCACGCCCAAGAGAAACCGAATGCCCGATGTAACGTTCACAGTCGACGGAAAGAAGCTCACCGCGCACGCGGGCACGCTGCTCATTGACGCCTGCCGCAAAGCGGGCATCGAGATTCCCGCGTTTTGCTACTACCCCGGTCTCTCGCTTCAGGCGGCGTGCCGCATGTGCCTCGTGCGCCAGGAAAAAGTTCCCAAGCTGCAGACCGCCTGCACCACGCAGGTCGCCGAAGGCCAGGTGTTCACGACCGAGTCGCCCGAAATCGCGCAGGCGCGCAAGGCGATGATCGAGCTGCTGCTCGGCAACCACCCGCTCGATTGCCCCGTGTGCGACGCTGGCGGCGAGTGCGAGCTGCAGGACATGAACTTCAAGTACGGCGCAGGCGAAAGCCAGTTCGTCGAAGTAAAGTTTCATCGCGACGAGCAGCAGTGGTCGCCCGCCGTGTTTTACGATCGCCCGCGCTGCATCCTCTGCTACCGCTGCATCCGCATGTGCGGCGAAGGCATGGACGTTTGGGCGCTCGGCATCCACAACCGCGCGATCAACTCCGTCATCGTACCCAATGACGGCCACCAGCTCGACTGCGAGCAGTGCGGCATGTGCATCGACGTGTGCCCCGTGGGCGCGCTCACCAGCGGCAGCTATCGCTACAAGACGCGCCCGTGGGAGATGAACCACGTCTCCACCGTCTGCACGCATTGCGCCGACGGATGCAAAGTTACTCTCGGCGTGCGCCAGTCGAACGACGGCTCCAGCATCGTTCGCGCCGACAACCGCGACAAAAGCGGCATCAACAACGACTTCCTCTGCGCCAAGGGCCGCTTCGGCTTCGATTTCGTCGACAGCCCCGATCGCCTGACGCAGCCTCTCGTCCGCAACGCGCAAGGCAAGCTCGAACCCGCGACGTGGGAACATGCGATTCGCGTCGCGGCCGCCAAACTCAAGGAGATTCGCGACACGCGCGGCGGCAGCGCGATCGGCGTCATCGGATCAAACAGGACAACGAACGAAGAGAATTATCTGCTGCAGAAGTTCGCGCGCACCGTGCTTGGCACAAACAACATCGATCACGTGCGGACGACTGATTACTCGTCCTTCGCCCGCGCACTCGTCGGCCAGCCGGGCAAAACCGCCAGCCTGCGCGACATAGCGGCCGCGCCCGCAATCCTCCTCGTCGGCGGCAACCCGACGGACGAGCACCCGCTGCTCGCCTGGCTGCTGCGGACTGATGTGCGGCTCAATCGCGCGCGCCTCTACGTCGCGAATTCCCGGCCCATCAAACTCGCCCGCCAGGCCAAAGCCACGCTCGAGATCAAGGCCGCCGACTACGGCAAGCTCGTCTCTCAGCTCGACACTGGGAGATCCGAATTCAGCAAGGCCATCCGCGCCGAAGAGTCACTGATCGTCATCTTCGGCGAAGAACTTCGCGGCGCGGCCGTCGAAAACCTCATCGCCTGGGGCCTCAAACGGGGCAACGTCCGTTTTGCGTATCTCGGCGACCATTCGAACTCACGCGGCGCGGCCGACATGGGTCTCTTCCCTGACCTGCTGCCCGGCTACATTCCGGTTACCCAGCCCGGCGCCTTTGCGGAGTACCCTAACCTTCCCGCCAAGCCCGGCAAAACGCTGCCTGAGCTCTTTGCCTCCACCGCCGGTGGCGATCTGGGCGCATTGCTCGTCGTCGG
>Ga0187877_1003926_pt1 | contig 11737 bp, 14 predicted proteins | sample June2016WEW_17_1_3_FD_132430 | JGI IMG/M metagenome (GOLD analysis project Ga0187877, IMG submission 132430) | Peatland microbial communities from SPRUCE experiment site at the Marcell Experimental Forest, Minnesota, USA - June2016WEW_17_100 | ecosystem: Environmental > Terrestrial > Soil >... | reverse complement strand
CGAGCATCCCGGACGCTACGTGCGCCACACGTACGAATCGCTGTCCACGCTCGCAGCACAGCACGGCCTGGCCGTGCGTCGGCTCGGGATCATCGGAGACTATAGTTATCCCAAGCGTCTTTCGCTTCACACAAATCCGCTCTTCGAGGTGACCCACGCCGGTTCGTCATGATTATAAGTGCGATTGGATTCATGGCCTTGGTCGTCTTCGTGGCCGTCATGCCGCGGCTCGCAAAGTTTCACCGGGCGCCCCACTGAATGTAGCTGTGCTCTACCGGCCGAAGCCAATGGCGCAGCCGGTGTGAGGATCACCGCTTCGGCTTTGCTCACTGGCTTTACGAGTAATCTGAGAGGTGGTGCCCGCGACAGGACTTGAACCTGTATGGAGTTACCCACTAGAACCTGAATCCGGCGACAAACGAGTTTTCAGGCAGAAATCAGGGCATTGGTTACTTTTTGGTTTACTTCTCCGCATCATGGCGGCTTCATAAGAGAATACAACCGCACACAAATGAAAGCAAGCGCAGTATGAAACATCGAACCGGACACCTTTTCAAACGCGGTGCGAGCTTCTATGTCCGCTGGACGGTCGAGGGGAAAGTTTTCTCCAAGGCGCTCCGGGACGAAAGCGGCCAACCCATTACCGCCAGACGCGAGGCCCAAGAAGCCCGGGCGAAACTAATGGCGCCCTTTGCTGTAGGCAGCGAAGCCGAGGCGCTCGAGTCCATCGTTGGCAAGCTCGAGGGCCGCAAGGCCGAAATGGTCAAACTGGCAGACCAGCAGAACCCGCCCTTGCCCATAACCCAAGCCTGGGCGGAGTTTCTTGCCTCGCCCAGTCGCCCGGACACGGGGCCGCAAACCCTGGTGATTTACGAGTATCAGTTCGCCAGGTTCGCCGGCTGGATCAAGGAGAAACACCCTGAGCGGACGGCGCTCCGCGATGTGAGGCGGGAAATCGCCGAAGAATACGCCACGACGTTGAACCACGGCGCGGTCACCCCGAACACCTACAACAAGCATCTCAACGTCCTGACGATGGTGTTTCGGGTCCTGAAGGACAAAGCCAAGCTCATTGATAACCCCTGGGAGAGTATTCAACGCAAGCGCCTGACTCCCCAGGGCCGTCGCGAACTGACCATTGATGAACTGAAAAACGTTTGCCAGAACGCGACTGGTGAATTGCGCACGCTCTTTGCCGTGGGCGTCTATACCGGACTCCGGGAAGGCGATTGCGCCACGCTACGTTGGGCGGAGGTCGATCTTCACCGCGGGATTATTCGCCGGGTCCCGAACAAGACGGCTCGCCGAAATCCCAAGCCCGTGATCGTGCCGCTCCACTCGGTCTTGCGCGACATGCTCTCGGGAATCCCGGCCGAGAGCAGGGGCGAGTACGTCCTGCCGCAGACAGCCGATTCGTACTTCAACCACCGCCGAACGCTGGTCAAAGCGATTCAAGACCACTTCACAAACTGCGGGATCAAGGTGCATAAGACTGGCGTCGCCGGGCGCCAGCAACCGGTGATCGAAGTCGGATTCCACTCGCTACGGCACACCTTCGTTTCTCTCTGCCGCGAGAGCAACGCGCCGCTCGCCGTGGTCGAATCCATCGTCGGCCACAGCAACCCGGCCATGACCCGGCACTACACCCATGTCGGAGAACTGGCCGCTGGCCGCGCCGTGGCCGCCCTGCCTTCCGTGATGGGTGACGCCACGCCAGAGCCGCCCAAGCGCGAGGCAGAGGCACTGCTGCGCGAAATCAGCGCCATTGCGGAAAGCCTCACCGGCGAGAACTGGGGCGAGAAAAAGGCCGCGCTCCTGGCCCTCCTGAAAGCCGGGACCGGGGATGGACAAACCGCCCCGGAAGCGGGAAACTGAAACCGACAATTCGCCCTGGCCCGATCAGCCGGGGAAGCCCCGCCGGAGGGCGCCTGCATAGCCCCCCGGCGGGCAAACCATGCAGGGGTTTGTGAGTGGCCTGAACGAAAGTCCAGTCGAGCTATTCGGCAAGTCGTCTTCGCCCTGGTGGTCGAGCCGGGACCGGCGGCTGATCGCCGCCGGCCGGAAGTGCTACAGGCTCGTCTCATTCGCCTGCTGTGAGGAGCGGGACCAGGAGACGTTGGCCAAGTGCCGCTTGGTTCAGGTCGAAAGGGTGTTCGTTCCAAATCGTGGCTACCGGCGCTTCGGGCTGCGGGAGCTAAGGGACTGGCAGGGAGCATTCGACGCAGCATTTGCGGGGCCGTTCAGAGAGTATTTTCTCGGGGAGCGGTCGCAGCCCCGTCTGCCTGATTTTGAGCACGCATCCAGAAAGGTGCCGCCGCAAAAGGAGGGGTACTACGTCCCGCCTGGCTGCTGGATTCTGCCGCTCGTCTCACCCCAGGAAGCCGGGGCGGTTATAGGGGACGCCTTCGGTGTGCCTCCAGATCCCGCCAGCCCTGGCGTTGTCCTCTACAGATGCAAGTTTTCGAGTGGAGCGGTTCTGTATCTGCGCCATGTTGAGCCCTGCGACGTGCCCGGCGACGCACTGGCCGAGTTCGCGGCGTGGCGGCAAGAGGCGGAGCGGGAGATCGCACGCCGGCTATGGGAGAAGGACCCTCTCGGGGCCGCAAGGGCAGGGGTGCCGCTACCGCCCGCGCCGGCAACAGCCCCGGCGCCAGCGCCAGCGCCGCCCGAATACTTCGCGAGCCTGGAAGCGGCGGCAAAATACGCTAGGAAAACCACGCGTACGATCAGGAACTGGATTCAGCGCGGGTGGTTGAACGCGGAGCGGGACGACAGGAAAATCCGCATCGCTCGCGCCGACGTCGACAAGTGCATAGACCGGCAGTGACGCGCCGCGTCCAGAAGACCGTCAACGCTTTTCGTCAGGAGAATTTTCCCTTACGTCAGGAACATTTTCCCTTACATTTCCCCCTAATTTCCCCCGGGTTTCCTCGAGGCCTCATTCTCGCCTGGGTTTTCAGCTTCCCGCGAAAACCGGGTGTTTAATCGCCAGCAAAAGGCGCAAGGTGCGCCGAAAAGAAAAATCTATGCTCGACACGACACTTCAAATCATAAAGAGCGGGTTGAAGGGTGATCCAACCCTGAGCCCGCGCGACCGCGCACGGATCATTGCGTCCGTGCGTATCGTGCCGGAGACACCCACGCCGGAAGCCGCCACCGAATCCGCGGCGCGCCTGCTTCGGCGCGCCGAGGCTGCGAAACGCCTGTCCTGCTCACTGCGAACAGTGGACAAGCTCGGCGCCACTGGGATTCTGAGAAAGCGAAAGTTGCCTGGCCGGGTCCGGGCATCGGGTTTTTTGGAAAGCGATGTTGAGGCCCTGATCACGGCGGGACCGGGGACAGCCGTAGCTGGGGGGAGCGAAAAAGCCGGGGCCGCGTGAATCCCGAGGACTCATTCCGGGACACCATGCGGAAGGCCGGCCTGGGCTACAACGGGCCGCTCCTGCCGGACGGCAAACCCCACCGGGTCAAGGCGAGTGGCGACAAGCGCGCCGACACGTGGTACGTCCTGCACGTTGACCCGCCGGCGGCTGGCGTATTCGGCAACTGGCACACCGGCGCGAAGGAGAGATGGTGTGAGGCCCGCAAGGACCGGGCGTCTCAAGCCGACTGGGAGACGATCCGCCGCCGCTGGGAGGAGGGAGAGTACAAGCGCCAGCGCATCGAGGCCGGGCGCCGCGCCAAGGCTGCCAAGATCGCCGTCTTGATATTCGCGCGCGCCGGGCCAGCCGATCCGTCGCACCCTTATCTTGCCCGCAAGCGCGTGGGCGTCCACGGCGACCTACGCCAACGCGGCGACCTGCTGGTGCTCCCACTCAGGGACGCGGACGGGCAGCTACACAGCCTGCAGTACATAGCGCCGGACAAGCGGCTGGGCCGCGACAGAGACCGGGACAAGGACTACCTGGCGGGCGGCCGAGTGGCCGGCTGCTGCTACACAGTGTCCGACAGGGCGGACGGCCCGCTGGCGATCGCCGAGGGCTACGCGACCGCCGCGAGCGTTTACGAGGCCACCCATTGCGCCGCCGTGGCCGCGCTGCACTGCGGCAACCTGCTGGCCGTGGCCCAGGCGATCCGCGCCAAGTGCCCGGAGCGCGAGATTGTGATCGCGGCTGACAGCGATCAGTGGACGGATGGCAACCCTGGACTGAGCAAGGCCACGGAAACGGCCCGTGCCGTCAACGCCAAGCTCGCCGTGCCGCAGTTCCGGGACACGACCACCAAGCCGACCGACTTCAACGACCTGCACCAACTGGAAGGACTCGACAAAGTGAAGGAACAAATTGATGGTGCCACCGCGCCCAAGGAAACCGACGACGAGTTTTTGGCACGCTTGGCTGCGTTGCCGCCCCTGGAGTACGAGCGCCAGCGCGAAGAGGCCGCAAAGCGCCTGGACTGTCGTGCTGCCATTCTCGACAAGCTGGTTGAGAGCAGGCGCCCAAAGGCAGCCGCGGCGGAAACCGCGCAAGGTTCACGACTTTCCTTCCCCGAAGTTGAACCATGGGAGCAGCCGGTGAACGGCGCCGAGTTGCTGAATGAGATTGCCGCCACCATGAAGCGTTTCATTGTCGCGCCGACACTGGCCATCGTTGCCGCCGCCCTGTTCACGCTCCACACCTACGCCTTTGACCTCGGGGACATTTCGCCGATCCTGTTCATCACCGGCCCGACCAAACGGTGCGGCAAGTCGAAATTCCTGGCGGTCCTCTCGCGGCTCGTTTCCCGGCCGTTTGCCGCTTCATCCGCAACGCCCGCCGGCATCTACCGCACGATTGAGTTGCATCACCCGACGCTCTGCATTGATGAGGTGGACAGCTTTGTGCGAGGTGACGAGCAACTGCGCGGGCTGATCAACTGCGGGCACACCCGCGACGCCGCGTTTCGCCTGGGCTGCGCGGCCATCGGCGACAAAGACTTTGAGCCGCGCCGATGGTCAACCTGGACGCCCAAGATTTTCTCTGGGATTGGCCGGCTCGCTGACACCGTTGAGGACCGTGCCATCATCATTGAGATGCGTCGGCGGCTCAAGAGCGAGCCGGTTGAGCGGTTGCGCCACGGTATGCAGTTTACTGACATCCCCCGCAAAGCCGTCCGGTTTGTGAACGACCACGCGGAAGCGATACGAAACGGCAGCCCGCCCACACCCGAGGAGTTGAACGACAGGGCGGCGGACAACTGGACCCCGCTGCTCACTCTGGCAGACCTGGCGGGGGGCGACTGGCCCACGTTGGCGCGGCAGGCTGCCCTTAGTCTTTCAGGTGGCGACGTCGGCGAAGGTATCGGCACTGGTGGTCAACTCCTCGCGGACATTCGGGACATTTTCGAGGCTGCGGGCGCTGACAGGCTGGCGTCAAAGGACTTGGCGGGGCAACTGGCAGAACTTGAGGGTCGCTCCTGGGCGGAGTATGGCAGAGCACGCCGGCCCATTTCGCCCAATCAGCTTGCCAACCTCCTGCGCGACTTTAAGGTCTTTCCAAAGGCCGTTCGGATCGGCGACAAGACCCCGAAAGGCTATGCTCTTGACGACTTCGCGGAAGCCCTCTCCCGGTACTTGCCGCCAAAAGCCACCTCCGATCCGCAACAACGCAACTCCCCCGGTAAAACCGGGGCCAAATGTACTTTTCAGAACGCAACGCCCGAGGCGGTGTTGCGGGTCGAAAACGCGGTTCCGCCCGCACGGGCGGGGCAATGTTGCGTTGTTGCGGATCATGAGGCCCCGGAATGCGAAAAGGAGGAGGAACTGCGCCTATGACCGCCCAAACTCTCTGCCAGGAAGCAGCATTGCGCGGACTGCGGCTGAGGCCCGAAGGGGACACCCTGGTTGTTGCCCCCCGGAGCAAATGCCCGCCCGAATTCGCGGACATGCTCCGCCAGCACAAAGCTGAGCTTCTGGCCTGGCTGGAGGCCCGCGCCACCGGACTCACGCCAGACCGCGCCCCCTGGCTGCACGTCGCCCGGCAAGTCCTGGCTGGCGAGTTTCAGGGCGCCGATGGTTCCACTCGAGAAAGCCTGCTCATCGGGCTTCGCGCCGTCGATCACCCCGCTTGCCAGGAGGCGATCACGCGCATCACCGCTCCACATCCATGAAATCAATTAGCCATAGCTATGTGTTCACGCCCTTGGCTGTGCCTGGGAACTGGCAGGCGGCGGCGGAGCAACGCCTCAGATGTTTGTTGAAGGTGGCTCTGAGAGCTTTCGGTTTCCGGCGCGAAGTTTGCCGTCTCAATGCAGGGCCGCCCGGCCGGGGAGCGAAGCCGCCCAGGAACCCCAAGTCTGAACCGTGAACGCCGTCAACCATCGGCCCACCTGTCGAGATCGCCGTCAAGAGCCACCGCGCCACGCCGTGACAACGGGCGGCCCGCAGAGTGCCCCGGGCCCTCGCCAGCCACCTCGGCCGGCCGCGTGGCGAAAGGGACACGTCCTACGCACCGCGCGCGGGCAAGTGAGCCAACAAGCCCGATAATGTCCCTGCTTCCCCTGTGTCGCGCGGGTGGAGATCGCCGCCGCTGGCCGGAGATCGCCCCCTGAAAAGGCTCGCCAGTCCCGGTCCCGGCGGCTATGTTATCCGGTGATGCGAAACAAGGGTGATCGACCAACTCCGGGGGCCGGCGCAAGCGGCGAGTCCGGCTGGGCAGGCTTGGCGGATCACGTGTGTGCAGTGCGGGAACTGTTCCGGGTGGTCAGTGAATATCAGGTTTTTGCCTTTCGATCATGAACACTGGCGCGGCTCGTTCTCGAGATAAAAGACCTTGTGATCTATCCCTTGGAGAGCTGGAAGGGCCAGAACTTTGGCGCCGACAGATACGAATTGATCTACGGGAATCAGCAAAGTGTTTTCGGTGGGCCTTTGGATGTTTGCGGGTGGCTGCGATAACCTTTCTATGTCTTGCAAGAGCGAGAACCAGCGCGCCCATTCTGGGCTCAGCTTTGCGCTTAAAGGGTCTGGCTTCTCTTTTGGCTTTTCGACGCAGATCAACAAATAAGGTGTGTTCATACAAAAAACGTCTATGGGGGTAGAGCAACAGTCTCGGGAAGAACTTTTGGGCCTCGGGAAGATTTCCGTTCCTGAGTGGGGCTGTCAACTGACGTGCGAATTGTGGAAAATCACTCCAGGCGAAAAAGCGCAACCGACTGATCGGGGTGGCGTTCAATCCGGTCAACTGCGGCTTGTTCCAAAGGGATGCGAACCTCAGAAGTGTCCGCCGCTGTCTTTTGCTCAAATGTGCAAAGTTTTACAGATAAACGTCCGTTCGCATTGTGCTTCGCCAAAAACCGCCCAATCCCGTGCAAATGCTGCTGCCCTTGAAGGGGAATCCGAAACTCCACCGACTGCCCGTCAAGCTGCTGACTAGACCATTTCGAACTTACCCAAACGTCGTCGTCGGCGTTCGGATTGGGGGTGTCTTCTGCATTGACTCGATTTGAGTTCACGCTACTTTCCTTTTGTTGGCGCGCCAAAGGCGCGCGGGTTTTAGTTCTCTGCCCCCAGCCGGTGACAGCCGACCGGGGGCTTTTGCTGAAATTATCAATTGGGGCGCTCCGCGCAAGCATCACGGACGGCCCAGCGTGGGCAACAATCCGTTAGATCACGACCGCTTGGCGGGTCGGATTTCGCTGCCCGGCGGGCCTCCCCGCGGCTTCACATCGCCAGGCAAATCCTGCCAGACGAGTTTGACGGCGCGGACCGTTGCGGGCAGCAAAGGCCCGTCCTCGGCGTGCGGGCCATCCCTCACCCCGACCGCTGGCGTGCCCCGAAAGGGCAGGCCCGGGCCCGGAAGGGACACGACAGTAAACGGGCAACGCCGTGAACGATGCGCCAGAAACCACGCTCCAGAGCGCCCAAACCTCCCTCAAAGCTCCGCCCCGGCGCCGGCCGCTTTCTGATGCCCCGCGGGCCTTCCGGCACGTCCTACACGCCGCAGACCCAGGAGACGCCCAACCCTGCGCAGGGTTCTCCGCGCAGGGCGGGACGTTACGGATGCAGGAACTTCACGGTGTTGGTAAGCGAAAAGTTTTGGGCGGCATCCTCCGCCACGGCGTGAATCACGTTCGCGCGCGGCAGTAGGGTCAAAGGCGCCGTCATCCAGTTCGTCCAGGCGTCTGTAGTGGATGCCTGAGTCCAACCGTTCGAGTTGAATTGATACCACACCATAGTCACTCCCACGTTGTCGGTGGCTTTTCCCCTCGCGGTGATGACGTCGTTCGTCACCCTGGCATTCACCGCCGGGTAAATCACCACGTTTACTGGCCGGGTTGAATCCACGAAAGTGGCGGTGAACGTCAGGTTCGAGGCCATGACGAAAGGCAGCACCGTGGATTTATTCTCCAAACTTCCGCTCCAGCCAAGGAACCTGAACCCAATCGCTGCTTTGGCCGTCAGAGTGAATTCCTTGCCAATTTGCAGCAGTTGACCGTCGTAATTCGGGGTAACCGTTCCGTGACCAACGATTTGCACTTCCAACGGGCCACTGAGGAGGTACACCACCTTAACCGTATTGGTGGCCGAAAGGTTGCCACTCGTATCCACGGCATAGGCCCGGACCGTGTTCGCCCCGAGAGTCAAGGTGATGCTGGCCGTCCAATTGCTCCTGCCTGTGGCGGCAGCCCAAAGGCCATTGTCAACCTGATAAAACACGGCGGCCACGGCTACGTTGTCGCTGGCAGTGCCGGCCACCGTCGCGAGTTGAGTGCCAATGGTCTGGCCGGATTTGGGCGAGGTTATCTTCACTGTCGGCTTGGTCGTGTCCACCGCTATGTACACTCCGCTGGCGGTCGTGGTGGCCCCGCTGCCGGTCGCAACTGTTTGATCCGCCGGAGTGTGCCAGCGGGCGACAGCCTTAAAGGAGACCGTATGATCGCCCGCTGGCAGGTTCGTCACGGTGGCGCCGGCCGCTTGCCAGGCCCCGCCGTCCACCTGCCATTGCGCGCCAGCAGAGACCGCTGCCGCCGGGCCGATGGTGACTTCCAGAGACCCGACTTGCGGGATCGCGATGTAGGTGCCAGTAGCAGTGGCCGTTGAGTTGGCGCTAATTGAGACTGTCTGACTGGCGGGGGTGGTCCAGCCGATGACCGTCGAAAAGGCAACGCTGTGGCTGCCCACGGACAGCCCCGAGACAACCGCGCCGGTAGTCTGCCAGGCCCCGCCGTCCACCTGCCATTGCGCGCCAGCAGAGACCGCTGCCGCCGGGTTGACGGTGACTTCAAGAGACCCAACGGGCGGGCTCAATAGCACGGCTGGAAGACCGGCAAAAGGGGAACTCCAGCCGGTCGTGCCAGGCAGATAATAGACGGTCGCATGGTTGTCGTTGGAGAACACGCCCGAACCGACAAATGGAGCGTTGCCCTCGAAATAGACGCTGGTCAGGCTGCCGCAGTAGGCGAACGCCTCGTCTCCGATGCCGGTGACGCTGCCGGGAATTGTGACGCTGGTCAGGTTGAAGCAATCATTGAACGCAAAGTCCCCAATGTTGATGACGCCGCCGGGAATTGTAATACTGGTCAGACCAGTCGCAGCGAACTCGCCCTGACCGATGCTGATGAAGCTGCCGAGAATTGTCACGCTGGTCAGGCTGGTGCAGTAAGAGAAAACACCCTGCCCGATGATGTTGAAGCTGCCGGGAACCGTCGCGCTGATCAGGTCGTGGCAGTGAGCGAACGCCTCGACTCCGATGGTGGTGACGCTGCCGGGAATCGTCACGCTCATCAGGCCGTCGCAGTAAGCGAACGCATAATCCCCGATCGTGGTGACGCTGGTCGGAATCGTCACGCCGGTCAGGCTCAGGGACTCGTAGAACGCCCGGTCTCCGATGCTGGTGACAGGCAGGCCGTTGATGCTGGCAGGAATGCTCACAGCCCCGACAGTCCCGTAGTAGCCGGTGATCGTGGCAGTATTGTCGGGATTTGCTGTGTAGTATAACTGGGCTTGGACCGCAGCGGGTGCGGCCAGTAGCAGCGAAACCGCCATGGAGGTTGCCACCAGCGATATGATTGGTTTCGGCTTCATGTTTCTTCTTTGTTCTGGGCGAACCGCGCTGCTGCCTGGCCGGCTCAACGCGTTGAGGAACCGCCCGCGCTTTCAATCTGCAGACTGCCGCAATGGTTGCAACGGGGGTTATTTCCAGCAGCAAGCGGCTCCTGCATTTCCCTGCCGCACTTGCGGCATGTAAACTCGAACTGCCAGGTGCCGCAGTGTTCGCACTGCTGGTTCTCTCCCGCCGATTTAGGGCGCCGCATCTCCATGCCGCACTCTCGGCACCGGGGCAGGTGCATCTCGTGCCACCCTACCGCAAAGTAGCCCAGGAACCACGCGACCACCCACATAGCCGCGACAACACCCGCGATGCTGAGCAACACTTTGCACAGATAGAAAAAATCGGCCATATCCCATGCGGAGTCCACATAATTACGCCCCCCTTTTGCTCTAAAAGTCAAGCATGTGGATTCCACATGCGCATGAAACGAACGCACCAGCGCCCAGAGCGTAACATCATTGGCAGGCGCGTTCGGCAGGCCCGCTTGGAATGCTCACCCGCAGTCTCGCAAGATGATCTCGCCGGCCGGCTGGCAGCTCGAGGGATCATTCTGGACCAAACCGCAGTCTCGCGGATCGAAAACCAGACCCGCTACCTGATGGATTACGAGATCGCCGCCATCGCCAAAAGCCTCAAGGTCTCAGTGGGCTGGCTCTTTGGAGAGCGCGATTGACGAAAGCGCAATGCGGTTAGCTGGCCCCGGGGCCTCTCGCCCGGGGGGGTATTCAAGCCTTGGAGTTCTTCGGCGCCGCCTCAACCTCGGCCCGCGCTACCTCATCCGGCGGCACTTCAATCGGCCCAGTGCTACCGGCAAGTTGCGCAGGCACCACATCAATGACGCCGCGTACTCGGGCACGCTTAATCGCCCGCGCCAATTGCTGGTTGTCGAGGTCCGGACGTAGTGCGCCTGGGAGCGGTTTGCCACGGAGCACCCGCTTGGTCTCCTGAAGTCCGCACCACGCGCGCACAAGAGCCGCTAGGCCAGTAGCCGTGACGTCCCGGCCGGCAGCGGCTTCAAACACGATCCGTTGCAGCTCAAGGAGTTGCGCAAGCGCGCCCCGCCGCCCCGGTTTGATTCTCGGCAGCGTCGCAATGCCATTGGGCGAGGCCATTAGTGGCAGGATACGCAGCAAACTGTTGAGCGCAACCACGGCGCGGCCCCGCCATCGGCGCGTGGCGCGCCGATGACCGCCAAATTGGGCTCTGAACCCGCGCCATGTGGCCGCCAGTGCCCGCTCCATCACACCTAAACCACGTCCCCAACGTGATTTGAGCCCGGATTCCCAGAAAGTTGAATCTATCCGAAAAAGGCTCTCACAAAGAGGCCCCCCGCGATTGTAGCTCCCCCCTCCCCCACTCCGCCGGGACGGTCCCCCGCGAAAAAGGAGACTCCTGAACCCGTTTGCGCCGCGGCCAGTAGGGCGCCCGGAGCGATTGGGAGAAACGGCCTTGCATCATGCTCTGCTTTAGGTGGAAGCCCTTGCCAGTACAAAGCCCGCACGTCCCTGGCAAGGGTAAGCTCAACCAGAGACACCCGGTTGCAGCCGGGGCGGGCGAGCAAAGGGTAAGCATGAAAGCAGACGCCTATGTGCAGCCTTCAACAGTTGACATGCTCGCAGGTGCAAGTCCTGCCTCGGCAATGGATGGTTGGGCCGAGTAGTGATAGCAGACCCCGGCGAGGGGAGACCCTGGCTGGGGCAAGCTCT
>Ga0187877_1003923_pt1 | contig 11758 bp, 4 predicted proteins | sample June2016WEW_17_1_3_FD_132430 | JGI IMG/M metagenome (GOLD analysis project Ga0187877, IMG submission 132430) | Peatland microbial communities from SPRUCE experiment site at the Marcell Experimental Forest, Minnesota, USA - June2016WEW_17_100 | ecosystem: Environmental > Terrestrial > Soil >... | reverse complement strand
CAGGCGCTCGAAGAGGGCGCGAGGCTCGTCACGATAGTAGGTCTACGTAGAACCGGGAAGTCGTCTCTTCTCATGACCGGTCTGAACGCATCGGACCAGCCGTCTCTCATCATCGACGCGAGGGCCTTCGCCCAGTCTCCCGTAATCTCGAGGGCCGATTTCTTCTCAGCTTTGGAGAGGAGCCTCAACGAATTCATTGCCTCTCAAACAAAGTGGGGTAGCCGGATTCTCAGCGCCCTCAAGTCGGTCAAGGGGGTAGAAGTGAACTCAGGACCGCCCCCTTCACTTACTCTCACTTGGGGGAGAACCCGTGAGGAGGTGGCAGACCTGCCGGGTCTGTTCGCCTCTCTCGGGAAGGTGGCAGAAAGCCAGAAGATGAAGTTCGTAATCGCATTCGACGAAGCCCAGGAGTTCAGGAGGCTGGCGGGTTACGACCTCGCCAAACTCTTGGCTCACGTCTATGACTACATCCCTTCGGTGCAGATGGTGCTGACTGGCTCGCAGGTCGGCTTTTTACACGAGTTCCTCAGTGTAGAAGATCCGAAAGGCCCGCTCTATGGGCGCGTCCGCGTTGAGATCCAAACCCCACGTCTCAAGCAGGAGCAGGCGCGCGACTTCCTCGAGAAGGGATTCGCGCAAATCAAGGTCAGACCCAATCAGAACCTGATAGATTCAGCTCTGGAGAAACTCGATGGGATAATAGGATGGCTCACATTCCTAGGGGCAACGGCGAGGAGAACCCACAAGTTCACGGAGGAGACAGTGGACCAGACGTTGGAAGAGGCAGCCAGACTCGCGGCCTCAGAGGTCATGCACTTCCTGGAAATCCGACTGATCGCAAAGGGCAGATATCTAGCCATCCTGACCCGACTCGCCCAAAGGCCAGCCAGCTGGTCGGAACTCAAGAGAAGCGTCCAGGCGGAAGAGGGCAGGTCGATATCTGATTACGTATTCAATTCGCTCCTATCGAATCTAGTCAAAGCAACCCTCGCGTCAAAGAGCGTTGACGGCTCATACGCCATAAAAGACCCCGTCCTCGTGCACGCGCTGAATTCGGGGGCCTTGCACGCGTGAACTCATAGTGGGATAGGTTCCTAATACCAGTATTAGTCAAAGGAGCAGGAGAAAGCGAAGAGTTTTCCCGGGCTCTCACTAGAAATGCGGATGTTCTTCTCCTTTTCCCTGTGTTTTTTTTGAAACTCTTTCTGAGGACCTAGCCTCAGGCTCCTTGTATCAAGCTTCGAAATTTGGACTCCGAACCGACCTTGCGTACCGCCGGTTCGAATCTTCCATTGTCCTGCGGCTTGTAATAACACTTACCCTGTAACACCACTCACGCGCCCGAGTCTTCTTGCCCTGATTTTCACTTCTCGGACCATAAGGAACCTGCGTGATGCCGTCTTTTTCCGTTTGCCTATAATCCTCTCGATAGGTTCAAGTGTCTTACATTCTGGGGCGGCGAGTTATCCGCAACGGAAGGCAGCCGGCGACCTGAAGATTTAGGAGCAGTTACGTCTTTTACGACGAACGATGCCTTGGTAGCTTCTTGAGCAGCTAACTCCATGACACGCTTCAGATCATCCTTTGGTGCATGGCTCGACGCACGCTGAAGTACTATCTGAGCGGGGAGACTGTGCTCGCAAGACGCCCATGTGAAGTTGGATGCTGAGTCTGGGTGGGAGCCGATACGGAATCTGATTCGACCAATCAAATCCACATCGCGGTTTTGCCACCCGACTACTACGGATGGGCGAGCGCTACGAGGGCATTGATGACATTACGCTTTCTTGGGTGTTGATCTATTACGCCGAGCATCTTACTCGCCCAGAACCAGATTTCCTCCTGGGTTGCCCTCATCACATATTCGTAGGCGTGTTCTGCAGCGTCCGAATCACGTATCTCCGCCAAGATCGCAGCTAGAAGACCTATTCGGTACGCAGTTGCGATAGCGGATACATCGTCCTTAGGAAAATCGACTCTGGTAGTCATGCCTCTCTTGCTCGAACCGAAGCGCCGTATCGCTTCTTCAACCAACTGTCTTATCATTATGGTACGGGATCCAACGAGTTTTCCCACCATGAACGATGGTCGTTTCATCTCGTTTTGCAGTGCCAGATCCTTCGTCTTAGGCCATGCCTCAACACTGACCATCTCTTCGTATCCCTTTCTCCATTTCAGTACGTATCGGTATGGCAAGACTAGCCTCTCCTTCCAACACGAGCTTCCAGGCTCGCCATCATTCGTTCTTGGGCACCTTTCTGCATGCTTCTCAGAAGTTCAGCTACGTGCTCCGGGGTTGACCCATTTTCCCATTCCAGTGTCAACTTGATCTCACAGAATTCTGCGCCCTTTAGGTGCCATGCTAGGTCGATGAGTGACTTTCCTTCCTCTTTTGCGATGTCTTCCTTGTTGGCATCGAAGCTTAGGATGAATTTCGGTGAGTGAGGTCGACTAAGACTTGAGGTTATGCTTGCAGCCACTTCTTTATCGGGAGCAAGCCTAGTGAAGAGATTTTTGATGCTTATCAGATTCATCTGATTCGCGTCATTCATGGTGACGATTATCGCGTTCACTTGGTTGAACCTGTCACGGCGCGCCCTCTTGTCTAAATCATCAGCTAGATCATCAAGAGGAGCTTCTCCAAGTGAAACGGTGGTGATGAGTTCCTGTCCAGCTCCAGGCGTCCGCCGCGGAGGCGCCGACCCTCCTGGTGCTTTGTGTGCTGGCTCCTCGAACAGTTTGCGTTTTTCAGCTTCTTCAATGGTGTAGACCTCGGCCTTCTCGTCTATTGGAACTACGCTGGCTTTCTTTTCGTGTGTAAAGATGGTATCTCCGTATTTGAGAACCCAGGTCCCTTCATCCAATCCACGCTTGATCGTCTCTTGAAAGAGTTCCTTGGTTGCTGGCAGTATCAGACCAGGAATCGAGTGAAACTGCTCGTACAGCGATTTTGTGGATATCTGCCCAACTCCCTTGGGCCACGCATACTCGATGACGTATGCGGAATCCAGACTTTCCTCGCGTATCCTGTTTATTGCTTGAGTTAATTGGTGGGCCACGACATCTTTGCCACTCTTTGCGCTTCCGTAGCCGCTCGCGCTTATTGTGCTAATTTGAGGTCCCTGTCTGTCCTGATAGATCAGGTCTGAAAACGCGGCTCTGATGTAATCATCCAGGTATTTCTCCTGTCTTGCGGCATACTCTGCCACGTCCGACTTTCTGTCCTTGGGGATGTTGAACTTTAGGGCATCATCCTGCACCATTCTCGCTGCCTTCAACCTCCTCGCTGCAAGTCTCAATTGGTCGAGGCGGTCTGAGGAGGCAGCCAAGAGGAAAGTCGAATTGCTAAAATGTCGTAATCCCTTTCCCAATTCGTCCCTGTAGAGCAGAAACTTGGAAATCTCTTCAGGAGGCTTTCTACTTCCCGTAGGAATCGTGTATAGGTTCGGATTCAGGATTGCGAGCTTGACATAAGGTTGGTCGGGTATTTTTGAAGGATTAGATGGGAAAGGTTCGACAGAGAGCCACTCTGGATCTCCAGAGAAGAATTCGTTTAGCTTCTCACTAATGACCCTGCTGGTTTCATCCTCAGTTATGTCCTTTGACAGTTGCTCAATTACTCTGCTTGGAGTTGGTTCCTTTACGAAGACGTACCGTTCTCCTCTTCGGTCGATGAACTGAAATGAGTCGAGCAAGTAGGTGAGCACAGTATCTCTTATTCGCAGATAATGGTCCGCCCTTTGAGGTGTGGTGCACAACGCTGTAAGAGCCTCGGAGGATACTCCCTGCGCCCCTTCCCGCCCTGCTGCTAGGCTGTACAGATAGATCGTATTGCAGGCTCTTCTTACCAATGGAGCCCCCCAATGCGACTGAGACTGCTCATCTAACTCTTGGGCGATTGCCCCTCCCTTTGAGCTCCAAATATCGGCCTCAACGGCGTTTCTCTTCTTTTCCTCACCTATGCCGGTAGTCAAGTCGTCGAGTATGCCGGGTTCAGCAAGGTCAACGTGAAAAGGATGAATCAGAAGAGCATCAGCTTCCTCCTCACGCCAAACCCTCCTAACAACCCGAGCCAGGAGCCTAATTGCACCACGCGTACGCTGGAATCTGTCTATTGTCGATACCCTCTCATACAATACCCTAATCAATTCTGGATGAAACGGGTAGTATTCGGAAATCGATTCCTCGTACTCAGTGCTCTTCCATTTGTCGGGAACCGCTAGCTTCGAATACATTTGATGGTAGTCCTTTGAAACCGCCTCTGCGAGTTCAGTAGGAATTCTTTCGAACAACCGTCGTTTCAATATGTGTACGACGTCCTCTTCAGCTACCGGCACGATCACCGTCTCTTTCCTCCTCACGTGTGCTCTGGTCTCCTCCATGGCCTCACTCACTGATTCTGTAATTGCTCTGCGTGCCGCTTCAGCTTCGCTCTTGTAAACGTCCTCAGCGATAGCTATCAGCAGTGTCGCATCTTCCTTTTCGGACACCGCAATCACTAATCTCTGAACGAACTGCACAGCCTTGCTTAGGATCTCACTAGAAGCTGCTAATTTGAAATACGTTGGTAGCTCGTCAATAAGTAGGAGAACCGGTCCGCCTTCGATAGCTGTTCGAATATCTTGGGGGCTCGGAATAAGAGCGTCCTTGTCAAGCTTGGAGAATTTGTCATAAACTCCTAGCTGCCAGAATAGGTCTCCCCAAATGGTTCGGACTCTTTGCTTCCCTCGCTGCACTCCTTCGCTACCGTATTCGTCACCAGAGATGGCAACCACTCTGATATCCGATACTTGAGGGAGTTTGGCGAGGAAGGTGTTGGCTTCTTGAGGATATTTGGCCGCGTAAAAAATTGTAGCAAGGGTATGCGTCTTCCCTCCTCCAAACCCAACGTCCAAGACAAAGATAGGATTGACGTCTGACTTCGTCTTGGAAAGCCTCCCCAAAACATTCTCCAGAATGATCTTCATATTGTTGGTTAAGTGGGTCGATTGAAAGAACGACCGCGGGTTGTTGTATGGTGGTTTCGCCCGTCCCCAGACAACCGCGGATAAACTCAGTGCAAGCTCGGCATCGGTTAGAGTACCTTCGAGAACCTCCTTCCGAGGCTTACATCCAGACTCATCCCACATGGGAAGGAGCTTAGTAGTCACACCTTCCAAGGGGGCAGTCATTCCCTGATAAATAGATACCATTAAATTTGATTCTGACTCTCACTCCATCGTCCTTGAAGAATATCGCAGAAACAGAGAAGCACTCTCTGATAGATGATTGGTTCCCTATTACGGAAGCAAGCATTGAAAGTATCCGGGAGAGAAGTGCTAGTAGCGCTTTACCGCCCCTATATTTCTTGCATGTATGGTTTGCACGACGCCCTCTGGCTGCCTCAAGGGCAGCAATACTAACAACGGTTTTGCCAGCAAAGACTAACAAGAAGAGAGTTCTCAGGCTCTTAGGCGTCCCGCCCGACAAGGACATAGCCGGGGCTGCCAAATTACTTGAAGACGCAAAAGCCCAGAAGAGAAAGCTCTCTACAAATCCTTTCTCTTGGGAGCGTGCGTTCAAACACGTCCCCTCCATAGACGAATCGACATGGTTAGTGGACGAATTGAAGTCGTATTGGGGAAGCCAGATTCCGACAATTCTAGACCCGATGGCCGGCGGAGGAAGCATACCCTTGGAAGCTGTACGACTCGGACTGCCTGCAATTGCTGGAGACCTTAATCCTATTTCCTATGTTGTCCTCAAAGCTACTATAGAGTATCCTACGAAGTTCGGGCCCAGATTAGTCCCCGCTGTACGGCAATTTTGTCAGAGAGTCCACGAAGCAGCAAGAAAAGATTTGGAAGATTTTTACCCAAAGTCGGATAATCAAAAAATTTACGCATACCTTTGGAGTCGAACTGTGAAATGCCAACACTGCGGCCTCTCAATTCCCCTTTCTCCAAACTGGTGGATCTCAAAAAATGATGGAATTGCCGCAAAACCAACTGTAAGGGGCAATTCGTGTAGTTTTCAAATCATAAAAAATCCTGCGACAATCGGTTTCGATCCCGACGGAGAAGCGACGGATGTCGGGAAGGACGCCAGGTGCATAAGATGTGGAAAGGTGAATGATGGTGAGTACGTTAAGGCTGAAGCGCGAGACGGAAGAATGGGGCATCAATTGATCACGGTATGTACGAAACATAAGGTTGGGAGGTCGTTAAAATGGGACTTCCGTGCTCCCTCTGATGAGGAAATAGCAGCGGCCAAGAGGGCAGAAAGAGAATTAGAAGCTAAGTTACCCCTATGGGAAAAACATTACCTAGTGCCAATCGAAAGATTTCCCGATCAGTATTTTGATACAAGGCCCGTGCAATATGGAATGCCACGCTGGTGTGACCTGTTCAACCCACGCCAACTCCTAGCACACCTCACATATCTTGAGAAGTTCGAAGAAGCGACAAGAGAATTACTTGATGGGGTTAAGAGAGATACAGAGGCGTTTGAGTTTGCAAAGGCAACTGTAGTCTATGGTGCCATTGTCTTCAACACATGTGTCGACTATAACTGCTTGTTGTCACTGTGGCACTCGAAGAGATTGCGGATATCACACGCAATGGCACTTCAAGCCTTTCCATTCATGACAAGCTATGCAGAATGGGACCATCCTAATATGCTCTGGCCATGGGCTCAGACCAAAGTATTAGACCTGTCACTGACTGAGCTAATCAGACTTCTTCCAGATAAGAGAAGCATACCGAGAGTTTTTTGCGGAGATGCCGCTCAGATGTCACATCTGGAAGACAAAAGCATTGACGTCATAGTAGTTGATCCTCCATATGCTGAGAACGTAATGTATGGGGAGGTAATGGATTTCTTCTATGTATGGATGAAAAGAACTCTGGGCGATGTCTTTCCGAATGAATTCAAGAGTGAACTTGCAGAAACCAGAGAAGAGGCCGTCGCGAATGCATCCATGTTTAGAGGAATAGGCGGCGGCATGGCGAAGAAACTAGCCGACCAACACTACCAGTCTAAGATGGAAGCTTGCTTCAAAGAGATGCAACGAGTTTTACGTGACGATGGTCTGATGACTGTAATGTTCACTCACAGAAAAGCTGAGGCATGGGCGGGTCTTGCCACCTCTCTCATGAAGGCAGGATTCACATTCAGAGCTTCGTGGCCGGTATTCACGGAACCGGGTGAAAAATTCGGAAAGAGAGAGAAGGGTGTATTGAAAGTCACAGTATTGCTCGCTTCGCAAAAGAGGCTGATTGACAAACGAGGGCTTTGGGAAGAAGTTCAGAAGGAGTTGTATGAGGAAGCTGAGAAGAAAGTGAAAGAGCATAGCAAAGTGGGAATTAGTGGACCTGATTTGCTTGTTAGTACTTATGGTCCAGTATTAGGGAAATTCGCAGACTATGCCGTGGTGAAGGATGCGACTGGTAAGGTGAGGGGCCCGGAAGACGCGCTCAGCATAGTCGCTGAGGTCGTGAACAAATTCCTAACCGCGGATTTGCCATCAGCTGACTTGGAAACAGTAGCCTACTTGAATTTGGTCAGGAATTTTCCCTATCTTGAAACTGAAATTGACTTCGCCAGAGTGGTGACAGTTTTCGGAGGAAACGTCAGTCTTGACGCATTAGATATCAAGGGAGGTAGAGGGTTAGTTGAGAAGAAGGGAAACAAAGTCAAAATATTATCAGCCTTGGATCGGGTAGAGCGCGGAATCATAAAACCAACCAGAATCGAGACATTAAGGAGTCTAATCGACGTCGTGCACGCAAGTCTCATAATCTACGAGAAAATGGGCGTTCAGCCGGTGAAGAACCTACTCGTTGAGACCGGCCGCGATTCTTCCGATGCCGGCTTCCTCGGAGTGCTCCGTGTGATAGCGCAGCTAGGGTCAAACGGAGACGCCGCCGAAGCCTTGGTTGATGAAAGTCGAACAGCTAATGCGTTGTTGGAGGCACTAGGGCATCAACCAGAGACGTTGCATAGGAAAGGTGAAAGTCTAACTCACTATTTCGAGTCATGAGTGCATGTCGACTATCTTCTGAAGTTCAACGGAGCCCTCCATCCTGAGGCTTTCCTTCCAGGTCGCAAGATATTCGTCCAGCCGCTTCATTCTCTGAATTAGGATCTGCGCCTGACTAAGTTCTCTCAGAACATTTCCTTCAAGCAGGCCAGTTGCCTTCCCCTTATGCCTTAGAACGCCTCTAAGAAGGGTTTCCGCATCCAGACTTTGCCCCTGCTGTTCAACCAAGTTCTTGTTCTCGGAGTAGAATTCATAGGCATCGGGGTCTGCGGAGGAGAGTCGGTTAGCCAAAGAGGAGAGCACCATGGAAGAATCCGGATTTCGTGCTAGACCATTGTCGAGTGAAGCCTGATAGACACCACCACGATACAGATGTCTCGCAACAAGTTCGTGCGCTCCTTCGACTATTCCTTCCCTGAACGTATCCAACCTCGCTTGATACTCCATCTCAGTCCGCCGAGCTTTACGTTTGTTGCTCGATACGAGGTACCCAATCTTTTCTGCGCAATTGCACTCCAATTAGCTCTCGCCAGCCAACAGCAACATTTCATCAAAGAGGTTCACAGCTTTATCAGGTGATACGACCTCGGCAGTCGACGAGTCCGGCTCGATTACTGATACGTCCGCCAAACCATCGTGACCCCTTACCAGGTAGACACTCTTGTCATACGCCACCGGGTGTCCAGCGAGCCGGATTACCATGTCCGCTAACCATTGAACTAGTGGGTGGGCCGGGGTGAGGGCATTCGCTTTGCCTGGTTCTAGAGCCGCTCCATTCCACTTAGCAAGCTCCCTAGGAAGCCTCGATTCTGAATCCTGAATAACGAAGACCCCTTCACTTATGCTTGCGTCATACCCAACCGCTTTGGCCGCTCTTATTGCAAAGCCTGCAGTTGCGCTTATCACTTGGTCATCCACATTCGCACCTCCCCCAAACCCTGCACCGGACAATGACCCGGTTGTCTTTGCAAGGTCCTCCCTTACACTCTGCAGCTTCTGAAGGGTTTCGCTTACCATTCTCCTCAGGAGGTCGGCATGGGCGCCTGCATCCAAGGCTCTGCGTAGTCCGTCACTTACGATTTCCTGCGCCGGACCAATGACAAGCCGGTAAAGCTCCTTTCTCTGAAACAGAACCCTGTACATTTGAGCTTCGATGCTGTCGGGATACCACACGTTGCGAACCAAGACCTTGGCGGCCTTCTGCCCAAGTCTATCGCTTCTTCCTATCCTCTGTTCCACCCTGGCGGGGTTCCATGGCATGTCCACATTGACCACGGCACTTGCAGCCTGAAGGTTGAGACCTTCACTGGCAGCATCACTGCAAATGAGAACCTTCACAGGGCCGCTCTCCAAGGACTTTCGGACTTGTTCCTTCCCAACAGAGAGGTAGCGCCGTCTCTCTGCGTCAAAGACCTGCCCTCCCGCACCGGTATATACTCCGATCTCGCCCTTGCTCAGCCGAGTACTTGTTCTACCAAGGAACCTGACGACGGCGTCTACCGTGTCCGTATACTTGCTGAACACCAGAACCTTGTGGCCCTGCCCAACGAGCTCGTCGACAACTTGAACTATCTTCTTCATCTTGGGATCATCCCCGCTTAATATCTCCGGATCGTAGTTTTGAAGCCGGTCCTCCAAGTCTCGAAGCACCGTCATTTCGGCGATGATGAGTTGCCGCGCTCCTTTTTCGAAGGCTTCCTCCATCGCGTCCGCTAAATCCTCGTCATCACCCTCCCATTCTTCATCGCGAAGCAGCTTAGAAGCAACGCGCTGGAGAGCTTCTCTGTCTCCGTCTAGGAGTGCTTGGAGGAAAATCCTTCTGTCCTTCACCGTTAGGTAGGCAGCGGTAAAGCTACTGACGAATCTTTGATGGTATATGGACCGAACGAACCCCAGCACCCCCCTATTCTCTGGGGATAGGTAGCTCTCGTACTTTGCATAGTGCTTTGAAAGGTATGTATCCAGATTCTCGAGGGTTTCTTGATGCTTCCTGTCCAGTATTACAGGTTCCTCTCTCAGATCCCTCTCAGGAAATGTGTAACCAAGCTTCTCCAATTTCTCCCTAGTATTCCTTATCATGAACCATTGCACTGGACTGAACGCCAAGAGTAGCGCCTTGAGCGCATCAGGCTTATCCGCGACCAACGAGTAGATAGTTTGTTCTACCATCCTTTCACGCATGATCGCTTCGGTGATTTCAGATGCGACGACGTCCTTTCCGGTGATTTGTACTATGATTCTTGAGACTTCATCTTCGCTGAGGTAGCTCCTTGCGGCCCAAGCGGCAAGACGAAATGCGAACAACCACTCATCACGGTCGATTTCTTCATTATCCCTTGCCACAATATCGTAGTACTTTGCAAAATCCGCTTCATGCACCCATGGGCCTCCGACGCCCAGTATCCTTAGCAAGTCGAGGGCTTCTACGGAGTGCAACTGCACTGGTGTCGCAGTCATCAGGATTATGTTGGGGCTGGTCACACTGAGCCATGTGCAGAGTTCGTTGAGCTTAGTCGGGGTAACCTTGCCGCCAATGTCACGTTTCATCCTCGCGTTGTGAGCTTCATCAACGACAACGAGATCGAAGAACCTCGATGCTTGCATCAACTCAGATGGTCGGCGCTTGCTACCACGAGCGTAGTGCCACGAAGCTATCATGAAATCTATGCCACTCTTCTCGAATGGATTACCACCGTCGAGGTCAGTCTTGGAACCATCACTTGCTACGTAGCCCTTGGTCTCTGGTTCAAACAACCAGAATCTCAAGGCGAAGTGGTACCACATTTCATCGAGCCACTGCCTGGCGACATTCCTCGGTGAGAGAATCAGGACCCTTTGGACTCTCTTCATGTCGACCAGTCTCTTGATGATGGCACCGGCTTCTAGCGTCTTGCCCAGTCCGACCTCATCTGCCAGCAAAACCCTCTGGGGGAATCGGCCCAGCGCAAAATCAACCGCGAAAGCCTGGTGAGGGTATAGTCTGACGGGACCGAGGCCCAGATGGGCAAGGCCCCTGACCCTTCCGAGTTCCTTGACAAACCTCGCAACAGGAACGAGCTTGGCACATAGGTCCGCATCTGCTACCTTCCCTTTGCCCGAGCCCGTCTCGTCCTCTGAAGGATCACGCTTCGGAGGAGATTCAGGATAGAACCTCTCCTTCAGCTTGCCTTCAATGGCCTGTGGCAGAGGTAGCACGTAATAATCCGGATGGGAATTAGACCATAAGCTCTCGAACCTGTCTTGGTAACGTTCGAGATACTCTAAACTGCCATCTCTCCAGGACATGTGAATTGTGAGATTCTCCCCGTTCACAGTGTAAGCAGCCCTCGTCTCATTGGCGCTACCAGCAGCCGCAACCCGACAATCATCACCGTCGCTGAAGACAAGAATCTTTTCGTGGAATATTCCGTTCCCCAACCCCAAATAGGTCCGCTTTGGAATGGCGACTTTCACCTCAAGGGTGCCATTCGCCAGCATCCAAGCAAGGGCCTCAATCCGTCTTCGGCTGAAAATATCTTCCACTCTTTCCAGACCTGCAGCAATAGATGCTCCAATCTCCTTGAGAATGTCTTCTGCCCTTTCCTTGCTCATTATGTACGCGTCTGTCAAATCCTTGCCTAGATCATGAGCACCAAGAATCAGCCTCATCTTCCCGCCATTATCTATTAGACCAGCAAGACCGGCTGCGACCACCACCAAACCATCCACACTGAAATATCCAGAGACGCGGTCGTAGCT
>Ga0187877_1003921_pt1 | contig 11764 bp, 5 predicted proteins | sample June2016WEW_17_1_3_FD_132430 | JGI IMG/M metagenome (GOLD analysis project Ga0187877, IMG submission 132430) | Peatland microbial communities from SPRUCE experiment site at the Marcell Experimental Forest, Minnesota, USA - June2016WEW_17_100 | ecosystem: Environmental > Terrestrial > Soil >... | reverse complement strand
GTGCGCCGTCTGGGTGGCGCGGTCACCTTTAATTCCCAGTGCCCGGCTTGCCCGGAAGAGAGCTCAGGATTTCCAAGGCCTTTCGGGCATCCGCATCGTCGGGTTTGAGCTTCAGAGCGGCTTCAAGCTCGCGCTTCCCGTCCTCAATGTCACCCTTGTGGCAGTAGACCAGCCCCAAGTTGCGATGCAGGTCAGCGCTGAAGCGGCAGTCGCCGCAGATTTCGAGAGCTTCCTTCAAGTCGTCGATGGCTTGAGTCCAGTTGCGGGCGTTAGCGGCTTCCAAACCAAAATTACCCAATTTCTGAACGCGGTCGGTAAGCTGCCGCTGCTTCTCGAGCGCGTTGAAGCGGGCCATGTACTCTTTCGCCTCGGGCTTTCCAGACTTTTCAAGCGTGTGGGCCAGGTTGTAGAGAGCCTGAGAGTTTTCGGGGTCCGCCTGGACCGCAAGCCGCAGGTGCTCGAGGGCCTCGTCTGTCCTGCCCAGGCGCAGCAGGTTCTGGCCCAAAAGCGACTGAGCATCGGCTTTGCCTGGTGTAAGCTTCACCAGGCGCTCCAATAGCTCGGTTGATTTTTGCACGTCCCCGAGCCGCCTTTCGACCTGTGCCAAAAGGTAAACAGCCTCGGGATAATTGGGCTTCAGCGCGCAAGCTGTTTCGAGTTCAACACGAGCCTCGGCATGTCTGCCCACATCGTAGAGTGCCCGCCCCTTGTTGCAGTGCGCAGCGGCAGACCCGGGGTCGAGGCGCACGGCTTCCGAAAACTGCTCCAAGGCGCCTGGCAGATCGTACCGGTCGGCGAGAGCAATACCGAGATTCACATGGGCATCCGCAGACGTAGGCTGGAGAAGAACAACCTTCCGGAAGATCTCGACCGCTTCTTTCCCGTGACCCAGCTTGGCCTCGGTCATCCCCAAGGCGGTGTAAATGCTGGGATTGTCGGAGGAGATTTTGAGAGCGCTTTGAAACTCTTGCTCGGCCTCCTTCAGCCTTCCCCGGCCGGCGAGCATAAGCCCGAGGTTGAGGAACGCCTCTGGGTACTGTGGATCGTCTTCCTGGGCCTTCCGAAACAGCGCCTCGGCTTCATTATTCTTGCCTTGGCGGGCGTAGAGTACGCCAAGATTACCCTCGGCCTCCGCGTAGCCAGGATTGACGTCAAGCGCGGCCTTCAATTCCTTCTCGGCGTCGGCTGCCCTTCCGTCTTCCATGTAGCGCAGGCCGAGCTGGCAGTGGGCCTTGAACAACTTGGCATCCAGTTGAACCGCTTTGGCCAGCTCCGCCTCCTCAGCGGCGCGGTCACCGAGCTTGGAATAGACTAGCGACAGGTTGTAGTGGAACGGCGCGTCGCCGGGATTCAGACGCAGAGCCTCGGTGTAAGCCTCTACCGCGTCGCGTAACCGTCCCTCGCGCATCGCCTTGTTTCCTTGTTCATTAAGGGTATCGGCGCGAGAGGAACGCTGGCTTTCCTCCTTGACCTGTTGAAATTTCTGGAACTCACTTTGGCCGGCTTGGGCGCCCGCTTGCTTCGAGAGCAGCAGGCCGAGCTCGTAAGCCGGCTCAGGGGCCTCAGGCTTAAGCCGCACGGCCTCCCGGAGCTGCTCGATGCCTTCCTTGGTCTCTCCCAGGCGCGCCAGGGAAAAGCCAAGATTGTAATGCGCCTCGTAGCTCTTCGCATTCATGGCCACAGCGCGCCGAAGAACCGGCACGGCCTCGGCAAATCGCCCCAGCTTGCGATAGGCTTGGCCCTCGATCTCATAGCCTTCGGGGTCTTGCGGTTGGTTGCGAATGTAATCGCGCAAATAGGGCAGGCTCTCGTTGGCCTGGTTCCGGCTGAGATACGCCTTCGCCAGCGACAGCCGGGCAACGTCGTTTTTGGGCTCGAGCCGGAGAACTTCCTTGTATTCCGCAGGCGCCTTGGCCCATTCGTCGTAATGAACATACGAGTTAGCGAGATTGAAATGCAACTGGGCCGAGTCCGGATGGCTCGCGCTCAGCTTCTTGAAGACACCGGCGGCCTTTTCGTATTCACGGTTCTGGAAATATGCGACCCCCAGGTCCATTTCGAGGGGCTCGGCGAACGGCGGGGGAGGGAACTTGGCCAGCGCCTGCTGCACATAATATATGGCCGCCACATAGCGCTTCTCGTCGAGGGCAATGTCCGCAAGGTTAAGCGAGGCGTCGGCGAACCGGGGGTTCAAACCCAAGGCGCTCTTGAACTCCTCCGTGGCAGCGCTGAGCTGGCCGAGGAAACGATAGGCAACTCCCAAGGCGTTGTGCGCGGCGAAGGAGCCGGGTTTCTCTTTCAGCGCGACTTGTAACTCCTTAACCGCCCGCTCGTACTCCTGGTGGGAGATTAACGCCAAGCCCAGGTTATACCGCGCATCCCAGGCACCGGGGTCCAGACGCAAAGCGGCTTCAAAGGCGGCGATGGCGCACTCAAACTCCTTATCCTGCGCGAACAGGGCGCCCACCGCGTTATAGAGGTCGGACGTGGGATGGCGCGCAAGACTTTCGAGGGTTTTGCCGATCCGGGCAGACGCCTTGCCTGCTTGCCGGCAGGACTCCGGCAAGCCAGTCGCCGGCGCCTGGGGAATTGCCTGGGCGCGGGCAACCGGTGAAAAAAACACCAAGATTAGCCCGAGGAGAAAAAACCTGAAGAGATGGGAGGCGCGGGCGCCAAGCCTGAAAACTTGCCGCGCCCCCCGTTGAACTGCTTTCATCCAGTGGCTCGCCTTCCTAACGCCTCCAGACTTACTGGTCTAGAGGCTCAGAAATACAACTTCAAAGCGAGCTGAATGATACGTGGCGAGTTGGCCGTGGAATTGACTTGGCCGAAGTATTGATCGCTAACCGTCGAGTCTGGCCCCCCGAAGCGAGGAGTGTTAAAGGCGTTAAATAACTCGCAGCGGAACTCCAGTCTCTTAGTCTCGCCGTAGAGGGGGAACGTCCGGAAGAGCGAGAGGTCAAAGTTCCTCGGCCAGTCCATCCTCATGTCGTTTCGGCCCTCCGATCCATAGGTGTATGCGGCGGGAGTGGTGAATGCTGCTGGGTTTTCCCAATACATCCCGTACTTAGACGGAGCACCCTTGTTCAGGAAAGGTGTAACCCCCGTCACCCGTTCGGCCCGTTCCGTTATATTCCCAGTATTGGCAATGTCTGTACTTACGCCGTTGTTGAACGGTTGGCCGCTGGATACGAAGAAGATTCCGTTGAACCGCCAGTTGCCAACGATGTAATCCAGCCCCCGGTTGCCCGTGCTAAAGCGCTGGCCCTTACCGAAGGGAAATTGATACACCCAACTAGTGGAGAGGATATGCGTGAGATCGAACCCCGTAACGCTATAGTCGCCCCTGATGTTGTAGGGTTGTTGGACAGATGTTCCGTCCGCTCCGTACCAGCCGTCGGTGCCGCTGCTCATGTTCTTGGACCATGTATAGGAGATGAGGTAGGAGAGACCCTTCGATGTCCTGTGGTTGAGCGAGAACTGGAAGCTATTGTAATTACCCCATCCATTGGACCGGTCATAGAAGGTTGGCGGGATATAGGGGTAAGGCTGGCGAGGGTCGGGTGTCCAAGCAGCTCCATTTGCTTGGTGTGTGTCAACGGGGCCCGGCCCCGGTGTCGTGGCCACATTGTAATTACCGCCGACATCCAAGCGTTCGTTCCTGGCGCCCACATAATTGGCGCTCAGCGTCGTGTTGGCGCCCAGTTGCTGCTCGATCCCCACGGTCCACTGGTCGGAATAGGGGTTCTTCTGCAAGGGATTCATGTACCACTCGACAAATCCGCTGCTGATGAAGGGGGTATCCGCCGGAATTCCGGCAGTCGAAGCGCCGGCAAACGGATCCTTCATACTTACGGTGGGCACCGAATTATGGTTCAAGTTGTTGACCAGGAATTCTCCGATCTGCGGCCAGCTACCTTCTGTGTTCTGGGCGGTCTGAGTAACCGCTGCCCAGTTTTCGAAGAATCGGCCGTACGAGGCGTGTAAAACCAGTGCCGGTTTCAAGCGATAAGCGATGCCCACGCGCGGCTGCCAGTTGTCCGTAAAGTTAGCGAAGGTTTTGTGGTTGCTGTTGGGATCAATGACCACGTGGGCGGGTAGACTACCGGCCGCCGCGTATGATGAGACCGGAATGCACGGCGCCACAACCGAGGGAGGGTTACAGGGCGGCACCATCTTCTGGAGAACGTAGGTCCCATTATTGAAGTCAACGTCCCCGGTCGTGTCGGTATTCTCTTGCTCATTTCCATAAACGGGCATTATAGTTGTGTCATAGCGAAGGCCCAGGTTCACACTCAGCTTATCGGTAGGCTTCCACTGGTCCTGGATGTAGAAGCCATCGATCCACCCGCCGTGTTCGGTTTCATGCACGTTGCGTCGGTCCGAAGAGTAAGGCGCATCGAGCAGGAACGACGCGACGCCGACGCCTCCCACTCCCGGGGATATGCCTGCTCCCGAGAGGGGTGCGTAACAGAATGAGCAAGAGGTCGCACCGGAGGTAAATGTTACGCTTACGTTTTCGTAAAGAGCCGAAGCGTTGTTGCTGGCGATGTCCACCCCCATCTTCAAGGTGTGGCGTCCATGGAGTTTCGAGAGATCAGCTTTGTACTCATAGATGTCGGACATGTGCGTATCGCTGACGTTCGTTCCTCCACCGGCAAAATTCGGAATACTGAACCCCGGAACCCCGCTCGCCCCGCCAATGAAAGTTCCTATAGCAAAGTCGGATGTGAAGCCCACATTCTCCAAGAAGTTCGCAGGAAGGTTGGTATAGTAGGAGGGGTTGTTGTATTGCGCGTTGTTGCGCCCAAAGGAAACGGACAAAACAGCGCTCCCCGAAAAGGTGTGAGTATACATTGCAGCCATGTTGTCGGCGTGGAAAAATATCCCTGTTCTGTATCCAACGAAACCACCCGACTCACTAAGTGGCTGGTTGAGGGCGGTGTAGCGGATGAACAAGGCGTTCCGGGAATTTAGTTGCTCGTCAAACCTAACGCTCCCCTCGTCTTGCCGCAAAATGTACGGAGAGGTGTCGAGCGCGTTGGCTGAGGGAATCCCGGTGTTAATAGGCGCGGGCCAGGCTGTCGCGTAAGCCAGCGCTGCGGGACTGATGCAAGTTGGATTTGGGCTGCACAGAGTGGTCGGCCCCGCTGGAATAATGTTGCCCGGGAACGGAGTCAACAAGGAGTAGCCCGAGTGGTTGGGGTCAGGGACCGTGCTGTAAGGGTTGTAGATCTGGATCAGCTTCCCAGAGGAGTCCACCTGATCACTCAAGTCGCCACTCAACTCGGCGGGCGTCGGTACTCGACTTAGACTCGCCGAGGCGGCGTGATCGCGGAATCCTTCGTACGAGGTGTAAAAGAAAGTCCTGTTCTTGCCGTTGTAAAGGTGAGGAATGTAGATTGGACCGCCAAGGGTCAAACCGAACTGGTTCTGCGTGAAGGCTTGCTTCGGCTCGGTAGGAGCGAGGAAAAAGCCCCGACCATCCAGCGCGCGGTCGCGATGAAATTCGAAGGCATCTCCGTGAAGGCTATTGGTTCCACCCTTGGTGACCACGTTGATGATCCCGCCCAAAGCCCCGCCAAACTGCGCTTCATCGTTGTGAGACTGGACCTTGAACTCCTCAATATCGTCGATCTGGGGGGCAATGTTGTAAGTGCTTTCGAACTCACCTTGGTTGTTGATCCCATCCATCAACCAAAGGTTGCTACGATTGGTTTGACCGTTGACGGAGGGGAATGTATACGAGCCGAGCGGCGCTCCGCCCCATCCGCCGCTATTCTGAGCCGTGCTGATGGGGCTGACCCCCGGGGTCAGCTCGAGCAGTTCGCTGAAATTTCTCCCGTTCAAGGGTATATCGTCCACCATTCTCTGCGTCACCACCGAACCCAACTCTGCTGTGGAGGTCTCAATGCCTGCCGCTGCGGCCTCCACCGTGACGGTCTGCGTGGTCGAGCCTACCTGGAGAGTGAAGTCAAAGGTTGTGGTCTGGTTGACTTGGAGAGTGAACACAGGTTGATTGATGGTCTGAAATCCCTCCTTGGAAGCCTTCATAACGTAAGTTCCCGGAAGGATATTGAGAACGACGTACTCGCCCGTGGCATTGGTAAGGGCCGTTTGCGCGACGTTGGTCTCAGTGTTCGTTAAGACTATTGTAGCGTCCGGAATGACCGCGCCAGTAGTGTCCCTTACTGTGCCGTTTATTGCTGCTGCTGAGCGCTGCGCCCAGCTCGCGCTGGGAAAGGCAACAAGCAGAATCAACGCAGCGATAAGCGCAAGTTTGAGTGAAACTGGCCCCTTCAGTAGGGGCAGTGACGCCGAACCTTTCATGAACCACCTCCTGTTGATTTGATCAGGACCCGACGCAACTTGCAACTCCCGTTTGGGAGAAAGTACAAATGATGGACAACCTTATAATCTAAGTTCATTAGTTTGTCAAGAAAAAAATGTAACGTTACGCCAAGATTTCAATGCATGTATCTAAAACATTGATATACAGTAACTTAGCTTTCGTAATCGGACCTACCTAAGGCTACAGATGCGTAAGAAGAAAGTATTGCGGATCGTATGGGAAATGCATATACTGCCCGCGGCATGTTTCGCACAGCTCAGAGAACTCGTATGGGTAGGTAGCTTATCGATGAAGAAGCCAGCTTCGTACACCATGCGTGACGTGGCTAGACTCGCCCGCGTTTCAGTGACCACCGTTTCCACGATTGTAAATGGAAGAGGGGGCGTAAGCCCGGAGTTGACCCGGCGTGTCGAGGACGCGATGGCGACTCTGGACTATCATCCCAACGAAGTGGCGCGCAGCCTCAAGGTCAACCGTACATTCACCATCGGCATGGTCGTCCCGGATGTTTCTAACCTTTTTTTCAACGATATATTTGGGGGGGTTGAATCCAAGGCCCGCCGACACGGTTTTTCAGTTGTGGTGTGCGACTCACATGAAGACCCGATTCAGGAGCGAGAGCTGCTCGCCATGCTCGTTCGCCGACGCGTGGATGGTATATTGCTAGCCTCCACGCAAGCGAGCCTGGCGGAGAGCAGGCTGGTTGGGCGGCGTCCCCCAACCGTTTGCTTTGACCGCGAGCCAGAAGGATTCAAAGGCGGGGTTGTGGTGATTGACAACGTGCTCGCAAGTTTTGAAGCCGCCCGCCACCTGATTGAGTTGGGCCATGAGCGGATCGCAATTATTGCCGGCCCGCAGACGACTTTGACCGGTTCCGGACGTCTGGAGGGCTTCCGCAAAGCGCTTCGGGAGGCACATATCCCCTTGCCCGAGGAGTACATTCGACCTGGCGCTTTCTTCATGGAGCCCGGATATCGTGCGGCGTTGGAAGTCCTTCAGCTTCCGACCCGGCCCTCGGCCATCTTTGCCTGCAACAACCGAATGACCCTGGGCTTAATGCGCGCTCTCAAGGATCTCGGCCTAGAGTGTCCCCGGGATGTAAGCGTCGTCGGCTTTGACGACTTTGATTGGTCTGAACTCTTTAGTCCCAGGCTAACGACAGTCGTCCAGCCATCCCACGAAATGGGCGAGTTGGCTACAGAAATGTTGGTGCAGGTGATCGTGGATTCGGATCAGCATCTCGAGAGTGGCGAGGGAAATCGCGTAGTCATGAAGGCGGAATTGCGCGTAGGTGAGTCGACCGCCCCACCTGCGAGTCGGAACATCTAACATGAGTCGATGCGCACAGTAGAAAAAACTTGTTGTGGGAGTAAGATTTGCCTTGAAGCAGGCAAGCAGTTGGAGCAATCTCCTATCCAAGTAACGATGTGTAGGGTGATTGCGAGGGCCTATCGGGTGATGTTTTGCGTAATCTCACGGAACCGGGGCTGAGACCGATGCTGAGAATCCCACGACTGGGTGTAATTGCTTCCCTTCTGGTAGCCTCTGGCTTTGCCTGGAGCAAAGGCCACAGGCCCTTGGTGTTCCAGAACACAGCTCCAGGGGTAGCTTTTTCTGGATCGAAGTCCTGCGCCGCCTCGGGTTGCCACGCTGAGATCGACCGCAGCTATCGCCTGACGCCCATGGGTAACTCCATGGCCCCCGCTAATGCTCCTTCCGAACTCAGCAAAGTGCCGAGCCTGATTACGGTCTATAACAAGAAATTGGACCGATATTTCCAGGTCGTCCGCGTTGACTCCGACCTTTATCAAACAGAATATCAACTGGATGAAAATGGCAACAAGGTTTTCACGACGACGCAGAAGCTTGAGTACGTCGTTGGAGGACCACTTACCGCGTACACTTATGTGGTCCGTTTGGGTCAATTCCTCTTTGAAGCGCCGCTCAGTTACTATAACAAACCCCGTCAGTGGGATCTTTCTCCGGGCTACGATAATGCGGATGTAGCGTTCAACCGGCCCATGCCTACAGGTTGCCTTGCCTGTCATAACGGACAACCCCAGCCAGTGGCGAATCGCGATGGCATGTACCGCGATCCTCCCTTCCGGTTCATGGAATACGGTATCAGTTGTGAATGCTGTCACGGCCCCGGCCAGTTGCACGTTGAGGAGCTGACCAAACATCCCAAACGGAAGTATGGCAAGGTGGATACCACGATTGTGAACCCGGCAAGGCTCTCGCCTCGCCTTGCTGATGACATCTGCATGAACTGCCACCAGGGTGGGCACACGCGCGTTTTGCAGCCCGGCAAAGGCTATCTGGATTTTCGGCCGGGGACGGCGCTCTACGAAACGCTGGGGGTGTTCAAGCTTGCTTTGACGAAAGACCGGCGCGCGGAACTGGACCGCCTGGAGACCCTGCCCGCAGTGAGAGGGAGCATGTTGACCCCACTCTGGTGGAAGAACTCCCAACTGGAAATGAGCAGGTGTTTCCATGATAGCAATGGTCAGCTAAGATGTATTACCTGCCACGTGATTCACAACCATCCGACCGGAGAGAACAAGGCTGCATACTACCGGGAGAGGTGTTTCACTTGTCATACGAACGAGAGTTGTAAGCTCTCCCTTCAGGAGCGCATACGGCAGGAGCCGGCAAATAACTGCATCGGATGCCATATGCCCAAGAAGCCGGTGGCGGGCATCCCACACTCTGACGATACGAGTCATCGCATCGTGCGGCGAGCCGGGCAGCCGTACCCGGACTATGCTTTTGACGAGCCCACCCCGGATTTGCCGGGCTTGGTGTGCATCAACAGGCGGGGGGAGGATGCGACCAGGCCTATTCCGCCTCTGACCAAACTGAATGCCTATGCGGAAGCCTCTCGTAAGGATCCGAGCCTGAGCCATTATTACTACGAGCTTCTCGAGCAATTGCGGACCTCCATGCCGGAGGACCCTACTGTCCTTGCCTGCTTGGGCAGCAAAGCCATTGCGGAAGGGGACGAGGCGAAGGCGGTCGAGTACCTGACACGCGCGCTTCAGAAGGGCGCCAACTATGTAGCCACTTACATTGATCTTGGCGAGGCGTTGGCCCGCCTGGGACGAGTGGAAGAATCCGCAGAGGTTCTTGAGCGGGGTGTTGCCGCTTGGCCATTTTCATCGGAGATCCAGAAGGCGCTGGTGTTACGCTATGTGACTTTGAAGCAATTTCCGCAGGCCGACGAGGTCCTGAAACGATACGTTGCGCTTTTCCCGGAAGATACGTTTATGCGCAGCATGCTGGCTAAGGTCGAAGGACGCAATCCTTGATCCAGGCGAGACCTGACGTCCTTGGTGCTCGTCTGCATGGCCCACCTGTGACTGGAGCCCCCCACAAGGGTAAGAACGATTCTCCATTTTCCGCTCCCCGCTATATCGACACGAAACTTGAGCGTCAGACCAGGGGCAAACCTCCCTTCGCTGATTCGGGCAGCTATCCACCAAGCGACCGAGATCACCTCCCAGTCCCTCATAATGGAGAGTCAATTTGTCCTGGACTGTGAGGGGCTCTATACGCCAGCACCGACGTAACAAGGGTGCACCCTCCTCTTGACACTGAATGACCTGCGAGCGGCATCATGCCCCAGCTATTCTGGCCTGCGATTTTTCCCTCACGTCACCTTGACCGTCTGGATACTCAACCTCGGGAACCTGTGGCGGCGGCTGGTGCTGCCGAAGAGAATTAGCCACTTGTCGCTCACCAGCTTGCAGCAGCGGTTGGTGAAGACTGGCGGGCGGCTGATCAAACACGCTCGATATTATTGGCTGCTCTTGGCAGAAAGTCATCTGACGAGGCGCCTCTTCGCAAGCGTTCTGTGCAGGATCGCGGGACTACCATCACCAGCGGCGTAGGCAAGCCGCAGACCGGAGCGAATTACGGCGACGAGGGAGGTTGGGGGAAGGAAAAGTATCGGAGCAATCGGTCGGAAAAGCGGCAGTTTCGGGCTTTGGGATTCTCCGGAGAGGCAAAACTGACCCGTTCCGTGGTCCGTGGGAGCACCCAGCATTGAAAACTCGACTGGACTTTGCATTCAGAGGCGGTCGGGTGTATGTTAACGGTCGGTCGAAGGGGATAGCGGGTTGCTCCGATGATGCCAGAACACAAGAACTTCGATCCGCACGCCTGTCATGTTGTGTGTACCACGCTCATTGCTCTGGGCGTAATTATCTTCTCTGGGACGACAAACGCCTCCTCGTCGCAGGCACACGAGCCAGGCCCGCGAAAGCCACAACCTCTGCCCCCTGCCTGTCAGAATCTTGGCAAGTCAAACCAGCGTGTGGGCGACCTCTTAACAGTCTTGGCCCGTCATGCCACGGCGGAAGCATACAATGCGCTGGGGGTTCTTTATGCCGAAGGGAACAAGCTGAACTGCGCGGTTCCGGCCTTTGAGGAAGCCCTGCGCCTTGATGAGCAGGACTGGCGTGCCCGCTATAACCTTGCTTTGGCGTTAATCAAAAAAGGCGAAGAGACCAAGGCCGCCGATCATCTCCACATTCTGATCCAACAAAAGCCTGACTCACCGGACGTTCACAATACTCTGGGAAGCCTTTTGCAGCAGCAAGGAGAGCTCGAGGCCGCGGGGGAAGAGTTCAAGGCGGCGCTCAAATGCGACCCCGCATTCGCGCTGGCCGCCCTAAATCTCGGACAGGTCCTGATTGACCAGAAGCGGTACACCGCCGCCATAGTGTATTTACAGGACCTACTCAAATCGTCGCCGCCGCCAGACCTGAAGCCTCAACTTCAAACGACACTCGCGGTGGCTTATGCAGAGAGCGGCGATTCGGGCCAGGCGATTGGAACCCTCGAGCAGGTGATCAAGGCCCATCCCGACGATGCCGATGCACACTTCAATTTAGGGACTGTGTACGCAAAGCTGGGGCCGGCTCTCGGATACCAAAAGGCGATCGCCAACTTCAAGGAGACTTTGCGGATTGATTCCCATAACGACGCGGCGCGCTATTCGTTGGCAAAGGTGCTGGTACAGCTTGGCCAGTTCTCGGACGCCGTCCCATACCTCAGCGAATACACCCACCATCGGCCCAACGACGCAGAGGGCTTTCATCTGCAGGGCTCTGCCTACACCGGCCTGAGCCAACTGCCCAAGGCTGTCGAGGCCCTGGAACGCGCCAGGCAGTTGAAACCTGACGATTACGAAATACGTTACGACCTCGGGTCGGCTTTGGCAAAGACGGGGAAAACGAATGAGGCCATCGAACAACTCGTCGCGGCTGAGAAAATTAATCCCCAATTCGCCGATACCCATTACCAATTTGCTCTTCAATTGCGGAAACAGGGGGACGTAACGCGCTCGAAGCAAGAAATGCAGATATTCCAGGGACTGAAGAACCAGGTGAACGAGGAGACTACCGCCGG
>Ga0187877_1003912_pt1 | contig 11776 bp, 11 predicted proteins | sample June2016WEW_17_1_3_FD_132430 | JGI IMG/M metagenome (GOLD analysis project Ga0187877, IMG submission 132430) | Peatland microbial communities from SPRUCE experiment site at the Marcell Experimental Forest, Minnesota, USA - June2016WEW_17_100 | ecosystem: Environmental > Terrestrial > Soil >... | reverse complement strand
GTACTGCCAGTGACACCGCACGTTTGAATGGGATGCTGGGGTTTGTAGTTAGTCCCAATACACAAGCATGCGTGGATGATATTCATGTCTGGGCATTAAAGAGCGAAGGCAGCTTCGGACCGTGACCCACTCCGGTTGAGTCCTGCGTCCTACACAAAGCACATACAATAAAAGCGTTGGACCGACTGACATGGCTTGGATCCACGTGCGCCTATACTTCTCGATCAGGAGGTTGTACTTGCCATCAGAGTCGCCTTTCCCCTTTTGGGTGCAATTCGGGTGCAATTGTGGTGCAGATGGGGTACTACGCTGTAGAAACAGTAGACACAGTAGATACAGTAGACAGATTCCCGCCTAAATGTGGGACTGTATAGACGCTGTACTACTGTGTAGACACAGTAGACTCCCAACCTTTTGTCTCTTAATCAGTTGGTTCGGGGTTCAAGTCCCCGGTCGGTCACCTGAAATACCGCAGTTCTTCGGCGGTATTTTCATATAGAGACCTTACTTCTTAACCAACAGGGGAATTGATCGAACCGTGTGTCCGCTCGTCATTCCCATTTAAAATAGCGCACCGCCAGATAGCCAAATACGACCGTGTAAACCATTAACACCAAAAGCGATGGCAGCGAAGGGAACAACCCCTGCATTGCCCTTTGGAGTGCATCTACCGATGCGCCAAGCGGCGTCCAATTGCTGATATTGATGAGCACGGGCGGCATCAGCGGGCGCGGTATCCACAGGCCGCCGAAAAACAGCAGCGCAAAGAACAGAATTGCCCCAATCCCGTTCGCCACCGCGTCACTCCTGACAAACGCGGCGATGCAAAGTCCTACGGCGAACAAAGAAGTAACGGTTAGTAAATAGGCCAACAGAAACCCCAGCAAATTCTTTGGGGGCTCGAGGCCGAAAGCGGTTACTCCAGCTGCGGTCAAGATAATTAATCCAGCCACAGCAATTTCCAAGTTGATCACGATCTGGGCGGCAAGCAGCCACCCCGGCGGCACGGGCGTGACGGAAAGACGCCGCAGAATGCCCGTTTCCCGGTATTTGATCAAGCTGCGGGGCATCACCTCGATGCTCACCGTCAGAATGGTCAGCGCGAGGAGTATCGGAAAGGTAAGGGCAAAATACGATACGCCGCCGAAGATGCTTTGCGCTTGCCTCGTTCCAGGGAGGATGGAGAAAATGACGAGCAGCAACAAAGGTAATCCCAGCCCCATCCCTATACTTATTGGGATACGCCAGGCCAGCCTGCTTTCGTTGAGCAGCAATTTGCCAAAGGCAGCCCGTGGTGTTTTTATTCTGGTGTTGTTCATGCTGATTCAGCTTCTTTATCTTCGTGTATGTGCCGACCGGTCAATTTGACGAAAGCGTCTTCCAGTGTTGCACCTTCCGACTGAATGTCCAGCGCTTCGACGCCGTTTTGAGCTAAGGTCTGAATAATGGCATTTACGAGCTGCCCAGAGCCCACGACTTTGACATGCTTCCCCTGGTATTCAATGGTTTTCACTTCCGGCAATGCTTTGAGCAATTGATCATCGAATGGTTGGGATGGCACGAATCGCACCTGTTTGCCGCCGGTAACTTTTTCAGCCAATCCGTCGGGGGTATCAAGGGCTACGATGCGGCCGTAGTCGATCAAGGCCACCCGATCGCAAAGCCGTTCAGCCTCTTCCATGTAATGAGTTACCAATATGATCGTGGTTCCCTGGCCGCGGGTTCTTTCAATGAGTTCCCAGGTATCGAGCCGGGCTTGCGGATCAAGACCGGTCGTCATCTCGTCGAGCACCGCCACCTTCGGCCGGCCTATGAGCGCTAAAGCGACTGACAAGCGTTGTTTCTGTCCGCCGGAAAGTGTTTTGTAATAGCTGCCCAGTTTCTCGCTGAGTCCAAGCGCCTGAGCCAGCTCTTCTGGATTTGCCGGATTAGGGTAGAAGGATTGATACATGTCTAGAATCTCGCCGACTTTCAACTTGTCGGGGAAAGTGCTGGATTGCAATTGAACGCCAACGATAGGGTGGAGCGCGTCCCGGTCGGACTGGGGGTCATGGCCAAGTACGGAAATAGTGCCTCCGTCAGGGTGTCGCAAGCCGGTTATGCATTCGACGGTAGTTGTTTTGCCGGCCCCATTCGGACCGAGCATTCCGAATATTTCGCCTTCGCTCACCTCGAACGACACGTCTTCAACCGCCTTGACATTGCCATACGTTTTTTTGAGATGCGATACCGTTATTGCGATTGTGTTTGTGTTTTTTATCATGTCCTTTATCCAATCGTATTAGCATCCAAAAGATAGAAAACAAAAAAGGCAAATTGCAGCTACCCGCTTGTTAAATAATACATCAAGGGAGTTCAAAATGGTCAGGCAATAAACATTTGCGGCGGCTATTCACGATGAATTCCATCAGAGTCACCTTCCCTGTTTCGGGTGCAATTGTGGTGCAAATGGGGTACTACGCTGTAGACAATATAGACACAGTAGACAAATTTGCCCCTAAATATGGTACTGCATAGACGCTGTACTACTGTGTAGACACAGTAGACATGTAACAATTAGTCTCTTAATCAGTTGGTTCGGGGTTCAAGTCCCCGGTCTGTCACCTGAAATACCGTATATGCACGTACGGTATTTTCATTAGTCACAATGCCCCACTGTTTATTGTACCCTACCGAAACAGTTCGACGAGGAGGAGCTCAGTAATTCTTGGATACAGTGCCGCCTCCCATTCCGCATAACCCAGCAGCCACCGAAGCAATCATATTTTGATTCACACCCGGAGCACTTTTCATCCTCGCACAATATGTCACGGTTCCTGTACCGCCCGAAGCCTCTCTGCCAGATATCCTGAAAGGGAGTTTCCAAAAGGGATCCCTCCCGATTTTCAATGGTATTCCTTTGCTCGGGGCATCCCCTCAGGCTGCCGTCCACACCGATGCAGCAAGCAGTGAACCCAATAGGGCATATCGCAGGTGCCTTTCTTATCTGCCTCTCCCAGGCTCCTAGAAAAGGTAAGTTCTCGCCGATATAAATGCGCAGTTTTCTCGAGTCGTTCGCCTGGACATAGTTCAGCAGCCAAGCGAGCTGGTCCCCTTCCGGAAAGTCGTTTGAAAATCGAGCCCGGCCGATGGGCATGACCACAGCCAGCCTCCAGAGCCTGATGCCCAGATGAAGAAGCAGTGGCTTGAGATCATCGATCTCATGGATGTTGTTGGTCGTGACGGTTGTGGCCACCGACACAAGTGGGACCTTGAGCCTGGTCAACATCTCAATGGCTTGGATCGCTCGGTCGAAACTCTCTTCATTCCCCCTTATGCGGTTATGAATCTTCTCCGGCCCGTCCAGGCTGACCTGAACCGAATAAACCCGTGTGTCCCTGATCCACTCGGCCGCGGCCCGGTCGACCAGAAACCCATTTGTGGCAATCCCCGTCTTCAGCCCTCGCAGGGAGGCATGGGAAAGCACCTCGGGGAGATCCATCCGCAGGAGGGGCTCTCCCCCTGTCACCGCGAACATTCCAGCCTTAATGACTGCCAGTTGATCTAGGATGGCCTTGATCTGTTCGGTCGTTAGCTCGTGGACATATGTTTCTTCAACGGCACCGCAGTGGAGGCAGGTCAAGTTGCAGCGGTGGGTGCAATCCCAGATGATGTACGTTGGCAGTGGAACTGCTTTTCCTGTCCTATAGCGCTGCTGGATTCCTCCCAGGTAGTAGTCGGTCCTGAGCTTGGCAAACTCATAGTGAAGATTGAACATCTTCCAGGTGGCACTTTCAGAGGGGATCAGGGAGCGGAAGTTGGAAAAGAGGGAGGCGGTCCATACACGATTGTTGTGCTGGGAATGTAGACTCCCAGCACGGCGCAGAGACCGATGCCGGGCAGGATGAAGGTCAGGATCAAACCTACGATCAGGAAAACCACCTTCCTGGTCTTGGCATAACGGACGAGGCAGTAAATACCCCCGCCCAAGGACGCCAAGGAAAGGATGGCGGCGATGACGATGACAAGGATGAGAATTGTAGACATGCTGCCTTCCTCCCGAAAATCTTCCCTGGATATTTCTTATTATCGCACATTTTGGCGTCTGCGACGCAGCCCAGACTGTAATCCGCTGTTTGTGTCAAAAAAATCACCACATCCTATTGACCAGCCCCCATAGTTTGTACTAGTTGCTATGTTAGACCTTGTGGTGGAATAGGTCCTGGTACCAGCAACCAAGCAGAACGTAATTTGATATTAGAGTCGCCTTCCCGTTTTCGGGTGCAATTGTGGTGCAATGGGGGTACTACGCTGTAGAAACTATAGGCGCAGTAGAAAGAAATACCCCCCAATATGAGACTTCATAGACTCCTTACCACCGTATATATACTATAGACACGCTCCTTTTAGGCTCTTAATCAGTTGGTTCGGGGTTCAAGTCCCCGGTCGGTCACCATAGCTGGTGGAAAACCGGACGTAAGCTTGCTGATCGAAGGGCACTTCGTCGGCCAGACGGAGGTCGCAGTAACAGTCCCAGTGGTCGAGGAATATCTTGCGGAAGCGGTCATGCCCGGTGGGGTGGTCGAAAGGCCGGGAGGGGAGAGTTTGATTCTGAAGCGTGGATTGGTTTTCGATGGGGAGGTTTCAGACGATTGCGTGACGGGCAAAAAAGTGCAATAATTACCACGGTAATGACAAGGAAGTATAGACATCGGCTAGGATTGTACTACAGGCAATAAAGGTTGGTAACAAGTCTGGTTCGCAGCTTAGCCTCGTTTAAAGACGGGTTGCTGGATGTGTTGTTCTTTGCCGACCTGAACAAGCTGGAACTGCTGGGCTATATTCTTCAGGGGGTGGGGGAAGGCTATCCGGAAGACCAACGCATCCAGCACTTCCATGTGCGCAGGGTGGATATTGACACCCACCCGGCCATGCCGGTCATGGCGGATGGGAGTGCTTTGGGGGAGGGCTTGGTGCGGATCGAAGTTCGGCGGCATGCTCTGGCGGTGATGGCTGGGCAGGCAGCGCCAGAGGTGCTGCCAGAGTCTGGCGAGATCCTTGCGCAGTAAACAAGGGACATTCTCCCCAATTGCGGCGAGGTGAAAGGGAAAATTATATGTTCCTAATAAGAAGAATGATCGGCATTCTATTCGTTATTGCTGCGGTGGCCGGAATCATTTTCAGTCTCATTGGCCTGATAGAAATATGGCACTACCGGCCAGTGGTGACAAAAACAGTGATTGATAACCTGGCATTGGGTGATCAGGTTCTCAGCACCACCCAGGATGTTCTCACCGTCGTCGGTCAGGTGGTGCAGACCTCAACTACCGACGTTACTTCCCTGCAAGCAACCACCCAAGCGCTTGCTCTCGCAATCCATGACACCAACCCGATGCTTGATTCCCTGATCAGCCTGACTAGCAAAGATCTCCCGGCTGCCGTCAGCGCTACACAAACCTCATTGGCATCGGCTCAAAGCAGCGCATTACTCATCGACAACGTGCTGGTGGCTCTAACCAGCATTCCTTTTTCACCGGTGGCCGCTTACAAACCAGATGTTCCTTTGCACACTGCCCTGGCCCAGGTTTCAACCAGCCTGAATACCTTAATACCATCTCTGGGTGCTATCAACACCAGTCTGGCGGATGGCAAGACCAACCTGGGTATTATGGATGGCGAGTTGACCAAAATCTCTGATACTACGCAAGGGATGAGCAGCACACTCGCCAGTGCAAAGACGGTTATCAACCAATATAAAGCAACCACCACACAGCTAAAGGCAAATGTGGAAACCGCGCAACGCGAGGCCCAAACCTGGATACTGGCAATCACCTGGATCCTGAGCTTTGTACTCGTGTGGATATTGATTGTCCAACTGGGACTGGGCCTGCAAGGTCTCGATTTGGTGCGGGACCGTCGCGATGCCAAATAAATCTTGGATTTCCATCCATCTTTGCAGTTGCAGAAATGAGAGAGCTGCGGCGGAATGATGTTGTTCCCGGTACCCGAGGATGCATGATCCCTGCGATAAAGAAGTATCGTCCTGGATCGAACTGGAATTTCAGGAATGATAACAGCCTGCCGGCATTTATAAGGAGAAGTCTATGCACCAGTCCGTACTCACCGATCAGCAGGCCCATTTCCTGCGCGACGAAAAAGAAGCCCTTGCCGGGTTCCAACTTGCCCTGGCCGAGTTCGATATGCCGCGCGAAGCTCTGGACAGCCTGCAGAAAGCCATCCTGCAACTGGACGAACTTTTCTTGATCGTCGTCGCCGGCGAGTTCAACGCTGGCAAGAGCGCCCTGATTAACGCCCTGCTCGGACAAAAAGTCCTGGCCGAGGGCGTCACCCCCACCACATCGCGCGTCACCCTGGTCAAATGGGGCGAACGGGCCTCCGAACAAGTAGTCGACGAAAACTTTGCTGTCTATACCTACCCCCTGCCGCTCCTGAAAGAATTGAACATTGTTGACACACCGGGTACGAATGCCATCATCCGCCATCACGAGCGGTTGACAGACGAGTTCGTTCCTCAAAGTGACCTGGTTCTGTTCATCACCTCTGCTGATCATCCCCTGACTGAAAGCGAAAGACAATTCTTGGAACGCATCCTGACTTGGGGGAAGAAAGTTGTTTTTGTTCTGAATAAGGTGGACATTTTCGAAGACGACTCTGCCCTGCAGGAAGTCCGCAATTTCATTCTAAAACACACCACCAAGATACTTGGCGATCAACCTCAGTTGTTTCCTGTATCTGCCAAATTGGCCCAGCGCGCCCAATCCGAACCGGACCCCGAACAACGTGCCCGTCTGCGCAGCGCAAGCCGACTGGACGACCTGGAGGAGTATGTCAGCGCCACCCTTGACGACGCCACCCGGCTCGAGCTCAAGTTTAACAACCCGCTGGGTGTAGCCGAACATTTGAGCGACCTGGCTGGGCGATCCCTGGCAACCCAGGCCGAAGCCCTGAATGAAGACAAACAGACCGCCACCGCCCTGGAAACCGTCATCATCGAGTACGAGCGCGAACTGCATAATGAACTTCCTCCACGCCTGGCCGAAGTCGAGAACATCCTGCACCGTCTCGAACAGCGAGGCCTCGATTTCTTCGACAGCACCTTGCGTTTGACCAACGTCCAGAACCTGGTGCGCGGCGACAAGGTCCGGGCTCAGTTCGAAAAGCAGGTCCTGGACAACGTCCCACAGCAGATCGAAGATCAGATCCAGCGCCTGATCGACTGGCTGGTGCAGAAAGACCTGCACGAATGGCAGCAAATCATGAGCTACCTGCAACGCCGTCGTGCGCAGAACCTGGACCACATGGTCGGCGAAAGCGACGGTCCGCGTGAGGCCCGCCGGCGTGAACTGATCGACACCGTCGGCAAAACCGCCCAGACCATTGTGGAGAGCTACGACCGCAACAAAGAAGCCAGCGAACTAGCTGCCAGCGTAGAAGCCGCCGTGGCCCAGACCGCTCTGCTGGAAGTCGGGGCTGTGGGTCTGGGGGCTTTGGTCACCATAGCCGTCCTCTCTTCCACCCTGGATATCACCGGTATCCTGGCCGCCAGCACCCTGGCCATCCTGGGCTTTTTCGTGATCCCTTTCAAGCGCAAACAGGCCAAAGACAGGTTCAAAGAGAAAATGCTCAGCCTGCGCACAAAACTGCTCAACACTCTGACCACCCAGTTCAACAACGAGAGCGAAAATGCCATCGCCCGCCAGAAAGATGGCGTCGCTCCCTACACCCGCTACGTCCGCAGTGAGCGTGAGCGCATCGACAAGACCGAGAACACCCTGGCCAGACTTCGACAGAACATCTCGGAACTTCGCGCGCGCAGCCAGGCAGTAGTGGTGAAATAGCACCAATTTTGCGAGGGTAGTTACCAAAGGCTTCCGATCCTATATTTTTCGAGGGGTTCTATAAACCTCGAAAAGTACATCCAATAATCCCAATAGGCCTTACTCGTTGCCCAGCACCTGGCACAGGATTACCAACATCAGGTCATGGAAAGGCATGGGCTGCGCAATATGCGCGACCGCGCCGCCTTCCTGCACGCAAGGCTTGAAGTCCGTCCCAGAGAAAGGGGCACTTCGGTGGTCCTGGACATATCCTGGAAGGCGGGAGCGTGACCAAGGTCCGCGTTGGGATGGTGGACGATCATGCTCTGCTGCGTCTGGACTTGAAGACCCTGATCGACGAGCAGGTCGATATGGAAGTCGTTGGAGAGGGGGAACTCGACCACCGCTGCGCTTCAAATGGTGGACAGCACCCATCCGCAAGTCGTGTTGATGGATATCGGTTTGCCCGGGGACAGCGGGCTGGAGGCTGCCCGCCAGATCGCCATCCGATATCCGGAGACCACATTTAGGAATTGTGGCCGGGATATGGTCGAGAAATTGGGCTGATCGAGTAGGTAGATGAACGCATGAAGGCGAGTGAACGGAAGGTGAGCTGTGGGCAAACAGTTCAAGCGTTGATCTTGAATGCGCTGAGGTTCACTGACCAGCCCCCATAGTTTGTACTAGTTGCTATGTTAGACCTTGTGATGGAATAGGTCGTGGTACCAGCAACAGGCAGAATGTAATTCGATATTAGAGTCGCCTTCCCGTTTTCGGGTGCAATTGTGGTGCAGATAGGGTACTATGCTGTAGAAAATATAGACGCAGTAGAAAGATATACCCCCAATATGAGACTTCATAGACACCTTACCACAATAGATATGCCATAGACACGCTCCTTTTAGGCTCTTAATCAGTTGGTTCGGGGTTCAAGTCCCCGGTCGGTCACCTGAAATACCGTATATGCACGTACGGTATTTTTTTATATGCCGCTATATTCCATGGAGGGAGATCAAGATCCAGTGGCAAAATCATCCAAAATCGGGCGCAATTGGGGTAGTCCATCCCTACAATGATCAATCAAAAGGCTCTCCTGACGGGTGTTCCATCGGGAGAGCCAATGGGTCGATCGGTTGCTTTGGAAGGCTGGAATATCTGGAGACAGCTTTATTACTTCCAGAAGATGACCGCCCAGTGGACAGGATGATCACTGGCTGATGCCGGGGGTTGCAGATAGACCAGATCCCGCACACCCAGGTCGGTTGAAACGAAGATATGGTCAATACGTCCGGACATGTCCATTCCATCCGGCCCGATGCCGGACGGATAAACGCTCGCCCAGGCCTCCGTATACCGCCCTGCTACCAACTGGTAAGCTGCGGCAGTCTCCGTCAGGTTGAAATCCCCCAGAGCGATCACATTTGCCTGCCCCTCCGAGCGGTCCAGCAAGCTGCGCGCCAGGGCCATTTTGGCAGTGTCCGAGCCATCCGGGTGGACATCGTGGATCGAGAAGCGCTGCCCGTCGACCACGATCTCGGCCTCGGACGTGCCGATCTCGTCCTGATCACTGAAGCTGAAGACCGAGCGCGTGTTCTCGAGCGGATAGCGGGACAGGATAGCTGTTCCGAAAGTGCCCGTGACCGTCGCGGGCCCATAATAGGAATAATAGCCCAGTTTGCCGGCGAAGTAACGGACGAGATCCTCATTATCGAGAGACAGACGGGCCGTGTCGCTTTCCTGCAGTGCGATCAGATCGGGAGACACGCGCCGCATCACGGCCAGCTGGCGATCATAGGAACGCTGCCCCGAGGCATCGTTGCCCGCTTGGAGGTTGTAGGTCATAACCAACAGGCTGGTCTTGTTCGGGTCGCCCGGATGCTGCTGGTCAGTACGCAGCGCATAGGCGCCGGTAGCCAGGAAGATGATCCCCATCAGGACGACCCACCCGAGCAGCATCGACCCGCCCATCCCCGGGACAGATGAGCTCTCGGCAGGCTGGCGGACCCAAGCCAGCAGGCTGAGCACACCGGCCGCCAGCAGGTACGGCAACCAGAACAGGTTGCGGAAGGGTGTGCTGACGGGGGCAATGTAACCCCATACGTTGGTGAAGATGCCGATGAAAACCAGCACGACCAGGGCCAGGGCTCCCAGGAGCACGCCTGGGATGAGGGTCCAGGGAGCAGGTTCCGCCTGCCGCAGCTGTGTGAAAAAGAACTGCAAATCCAAGAACAGCACCGGAAAGAGCAGCAGCATCAGTACGAGCGGGACCTGCTGGATCCAGCCGGGGGCCCCCACCACCACCGACGGGGAATTCGGTGCAGCCGGAAATGAGACACGGTGGGCCAGGATGGTCCCGGTCAGACTGAGTGTGAACAGAGCATTCCAGAGAAGTAAGCCGCCCCGTGAGAGAAGTCCGAAAGTCCGCGGCCGGGCCACAGCCAGAATGGCCCAGCCTGCTGAAAACAAGCTGACTGCCCCCACGATCAGGGGATAGTTGCCCTCCGTCCAGCGGGCGACCACCGCCGGGGCCGAGAAGGCGAAGTAAATCAGGATAATGATCAGAAAGATCCCAAGGATCGGGACGGTCACACCATGCCCCTCGGGTTGCGGGCGAACTGAGAAATCCCAATCCAGCTGGGTCAGCGCCCACCCTAGCAACAGGCCAAGGCCCCATCCGACCCAGCCGCCGGAGACGGTCAGGGAATAATCTAGGCTGAAATTGAGCGTGCGCAGCAGCACCGAGAGGGCGACAGCCAAAGCCAGTCCGACGGCGGTAGATATCCCGAATGCCCGTGTAGATTCAACTCTGGCTCGAGCCGAGGCCAGGAATGAGAAGAAAAGCAGGGCCGCCCCAATCCCAATGCCGGAGGCCATCATACGTCCGAAGGTATCTAGGTATGGCGTCAGACTGCGGGCAACGAATAGGAACGCGAACACCAGCCAGACGGTCCAGCCGGGCAGCTCTCTGCGGAAGGGCAAGAGCAGGATGGGTGTAAAAAAGAACAGCAAGCCAAGCACTCGGATGTCCAGTTTAAGGTTCATCAAGTCCAAGATGTAAATGGATTCGACCAGCATGCCGGCAAGCTGCACAATAAAGAGGAATAAAAGTCCGAAGGCAAGAATAAGTGGGAAGGATCTTTTCATGCAATTCTCCAAAGGCAGAGGATTCAATGGGTGAAACCCTTCCAATCAAGCGAAGTCACTCCCCGAGTCAGGTCGCTGAATCAGAATCTCCTGGTTGGCTCGATCGGCCTCCTGGAGGAGCCGCCTCACCTCTTCCTTCAATTCCGGCGTGGCGGTCGGCGTCTTGGAAATGTACTTGACCAGATCGCGTGCATCCTGCAGGAGCGCCTTGACCCGGGCGATGTAAGAAAAGTTGTATTTCCCGCCCTCCCCAGTAGGCGGCAAGGGCAGGTCGCGCGCTTGCCGGATCAGGGCGTACGCTTTTTGGATCCGTTCGGCAGAGGAAATCAAGCGGGATATACGGCCTCCTCGGGTACAGTATACCAGTAGGTCACGCTTGAAGCGTAACCGAACATCCATTTATTTCTGCAAATTGCAGGGGAATGCTGGCCAGCACGTCCAGGTATTTCAATCCCTGGCCGAAAGGTGCCTCTTAACTGTTCACTTATAATTGTGTCTCAAACGCTCTGAAACGGAACAGGGTATGATCATTATGCCGATCACATCTGCCAACAAGATAAATAGATCTTAGACACTTAGAACATATTAGAGTCGCCTTTCCTGTTTCGGGTGCAATTGTGGTGCAGATGGGGTACTACGCTGTAGAAACTATAGACGCAGTAGAAAGAAATACCCCCAAAAATGTAACTGTACCGGTCAGTTGTTTGGTTTCGCGGTGAAACTGCTCGATCTTCCAGCGCAAGCCGCACACTTCTTGTACGACCTGCGTGTTATCCTGAGCCAAGTCGTTCGTCACGACATAGTCCGTGCGCTGG
>Ga0187877_1003902_pt1 | contig 11802 bp, 5 predicted proteins | sample June2016WEW_17_1_3_FD_132430 | JGI IMG/M metagenome (GOLD analysis project Ga0187877, IMG submission 132430) | Peatland microbial communities from SPRUCE experiment site at the Marcell Experimental Forest, Minnesota, USA - June2016WEW_17_100 | ecosystem: Environmental > Terrestrial > Soil >... | reverse complement strand
CCTATGGCGACTTAAAGAAGACGAAGGAGGAAGTGGACCAAATCGTCGGCTGGATGGGCGACCGCTTTTACTGGACGGACGTGTTGAGCGAACTGCGCCGGGTGCTGATGCGCGTGGAGCAGACCACCAAGAGCAAACTGCGGACGGATGCGGGCGTGTGGATCGAGCAGTTGACCACGGCCGCTCCCAGGCCGGAAGGCGAAGGTACCCCGGGGCAGGAGGCCGGTCCCGGCACCGGAATGCCGGGCATGGATAGTGCCGCGGCGTTGCGCTTCCGCCAACGCTATGGTCTGGAGGGTCGGGGAGGGACGCCGGCACCACCACCACCACCTCCGGCGGACGGAGCCGCTCCCGAGGGCGGCGCAGGCGGCTCCCGCAAGCCCAAAGGGGATACGAACGAAATCGCCACCCTCACCCTCACCTTCCGGGCAGTGAGTCTAAAGGACATTTCGGCTACGCCGGAGGCCGACAAGGACATCGCCTATGCCGTGGTGCAGGGACTGCAAAACAGTCCGATGTTTGAGCCGGACCCGCAGGAGACGCACACTACGAGCGATGTCATCAACGATGAGCAGACCAAGACGTTCACCTTCAGCGTCGTTGCCAGGCTGAAGCGCCCCCTCAAGCTCTAGCGTATGGACTGGATAAAGCGCAATTTGTACTTTCTGATCGGGAGCCTGGTAGCGCTGGCGCTGATGGGCCTGGCGGGTTGGTACCTCTACTCGAAATGGCAGCTTAACAACGATATCCTCGGCAAGCTCGATGAGCAGTACACCGAGCTCAAGCGTTTAAATGGGCAACCCGTCCATCCGGGGTCCGACCAGGTCAACAATGTTGAAACCGCCAAAGAGCAGCAGAAGGAGTTGCGCGCGTATATTCAGAAGGCCCATGAGTACTTTCAGCGATGTCCCCCCATCCCCGTTCCTGAATCGGGCAAGTTGACCAGCCAGGAATTCAGCTCGGCCCTCAGCCGAACCATTGACCAGATGCAGCGCGACGCTGCCAAAGCGAGCATGGCCTTGCCGCCCAAGGACTCCGGCGGCCAGACCTATAGTTTTTCGTTCGCGGCGCAAAGGGAGAGACTCGCCTACGCTCCCGGCAGCCTCGAGCCGCTCTCGGTCCAATTAGCCGAGGTCAAGGCGATTTGCGGCGTCCTCACCCAGGCGAAGATTAACTCGCTGGATAATATCCGGCGCGAGCGTGTCTCCGACGACGATCTGAAGGGGCCACAAACCGATTACCTCGCGGAGAAGTCGGTGACCAATGAGTTGGCCGTGCTGTCGCCTTACGAAGTGAGCTTCCGCTGCTTCAGTCCGGAGTTGGCGGCGGTGATGGCCGGCTTTGCGGGTGCGCCTTGTGGTTTGATGATCAAGACGATCAACGTCGAGTCGGCGCCGGCGTCGGCGCCGGTGGGAGAAGAGCCGGGCGCGCCGGTGGCGAGCGCCACCCCGGGTTACTATCCTCCCCCCCAACCTGCAAGGACCGCGGAGAGACAGCAGTCCACGGCGGAACTCTTTGCCCAGCGCTATGGCATCAGGCCCGGCGGCCGCGGTGGCCCGGCCAGGCCCCAGCCTACGCCTCAGCCGCAACAGCCGGCCTATGTTCCGCCGCCGGCCAGCCGCGGCGGCCTGCAGATCGCACTGGACGAGAAGCAATTGAAAGTCACCCTGATGCTCGAGGCGGTGAAACTGGTCTCACGCAAGTAAGATGGATTTTCTCAAGAAACATTACGAAAAGGTCCTGCTCGGCGTCGTGCTGCTAGGGTTGGCGGTGGCGGTGGCGTTTCTGCCGTTCAAGATCGCCAGTGAGAAGCAGAAGCTGGAGGATATGCGCAACCAGCTCATTCATCCCAAAGTCAAACCCTTGACCAACCTGGACCTGGCCCTGCCGGACAGCGTGCTCAAGCGGGTGGCGGCGCCCGCCCTGGTGGATCTCTCCGCCCCCCACAGACTCTTCAACCCGATGGCTTGGCAGAAAGCCGCCGACGGGCATCTCATCAAAGTGGACTCCACCAACATCGGACCGAATGCCGTAACTATTACCAAGATGCAGCCACTCTGGTTGAAGCTCACGCTGGACAACGTGCTGGTCTCCGATGCCGGGAATCGCTGCGTCATTGGCATTGAAAAGGAAGCTGCGGCCAATCTCCGCGACCGCAACAAGACGCAGAAGTATTGCTCGCCGGGCACCAAGACCGACACCTTCACGCTGCGCGACGTCAAGATTGCGCCGGACAACCCCACCAATGTCGTCGGCGTCGTGCTCGAATTGAATGACACGGGGCAGCGGGTGACGGTGACCAAAGACCAGCTTTTCCGGCGTGTGGACGGCTACACGGTGGATTTGAAGTACGCGCCGGAGAACAAGACCTGGACCAACCGCCGCGTCGGCAACGCGCTTTCCTTCAACAACGAGGAATACAATATCGTTGCTATCACGGAGAACGAAGTAGTATTGTCCGCGAAATCGAACCAGAAGAAATGGACCATTAAGTACAGTGCCAGTGCCGCATCTTGAACCGCGTTAGTCGCTTACCAAACGCAACCGAAACCATGATTAAAGCTGCTACCCTCTCACTCGCGTTGATTCTTATACTCACCGCCGCTGCGGCGGTGTCCGCCCAAACGCCGCCGGAGGAGGCGGCGGTCAACGAAGCCGTTTACCGCCAGGCCAACCGCATCACCTTGCGCCAGAGACTGGCCGAAGCCCGCGCCGCACAAGATCGCCGCGCGCTGGCTTCCGCCGCCAAACTGTACGATGACGCGTGGGAACTGGTGCAGAAGATCGGGTCGGGAGTGGACGCTGAGCGCGACCAGACCATCGCCGGTCTAACGGCAGTGCGGATGGAACTGGCCCGGGCGGCGCAGGGGCACGGCGACTACAAGGAGGCCCGGACGCAGGTGGATGACGTGTTGCGCGTAGATCCCACCAGTGCGGCGGCCATCGAGTTCAAGAGTAACAATGAGAAACTGCTCGCCGAGCAGCGCGGCAGGATCCCCAGCGAAGAGGTCCGCAGCCAGGTGCCGGCGATCATGGAGGAACAGGTCAAGGCCCGTACGCTGGTGCAAGACGGAAAGCTGCTCTACGAAATGGGTAAGCTGGACGAAGCCGACGCCAAGCTTAAACAGGCTCTCAAGCAGGACCCCCATAATGAGGCGGCCCTCTATTATTTGAACCTCGTTTCGGATGCCAAGTACGTGCAGGCCGCGAAATTACACGACGTGACCCAGCGGCAAGACGTCCGCGCCGTGGAGCAGGCCTGGGCCAACCCGATCTCACGCGAGGCGTTGCCCGTCCCGAATCCTTACGCACGCACGAACCTGGTCTTTACCGGCCAGGGCCGCCAGAGCATCATGACCAAGCTCGACCGCATCCGCCTCGATACCGTTAAATATGACGGGTTGCCGCTGAGCGAGGTGGTCATCAACCTGAGTGACGAAGCCAAGAAGCGCGACCCGGAGAAGCGCGGCATCAATTTCCTCGTCAACCAGAACATTGACAGCGGCGGCGCGCCCCCGACCAGCGCCCCGCAGCTTGGCCCGGACGGCAATCCGCTCCCGGCCGCGCCGCCCGAGCAGGTGGATATGAGCGCGATTGCCATTAAGATCAACCCGGCGCTTAACGATGTTCGGCTAGCCGACGCGCTGGATGCCATCGTGAAAGTGGCCGACCGGCCCATCAAATACTCGATCGAGGATTACGCGGTTGTGTTCTCCTTGAAGGCGCGAGAGACGACCCCCCTCAACGTCCGCACCTTTAAAGTTGATCCTAATACCTTCTACCAGGGCCTGCAGGGCGTAGGCGCCTTTGTCTTCGGCGCATCCTATAACGTGGGCAACAGTAGTAGCGGCAGCAGCGGCGGCGGCGGTCTGGGTGGTGGTGGCGGCGGTGGTATGGGTGGTGGTGGTGGTATGGGCGGCGGTGGGGGCGGCGGTGCTATGGGGGGGGGAGGGTACTCGATGCCTGGCGCGATTGTTGCCCGTGTTACTGTTGCGGGCGGTATGCAAGGTGGTGGCGGCGGCGGCGGGATGATGGGTGGCATGACGGGCGGCGTTGGCGGCCAAGGCGGCGGCGGTATCAACTTCCTTACCCGGACCAACAACATGGAACAGGTCTCGATGGCGGCCATCAATTATTTCCAGAGTCTGGGCGTGGACCTCGATCCCGTGAGAAACCCGGGGAAGGCCCTCTTCTTTAACGATCGCCAGGGAATGTTGGTGGTGCGTGCTACCATGCAGGACCTGGATATCATTGAGGTGGCAATTCAGGTGCTCAACATTGTGCCGCCGCAGGTCAACATAAAGTCCAAGTTCGTGGAGGTTTCTCAGGATGACAACAAGGCTCTTGGCTTCGATTGGTATTTGGGCAACGTGTTGATGGCCAACGGCGCCATTGGCGGCCAGGGCGGCACGGCCCCCTCGTTTAACGGCACGCCCACCGCGGCGAACCCAATAGGGACCTTTCCCGGCGTTCCCGCCAATCCCATCACCGGCACCCCCGGCACGACCATCGCGCCCGCTAGCACAGATCAGCTCTTAACTTCGGGTTTGCGCAACGCATCCTCGTCGGTCTTCACCCTTACGGGGATCTTAACGGACCCGCAGTTTCGCCTGGTCATTCACGCGCTGCAACAGCGGTCCGGGGCCGAGCTCCTTGCTCAGCCCGAGGTCACGGCCCAAAGCGGCCGGCAGGCGCAGATGAAGGCCACCGATGTCAAGACGATCATCACCGGCTTTAGTTTCAGCCAGAACAATAACGCGACCACCGCGGCAGTTGGCACTGGCACGACGGTTCAAGCCCCAGCCGCTACGTTTGTGTATCCTCTCCCCGAGCAGATGGAGTTGGGGCCGACGTTGGACGTCATTCCGTCCGTGCTGTCCGATGGCTTTACCATCAACCTGACGTTGATCCCGACGTTGCAGGAGTTCGTGGGGTACGATAACCCCAATGAAGTGGACACCTCCGGGTTGCTGACCTCGGGAGCATTTCCCGGCGGCTTGGTTCTGGTTCCCACGGTCCTTCCGCTGTTCCGGGTGCGGCAGGTGGTTTCGGCCGTCAATGTCTGGGACGGCCAGACTGTGGTCCTGGGCGGGCTGCTTTCCGAGAATGTGACCACCACTAAGGACCAGGTCCCCATGCTCGGCGACCTGCCGCTGGTGGGCGTATTGTTCCGCAGCGAGTCCAAGACGACTTCCAAGAAGAACCTGCTCATTTTTGTCACTCCAGTGCTCATAGACCCCGCGGGCAACCGGTTGCATTCGGAAGACGAGATGCCGTTTGCGCAGAATGGCATCCCGGTGCAGCCCCCGGCACCCGCGAATGCAGGAAAGAACTGATGCAAGTGGCCCTCTGCCCCATCCAACTTTGTCGCACCGTGTAAGCCGTCATAAATGTCTGCAAAAGCCTGAATGTATGCCTCTTTCACTGTTCGGCCGTAATGCTATAGTCTGGGGATTCCTGGCGGTCGCGGCTCCCGCCGCGGTTTTGGGCCAGACCAACTACCTCCGCAACGGAGTCGAATATCCCATCGCCGGTTCGTTGCCCGGGGACCAGGCTCAGCCACAATTAGGTCTCAGTGTCTCGGGCGGATACCTCGTTTGGCAGGATAACATTACTGATGGCGACGGCTTGGGCATCAGCGCGCTGCGTTTGGACAGCAGCTTCTCCGGAGCCCTTTCACCTTTTCGTGTGAATTCGATTGGGGCGAACGAACAAGAGAACCCGCAGGTGTCGTTGCTGAACGGCGGCGGGGCCGTGTTCGTGTGGCAGGGCGGGCAGCAGGGTTTTCAGCGTATTTACGCGCGGTTCCTGTCTCCGGGCAATCTCTGGCTGGGCGGGGAGGCGCGGGTGAACACGTTCACCAATAATGCCCAGGTTAATCCAGTGGTAACGACCCTGGTTAACAGCAATGTCGTAGTGGCCTGGGCCAGCTTCAACCAGGCGGCGCCCACCAGCCTGCAGGACGTGTACGCGCAGGTGCTTTCCCCCGCGGGTCAAAAGCTCGGCAGCGAATTCCAGGTCAACCAGTTCATCAGCTACAATCAGCGCGACCCGGCCATCGCCGCGCTGAGCGACGGACGGTTTGTCGTCGCTTGGGTTTCCGAACAACAGCGTACCCTCGACGCGGCGGCCGACACCGCTGGCATCTCTGGCACTGCCAGTGTGGACGTTTATGCCCGGATCTTCGCCGCCAACGGGACGCCCGCCGGCAATGAGTTCCTGGTGAACACCAGTCCCAACTTCTGCTCCAGTCCGCATGTCGCGGCCGCATCCGGCGGCAGGTTCATGGTGGTCTGGGCCGAACGGAGCCGGCTGTCGGACACCAACGGCTGGGACATTTGGGGATCCACTTTTTCCAACACCGGCGTTGGTAGCGCGGCCCGCTGCATCAATACGACGCGATTCGGCGACCAGTACCTGCCGAGCATCAGTTGGGACGGCATGGACTACCTGGTGGCCTGGACTAGCCTGGGTCAGGATGGCTCGCGGGAAGGTGTCTTCGCTCAGTTCCTGCATGACGACGGCTCCCCTGACCGGGCTGAATTTCAAGTCAACACCACTTGGATCAACCAGCAAATGCAGCCCTCCGTGGCCTCCGACGGCCAGGGGCGGTTCCTGGCGGCCTGGACCAGCTTTGTCGGCGGCCCATACGGTTTCGACCTGTATGCGCAGCGGTACGTCAATGTCTCGCAACCCCTGCCCGCGATGAACGCGCCGTTTGTTTACGTGCCGTTCGCGGTGAGCAACGGCGTGTATCAGCCCCAGATCCAGGTCTCCTGGCCGCCGCAGGCCGGCCTGTCGGTTGATCATTACGACGTTTACGCGAATGGCGCGCTCGCAACGACATTAACCACCAACATTTGGCTGATGACGGCGGCGAACGGATTGGCGGCTAACAGCTCGTATTCCTTCCAGGTTGATTATGTGACCAGCAGCAGCCGGCGGTCGCCCTTGTCACCCGCCACTCAGGGGACAACCTGGGACACGCAGATGCCCTACAAAGGCGTCCTTCCGGTCGAGTGGATGGCGCAATATTGGAGTTACGGAACCGCCTGGCTTGGCCCGAACGATTCGGTGGCGCCCGGCGGGCCGACGGTGCTGCAGGTGTTCCTGACCGGAGCCGATCCAAACAACCCAGCGACTTGGCTGCGGACCGCGATCAACCCCACTGCCCAGGGCTACTTTTTGACCTGGAATCCGCAGCCGGGTCTGACTTACCAGGTGCAGACCTCGACGAACCTGACGGACTGGCAGAATCTTGGCTCTCCGCGCTTCGCGGTCGGCACCCTGGATTCGCTTTATATCGGCCTCAGCAACGCCGGCTATTACCGTGTGATGTGGCTGCACTAGAGGAGCTTCTATGTTGCGATTATTGAAGAGAGTGGCGTGGTTGGGCGTTCTCGCGGCGGGGCTGCCGGCCGCGCAGGCATTTTCGCTGCTGGGGCCCCCCGAGGCCTACCAGGTGCCGGACTTGGGTTACATGGTCCCTCTGCGTTCCGACATCGGCGCCCCGAAGAACATTGGCGAGGAGTACCGCCGCAACACACCGGTGATTTACTACGCCTTTGACGACAACTTCATCGGGTACTTCGGGTCCGACGGCGTCCGGGCTGTGGACCAGGCGTTCGCCATTATGAACAGCCTGACCAACGTCTCGAGTTACAGCGCGGACCTGTCGGAGGTTCCGCTCGAAGTGAAGCGCGTCAATCAAACCGCCGCGGCCTTGAACCTGCAGGACCTGAAATCAGGCACGCTCTCCATCCTCGTCGAGCAGATGGGCCTGGCCGACCCGATCCGCTACACTTGGGGTCTGCACGACCGGCTCGTCGCGACGACCTGCCCCGGCGAGTACATAGTCGTCAAACGCAATCTGGCGATTGTGCCCACGGCCCTGGATCAACTCCAGTATTCCAGCTACGTCAATAGCATCCTGTATTCCTACTATATCCATGATTATTGCGCGAATCCCGTTCCGCCTGGCGACGCCCTCTCTGAAGCGATATACATACCGGTTGACCTCCCTTTACATGCCCTCCGATATGCGCCGGTATCCTCGTTCGAGCTGAACAACCTGGTTCCGGGACAATTCCTTAACGGGCTGACCCGCGACGACGTGGCCGGACTGAGGTATTTGCTCCGGGGCGGCAATGTCAACTGGGAGGATAACCCGGCCAACAGCATCGTCTTTGTCACGAACAACGCTCCCACCGGGTTGCAGTTGCTGGTGACCTCGAACCTTACGCTGCTGGCCGCACAGTCCTTGACCAACGATGATGCGACCCTGCTGGGCCTCTATCCCGGCCTGGTCATTGTGCCGGGCAGCACGGTGCCGTCCTTCACCAACGTCATCACTACCAATTTGTCGGCCTATTTTACTAATTCGCCTTACGATCCCGTTGGCTGGCCGCCGTTCCTGGTGTTCACGACTAATTTCACCACCAACGTGATGTTCGTTTACACCCGCTCCTTCGCCAACGTGGTCACGAACTCCTTCTACACCAAGGGCTACGTCACCGTCTATGACACGAGCCTCTACTCCCCGCCAAATGCGCCGGTAGGGTATTTCACCACCAACACAACCGCGAAGACCATGCTCACCAATATGGTGTCGGGTGACTACTATATCATCCCGACCACTTCGTGCGGCGTGCAGATCCTGTCGAACGTATTGACCACTGTGGTCGGCATTACCAACACGCTCAACGTGGCCAACGCTCCGACGAATGCGAACGGCGGCAGCTTCCTCCTCGGGCGCACCTACGTCAGTTGGTTCACCAACCATAATTTGGCAACATTCCAGGTGCTGTGCGTCACCAACGAGCCCAGCTTGCGGCGCGGGATCGAGAAGGTCACCTTCGTCAAGTCCGGCTATGATTCGTGGACGGGCAGGTTCTACACCCCGCAGACTAACTACTTTACCATGACGACGGTCACCAATAGCACCAATTGGGTCCAGACCTTCCAGCGCGTCGCCACGGCGCCGGACATCCTGTTCACTGCGGTGGATCCGCTGCCCGGCCCAGCCGCGGCGCTTAACTGGTTCGACGTGGCGCGCAATATCGTCTTTAATACGAACAACGTGCTGCCGGGGCTGGCCGGGCCAGGGACGATAGATGCCCCCTCGACGATCACCTTTAATAAAGCCGGACCCATTTTCTACAACATCCACACGAACACCGAGTGGTTCCTCGATGAGCGCACCGCCATTCAATTTGCCTTGTGGGCCTCTTACGACGACAGCACTAACGCCCCAATAGTGTATCCCAACGGTACCAGCATCGCTTCGGTGGAAAGCCAGATGCTCATGCAGGTGACCAGTGTGTCGCTGCCACCGGCTCACGTGAATACGCCCTACAGCACCCAATTGACAGGCACCGGTGGTTCGGGACCCCCGTACAAATGGCTGCTGGAGACCCCCCTTGACGGAAATGCCCTACCTATTGGCCTGTCGCTGACGAATACTGGCCTCCTCTCCGGCACTCCGGTAGCAACCGGCATCTATTCCTTTTTTGTGAGAATGGATGACCGTAGCGACACGAGTCCGAACATGGATAAGGTCTTCACCGTTTGGCAGGTGACACTGACGGTGCTGCCGTAGCCGGAACGTATGCCCGGGACTGAAACAACTTAGACTTGCACTCATGAAACGAAAGATTCTCATCGGGCTGGCCGGCTTGGCTATGGTGTCGGTGGCGCTGGGGGGGACGTCCTCGTCCTATGTCAACAATGTCGTCCTGATTTCCCCTCCCGCCATGCTGCCGGTGGTTGACGCGACGAATTTCATCAACAACTCCGCCTTCATTGACAATTCGCTCAGCTTGATGCTTAATAGAGAGTTCTTCGAAGTCCAACCCTATGATACGGCCAACACGGTCAACTACACGAACTTCGGCGTTCTCAGCTCCCTGGCAGGCTTTGAGTTTGACACTTTTAACACCCGCACCGCGAGCTACAGCAGTGCCGGCACTTTGTATAATGCGGTGGGCGCCGTCATCAATTGCGGCGGCACCAACGACGGCCCTTACTTCACGACCAACGGCACCTTCTTCTTCCTGGCACTTTCCGGAGGCGGGGCACTGTGCCTGGCCTCGGCGACTAATATCATTAACCGGGGCACGATCGAGATGGGACAGGACAGTCTTCTGAGTCTCCAGGGCCAGAACGTGAGCCTCTCGGGCGGGTTAGTGAACATGGAAGGCTTCGAGACCGGAAGCGGGTTCGGAGTCGTGTCCGCAGGCCAGTTCGCAACCCTGTTCGGCGCCGCCGGGATGTTTGACGGCTATTGGGGATTAGGCCAGACCCCCGACAACTATAATCCAGTGGCCGACTTCACCTCGTTCCTGCCGAACTCCCCAAACCACTGGGTGACCAACCGCGACTACTCGGACATGGAACAGTTTTTGTCGTTGCCACTGGCCAACGCATACCTGAACCCAGGGTTCACCTTGGGCCCCTCGAACTTCCTGTGGCAGATAGTCTTCCTGCAGAACACGGACCCGTCCGTCAGCAACAATGTCTATTTCCCCGGCGTCCCCATCGTGGAATGGGTCTGGCCCGCGACCAACATCATCACTGGTACCGTCCAGACCAATCATCTCTATTTTGAAGACGATATGATCGGAATGACCAACCTGTCGCTGACCACGAACGGGGTGGCCCCCCCCAGCACCGGATACGGGTGGACCTTCATTCCCACCAACTATTTCTTCTTCCAATCAGGATCGTTCTTCTTTGGCACCCCCACCACCCCGGGTCTGCCGACGGGCGTGATTGGCCCCAACACCAATTGGACCACCGAATACACCGCGTATGAGGCCATTTTCCTGCCCACCACCGTCATCCCGGGCGAAGTGGCCGGCCAGACCTTCACCAACATGCCCGGCCGAATCGAGATCAACGCCGACAAACAGCTCGACTTGCGCTCCAGCCGCATCTCCGGCTTGAATTACCTGCGGCTGACCGCGACTAACAATTTCACGCAGGATGCCAATACGCGGATCCTGACGGCGGTGGCGGACTACAATCTGGGGGTGACCAATGCCACTATGACCGTCAGCAACCTGCTGGCGCCAACCTGCCCAAGACTGAACGGATACATAGACGTCTTCAGCACCCGCTGGACCAACATAGACTCGGCGAATATCACCAACACGTATTTCGTTACGATGGTGGACAGCCACGTGGCCAGCACGTCCGCGAGCTTTTTGCAGAACCTGACGTTGCACGCTACCAATGTGGTCATCAGCGACGTGCTCAACGTGGTCTCGAATATCACGATTGATGCCTATAACCTGACGATTGCCACCAACGGCCCTCGCGCACAGACGCCGGTGGGTCAGCTCAATATCCCTTCGGGCTTGCCCTTGGATGCCAGCGCTCTCCCCCGGCTGCGGACCTTAACCAATTACGGCATCATCAGCGTTCAGAACGCCGCCACCTTTGGCAGTTCTGCTCAACCCTATTGGGACTTTGTGAACCGTGGCAGCGTACTGGTGCAGGGCTGTTCGATCTGGGCGACCAACTTCGAGAACACCGGCCTGTTGGATGCCGGCGCGGGAGCCATCAGCCTTGCCGCTACCTCGGCGGTGCTCGACAACGGGGTCGTCAACGCCCCCTTCAGCGATATAATCCTTGGCGCCGGCAGCCTGCTCATCAGCAACCAGGTCTTGAACGCGGGCCACAGCCTGACGATCTGGGCCACTAATTCCCTGAGCGACGGCGGCCCGGCCAATGGCAATGTCTGGTTGGCGGGCGTCCTGGGGATCAATCTGCCGATCCTGCCGCTGGTTGGCAGCCTCCTGG
>Ga0187877_1003889_pt1 | contig 11838 bp, 7 predicted proteins | sample June2016WEW_17_1_3_FD_132430 | JGI IMG/M metagenome (GOLD analysis project Ga0187877, IMG submission 132430) | Peatland microbial communities from SPRUCE experiment site at the Marcell Experimental Forest, Minnesota, USA - June2016WEW_17_100 | ecosystem: Environmental > Terrestrial > Soil >... | reverse complement strand
TTAATAAGTCAGTTATGGTTATACTTGTCATCGGGAATGTCCTTTCGGATTTTGAGGTGGCACTCTAATCCTCGAGGACGTTCCCAATTTTGTCAATAAGTTGATTTCACATCAGACGTTATTTATAAACGAAGCAACCTAACAACTCGATGCAGTGGACAGCAGCTTCCCCGTTCGGGAACCGGCGCGGTTTGCTGGAGCTGGCGTTATAGTTAATGAATTGTACTGTCAGAGGCGGATGGTTGATGAATTTTGAAAGGACGGGCTTTATTGTACTTTAACAACACTCAAGCGAATTACATAAAGGGGGAGATTCAAGCTCATTCTAATTCATTGTCGCAAGTCCAGTGAGGAAAAGGCTTATTTAAAACTTTTTTCATGGACATCGTCCGATTAAAGTTGAATTCGCTAACAGCATCATTAAGAACACCATAGTAAATTTCCGTTTTGTTTTCGTTTTCATATTGAAAAACCGATAATTTCGTTATATAGTATAGCTTAGACAGGCGATTGCACTGGCCAGAGGGAGGTGAATCCAATCAAAATGTCCTATCCGCCAGTTGATAAATTAGATTATACGTTTATCTCGAAGCACAGGTATGGAAAATCTAAACATCGGGAACGGACTATCGACCCGCCAATAACAGGAGGAGCTATTGAACATTTAGAAAAATTTGCATCCATTCACATTGAGCTTCGACTTCTGAACGGGGAGCGAGGTCGAAGGCTTGTTGAGCAACCCCGACAACTCATTAAAGGAGTTAAATATGAATAAGGTTGAGTTCGTAGCCATGGATCCGCTCGCAAGTATCTTTCCAGCAAATATATATGCGACCATCATCGTCAATATGTTGCATCCCCACGAACCCAGTGTTGCGGCGATTCAGAAAGTGGCAAGTAAAATGACGAAAGAGGAAAAGAGCGCCGCTGTCGAGCGAGCCCAAATGATGATGGCCTATGCCAAAGTTGTCGTAGAAGCGCTTAGCACACCTGGATAAACCAATCAAAAAACCATCCACGCAAGTTCGGGACAGCACAGCACTCGAAGCCGCCCACCGATGAATTGCACTGTCAAGGTCTGTGGCACGATTGGTTGCGGATGGGCTTTTGAGGGCAAATAGTAGCTGGTCCGCCTCCCCGCTGTCGTACGGGCAGTGGGAAAGTGGGTGGCATTCAATACCAAGAAAGTCAACACCCTCAAGAGTGTCTTGACTTTCAAAGAAGAGCCTTCGCAAAAGCAGACCATTCTTTATCTAGTCAATTTTTGCGCTTTTGGGACATTTGTCAAATATAATCGGCGCAAAGCTGGAAACGCCGATCTAGTTGCGCGGGTGAGGTGAGACTTAACCCGCGCGTTTTGTTCTTTATGTGTCTGGTAAGGCATGTGAAAGACAAGCGAGATGAACCTGCCTCTTTAATGGGATGAATTCGTCTCAATCCTGATTTCGCAGCGTTAAAATATGTTTCATTCAGTATATAGTGTATTACCCTGCTACTCAACATGCAACGAGGATATTGACAGAACACCAATACCTCTAACATGGGGCGTTATATATAGAGAGTAAAGTCGTTTAGGGGAATCAAATTTTCAAAATAAATGAGACGCTTTGAGTCTGGCGATCCACCGTGATGAATTTATTACCGATAAGCAACGTGCCCCCGCAGGGGTACACGCCGAAGGTTTGAATCCGATCCTAAACCTCCCCTCTAGCGGTTAAAAATCTACGCTTTCCAGCACGGCCGCGGCGGTTTCGTAGCAGGATGTTTCGATGACGAGGAGGCAGGGTGGGCTTTAAGCCGGTCATTCGGGCGACCATTGTGTTATACGCCCGATGTCAACATTCGGGCAGAGAGTACACTTGACTACAACCATTAACCAAAGCTACTTTGATGAGCCACGCATTTGATCGAGAGCGGGTAGGCGGATTTTCAGTGGGGGGAGAAAAATCGCCAAGACGAGCAGTGTCAATAAAATAATGAGAAGTATCACAAATGGAATTTGGTGAAATGCATCTGTCAGGGTACTCAAGAATGCCCGGTCGCGTTCAAAAGTGAAGGGAATGTTCATTCCGGCCATTAACACGGGATGCCCATCCGAGTCGAGGAAGATTTTGCTAATCAGGTTATTTCCCCAATGAGCTTGTAAGATTGGTCTGATCATGGAATCAATTTCCGGCGGATAAAAGATGATCGTTTTTTGACCGTTCTCTATGATTTCATTATTCTGCATGAATTCACTTATTTGGAGGGCTTTAAATTGAATGTCTTTTCGGAATTCGAACATCACATAAGGGACAAAGTCTGGCCGAATTGGGACCTCATAAACATAGAGAAAGGATTCTCCTTGAGAACCCAACCCCGCCCAGGACATGATGTCTTCGGGTCTTTGATGAAAATTATAAGGACCTGTGACAAAATAATCATACCAGCCTCCCCCTATTACCGGAGCCAGGAGAATTACAAGGATTACATTTTTGTGTTTTTTAAACCAGCTGAAGATGGAAGTGATCGTTTCTGTGATTGCATCCAAGCCGAATCCCGTTAACAAGGCCAATGCAGGGATGATGGGAACCATATGGTCCTCGCGTGGCGGGAATGTATTTAAAGCGCTCAAGGTAATAGCGATTGTAAAAAACCAGAGAATGACCAGTTGAAAGCGCGACTGTTTTGCATTTTTTAGCGACACGATGATGCCAATGATGTAGAAAACAGCGCCGAATGTTCCAGCCAGGGGACAGGCTAAATAGTGCTCTCCCCAAAGCATCCCCGATTTTTGATACGGTAATAAAGTCTGTACCAATCCCCTTAGAAACAAAACCAGATATATTTTTGGATTAAAGAAAAGTTCGGTTTCACCCAGTTTGAAAATGGGTGCATATTTGACCAACTCGGTATTAGGATAATAGGCTGACCCATAAGCCACGCTGTTGAAGAAACTTAAAAATATCCGATAGACCATCGATTGTGGATTTTGGTTGATGCCATAGATAATATAGGGAGCGGTGACAAGAGCGGCCCCTAAAACGAATAAGGATATGGCATAGGCTAATTTCCAAAATTTATATTTCTTCGTCAGCCACATGAGCACAATGAACAGGATGGCTATGAGGAAGGCGCTGCGGCCCGAAAAATAAGTATAAAAACCCAGTCCCGCAGCGCAACCGGCTAAATAGAGATATAAACTGCTAGTCTTACGCAAACCAGAAAACAGCAAATATAAAGTGAGTGTTACGAGAAATAGCGGCTGAATGTTGGTATAACCCAGGCGCGAATAAACCAGGAAATATGGAATTGCAAGAAGGACTACAGAAGAAATAATAGCAATCCTTCTATTAAATGCATCTCGCGCAAGCAGGTAGAGGGGGATAATTGACATAACCCCCGGCAGGACTGACCCAAACCGCCATCCCCATATATTCACTCCAAATATCCTCATAACCCAGCCTTGCCAGATAGAGCTCAATACAGGGAAAGTATCTACCCCTTGGGCGAAGACGGAGGGCTTGAAAACTCCATTTGCAATATCACGTGCTGTTGACCCAAAAATCCCCTCATCCTGCATAAGCTGGTCAGGCCAGCCTTGCAGGCGATATGTCACAACCAAAAAGCCGATAATCAGCAATCCAAGAAGCCAGATCAAGTCCTGGCGGTTCAAGCCAGGCGACAAATTGACAGCGCGTTGATAATCCCATCGTGCGATTACGACCGAGAAGATTAACAAACTGATGATCCATAACCAAGGCGCATAAGAAGGATATTCCAGCTTGCGCAATTGTATAAATAGAAGGCCGAGGAATAAGATGGGTGCGATTAGTACCCATAGCCAAGGAGACCGAATTATATTAATTTTTATCGGTTCATCATCGGCCATTGTTTTTTCCAGAGAATACAAGCGAAGATCGCGGAGAGCGACAGCCAGAAGACTCCCTCCAACAAGTAAGCATAAAAAACCGCCTAATACGCTATCAATGCTGGGCATGCCCAAATGTAAGATATTGTTAAGCCATATTCCAAGAGATGTTGACGGAGTGGATGATGTATTTGTTTGAGCAACCAAATACTGTCCGAAAATGACAAGCAACATACCAATTAAGGCAACAAACCAGTGGATATTTAATTGCCGATTGTTTGTGTTGTGTCTATTAGAAATCATAATAACCCCTCATAAAGAAAAATAGCACTTGCGAGCCAACACCAACGCCCATCATGATGACCCAGTCAATCTTGATAGCAGCGTCGTGGCAGTTGAGTGCTTCCATACCGGGCCTTCAGCGCGTTGGAAATAGTTACTATTTCCACTTTTTATCTCCAACACAAAATCATAAGGATACTCGGGTGAAGATGACCGGCCCCTGCCGAAAAGCATGATCCTCGGGTATGTTACATTCAGTATCCGTTTTGTTAGAATGCCAAGCGGCTGGCCGTTCGCAAGCCAATCCGATTCTAAAGGCTTACTGGCTTGCAGGTCGTATCGGTGATTTACATTTTTCTCCTAGAGAGAAGAAAAGCAGTTGGCTGTTTGCGGATTTCAGGAAACATTCCAATTTAAATCGTCAAACCACTGAGCAGTATGCATGGACCCATCGTTTACCCGCCAGGTATCGATCATTTAAATAATGTATAAAGCAGAACAACCAGCCAGGACACCGTTGCCACAATAGGAGTTCCCAACAAATAGTATCGAGAGGGCACCTTCCCCCAAACCGACGGCTTAAGCTCTGCACTTTGTATTTGAAATAATGCATTACCAGCACACCTCTCCCGCAAAACTTCCATCTCTGCTCGCCAATGGGTCTGTAAATAGACCGTATGACCCAGGGACAATATCCAAACGAAAGAAAAGAGAAATCCAACCAGGGCAATCCAGGATGATTGCCCCGTTAAGAAGAATGCCAAAACCAGAAGGGAATTCGTTGCCATCAGCATCTGCAGCTGATTGGTTTTATTCAAGTCTTCAGTCTTCCAGAGATCCAAAAGCAACTTGTACTTCTCAACCGCGATTTGTTCATCCCGCTCATGCGCGATCATTTTGCCTCCATCCTTCTGACAGATTGAGAAGGGGGTCATGATCCATTTGACACCCTGACAGCATAAACCGGCGTCCGCATATGCAAATATCGGTTCCAGATTCGGTTACCCAAACAGGGTGGCTCACCCAGTGGCTTTGCGCACGAGCTGGATCGAGGGCAACCGAAGGAAGTGCAAGAGGCGCAGGAGCCCAGGTGGCAGCTACTCCATATCAAGGCGCTCAAAGGTCAATTCCAGGCTTTCGATCAGCGGTGCCATGCCCATCGCATTCAGGGGCGAGAATTGGTAGTTCACCGGACAAGCCCGCGTAAAAACCCATGTCAGCACCGTCTCCGTACGATCTTCATTTTGAAGCATGACTTTAATCGACCGCTGGACAGGCTGGCCATCGCGAGCAGTCTTCCACCAGTCATACCAGCTCAATGAACCAATGGGAGCGCGCCGCAAGATCAGATTCCCATACTTGGTGACAGTCTGCAGCGGCTGAGGTGCATTCTCTTTTTCGTTACCAGTGCGATACTCGGTTACCTGCAGGCGCGCTTCGGGAAAAATGACTTCAGCCAGGCCGGCTTCTGGGCCATCGACCTGTCCTGTGCCCAAGTCCACGAGGAAATTCATGCCGGGATAGGGTTTAGCTCTCTGAACAGCCATCTGGTTATCCTCCTTGTCAATCGATTGAATCTGTCCACTCTGCTAGATTACGATGTATCCAGCTGCCAAATGGCGGCTGGACAGCTGATGAGCTTCTGCGGGCTGATTATTTAATACATTAGAGACATTAGGCCATGAACCATTAGAAGTATAGAGCTTATCCCATTCCAATTCAATACCCTTCTTTAATTATTTTTGCACCCCATCTCCCCAAACAGTCTTTTGTTTGTATCGCCAGGTGAATTCCCTTTTCGATTACAAAGTGCTTGCGGATGTAACTTTGGTCGGCACAGGGATCAAAAACTCTCCTCGATCGGATGGATGTCCAGATACCTGCGCCAGGGGATAGGTTTCCCATGGAGGAGTGTCCCAGGGAAATTTGAACCGCTGGTTAAGATCGGAACGCTAAATCCTACAATTTGCAGAAGCAGCCCTAAGCTGTAGAAAGATCAATCCCATACGGCATCAATGAAATTGTGCCCGATGGGGAAGTACGCCTCCAGGGGCGCCATGACAAACAGACACTCATTTTATGGGGGAATAGATACCCAATCCGCGCAGTTTTATATCCATGATCGATTTTAGACATATATCGGGCAAGTGCGGACGAGTAAAACATGTGATGACGCTTTATCAGGTCAATGCATTGCTCGCACAGCCATCAGATTTAACAGTAAAATCGGCACAAATCTCGTGGGTGGGTCAGCCCCGACCCCGCGCAGATTGCTTATTGACAATCTTAATAGAGAATCTATGCTGAAATAAAATGAGGAGGAACGGATGAAAGTCTGTGGCTCCCAGGATGGTTTAACAGTCCGTGTGATCGCCGGCACCTATAGCATCTTGATCGGGATCGACCTACAGGAGGCTAAACGAGTCGGCTGTCTGGGGTTTTCGATCCAACGCGTCGACCTGGGTCCTCAAGGAGCACCTCTCCCCACCGGACAGCAGGAGAGCCGCTGGCTGCCCAACATGCTGCGCTTTCCTCAGGATACGGTGGATGCCGACGAAACGCCCAGCACTAGCGACCGCTCCCCCATCCAAAATTTCCGCTGGGGCGACTGGACCGGGCACCCGGGTTTGACCTACCGCTACACCATAACGGCCCAATATGGCCAGTGGAATCAACTGGTTCCTGGCCCAAGCGTATCAGTGGAAGTGACCACCGAGGATCCCGCTAACCCGGACACGGCCGTCTTTTTTAATCGCGGTGCGGCAGCCAGCAATGCCTACAACCTAAAATTCGGCAATAACGATCCCAGCCAACTCCCTGATGGCCAGCAGCAAAAAGCTTACGCCTGGTTATCACGCGGCCTCGAGGAGGCCATCCTGGCGTTCCTGTCCCAGGCCAAAGACAACAGCTACGGCCTGCATGCCGCCATCTACGAATTTCAGAAGCCGAACCTGTTGCAGGGACTCAAGGATGCCATGGGCCGCGGGGTGGACGTCCGTGTGGTCTACCACTACCGGCATATGAACGCCAAGGACACCACCTGGATCGATAACGCTGCAGCGGCGCATACCGCTGGCCTGGATCAAGTCTGCGTGCAGCGGACAGCCGACCCCCAGGGTGCTATCAGCCACAATAAATTTGTCGTCCTAACCAAGGACAATGTTCCACAAGCAGTTTGGACCGGTTCGACCAACTGGACCGACGGCGCCATTTACGGGCAGCTTAACCTCGGGCATGGCATCTACGATCCCGCCGTCGCCCAAATCTACGAGAACTACTTCCAACTCCTGCATGCGGATACGGATTACAGCCCGATCAAAGACGCCCTAGGAAAGCTCACGCTGGTTCCGGTGGTCCTCCCGGCTGCTCCCTGCATCGTGCCGATCCTGTCGCCCCAATCGAACAAAGACATGCTGGACTTGTACGCCTCTATCTGCAACCAGGCGGACAGCTTGATGGTGTGTGCACCCTTCGAGCTAGCTCCCGAGATCCGGACCAGTTTGGAAATGGCCTCGGGTGGTCGACTGCGTTTCCTGCTCGTTGATAAGACCGGAAGTCTGGGCTCGGCCCAGGAGTTAAACGTCATTTCCAGCGATACCGGAAACGAAGTCAGCGTAGCCACTACCCTGAGCAGTCCCCTGCACGATTTTCAGAACAAATTGCTCGAGGGCAAGGAATCCTACCACCACGCCGGAGTGCACATCCATTCCAAGATCATCGCATCCAACCCACTCGGCCCGGACCCGATCATCGTATTCGGCTCGGCCAACTTCTCTCATAATTCCACACTTAATAATGACTCGAACAGCCTGATTATTCGTGGTTATACTGCCGTGGCAGACATTTATGTCACCGAATTCATGCGCATGTTCGAACATTATTACTTCCGGGGCAAGCAGGCCCAGATGGCTGCCGCTAACCAGCAGCTCGGTTTGAAAGAGGACGATAGTTGGTCGGCTCCATTCTACGGGGCAGATAGCCCACGCGCCCTCGCTCGCCGCCTGTTTGCCGGCACGGATGCAGACGGTAACCCGATACCAGGTTATTGCTGACCTGGTCATTTGAATCTTCAAGCGCCCCATCGGTTCCAAGTCCATGGGGCATTTGCTTCCCGTGAGCATTTGATTTAGGGTTGCCACTGTGAGGATTCGATGTTTTAGAAAGATCGCTGCCATACGATCTCGATGAATTTGTACCCGAAGGGGATGTACCCCTCGAGGGGCGCACCGCCGTTCAGGGATCAAAGGTGGCTAATTTCCCCGGGGTGACAACACGCCTCACCTCGCACTACATCCTATTATCGAGACTCAAAATAAGAAAGCCCCCAATGAGGATTCACCCCCCACTCTTCAGGTTAAACTCATGCGACCGTGATTAATTTACCACCAGCAGCGTCATAAAGGCGCCCTGCCGAAGGTCTTCGATAGGGGGCGGAACTCAGATGGCGCCAGTATGATATTTGCTTTTCCTATTCAGCGATTTCGGCTGCGCGCTTTACGCAGATCGCCCACATCTGTACATAGTCGTGGGCGGAGCGAAACAGAGGGGCAAGATCTTCCGCAGTCAGCCCGCTGTTGCGTAGGTCCTGCAGGAAGTCGGGCAGCATGCCGTAATGGGCCATCCCGTCCAGGTTGATATCAAAATCCCGATGCAGTCCGGCTGTGGATCGCACCAGCGTGCGGTTATCCCCATACATCTGCTGCCACTTTTTCCATATGGCGTTTACTTTTGCCATAAGCTCCAGGGTGTGGTCGTCATGATACGGCCCCCCGTCCGGGATTCCCTTCCTTGCGAAATAGGCCGCCCTTTTTTCCTCCGGCCAATTTGCAAGTTCGTTGTCATCCACCGATCTTCCCTCGTCGGCAGCCCAAAATCCCTCGGTCACGTGGTCGACCCAGGGCTGCTCGTGGTGCGCCTCGACCGCCATTAAAAACTCATGCAAGTTGGGCTCCGGGAAATCGCTGGGGAGATGCGGCTGAATCGCCGGGTTGAAACCGGCCTTATATTGGGCAATGGCCTGCCAGACATTGCACTCTTCCTCATCATAACCGCCGGGCCCACTCGAGTCGAACCGGTACCAGCGGTGATCGCGCAGCGGTGTGTCATAGGCAACCCCATTGACCTGGCGGTCAATTTCTGCGCGTCGTTCGGCCTCGCGGCGGGCATCGTGATGAGCTCCGTACGCAGCGAAGGTCCCGAAGCGCGGCCCGGGCAGGGCAGCCGCCCCATTGATGTCCGTACCGATCGCGACGCCACGCCCGTTCATTTTGTTTACCGCGTAAAGGAATGCTTGAGCCCAGGAGGTGCTGGATCCGGCACACGGCTGGGATATTTTGGCTGCCAGGTCGGGCAGGCAGCGGCGCAGTCCCGCAATATCCCCCTGGTTGATAATCGGCGCCACGACTCCGCCCAGGCGGCTGATGCGCTCGATCTGGTCCCCGCGCTTGCCAGCCTCGTGGGCCACCTTGTGGACATCGCTCGTACCGTAGTTTTCCTGCTTTACAGGATCAAATTCGACCTCGGCACTGAAAAGGAGGTCACGGAACCAGGTATGGGAACAGATCACGGGGTAATGGTGCGCTTCAGCCAGAGCTAGCGCAGCATCCGTGGATTTTTCCGACATGTGATCGACATCGATGATCATCCCCCGGGCCATTAGCGCCTCGAGCAGGATGGTTCCGTATCGGTTGAGGCCGCGTGTGTTGGCGTGGCCTCCATGGATGCGGGGCGCCTCAACCGCCTCGAACAGGTCGCGAATGCCGGGAATTTGGTCAATGAGCGTGCCGCGGTGCATCGCACGTAGACGACGTCCGGAGATTGCCACTGTGCGTTCGAAATCGTCGACTGCGTCTTCGCTATCTTCATCCAACCGGTAACGCACCCCGGTTTCCCAGCGGTCCTCCACAGACCAGCGCTCGCCGGTGACGAATAAATTCACTGTTTCCAAAAACCGCAGGTATATCGCCGTACCGCCGAAGGCGTTGTTGGTCAGGTGGATGGGCGTAACTTGGCGCACCCCAAGCCCATACAACCAATCCAATTCCCGGTCAATCAATCGCCGGGCCTGGTCGATGTCACCATGACTCAATTTATCCAAATCGTCAAAATTGCGCCAGTTGCCCAGCGAGTCCACTTCAACACCCAGGACGACCGCCAGACGGTTATCGGCAATTAATTTGCGAGCCTCTTCCGGCGAATAGGCAATCTGCAGCCAGCCCTTCCCCGGGCCGCCGCTTTGTGCCTCGACGAACCCAGCCATCTCTTTCATGGCTGCTATTTGCACCTCAATGACACTCTTGTCATCGTGAGGCAGGTCCGGGCTGGATTTGACTGCCAGCAATTCGTTATTGACCGCCAGGCAGGTGACCAGGCGCAATCCACCCTGGTAAGCGCGATACAGCCAATCGATATATGCCTGTTGGTGAACCAGGGTGGTAAAGCGCGGCCAGATAATAAACTCCGGCCAGCCACCGCCTGCCGGGTGTCCGAATTCGGGGTTGACGTTCAACAAACCCCCGTGGATCGGCTCGCATGAACTGAGGGCAAATTCCATGCCTTCTGGACCCGGGTGCTCAGGATCATAGGGTCTGCCCCAGAATGCCCTGCCGCCAAAGGCTAGATGGGCCATCAAATGGGCATGCAGGTCAGCAAATCCCCATAAAGCTGTGCCTGGATCAGCCTCCCAATAATCGCCCCCCAAAGGTACCCGGGGAGATGCTGCGGAAAGTGTATCGCCTGCGGCCATAGGTTTTCTCCTGGTGAACTGGCGCCATCTCCATAATATAGGCTCAGGGTAGCATCCCCTTTAAAGCCAGCTGCTGCCGGGATGGCGAGATTCCAAACTCATGGTAGCACATTGCTTGACCAAATGTCTAGGGATGTTACCTTGAGTACGCGGCAACCCCGCAGAGGACCCCCGAAAGGGGCAGGGGACTGGAGACGATGGTAGCCGGCACAAGAAAGTGGTGGGGAAAAGCCTGAGCCTGAACATGCCCTTTGGACTGGATTCACGGGGGCGCGGGCGAATGTCCCGACCTGTCATGGCGACATGGCCCCTTATCCTGATCCTAACAGAAAGGAGGGGCGAGTTGGTTTGCAGCCTAGTTCGCCTTTCTGGATGGGAGCTGTGGTACCATGAGGGGAGAGATTCTAACTTGGGATTTGGATTATTCCCAGCGATGGAAATAAATTTCCCTAATGTACAAATGTCCCTAAAAGGAATCGTGCTTTTTCCTCCAAGGGCCGGACAATTTACCACTTAAATAAGCAGCTGCCGCGAACCCCAGCAAGGTTGGCAACCAGAATGAGAACAGCCGGTATCCCTGGATAACCACCACGCTGATTGGATTCGGGATCTGGAGGCTGTCATAAAACGCCACCATACTCCCCTCGATCACCCCGATCCCACCCGGAAACAGAAAAGCCACTTTCCCCAAGATGAGTGGCAAGCCATATCCTGCAAATAAGATGCCAAGACCGACATTACGCCCGGCTGCGACAAACAGGAAATACAGCGTCAGCATATCAAAGCCGGTGTTAGCGATGGCACCGAGCATGGGGCGAAACCATTTGCCCTTGCGCAAGGAATTCCAGGCGAACACAAACTGTCCAACGAACCCAATGGTTTTTTGGGGCGTGAATGGTTTACGGCGCAGGGCAGCCCAACGACCGGCCAGCCAGACGGCAAGCCGGGTAGCCGTTTCTGA
>Ga0187877_1003886_pt1 | contig 11846 bp, 9 predicted proteins | sample June2016WEW_17_1_3_FD_132430 | JGI IMG/M metagenome (GOLD analysis project Ga0187877, IMG submission 132430) | Peatland microbial communities from SPRUCE experiment site at the Marcell Experimental Forest, Minnesota, USA - June2016WEW_17_100 | ecosystem: Environmental > Terrestrial > Soil >... | reverse complement strand
GGTGTGGTGAACATCACCTTGACCCCTGTTTCTCTTACCCTGGCTACGAATGCTGACGGTGAAAGGGTGATTTCTCTATCGAAGATAGCGATCCTAGCCCCGTTGAGCAACGCTCCCCAAAGCTCGCCCAAAGAGACATCAAAGGCGGGGTTCGTTACGCTTGCCACAGTGTCTGCCGGGAGGAACTCGACAAAGCTGTTGTTGATTGCCGTCCTCAAGATTGCACGGTGGGGTATGCATACCCCCTTTGGCGTGCCCATCGACCCCGACGTGTAGATTATGTAGGCGGTAGATGGGACAGTGGGGCGGTTGGAGAAGTTGGCTTCATTTGGATTGCTTCCCAGTAGGGAGTCTTCAACAAAGATTATCTTTGCTGACCCCTGGGGTAACTGCTCACTGTGGTCCTTCGAGGTTAGGAGCAGAGGCGCGGATGTATCCTTCAGCACGAGGGCTATGCGGTCTTTGGGGTCGGTTGGGTTCATAGGCACGCAAATCCCTCCTGCCTTGAGTATGGCCAAGTGGGTGATGGGCAGCTCGGGTCTGCGGTCCATCAGTATAACCGCTGCAGACCCTGGCATGAATCCTGCTTTGGTGAGTTGGAGGGCAAGCCCATTGGCGCGCGCGTTGAGATCCCCATAGGTCAGACTTGTTCGCCCATAGACGAGCGCCACAGACGAGGGGCTTCGGGCGACCTGTTCCTCGAATCGCCCAGGCACCGTCTCATCCCTGGGATAGTCATGGCTAGTGCGGTTCCATCCCTCCAGGATCTGCCTCTTCTCCTCTGGTGTTAGGAGCGGCAGCTCGGATATGCGCTGATCTGGATCCATTGTTATCCCCTCCAGCAACGTTCTCCAGGCGCTGACCATGCGCTCTATGGTCGACCTATCCAAGATTGCTATGCAGTATTCGAAACGGCAGTGGAGGGTACCCTCGATCTCAGTGATCTCGACCGTCAGGTCAACTCGGGCAGGAAAGAAGTCAAATTCATAGTTTTCCATCCTTAGGCCGCCTGCATCCGCGTTCCTAAGGGGGAAATTCCTTAACTGAAAGATGGTCTGGAAGATGGGCGTGCTGCTCAGATGCCTCTCCGGTTTGACGATCTCGACGAGTTTGTCAAAGGGCACATCCTGGTTTGAATATGCCTCCAAGAGATTTTGCCTGACCTGCCCGAGCAGGGATGAGAAGGGGGGGTCACCAGATAGATCGGTGCGGATAGGTAGCGTATTTATGAACAGACCGATCAATGGCTCTAACTCCCGGCGTGTGCGCCCGGCGATAGGGCACCCAACTATCAGCTTCTCCTGACCTGTCCACCGGTGGAGTAATACCTTGTAGGCTGCCAGCAGAGTCATGAAGAGGGTCGTTCCTCTTCTCCTACTGACCTCCTTGAGGGAGCTAGTGAGTTTCACATCCAGGGTTGTGGTGATGGCGCTCCCTGCCATGCTCTGGACCGCGGGCCTCGGATGATCCAAGGGGAGCTCAAGAGCAGGCAGGTCTCCGCATAGCCTGTTGACCCAATAGGACTCCTGCGCAGCGAATTCGCCCCTCTCGTAGAGCTCCCTCTGCCAAAGGGCGTAGTCTTGGTACTGGATGGGCAGTTCGGGGAGCGGAGAAGGGAGACCCTTGGAGAAAGCCTCGTAGATCCCTGCCAAGTCCCTCAGCATCACGCCTAGGGACCAGCCGTCAAAGGCAGAGTGGTGGGTTGTAATTGCAAGGAGATGATCCTGGGGAGAGAGCCTGAACAGTGTTGCCCGAAAGAGCATACCTCTGGCGAGGTCGAAGGGAGCCCTCGACTGCTCTCTGGCCAAGGCTTTGGCCTGATCCTCCCCCTTCCCATCGGGCATTGAAGACAGGTCCACCAGGGGTAGGTCGAATGCTTGGGCGTTGGTTTCCTCCTGGAACAGCTGGCCATCCTTGAGAACCAGCCTGCTTGCGAGGACTCTGTGGCGATCCAGGAGCTCCAGGAGGCTCCTCTTCAGGATCTCACAATCAAGCATCCCCCTGAGGCGAAAACCGTTAAGCTGGTTGTAGGCACCGCTCTGGGGATCGAGCTGTTCGAGGAGCCACATCCTCTCTTGGGCGAAGGATGCCCTTGTGGGCGAACCGTCGCTCTGCCTCTTAATGGTAGGGTTGCCCTTTGCCATTGAAGCCGCCTACCCTGCAGTTTCTCTGCGTGAGGCTTTCTGGCTGTTGGCATCGTCCAGGAACCTCGCAATGTTTCCTATATTCTTAAGCTCAAAGAACTTGACTATAGGCAGCTCGAAGCCCAGCTCATCGCGGATCCGAGAGATTGCCAAGGTGGCGAGGATTGAGTCCCCCCCTAGATCCAAGAACTCTTCGTCTGCTGAAATGCCACGGAGACCTAATACTTCACACCAGATCTTGGCGAGAGCGATCTCGGTCGGGGTGCTTGGTGGAAGGCTGGGGCGATCCTTGGGAGACTTGCTTGGTTGCGGTTCGAGACCGAAAAGCTTTGCAAGCCCAATCCTTTGGGGCTTTCCTGTCGGCCCTTTGGGCAGTTCCTTCACCACCAGCATCCGAGCGGGAACCTTGAAGGACGCGAGCCTTTCCGAGACGGCGAGCCTAATCTGAGTGGGTTCCATCGAATGACCGTCCCTCAGCACCACGGCAGCTGCAACATCCTCGCCCAAGGTGGAGTTAGGGATCCCAAAGGCGACCGCCTGCTCTATCTGTGGTAGAGAGAGCAAAGCTTCCTCGACCTCCCGCGGGGATATCTTCTCCCCACCGCGGTTGATGATTTCTTTCAGCCTGCCCTTGATGAAGATGTAACCTTCACTGTCTACGTACCCTTGGTCTCCTGTCCTGAACCATCCATTGGTAAAGGCAGCCTTGGTTGCTTCGGGGTTGTTCTCATAGCCCATGAAGAGGTTAGGACCCCGCAGAACGATCTCGCCGATAGCACCACTCGGAAGAAGATTGCCAGCATCGTCAATTATAGCGACATCATTGCCGATCGGTAAGCCGACCGAGCCAGCTTTCCGAGGGCGCGGGGGTAGTGGGTTTGATGCGATCATGTGGGATGCCTCGGTCATGCCATAGGTCTCCAATACGGGACAGCCGAAAACCCTCTCCAGCTCAGCTGAAACGGAGGGCGGCAGGGGTGAGGATGCAGACCGGATGAATCTGAGTCGCACTGATGGGATATAGCCAGTGCGGGTGACCATTGAGAGGATTGCTTGGTGCATGGTTGGGACTGCCGAATACCATGTGGGGCGGAACTGTTCAAGCCAGGTGAGAAACTTTGGCGCCAAGAAGCCAGGTGTGCAGACGACTTTGGCCCCAGCTACCATCGATGCCAAAAGTATGCCTATACCATGCACGTGAAAGAGAGGCAGTACGTTCAGGCAGCGGTCGTTTATGGTTAGGCTAAGGGCGTTGCTTATGTTCTCAGCTGAAACACAGATGTTGCTGTTGGTGATTGGCACGAGCTTCGGCGTAGAGGTTGTCCCCGAGGTGTGCAGCAGGATGGATATATCTGTGGGGTTCGAGAAACGTGGTTCCTCCTTTTGACCTTGGCTTGAGGCTAGGCTGAAGATGCCTGCTTCTTGGTCCACAGATGGTCTCAACTCGATCAAGCGTACGCCCCTCTTTTTAGCTACTGGGAGCACGTTGGGGGCAGTAGGCTTCTCCACAATCACTGCCTTCGCCCTCAGGTTAGTGAGAAAAAAGTCAAATTCGCTGGCTTGGTAGGAGGGATTGAGCGGGGCACATGCAAACGCTGAAGCCACTGACAGGAGGGCAACGGCCATTTCTGGGCCGTTGGGGAGTACCAGCGCCACCCTGTCGCCTTTTTCGATTCCAGAGGACTCCAAATCAGATACGGCCTTACTCATCTGCTCGGAGAGGCGCGTATAGGTCAGCGGGTCACGCCCCTCGGCCTCTATGGCCACCCCCTCCTTTCTATCGACTTTTCCAGAGAGAATATCGTGGATGCAACGGGGAGGAGCGGTCAAGGTTGGTCACTACGTATTTCTTTTCTTACATTATCTGAATGCTGATAATATTTGCGTACGGACCAAAAAAAGGCTTTGTTGGGGTCTTCTTTATCGATTTTAGTTATTCAAAAATATTTTCTGCTTAGAGAAGCAACGCTTCTGCCATACATGCGCAAATGCTTTAATAATTTTAGAACCATTTATTTAATGGGTTGCTTGATGCCGATCTACAGTATGAATATTGAGAGAGGGTTCAATTGTTCGATCTGTGGCAACAAGCATATCTATCAGTTAAGGATTGATGTCATCCCAAAGACAGCATCTGCGTTGACGGGGCCGAAGTCAAGATTGATGTCAACGATAGTGAAGTGCCCAAAGAGGAATGAAGGGTACAAAGTGACTTTAAAGGTACCTGAGGATACAACGAATATTGAGGTCATGAATATAAGGTAATAGTTAGCCGGGAGAGCTTTTCAACTTCTGCCCAATCCCAAGTATTCATGCACAAATTTTACAGCAACGCAGGTGCGCGCATCCCGAATTTGAGAAGGCGTCTGGTAGGGCGGGATTACTGGGTCTGCTTGCCTTTGCCCACTCCCCTATACGTGAAGCCCGCTTCTTGGGCGAGTCTGGCTTCAAAGGCATTTCTACCATCTATAAGGATCGGGGTGCGCATCTTCTTCTTTAGGTCATGCAGATTCAGCTTTAGGTAGTCCTTGTGTTTCGTGGAGAGGATTATGGCATCGGCATTCTTCAGTGCATCGTCGAGAATGCTGGTGAAAGGCAGCTCGAAATCACGGACGATCGGGTCGTGGAGGACAGGCTTTGCACCCCTTTTCTCGAGTTCGGCATATAATGTTGCGGAAGGTGTGTTCCTCGTATCGTCGGAGTTTTCCTGAAAAGCCACACCAAGAATCGCCACTTTTGCGCCTTGCAATTTTTTGCCGTGCTCAGCCAGCGCGCCCTCTACCAGATCGACAGTATGGATAGGCATTGAGTCGTTTAATTCCCTGCTCTCAACGATTATTTTTGGTACAAACTTGATTTTTCCATAGGCGTCAAGACCATATTTCAGCAGCCAGGGGTCTTTTGGAAGGCAGTGCCCGCCGACACCGCTGCCAGGGAAATGCATGTTACGGATAGGATTCGATACGGGGTTGCTGGGGTCATTGGGCAGGGTGTTGACCAGTTCGCGCACCTTGAACGCGTTCACCCCGAGGCTTTCGCATATCAATGCCACTTCGTTTGAAAAAGCTATGTTCACGTCTCTGTAGGTGTTCTCGACTACCTTGGCCATTTCTGCGGTCAAGGCGTCCGTAGGATACAGGTCTGCCTTTACAATGTACTCATAGAATTCCATGGCCCGCCTTGTGCTCTCATCGTCGACCCCTCCGATTACCCGGGGGAGCTGGACAATGTTCTTGATCAGGCGCCCGACCATTACTCTCTCGTAACAGAATGCCAGAAAGAAGCCTTTCCCCGACCTCAGCCCTGAAGCTTTTTCCAGTATGGGTTTTACGACGTTGTCTGTTGTGCCAGGAGCTACGGTCGATTCTATTATAACGAGCGCTCCTTGGCGCATGTATCTGCCAACTTCTTTGCTGACTTCCACAAGAGACTCATACCTGGGAATGTGATCGGCATCAGTGGGAGTCTGGACATCTATCAGGATTACATCCGCGTCTCTGCATACCGATATGTCCTCCACAACCCTGAACGTCCCTTTCTTCCAGACGCGTGTAATTATATCTGACAGAGAAGGCTCGTCACCTCCAATCGGATTCTTACCCTCGTTGAGCCATTCGATCTTCCAGCCTGAACGCTTTGAGCGGCGCTGGACGCCTATAACTGAGAAACCGTCCACATCGGCGAATAAAACGGCAACAGGTATGCCCACGTACCCCATACCTATTACGACGACTTTCTTTTCCATGCGATCAAGCAGGTGAATGCAGGTATTTCTCGTTTTCGATAAAAAGGGCAGGCGTTCTTGGCCTGATGAAAAGTCATGGCGGGCTCGCTGGGATTCGAACCCAGGACTTGTGGCTCCGAAGGCCACCGCCATATCCAGGCTAGGCCACGAGCCCCATAAACCCCTCAATGTTGTAAGACTTAAGTATTATGCGCCATTCCATCAATAAAGTTTAATATTGACCTGCACCCACTATGGAAAACAGAGGTATATCGATGCGATATCGCCGCCCTGAAGGCTCATCCCGGGAACTCAAGATGCCCCAAGAGGGGGAGCTCATTGGCGTGGTCGTTCAGCTCCTGGGCTTCAACAGGGTGAAGGTCAGGTGCACAGATGGCAAGGTAAGGGTATGCCGCATCCCTGGCAGGATGATAAAGAAGGTCTGGCTGAGGGAGAACGATATTGTCATGGTCGCCCCATGGGACTTCCAGTCGGACGAGAAGGCCGACGTTATCTGGCGCTATGACAGGGGCGAGGCCAAGGCCCTTAAGGCGAAGGGACTGCTCGAAGTCCTTGCCTGATGATAAATTTAAGGCACACAAAAGATTTTTAGCGTCACCCGCAATGATATGTTGTAGTGGATTTTAGGCGATCTGATTGTGCCCTGATTTCGACGAAGTTGCCAGGAGGAAGGAACTCAAGCAGGTAGAGTGGAGGAGGATCAGGAGGAATAAGGACGCCGACCTCCTGGAGACCGTGGAGGAGGTCTTCGACAGGAGGACCGTGATGGCGCTCTACGGGCTAATAAATAAGGGGGTAATCGAGGGTATGAAAGGCGTCGTCAAGGCGGGAAAGGAGTCCCGCATCTACCTGGCCGGCGGGATGAATGGGGAGGACCTTGCCATCAAGATCTACCTGACATCATCCATGGAGTTCAAGAAGAGCATGCTCCAGTACATACAGGGAGACCCTAGGTTCAAGATCGGGCATGACTACAGGAGGATAGTCAACACCTGGGCTCAGAAGGAGTTTAAGAATCTGACCGAAGCGACCAGGGCGGGTGTTCCGGTCCCGAGGCCCATCCACGTTGAGGAGAATATACTCATAATGGAGTTCCTTGGCGAGGATGGCGTCCCCTCGCCAATCCTGAAGGAGATCCCGAAACAGTATCTCTATCTGGGCATGTACGAGGAGATCATAAAATCAGCGGACAGGCTCTACAGGGTGGGGAACCTGATCCATGCGGACCTGAGTGAGTACAACGTGATGGTCCACAACGGCAAAACCTACCTGATCGACTTCGGCCAGGCGGTTCCCAGGGAGCACCCCATGGCTGAGGAGTTCCTGAGAAGGGACATAGGCAATATTATAAGGTTCTTTGATAAGGCTGGAATTGGCGTACCTGATGTGGAGGAGGTCTTGAAATGGATGAAAAGAACATGAGCCAGATCTTCCTTAAGATACCGGTTGAGAGGGCCGGCGTCCTCATAGGGGACAAGGGGATCACCAAGTTCGAGCTTGAGAAGGGGACCGGAGCCACCATCACCGTTGACGGAAAGTTGGGGGACGTGATCATAGAGGCGCCATCCGGCGGCTGCGACCCATCGGGCATACTGAAAGCCAGGGACCTAGTGAACGCCATAGGCAGAGGATTCAGCCCAGATAAGGCGTTCAGGCTCTTCGACGACAACCAGATCATCGAGGTCATTGACCTCAAGGAGATTGTGGGGGACTCGAGGAACACCCTTGTCAGGATAAAGGGAAGGATAATCGGGGAGAACGGCAAGACGAGGAGGCTCATCGAGAGCCTTGCGGGCGTCTGGGTCTCGGTTTACGGTCACACGGTCGCACTCATAGGGGACTACGAGGAGATGAGAGTAGCCAAGGAGGCGATTGAGCTCCTTCTCAAGGGCTGCCAGCACGGAACGGTATACAGGTACCTTAACAAGGAGCACCTGGAGCTGAAGAAGAGAAAGCTACTGCTCTGGGAGCGCATGCCGGAGCTGAAGGAGACCAAGGAGGAAAAGAAGTAGGTGTCCCGGGAGAAGTTCCAGTCAATATCCGCGGCAGATTTCTTCTACAAGAACAGGGAGATAGCTGGCTTCGACAACCCGGTAAGGGCTACCTATACGATTATCAGGGAACTCGTGGAGAACGCCCTGGACGCCTGTGAGCAGTACTCAATCAAGCCGGAAGTCAGGGTCAAGCTCATCGACGAGGGGAGCTCCATCTACAGGCTTAAGATAGAGGACAACGGCATCGGTGTCCCCTACGATCAGGTGCCCTATGCCTTCGCCCAGATCCTCTTCGGATCCAAGTACACCCTCAGACAGAGCCGAGGCATATTCGGCCTTGGAGGCAAGATGGCCATCCTCTACGGGCAGATAACATCCCACAGCACGGTGAAGGTCATGTCCAGCACCGGCGGGTTCGAGAAGTACTCCTACGAGCTGAACATCAACATACAGGAGAACCACCCGATCATAAGGAAGAAGGAGGTCACTCCCAACCCCGCCAGGTGGAGGGGGACCATCGTCCAGTTCAACTTCGAGGGGGACTACATCAGGGCTAAGCCGAAGATCGTCGAGTACTTCAGACAGACCTCGGTCCTCATGCCCTACGCCAACATCTTCTTCGTGGACCCCGAGGGCGTGCTCTATCGCTTCGACAGGATAACCGACGTGATGCCGAAGCCGGCCGAGGAGGTAAAGCCACACCCCTACGGCGTTGACCTTGAGGTCGTCCAGAGGATGATCAACGCGAGCAGGAGCAACAACATGGGGGACTTCCTCGCAAACAACTTCCATAGGGTGGGTGTAGCAACAGCACTCAACTTTCTCAAAAGCGTGAAGATCAGCGCCGACGCAAACCCAAAGACGCTCCAGCCCAAGGACCTCCTAACCATTGTCAGCCGGATGAAGGACTACGACGGGTTCCAGCCCCCGGATGCCCAGTGCCTCTCTCCCATCGGGAACGACCTGCTCGAGAAGGGTATAATGAGGGAGTACAAGCCCGAATTCGTCGCGGTCACCCAGAGGGGAGCCTCGGCCTACAGCGGCTACCCCTTCATCGTTGAGGCGGCAATAGCCTACGGAGGGGACATACCCATAGCCCCCCCAGACGAGATGACCGTCTTCAGGTACGCCAACAAGATCCCGCTTCTCTACGACCTGCACAGCGACGTTGCTATGAAGGTCATAAAGAAGATCAACTGGCAGAGGTACAAGCTCGAGCCCAACAGCATGCCCCTAGCCTTCTTCATACACATCTGCGCCACAAAGGTGCCCTACAAGACCGTAGGGAAGGAGTACATTGCCGACAGGCCGGAGGTCGAGTACGAGATAGAGTGGGCGCTGAAGACGTGCGCCAGGGAGATGAGGATGCACCTCGCAAAGAAGGACCGGGTCTCCTCCATGCAGAGGAGGCTCACGGTCTTCGAGAGGTACCTGCCTTTGATCTCCCAGTTCTCAACGGAACTGTCGGGTGCACCGAACCAGCCCAATATAGAGAAGGTTTTGAAGAGGTTGCAAGCAAATGCTAAACAAGTCGAGCAAAGAAGTCTTGTCCAAACTGACTGAGATGGGCAGCGACATATCAGGGCAGATAGAGAGAGGAGAATTCCCAAGGCTGAAGCTGCCCAGTAGGACCACCTCCAACATCGTATTCGATGAGAAATTGAACCAGTTCATACTTGGGGAACAGAGGGCGGAGAGGTCTGCCAGCAACATAAAGCAGATCAGGTCGCTGACGCAACTTTTGTGGGTTGCCTCCTTCGCCAAGAGGCTCGTGAACGAGGGCAAGAGCAGCACCCTGAGGGACCTCTACTACCACTCGCTCAACTACGGCATCAAGTTCAGAGAGCAGCTGGAGTCGGACGACACGGTCACGGACTTGGAAGGTCTTTTGATGGAACCCAGGGAGGCCTTCAACATATTCCCAAAGGAGAGGTCCGCCATCTTCGGCGACCTTGCCATCGAGTACACAACGCCCGAGACGCATAAGGGGAAGAAGGCAAACCTGAGCTCCAACCCGGACGGTGTAATGGTCGGATTATCCGTGGCCCAGGCGGAGTTCCACGAGTGCAAGGCGGACAAGGTCTTCGTGATAGAGAAGAACGCAGTCTTCAGGAGGTTCATCGAGGAGAGAGTCTACGAGAAGTTTAATTCCATACTCATCGACACTGCGGGCCAAGCTCCGAGGCTCGCAAGGCTGCTGATAAGGAGGTTGAATCTCGAGCTGGGGCTGCCGGTGTACCTGCTGACGGACGCTGACCCCTGGGGTATGCACATCGCCATGGTGATAATAAGGGGATCCGCCAACGCAGCTCACCTAAGGGAACTGACCACATCGAAGGCTAAGTGGGCTGGGCTCTGGGCGACTGACATCAAGAGGTTCAACCTTCCTTCGTTTCCACTCACGAAGCTAGATGAGCAGAGGATAAGGCTCCTCGAGGCCGACATGCGCTACCGCGACTTCGAATGGCAGAGCGAGCTGCAGGAGTTCAAGAAGACCAAGAGGAGGACGGAGCTGGAGAGCTTCAGCGCCCATGGTCTTACAGCGATCGTCGATAAGTACCTCCCCAAGAAGTTGAAGATGCTCGAAGAGATGGAGTAGCGGATAAGCCCATTCCTATACCTGTTAGGCAAAACATAAAAGATTAATACTGAAACCGATTGCTGAGTTATAGAGCCTCGGTAGCTCAGCTCGGTAGAGCGACGGGCTGTTAACCCGTTGGTCGAAGGTTCGAGTCCTTCCCGAGGCGCCATTTAATTTTCATGAGATCAATTAGACTACTGTTATTTTTGACCTGCCTTTGTTTATTAAAAAAGTAGTTTTATAAGGCTTTTAGAAACTAAATACTAGATAGTTTAGATTCTAAAAGGCGGGTTGCTATGGTGGAGAAGCTTCCAAAAGAAGTTGCGACAACAGTTCTGCTTGCCATATACAGGGCAGGCAGAATGACCATGTCCGAGATTCAGCAAAAGACGAAGTTTAGCACGATCACAGTGCTCAACCACGTCAATGCGCTGGTCGCGGCAGGATTGCTGGCCGAGGAAAAGGAGGGCGTCTTTCCGAAACGGAGGATCATCAAAGCAACTGCGGAGGGTGCCCGGGTCGCCGGCTTGCTCAACATGGCCGACAGGAGCTTGTTCAGCGCGACCGAGCTTATAGACATGGGGGCGAAGGCGGGCAGGATAGCAGCCTACCACGAAGAGATAGCATCCATGAGAAAGGTAAATGTCACTAAGGAGTACCTAATTGCAGAGTTGCTTCTCAAGGGGGTATCATTGCTCTCCGGGGGATTGGCTGCGGTCGCAAAGGGACTACCTGAAGAAATGGCAGAGAAGAGGGTTGCAGTGCAGGCATGGAGCACCAAGTTAGAAGCGAACTATAACGAGGGATTGAAACGGTTGGGCACGAACGATTACAATGGGGCGGTTGGCGGAGTTTCGAGGGCTTTGAGCGATTTCAATGGTTCTGCTGAGACCCTCAAGTCAGTTAGAGATCGATTAAATGAGATGAAATTGCAAGAACTAGCCAATTATGTGGAATTTCTCAGCCCAAATATTACCCACAAGGAATAAATTTCACATATCACCATTTCTCTCTTCGAGGGCCCGTAGCTTAGTCCGGCCATAGCGACAGACTCATAATCTGTTGGTCGAGGGTTCGAATCCCTCCGGGCCCATTTTTTATGTTAGTCCTCCCTCTATCATTAGCAATAAAAAACCTTTTTTTAGCTATTCCATTTGCTTATCAACTATTTTCTAAAGTCCAACGGACCGTACGGCTGATAGCTTCTTCCGATGCACATTTTGGTTTCCAGCCTGTTTTCTTTATTTTTGAATTATCCAATATCACGAGAGGGTTATCTCCAATCCATCCTCTTGGACCACCAGTGTACTTCCGCTTGACCTTGGATAGCTTCATCTCCTTGATCACGATGTCTGCCACCCCATCTACAGTTGTCTGAGTAT
>Ga0187877_1003874_pt1 | contig 11874 bp, 10 predicted proteins | sample June2016WEW_17_1_3_FD_132430 | JGI IMG/M metagenome (GOLD analysis project Ga0187877, IMG submission 132430) | Peatland microbial communities from SPRUCE experiment site at the Marcell Experimental Forest, Minnesota, USA - June2016WEW_17_100 | ecosystem: Environmental > Terrestrial > Soil >... | reverse complement strand
TCGGCCCGGGGAAAGTTCTATGCGGGTTAATGCGGCAGATTGACCGATCGAAGACCTGTCTGAATGTCGCCGACGACGCGTCGCTCACAAAAGCGCTGCAGCAGTTCGGAAGCTAGCAGTCCGGAGGTGCGGCCGCCAGACACTACTGGGCTGCAGGGACCAATCCAAAGAGGGACCAGACCAACAATACTTAAACAATGCAGACCAGGCGGTCCCGAAGCACCGGGTTTGGGTATTACCAGAACAATAGAGGCAGCCAAGGCTAGCCAAAGAATCGGACCATAAATGCGCAAGTTTCTTGCACCTGTCTTACCCACCATGCCGCGACCGGTGTGATCGCGATTGAAATTGCCGTGCTGATAAGAAGGGCAACCGGCACGACACCGGGCAGTCGAAGCGTTTTAAATGAAAGACTCCCAGACGCGCAGGCAGCAAATAACAATCCCAACGTCACGGAATAGCTTCAGCTAATTGCCGGTCCCAACAATATTCTGTTCACTGTCTGCAGATACTTTCTAGCGAAACTCCAAATCACAGGGCGGCGAGCTGATCGTCTTATCCGTTTTGTCCACGTAAACCTGGGCGTGTTGCGCTCGGTCATTCACGATCAGGTCGATGACTACTCCACTCCCGCCACCGGGACAATTGCTCTCGCCATAAATCTGATAATTCTTGACGATGCCCCATTGGCCGCCTTGTCCCCAGTCTTGCATGAATTCATTGAATGGATACTGCGAGTGATTCTGCGGATGCTGCTTCCAGCCGGGATCGGCATAGTAGATGCCGTAGGCCGTTTCAAAGTCCTGTTTTTCCAGCGCAGAAAAAAATCTATCGGCGACATGTTTTTCCGGCCAGAAGCGGTTCCACCAGCCCACGAAGGCCAGGATCAGAACCAGAACGATTGCCGAAATAATCCGGATTCTTTTCTTCCGCTCTTTTTCGGGATGGTACTCTTTGGCGTCCAGTAGAGTCATGGCTTCCTAGAATAACGGACGCCGCCGGTAAGTCAAAAGTTGCTGGAATATAGGAGGAATTAGGAAATTGACAAATCCGAGCGTATTGCCAGTTCTCACAGCGTCCGCTTGAACAGCGGGATAGCGATTCCGAGGGTGATGGCCGCAAAGATCGAAAGGAACAGCATGTCTCCCCCCACCGCCGCTAAGGTGGTTTCTTTTAGCAGCAAACATTTGAAACCATCCACGGCGTAGGTGAATGGGTCAACTTTGGCGACCGCCCGCAACCACGGCGGAAACGCCTGGATGGGATAGATGGCGCCGCTAGGAAAAAACAGCAGCGTATTGAGAATGCCAAACATCGCCCGCGGCACCAGTGGGTCGTCGATGCGCACCATGAGCAGAAACATCATGGTGTTGAAGGCGAGCGACGTCAGCACGATCATCACCAGCAGCCCCACCATCGTGACCGGATTAAAGATCGTACTCACACCCGAAATCAGCGCCCCGATCACGCAAATGATCACGCCCGTCATCACCGCCTTGATCGCCCCCGCCAGGTTGAGGCCCAACACGAGTTCGAGCTTGGTGATCGGCGTGACCAGGTAGCCTTCATGAACTCCGCGGGCCTTATCGTCGATATACAACATGCCGCCGCCGATCATCACGGAGACAAACATCGCCAAAGTGAGTGAGCCCGGCAGCAGATACTTCATGTATTCGATGTATGGGTAGAGTTCGACAATCTCAAGCGCAGTCTGTTGCAGGATGCGCGGCTCAACCGTGGGTTGGTTCAGCGAATTGACCAGGTCGGTCAGTTCCGACTCTAGCGCGGAGCTCATGAAGTTGTCGCTGTTATCCACGACTAGCGCGATCTGCGGATGGTTTTCCTCGTAAACGCGCCGCGAGAACTGGGGCGGGATGATCACTGCCCCATCGAGCTTGCCGTTGCGCACGTCCTCCATCGCATGTTTTTCGTTGTCGTAGTAAACCGGCACGAAGGTGCGAATGTTGGCACGCACGGAGTCGAAGGCTTCGCGAATGCGCAACGCCTGCGTCCCTCCGTCCTGATCGACAATGGCAAGTTTGGCATCGCGAATTTTGCCCCCAAACGCGTTGCCCAAAATGATCAACTGCACCAGGGGCATGATCATTGACGCCATCATGAGCGCCGGCGAACGAAAGAACTTCCGCATTTCACGCTCGACGATCGCCATCATCCGGTTCATAGGTTCAACCCCGGGCAGTTCATGGCCGCAACCCCGGGCTCTGCGGCATCACGAAGGCATATGCTTTCTGCAGTTCGTCGCGCAACTGCCTGCCGGTGTAATGCACGAATACGTCGTCCAAGGTCGTGTTCTGCACCGAGAGCGACTTCACCTCAACCCCGGCTTCAACCGCCATTTCCACCAGTTCAGTCGTGGTGCGCGAACCATTGCCAGTGAGCACTCGATACATGCCCGCTCCCTCGTGCTGCACGGACGTGACCTCGTCGAGCGTATGCAGGCGCTGCTCCCAATCCTCTGGAGGATCCTCAAACTGCGCTTCGATCACGTTTGATCCGGGAACGCTGGCCTTCAAAGCCATGGGCGAGTCCAGCGCGACCAGTTTGCCGTGGTCAACGATTGCGATCCGATCGCAGAGCCGGTCGGCTTCATCCATGTAGTGCGTAGTAATAAGGATCGTTAGTTGCCGATGGCTCTTGATGTTGCCCAGCATCTCCCAAACGGCCACGCGTGAAACCGGATCCAACCCGGTGGTGGGCTCATCGAGGAAAAAGATTTTTGGATGATGCACCAGCCCGCGAGCGATCTCCAATCGTCGCCGCATACCGCCAGAGAGCGTCTTGGTCTGCGCATCGCGCCACTTGGTTAAATCCACCAGGCCGAGCAACTCGTCGATTGAGCGCTTTCTTTCTTTCGCCGGCACGTCGTAGAGCTTGGCGTAGATGTTCAAATTCTCTTCCACCGTGAGATCGAGATCGCTGGTCAGCGCCTGCGGGATCACGCCAATCATCCGTCGCGCCGCGTTTGGTTCTTTTGCGACATCGTGCCCCGCAACCCATGCCGTCCCCGAAGTGATTGGAATCAGAGTCGTCATCATGCGGATCAGGGTCGACTTTCCCGCGCCATTCGGGCCGAGCAAGCCGAAGATTTCGCCTTCTTTCACATTGAATGAGACATCGTCCACGGCAATGAAGTCGCCGTACTTCTTGACAATGTGCTGCACTTCGATTGCATAGGGAGTATCATCCGCAGCCGTAGAGGAGCCGCTCGTTTTAGCGTTTGCATCGACCGTCATGGCTGCCCCGCTGCCGCCGCGCTTTGCGAATTGCTCTCGCCCTTCATCTGCGCTGGCGAAACCAGCACTTCGGCCGTCATCCCCGGTACGAATGCGCCTTTCGGATTGTCGAGCCGAACCTTCAACACGATGGTCTTGATGTCCCGCTTGCGGCGGCTCACATCGCGCTGTGTAGCAAAATCGCCTTCCACTCCTTTGAAGAAAACCTTGCCACTGGTGATCGTTCCTCCGGGCAGACGCACGCGCATCACATCTCCGTAACCGATGTGGTCCGCATAGGTTTCCGGGATAGCGGCTCTTACCCACGTGTCTGTCAGATCGACAATGGTCACAATGGGCGCACCGATGTTGACCACTTCTCCCTGCCGCGCCGCACGCACCGAAACTGTGCCGGTAACAGGCGCATAGACATTGGTGTAGCCCAACCGCACGGCAGCTTGATTTTTCTGAGCGACGGCATTCTTGAGATCAGCCTCAGTCGATTGAACAGTACTTTTCGCTGCATTGGCTTGCTGCGTGCGCGCAATAGCCGAGTTCAGGTCCGCTTCCGCCGCCTTCACTAATTCCTGTTGCGCCTGCGCGGTCGCCTGAGCGGCCTGCAAGTTGGTCTCAGCCTGAACGCGATCCTGATCTGACTGGACACCAGCCTTGGCCAATTCGATCATGCGCCGGCTGTCGCTTTCCGTGCGATCGAGCGCAGCCTTTGCCTGTAGAAGTTGCGCCTTGGCTGAAGAGAGCTTGGCCCGAGCATTGGCGACGTCGCTAGAAGTTGAGCCAGAGGTGGATAGTTCGGTGTGCTGCATCTCCGCTACTTTGTGCTGCAAGCTTGCGATGTTTGCCGCAGCCGCGGCTTCCTGCGTCTGCAACTCGGAGGGATCGAGCACGGCGATCAGGTCTCCGGCCTTCACCGGAGTGCCTTCATCCACCAGCAACCGCTGGATGCGGCCTTCCACCTGTGCGCTGACAATTACCTGATTCGAATCGACCGTGCCGATGAGCACCAAGTCTTTGGAATGGTCAGCGGAGAAGGCATAGTAGATAACCGCGATCACGAAGATGATCCCGAGAAGAATGAAAAAGCGGTTGCGAGCACTCATTTGTGTACTCCTGGTGCGCCGCTGGCACCGGGCAGAAACAGCGCCGCAGAAATAAAATCGAGAACTGCGGCTCGCCGTTCGGCGATACGCTGGGGTGCTAGCGGGTTGAAGTGGACGATCCGGTGCATCACCGGCGCGCTGCTGAAATAGAAAACGATCATGGAGATCATCGAAGGAACGAAATGCGCCGGGTCCACCTTGCGGAATTCGCCTTCCGCGATTCCTTTGCGCAACAGTTCCCCCACCCGCCGGTAGATCGGTTGAAAGTAAGTCTTGACCAGTCTGTCGATATGCACCGAGTTGCCCTCGCGCGCCCGCATCATCTCGCGCTGCATCAGTTTGGGATAAATCTGGTTTGAAGCAATGAAGTCGAAATATGCGCCTGCGTAAGCCATGATCTTTTCGCGCGGCGGCAGGTCGCTGTCGAGCACGTGAAAGACCTTTGCCTTCATCCCGGAAAACGCGTTGTCGAGCACTGCGCCGTAGAGCGTTTCCTTGTCCTTAAAGTAGTAATACAGCAGCGCCTTGTTGACCCGCGCCTCGCGCGCAATGGCGTCAGTGCGCGCTCCGGCAATCCCGTGCTCGGCAAACTCTTGTGCCGCAGCCTGCAGAATGGCGGCACGGCTCTCCTCCGGCTGCCCGCGAGAACCCATGCGAGGGTGATGACGATGTCGGAAGAGTTGGGCCATGGCTTAATTAACTAGTTAGTTAGATTAAGTATACGCGGATTGGGGCAGGGATTGCAAGTCAAAGTGAATCCGGAAGATTGGAGGTTGCGGTTACCGCGCCCCGCCCGCGATCGAAGGCACGAGCAGGACTTCATCCCCATCCTGGAAGGCATAACCCGGCCCACCCAGAAAGCGGATGTCTTCCTCGTTCACATAAATATTGAGAAAGCGGCGCACCTGTCCAGCCTCGTCGCGCAGATGGGGCTTCAGGTCCGGAAACTTCTCATCGAGGGCGGAGAACAGTTCTCCCAGGTTCGTGGCCGAACACGCGAGTGAGCTTACGCCCGCGGTGTGCCGCCGCAACGCGGTCGGAATTTGTACTGTGATTGCCATCGTATGCCTCCTCTATGCGCCCACAGTGGCCGCCGCTTCTTTCCCGACCTCGACAGTGTCCAGCGTTTCGTGCAGATACTTTTCGAATTCGGCCAGCTTGGGTGCAATCGGTCTCTCGATCTCATATACGCCAGCGAGCACATCCGTCGTCTTCAAGCCGTTGCCGGTAATGCACAACACGGTCGTTTCCTCGGGCAGGATGCGGTCCTGGCGATAGAGCTTGCCTGCACTACCCACGGTCACGCCGCCGGCGGTTTCGGTAAAAATGCCTTCAGTTTCCGCCAGCAGACGTATCGAATCGATCACTTCGGGATCACTCACGTCCTCGCTCCATCCGCCGCTGTGCTTGATGGTCTTGATGGCATAGTGCCCGTCGGCGGGATTGCCAATGGCGAGCGAACGCGCGATGGTGGTCGGTTTTTGCGGGTCGATCTCAGCGCTGCCGGTCTTCACCGCCGTAGAAATCGGTGAGCACCCGGTAGCCTGCGCTCCAAAAAACTTCACTGGCTTCTCTTCGACTAACCCCAGCTTGATCAGTTCGTCGAACGCCTTCTTGACCTTCGTGATCAAAGACCCGCCAGCCATGGGAATTACTACGTTGTCAGGCAGCCGCCAGCCCAGTTGCTCCGCGATTTCGAAGCCGACGGTCTTCGAGCCCTCGGCGTAGTAGGGCCGCAAGTTGACATTGACGAAACCCCAGCGCTGCTCTTCGGCAATCTGCGAGCACAGGCGGTTCACCTGGTCGTAGTTTCCCGCGATGCGGACTACATTCGCGCCGAAAACTTGCGTGCCGAGAATCTTCGCTGGCTCGAGATCGGACGGAATAAATATCCAAGCCGTGAGACCGAGGCGCGCTGCGTGCGCCGCCACCGCGTTAGCCAAGTTTCCGGTTGAAGAACAAGCGATCGTATCAAAGCCGAAATGCTGCGCCTGCGCCAGCGCCACGGCAACCACGCGATCCTTGAAGCTCAGAGTCGGCAGACATACGGCGTCATTCTTGATGTAGAGATTCTGCGCGGCAGTTTTCGCATCACTCTTATTGCCAGCTAGGCGCGCAGCCAGACGCGGCGCCTGACAGAGCGGCGTAAATCCGACTGGCAGTCGGGGCTCAAAGCCCGCCGGCAAAGGCAGCAATTCGGAATAGCGCCACATGTTCGGCGGCCGTTGCGAAATTCGCTCACGGCTGAACGTTCCTTGGGCTACTGCGTCCCTGATCGCATCATAGTCGTAGGTAATTTCCAGAGGAGAGAAGCACTCGTCACAGATCGAGCGGGGCTGGTTTCCCCAGCTTCGGCCGCATTCCCGGCAGCGCAGTTCGTATTGAGCCATTTGGCTACTCGCTTTCTTTGGCAGCAGCGAATAGCTGGGGACGAGCCGGGAAAAGTGCCCAAAAGAGAAAAGGCCTCTTTTCCAGGAAATAGGAAAAGAGGTTATCGGAATGCAAATATAAATAAGCTTCGCATCCGAATCTCATGTTCCCCGTTTCCGGGCGGGAGTTGGCACCTGGCGGTCGGGATATATGATCCCGATCCGGTTGCCGTGGCGTCATAGGGCTCGTCCCTCAGCCACTCTGCATGAAATTCCGGTTTGCCCCGAAAGGCAAACTTGTCCTTATGATGCTACACATCCGAATGTGGATCGTCAAGAGGCCAGCGTATCGCGGCTTGGGCCAGTTGTTCCGAACGCTCTCCATCAGTACACTCTGTTCGCGAGGTGTACATGGGCAAGATGGGAAAGCATTTTGGGCGTTTAACACTGGGTTCGAAACAAGCAATTTTTTGTTTGCGCAGCGTCGTCGTCCTGTCGCTTGTGAGCAGCGGCCTCCTATTTCTTGAATTATGTTCCGCTCAGACCCTCGGTTTGCCCAGCGAGACACCGGCTACGTTCACGCCTGTCACGTCGAGCTTTGACCACATCAAGCGCGATGTGATGATCCCGATGCGCGACGGAGTAAAACTGCACACCGTCATCGTTCTGCCCAAAGGCGCAAAGAACGCGCCGATCCTATTGACGCGAACCCCTTACAGCGCGACTGCACAAACCAGTCATGCCGATAGCTCGCACCTCGGTCCGATCCTGAGTGGCTATGACAATGCGACCGACGTGATCGTCGAAGGTGGCTATATCCGCGTGGTGCAGGATGTTCGCGGAAAGTATGGCTCTGAGGGCGACTATGTGATGACCCGCCCGCTGCACGGGCCGCTAAACCCTACGCCGGTCGATCACTCCACCGACACGTATGACACTATCGACTGGCTGGTCAAGAATGTCCCAGAAAGCAATGGCAAAGTTGGCATCCTCGGCATTTCCTACGACGGTTTCACCACCCTGATGGCATTGGTCAACCCGCATCCGGCCTTGAAAGTCGCGGTGCCCATGAATCCCATGGTCGATGGCTGGATGGGCGACGACTGGTTTCACAACGGCGCTTTCCGCGAACAGAATATGAATTACATCTACCAGCAGGAGGCCACGCGTGCGTCGGAAGAAAAATGGTGGACGAACCACTTTGACGACTACGACGTTTTCATGGAGGCCGGCTCAGCCGGTGAACTCGGTCGTCGCCACGGACTAGATCAAGTCGGCTTCTGGCGCAAACTTCTTGATCATCCGAGTTACGATTCCTGGTGGCAAGAACAAGCGATGGACCGCATTCTCGCCGCTCAGCCTCTGAAAGTGCCCACCATGCTGGTCGACAGCCTGTGGGATCAGGAAGATATCTACGGGGCACCCGCGGCCTACAAAGCGCTCAAAGCAAAAGACGCCAACAACGATAAGCTATTTCTGGTGCTCGGCCCCTGGCATCACGGCCAGGAAATTGGCGATGGCAGCTCGCTTGGAGCACTAAAGTTTAATAGCGATACCGGGCTCTATTTCCGGCAGGAAATTCTGCGGCCCTTCCTGGATCAATATCTCAAAGACGGCGCGCCTAAGGCCGACATCGCGCCCGTTACCGCTTTTGAAACCGGAACGAACACGTGGCGTCGACTGCCCTCGTGGCCAGCTGGCTGCGCAAGTGGCTGCACCGTTCAACCAACGCCACTCTATCTCAACGCCGCTCTGAAGCTTAGTTTGGCCGCTCCCAAGCCGGGCGACGCGGCGTTCGACGAATATATTTCCGACCCCGCCAAACCCGTACCTTTCCGCCGGCGTCCCATTCAACCCATTGGATACGGCGATCGCTTCACTTGGGCGGAGTGGCTGGTCGACGACCAGCGCGAAGCTTCTGGCCGTCCAGATGTCGCGGTGTTCACCTCCGACGTGCTTACCGCACCCATGAAGATCAGCGGACAGCCGGTTTCCAATCTCGTAGCCTCGACCAACGGCACGGACTCTGATTGGGTGGTCAAGTTGATCGACGTATATCCCGACGAAGTGGCCGGCGACGCCGCTATGGGCGGCTATCAGTTAATGATTTCCGCCGACATCTTCCGCGGCCGTTATCGCGAAAGCCTGGAGACCGCTAGGCCCATCGCCCCGGGCCAGCCGCTGCTCTATCGCTTCAACCTTCCCACGGCAAACCACGTCTTCCTGCCCGGCCACCGCATCATGGTGCAGATTCAATCCAGCTGGTTCCCGCTGTACGACCGCAATCCGCAAACTTTCGTTCCCAACATCTTCTGGGCAAAGCCGGACGACTACCGCAAAGCTGCACAGCGCGTGTATCACACGCCCGCCCAAGCCAGTTTTATCGAGCTGCCTCTGGTGAGGACGCCGTAGGAGTCCGAACGATTCCCAGCCGTGGCGAGGGTTTATTATTCAGTAAAACGCCGGCTAAATTCCGGCAATCGGCAACGCTACCGGCTGTACTGATTCCTCTTTTTATCTGCGTGCCGCTCCAGTCCGAACTGGATCAGCCGGTCAATTAGATCCGCATAGTCGATCCCTGAAGCCGCCCACAGCTTGGGATACATGCTGATGGCCGTGAAGCCTGGCATGGTGTTGATCTCGTTCAGAAAAATCTTGCGCGTCTGCGGATCCATCAGAAAATCCACGCGCGCCAGGCCGGAGCAATCCACGGCTTTGAAAGATCGCACGGCCAGTTCCTGAACTTTCTTCGTTTCCGCCTTGGTGAGCTTCGCCGGAATGATCAGCTCGGACCCTTCGTCGAGATACTTGGCGTTGTAGTCGTAGAACTCTTTCACCGGGACAATTTCACCCGGCAGCGACGCTGCTGGTTCGTCGTTGCCGAGCACCGAGCATTCGATCTCGCGCGCCTTATTTTTCTTTCCACCCACGCCTTGCTCGATAACAATCTTGCGGTCGAATTTCGCCGCTTCCTCAATGGCAGGCCCAAGTTCCTTGCGGTCGTGCGCCTTGCTGATTCCGACCGACGATCCCAGATTCGCGGGCTTCACAAAAACTGGATATCTCAACTTGCTCTCCACAAATTTCTGAACCTTCTTCGGATCTTTCTCCCAGGCACCGCGAAGAATCGTGACGTGCTTCACGATGGGGATTCCCGCGGCAATAAACAAGGACTTCATAATGTCCTTGTCCATACCCGCGGCCGAGCCCAGCACACCCGCGCCCACATAAGCGATGTCAGCCAGTTCGAGCAACCCCTGAATGGTTCCGTCCTCGCCGAATGTGCCATGCAGCACAGGAAAAATCACATCCACGTTGATAGCGCGATCACTGGCGCGCCGCGTGAGCGCGGCATCCGTCTGAAAGGGCACAAGGCCGCTGTGCCGATGCACTGGCTCCGGCGGCACCACCACCGCTTCGCCGCGGGCAAGCACAGCCGCGGCTTGGGTTGTTTCGGGATCGCCAGCACGCAGATGACGTGGCTCGATCACCAGCTTGCCCTGCAGCAGATTCTCAGCGTGCTCGGCAGTCAGCCAGTGGCCGTCCTTGGTAATGCCGATAGGCACGACCTCATATTTATCTTTATCGATAGCTTGCAAAACCGATGCAGCCGAAAGCAGCGAAACTTCATGCTCACCGCTACGACCGCCGAAAAGAATTCCGACACGAAGCTTTTTCATAGTCTTTTACAATATCTTTTTTCCGAACGCCGACAGCGCCAACTCCACCGCCAAGTCCGCCGTCTGGTTGTGTTCGTCGATTACCGGATTCACTTCGACGATCTCGAAGCTCAGCATGCGTCCATGATCGGCAATGATTTCCATGGCCAGGTGCGCTTCACGATAAGTAGCGCCGCCCCGCACCGGAGTGCCCACGCCCGGCGCATCCTCCGGATCGATCCAATCCATATCAAGCGAAATATGATAGCCGGCGGTTCCACGCCCGGCCATGCGCAGCGCCTCTTCCATCACAGTACGCATGCCGCGCTCGTCAATGTCGCGCATGGTGAAAACGCCGATGCCTGCGCGGCGCACATTTTCTTTTTCAATCGCGTCAATGTCGCGCACTCCCACCAGCACACAGTTCTCCGGCTTCACCTTGGGAGAAAAATCAAAGATATTCGAAAGCTCGGCCGGACCCAACCCCATGAGTGCGGCCAGCGGCATCCCGTGCACATTGCCGCTCGGCGAGCTCTCGGGCGTATTAATGTCGGTGTGCGCGTCAATCCAGATCAGGCCGATGCGCTGGTTCTGGCGGCGGTAGAATTCCGCGACTCCAGATACCGTACCTGCCGCCATTGAGTGGTCCCCGCCGAGCGCCAGTGGAATCTTCCCCGCTTCCAACGTCTTTACCACCAACTCCGCGTGCTTGGTGCACGTCGCGGTGATTTCCTTTAAATACTTGGCGTGCGCGTCGCCCTCTTTCTTCTGTTCAGGTATGGCCACGGCAATGTTGCCGCCGTCCTCCACTTCGTGCCCCAAAGCTTCCAGCCGCGCCTCAAGCCCCGCCACGCGCACCGCCGAAGGCCCCATATCGACTCCACGCCGAGATTGTCCCAGATCCAGTGGCACACCAATCACACGAATCTTCTTCGGAACAATGTTGGTGGTGCTGATTGTTGTCGTCATAGTCCAGGAATCGAATCAGTGGGTGATTGATTCAATGTCTTTATCACGGGTACAGCCGGTGCAGCATTCGCGGGAACGGAATCGTCTCCCGCACATGCTCCAGGCCGCAGATCCAGGCCACGGCCCGCTCAATGCCCATGCCGAATCCGCCGTGCGGCACGCTGCCATACTTGCGCAGGTCCAGATACCACTTGAACGCTTCCTCCGGCAATCCGTGTTCGTGGATCCGCTGCACTAGCAATTCGTGCGATGCCATACGTTGCGACCCGCCGATGATTTCCCCATAGCCTTCCGGCGCCAGCACATCCACACACAGAGCCAGCTCGGGGCGCTGCGGATCCGGCTCCATGTAGAACGCTTTCACCTTCGCCGGATACCGATGCACCATCACAGGCTTGTCAAATTGCGCGGAAAGATAGGTCTCATCCGGCGAGCCCAGATCGCCGCCCCACTCGAACTTCGCTTCCAGCGCGCCCTTGGCGTGGCCTTCCTGCAGATTCTTCACGGCATCGTCATAACTGATCCG
>Ga0187877_1003867_pt1 | contig 11888 bp, 6 predicted proteins | sample June2016WEW_17_1_3_FD_132430 | JGI IMG/M metagenome (GOLD analysis project Ga0187877, IMG submission 132430) | Peatland microbial communities from SPRUCE experiment site at the Marcell Experimental Forest, Minnesota, USA - June2016WEW_17_100 | ecosystem: Environmental > Terrestrial > Soil >... | reverse complement strand
GTCAACATTCGGGCGTGGCTGAGGTAGTAATTATTCGCCGCCATGCGATACGCCGCGTGGTTCGGGCACAACCGCAAAGGATCATTGACCACGCCGAGCGGAGGCGCATCGCCACCCGCCGTCGAAGCGTGGCGGCATTGCTCGGCCCAGGCCAAAAAGCCGTTGCGAATAGTCAGCTTATCCGTCGCGTTCAATACGGGCTGGCCGTTGGTGCCGAGAGCGTTGTAAATCCAGTCCACCGCCAGCGGCATCGTTTCGAGCGTTGCGTTGGCTCGATTGTAAGTGGCAAAGCCCGGGTCGCGGAACGGCGCGCCGGCCATTGTGCCTTTGGCTGCTTCCGTCATCGCGACGCGGATCAAGCTCGCCGCCCGCTGTGCGTAAATCGCTCGCTGGGTGGAGTCGGAATGAATCAGCGAGAACAGCGCGAGGATAAACGCGTCCTCCTCGCTGATTAGCCCGGTGTAACCCTGGGATTCGCCGAAGTCCGGCCAGCTCGCATTCTGCACTCCGCCGGGAAAGTACTGGGTGTCGTAATTGTGCATCGTTCCCGCGAGCACCGGCAATAGCGCCTGGTACACCGGGTTGGCCGGCGTGGCCCAGCGTCGCAGTCGCGGCAGGTCATTGGTGGTGATCCAAAGCCGGGGATGGCTCGTGACGGGTTGTGGTATGGAGGTGGACGCGGCGCGGACTTTGGCAGCACCGGGAAGCAACAGAATTGCCGAGACTAAAATGGCCGCCAGTGCAGACCGCCTCATATCCAGATTGGGATTTTGCATGTTCTTTAGGTCAAACCGCTCCGTTTCAGCATGGCACCAAGTGGTGCATTTGTGGACGGGGCTTGACGGGTGCTCAAGTTAATCAAAGTCAGGAGAATATACGGAACACCATCAGAGGCGAGTCGTCTTCGGCCTAATTACATCTAGGTTTATGCGATTTCATTCGGGACTGGGTGCGAGCGGCGCACAAACCAATCAGATCATAAGCAGCAACTTACCTGCCAGCCCCAGGCTGTTGGCACCAAGCCTTTTGAAGATCCGAAGATTGTCGCTGATTTACTGCCAGAGGCCATCTACGGGAGCGGGAGAGGCGCCGATACGCGCAGTTTCCCGATCAGAAGGTGCCAAAAGGGCACAGGAACAAGCCCTAGCGGTCCTGCGGTCATGAGCCAGATGCACCAGCCACCACCGAAAGCCAGCGGCGGCAGATGGTGGGTTTCTTAGCGTCTTTGCCTCGAGCCTGAGCCACCGCCTTCAACACGCACTCCCCGGTGGTTTGGGGAATTGCCAATGAGAATTGGTAACTCCGCGAACCCGCGGCCTCGATGTCAAAAGCTTGCACGGAGCGCGCCAGCACCTTGCCAGACCTGGTCTCCAGCGAAAGTGTCATATCTCCCGTCTGCGGCCGCGCTTCGTCGTTCACCATCATCACAGTGAAATCGCGCGTGTCTCCGGCGTCTAGTGTCGGCTGGAAACAGTTGATATAAACCCCCAACGGCTTGAACGCTTCGCCCATGAAGTCCATGAAAGCCGGGTCGAGTTTGAGCTTCGTCACGTCCTGGAAATGGTCGGCCGTATATACCCCGGGATAACTGCACGTTAGATAAACAAAGTGGACAATGCCGGCATATTGGCGATGGGCGCGCCAGAATTCGGTCTTGGCCGCGAGCAGGTAAGCATACATGTCCAGACGCTGGCGGGCGGTAACGTTGGTGCCCATAAGTTGGGCATAAACCTCTTTCGTCAGCAACGTCGGCGAGCCATCACGATTGAGCCAGAGCCAGCCGTATTCGTTGATAATGGCAGCGTGGTTAGCGGGGAGGGCATGCAACGGCGCGCCGTCCATCTTCTCCAGATCCGTCATCTTAAACGTCAACTTGCCGAAGTGGCCGCTGATCATGAGATAGGGATGATCTTCCACCAGGTCGTTGGGACCAGCGGGGGGGTTGTAGCTGTTTTCCCAGGGCCGATCGGAGAGATCCAAGCCCCGCACGGCAGGGATAACCTTGTTGAAAACATCGTTCCTGGTTTCGTTGTTCGCGTCCCAAACCGCGACGCTCGGGTGATTCCAATTGTCCCGCATCCAATCCTTGTATTCCCGGATCAACTCGTCGGCATCGTAGGCGCGGGAATAGCCCGCGTACCAGCTCGGCTCCCCGGTCCAAATGAAGAACTCATTCTGAACCAGCAACCCGACTTCATCGCAGATATCAAACCATTTATCCGGCACGGGGCCGATGCAGAAGCGGAAGTAGTTCCAATGCATTTTTTGGGGGAGCTCGCCCAGGAGCTTCCGCACCCAGGCGTCACGCCAGGGCAAATCGCCGCAAAGCGGGTCCTCGAAGAACCGGTGCAAGGTTATGTTTGACCCCCGGATGTAATAGACTTTCCCGTTGAGATAGGCGCGTTTGGTGGCACCGTCGTAGCGGAACTCCCTCATGCCGAACCGGGTCTTCACGGAATCGCTACTGGTGGCGGATTCCACCACATAGAGAAATGGGTCCTCGGGTGACCAGAGATGGGCGTCGGGAACTTGGATGCTCTGCGTGAGCAGCTTCTCTTCCCCCGCCTGAAGGGTGATCGTTTGCGGCGAACTGGCCGCGATCTTTCGGTGCCCTTTCCACGTCTTGACCTCGTGGGTTAGCGCGGTTTGGACCGGCACGCCGCGATAGTTCCGGATCCGGGTCTGCACCACGACCTCGCCGGTGGCGATGCGAGGAGCCACTTGCAGGGCTTCAATTATCGGGTTGTCGCAGAAGATGAGCGAAACGCTGTCGTAGATGCCAGGCGTCCATTTGGTCTTTTCGAAATCCGACCCCGCCGGATAATTGTCCGGCAGCACCGCCGGGTGGGCGCCGATGCGGATGAGCACCGAGTTTTCCGCATTCCATATAATCTGCCGTTCAAGGTGGAAATAGCTGGCGCTGAAGCAGCCCGGATATTCCCCCACCTTGTCGCCATTCAACCACAATGCAGTTCCGAATTGCGCCTTGTTGATCTTAAGCATCGCCACCTCGCGAGCCGCCGGGGCGCGGAAGGTCCGACGGTACCAGAAGTAATTGCGGTCCTGGTTTATCTTCCCCTCCCAATAGTTGGTGCCCCACTCCGCCGGCGAGAGCTGGGAACGAATCCGGTTGGCAAGATATTCGCGGCTCCAGAAACCGTCCACGTCGGCAAAGACGGGCTGTGCCAAGTTCGCCAAGCCGGGAACCGGAACGGTGTGGTTGAAGGAAACCGGGATGTCCTCGGGCGATTTGCCTTCCCCGATGTGCCATTGGCCATCGAGGACTATCGTGAGGCGGCCCGGAGCAGCGTCGAGGCAGGCGCAGGACAGGCCGGCTAAAGCGAACGCAAGAACGGGGGTCAGTCGTTTCATAGTTGGTGGATTGTACCCAGCGAACCAGGATGCAGCAACAATGCGGCGATGCCATGTCAGATAGGCCTATCTTGCCGGTACCACCCCGCGAGGCGGAGCCCCAGCGGCGCAGGAATACGGCCTTTCGGCTGGAGGAAAGTGGTCGCGGCCCCTGAGCGGCACCGGGGCAACACCATAGCAATGCCGGAGCATGGCCGTAGATGCGCCTCGTTTTATATTTACTGTTTCATATTTGCTTGCGGACGGAAGCCCGAAGAAAGCAAACTCGCCGGGCCTATGCAAAGCAACAACTGTCGTATGAAGACGTTTACCTATTGGCTGCGACGCCCCCCTCTCCACGTGATTCTCCTCCTCCTCTTTTCCTGGCTGGCCGCGCCGGTCCACGCCCAAGCGCCCCTCCGCGACACGCTCAAAGCGCTGCCCTTTAAGATCGCCTACGAGAGCTATGCCGATGGCAACTCGGACATTCTGGTCATGAACGCCGACGGCTCCAACCCGGTGAAACTGACGCAGACGCCAACGGAGCAAGAGCATTACCCGCAGATCTCACCTGACGGCACGAAGATCTGTTTCGTATCGGACGTGGGCGAAGGCCGGGATACCGTGCGCAGTGTCTATGTGATGGATATTGATGGCAACAACCGGAAAAAGGTGGCCGATCATGCGCGCGAGCCCTTCTGGAGCCCGGATGGCAAAGTGATCGGCTTTTTGCCGCAGGAGTTTGCCAAGTTCGACGTGATAGACTTCTCCACCAAGGGGATGAGTTTCTATGATTTGGCCACCAGCAAGATCGTGCCCCACGTGAACAGCGCCAACCTGCATCACCTCTATAACCCGAGCTGGTCCACGAGCGGCAAATGGATCGTGGCGACCGTGCATGCCGGCATGGGCTATGGCCATGCGATTCTGCTCATCGAGGCGCATGGGAACAAGATCATTGATCTGAAGATTCCCGGCTGCCGGCCCTGTTTCAGCCCGGACGGCAAGTACGTGGCGTGGGGAGCCGAGGACCACGATCTCGCGGCCGCCCCCATCAATCTCGAGGCGGACCAGCCCGCGGTTGGCAAATGGAGCGTGAAGATTAAAGATGAGCAGAACAAGATCTACCATGTGGACTGGTCGCCCGACAGCCAGTTCCTGGCCTTCAGTCGCGGCCCGGACAGCGGAGGTGACCCGACCAAGCCAGGGACTCACCAGGCAGCCGCCGAAGTCCATGGCGTCTATGCCAAGGGGTGGAATATTTGCGTGGTCAAGGTGGACCGGGCAGCAGACCTTAACCTGGATAAAGCCACCGAAGCGGACTGGCTGATTCTCACAACCAACGGATTCAGCAATAAGGAACCGGCGTGGTTTCGGCCGCACCGCTAAACCGGAAGAAGCAAGACCGCGTCATTTCCCAACCCTCGAGCATTCAGCAGCAAGATGAGCGTCGTTCATTTCCTTTCGCTGGCGGCGGTGGTGGGGCTCTTCACGGCCTGCGAAAAGTCTAGCTCCAACGCGCCGAACGAAAGCAAGGCCGCGGGCACGGCGGATAAGGCCAAAGCCGACAGCCCCGGGCCGGCTGTGATTAGGACCCAATCCGGAGCCGAGATGGTTTATGTGCCGGGGGGCGAATTCATGATGGGCACCGATCGGGGAGATCCCGACGAAGCGCCTGCGCATAAGGTGAGGCTCGGCGCGTTTCTCATGGACAAGTTTGAAGTGACGCACGAGGGGTTCGCCAAGGCACAGTTGCCCAATCCATCCCATTGGCAGGATAACCCCCAAAAACCGGTCGAAAGGGTGCGCTGGCGCGATGCCAAGCGCTACTGCAACGAGCGCTCGTTGATGGAGGGGTTGAAGCCGTGCTACAACGAAAAGACGGCCGACTGGGATTGCGATTACTCGGCGAATGGTTACCGGCTGCCGACCGAAGCGGAATGGGAGTATGCCTGCCGCGCCGGAACGGACGGTCCCTATGATTTTGGACGCGCCGATAAGCTACGGCAGTACGCCTGGATGGCCGAAAACTCCGATCAGAAGACGCATCCGGTGGGCCAGAAGAAACCGAACGGCTTCGGGATTTGCGACCTCTATGGCAACGTGTCTGAATGGTGCGAGGACGTTTACAGTGCCACCTACTACAAAGAGAGTCCGGCAACTGATCCCCATGGGCCACCCAATCCAGGGAAAGATGTCAAGCGGGTGATCCGCGGAGGAAGCTGGAAATCGAGCCCGGACCAATGCCGGGCCACAGCCCGCCGGGGGGAACGAACAGGGGACACGGACGCGTGTTTTTCCACCGACTTTTGCGGCTTCCGTTGCGTGCGCCACGTCAGACCTGAGGAGCTTCAACAATTGAGGGTCTCGAAATAGTCCCGGCCATCACCTTCAAGCATATCCCGCTCGATGCTCTTTCACTCTTGGCCGTTCCTCATCTTCCTGATGGTGGTGCTGCCGGTGTTTTTTGCCTTGCGGAGAACCAGGCTCTGGTTGCCGTGGCTGACGCTGGCGTCATACTTCTTTTACGGTTGGTGGAACCCTTATTACCTGCTGCTGGTGATGTATTCCACGCTGCTCGACTTCGGCCTGGTCGCGCTAATGGACCACTGCCCGCACGAGGGGGAAACGGTGGATGTAATCGGGCGCCTGACGCGGTTGCGCTTTGATGATCGGGTGCTGAAAGTGGCGTTCGTGGGTTCGGGACTGGCCGCCCTGGGGATCCTTGTCCTGGCGATGCTCGGTCCCAGAACCCTGCGGCCTGCGATGGCTGGGCTGGGTGTGCTCGTGCTCCTAATGGGGTTGGGGGCACTCTACAGCAGCCGTAAGATCTGGCTCCTGATCAGCCTGGTTAACAACCTGGCGCTGTTGGTTTTCTTCAAATACGCCCGTTTCTTCGCCGAGAACCTGAACGCAATCTTCTCGTGGTTGCATCTGCCACTGAAGCTGGCCGACCCATCGTCCCTGATGCCCTTCGGCTTTCAGTACCTGCTCCCGGTCGGCATCTCATTCTTCACCTTCCAATCGCTGAGCTACACGATAGATTTCTACTTCGGCAAGGTGCATCGCGAGCGGAATTTTCTGCGCTTTGCCACCTTTGTTTGCTTCTTCCCGCAATTAATGGCGGGCCCGATTGAGAGGGCGCGTCATCTGCTGCCGCAGTTCAATCAATTCCCACCGATTCGCCTGCAGAACTTCACCGATGGTGCGTCACTATTCCTCGTGGGGCTATTCAAGAAGCTGGCGTTAGCCAACTATCTGTCGTTTTATGTGGAACGGGTTTATGACAGTCCGTCAACTTTCGGCGCGCCGGCCTTGTTCCTGGCCACCATAGCGTTCGGCTGGCAGATATTCTTCGACTTCAGCGGTTACACGGACATGGCTCGCGGCGTGGCCAAGCTGATGGGCTTCAATCTGATTCTGAATTTCAACAATCCCTATCTCGCCACCGGCCTGGGCGATTTCTGGTCGCGCTGGCACATCAGCCTTTCGAGCTGGTTCCGGGATTATGTGTACATCCCGCTGGGCGGGAACCGTGGCGGCACCCTCGCCACATACCGCAATCTCTTTATCACTTTCTTTATCTCCGGCATCTGGCATGGCGCCAACTGGACGTTCATGATCTGGGGAGCTTTACACGGCTTGGGAGTACTGGTCACACGCGAGCTGGAGCGGTCGCAAGTCTATCGCGAGCGGGTGCCCAAGCTGCTGAAGCAATTCGGGGTGTTTCTATTCGTAACTTTTACCTGGATATTCTTCCGTGCGGATTCGCTCGGCGATGCCTGGTTGATTGTGCGGCGCATCTTCGTCGCGTTGTGGCATGACCCGCAGATTCCGGCGCTGATGCTCTTGCTGATAGCCCTGGTATGGCTGTACGAGTTCTTATACGAATCCAAAGTCAGGGAGGTTCTGGCGACTGGCCTGGTGCGCGTGAGCCTTGCCGTAGCCATGCTGGTGTACCTGTGCGTCTGTTCCTCGGGCGGCGGCGCCTTCATCTATTTCCAGTTCTGATATGGACACCCTGCCAACGCCCGCAAAACCAATGGTCGTCGCGCCCGTCGCCATGGGCAAGGAGATCCCTTTTGGGGTCAATGAAGTGCGACTCGACGGCCGGCAATGGGCAGCCACGGTTGTCATCGTGGGCTTGATCTTGCTGTTGACGCCCTGGCTGTGGGAGCGGCTCGAGCGGTTTGATACCGGGCGTGACTACCGTATTCCCTATCAGCTCAGCAAGGACTACTGGCTCTATGGCCGGAGGTTGAGCCAAGTGACCGGACACGAGCACATCCTCGTGCTCGGGGACTCCGTCGTCTGGGGGGAATACGTTGCGCCGGACGGCACCCTTTCGCATTTTCTGAACCAGGAAGCGGAAGCGACCAACCGGTTTGTCAATCTCGGGCTCAACGGTTTGTTCCCGCTGGCTCAGGAAGGGTTGGTGGACTACTACGGCAAGGCCGTTCGGCGCCAGAAAGTGATCCTTCAGTGCAATGTCCTCTGGATGACCAGCCCCAAAGCGGACCTGAGCACAGATAAGGAAGAGCCCTTCAACCATTCCCGACTCGTGCCGCAGTTCTCTCCGCGTATCCCTTGCTACAAAGCGGATGCCAACGAACGCTTGAGTGCGGTCGTGCAGCGGGAGGTCGGCTTCTTGCAGTGGGCTGGGCATTTACAGAACGCCTATTTCGGGCAGAAAAGCATTCTGAGTTGGACCCTCGAAGAGGATGGCGGCAATCCGCCGCGTTACCCAAACGCCTATAAGAACCCACTGGCGCAAATCTCGCTAACGGTCCCTTCCGCTCCGCTAAACGATCCCCAGCGCGGGCCAAGCAGCCCGCGGCACAAAGCCTGGTCGGCTGATGGCCAGGGACCGAGCCGCTTTGAGTGGGTTGATCTTGACTCATCGCTTCAGTGGCGTGCTTTTCAGCGCGTACTGGCCACCTTGAATGAGCGCGGAAACGACGTCCTGGTTGTCCTCGGACCTTTCAATGAACATATGGTGGCCGAGGACAACCGGCCGGCCTACAAGAAGATCCGGGACGGCATTGCAGCCTGGCTCGGGCAAAACCAGATTCCTGCGGTCGTGCCGGAGACCTTGCCCAGCGACCTTTATGCTGACGCCAGCCACCCGCTAACGGATGGTTACGCGCTGTTGGCCAAACGTATTTATGCCGACCCGCGCTTCCGGAGCTGGCTGAAATGATCTTGAATTCTCGGCGGACATATGGCTTGAACTATCCCATGAGTCCAAAGTCAATCGCAGCACTTCGACTTTGCTTCAGACATGAAACTCCTGAAGTATATTTTGGAAAAGGCCTAATGACACATATTGCTGACAGACACTACCTTTGGCAGGTACGCAGACTCACGGCATGGGCCACGGCTTTGCACTTATCGGCAAGCTTGCTTTTCATGACCCATGGCGTGGCTGCGGAGCCGAATCTCTTGAAGAATCCAGGTTTCGAAGAGACTGCTCCAGCCCTGGATAATCCGCCTAACTGGACGACCACGACTGATAGCGCGGGCAAGGCCACGGTCACGGACGGGGAGGCCCATGGGGGTCGCCATGCCATAGCAATCCCGGCGCACACTTCCGTGGAACAGAAGGTTGACTCAGTCCTGCCGGGAGCTTATCTGGCCCGCTGCTGGATCAAATCCGAAACCGAGCAACGTGTCACCTTCCTGCTCCAGAATTCAGACCGGCCCTGGGCGGGGTACAATTGCGCCGAAATCACGGTGCCTAAGGAACAGTGGGTGCAGATCGAGGGCTTCTGTGCCCTGGACCAAAACGGCCCGCTCACTCTGACGTTGGGGGGGATGTCACAGGAGTTTCGCTCGTACCATGGCGCGGGCGCAGAAATGGGAGCGCCGATTATCGCCGACGATTTCGAGTTGATTCGTTACGAACCCAAGCTACCTGCTGGGCTCGCGCCACTTGCGGTGTGGGATGCGAAGAAGGAGCTGGGTACCACGTTCGATTGGTCCGCCAAAGACCAGTGGTCTTTGGTTGAGAACGCGGCACACACCTTTGCTGGAACTCCAGTGCTGCAAGGCCGGCATCTCGTGGGTGCTGTGCGCCCGAGCGATGGAGGTTTGGCCATCTATTCGGCGCAAACAGGCGGGCTTAAACCTCGCTGTGTCATCGCTCCCGTGCCTGCCTTCGGGGCACCCAAATGCACTTTAGTGCAAACGAACGACCGGACGGGCATTCGTGTCAGCTCTGAATCAGGAGACCGCTTCTACATCGCTTGGTTTACGCCCAAAGGTCTGATAAGTGTGGAAGCTAATCAGGTCCCGCAATTCCAAGTGCAGGACTGCCGCCTGCGCTATGGTCTTCTGCCCTCCTTTGCCGGAACGGACATCTGCTACGCTCCGCCGAAGATGCCGGGCGGGAAAGAATTCAGCATCCCTTCCACCCGGTGGTTTGTTGGGTTGGTGGATGGTAACGAAAGCATGCTCGTAGCCGTCTGGAAGACGGACTCGCAGGCGGTCTCCCTGGGCCTGTCGGGCGCAGGGGAAAACCGGCTGATTGATTCGCTGTTGATTGCGACAGACAAGGCTGGATTCTCGCTATCTTTTGTTGAGCACGCGGGCCTCTGGCACCAGGAATTGATCAAGGAAGATTGGCTCGGTGAATACGTCCCCATCGGATGGGAGCGCCCGTTCCCAGCCCGCTGGATGAGTCACTTCCTTGTGACTCCGGGCGGCCAGCCGTCTTTTCGCGAGCCGTGCATGGACTACTCGTTCCCCATGGCAAATGCCAAGACGAGGATGTGGGGCGTCTGGTTTGAGGATTGGAATCATTATCCGTTCTTCTTCGATGGACCGCGCACCGTATTCCATTTCGAGAAGACGTTCGTCCCTAATGGTGAAGCGCTTATCTACTTCCTCGAACCGGCGGCCGCGGATCTCTATTCGCCCTGCGAGATTGTCGAGCAGGCCCTGGGTCGTGGCGAAGCGGCGGCATTGTTCGATTTTGACGGCAACCGGATTAGAAAACTGAAATACTCCACGCCTGACCAGTTCATGTATGACCGGCCGGTTTGTGCCACTACCACCCGCCTTTCGAAGATCAAGCAGGACGAAAAGGTGACCGTAGGGGTGAACCTGGCCACCCACCTTTACGAGTTCATCCGGGAGATTCGCAGCCGGGTTGATCAATACGGGACGTTCTTTGCCGAAATGAAGAGTTATCTCGATGGCGAAGAGAAAGCGCATCCGGAGATGCGGGATTACCTCGCCGAGCTGAAGGGAATGGTCACTGAGGCTCAATCCAAATCCAAAGAGATCTATGAGACGCCCCTTTCCTCGGTACAAAAGAAGACTGACGCCATGAAAAAGCTCTTGCAGGACGGCAAAGGAGACGGTTTCGATTGCGGAGACCTCGACGTCAGAGGCACGGCTGGCTCCCAGGACGACCTTTGTCGCCACTACAACCGGCTGGTGATGCGGCTCGCGCAAACGGCCGCTTTGAAATGCGGGGATTCCCCCAAGAAGGCGGTTATCGCCAAGCACATTTGGGATCAATCGCGCGCGGTCCTGCGGGAGCCGACCCGTTGGGAGTCGCGCCGGACGTTGTACTTCTTTGAGCCGTAATCTGATACGTTAACGTCGTGCACTTGGACAATTATACCGGGCGAGGATCGAAGTGCGGAGACGCATCGGGAGTCTCTCTGCTGTCCTTTGTCCCACGCTTGCAAGGAAGGGTCGCCTGTGATTGGTGGCCGATGACTAGGACCCTGTTCGCCAGCGTTCTGGTGCTGGTAGTCCTGGCCGGTTGCGGTCGGCAAACCGAGGAAGCGCAACCTGCAGGGATTCAGGTCATCAAGACTCGGTGCGGCATGGACATGGCTTCCGTATCCGGCGGCCAGTTCACCATGGGGGTGAACGAAGGCCCCGTTGACGCGAAGCCGGCCCATCAAGTCAAAGTGGACGGCTTCCTCATGGATCAGCACGAGATTACCCAGGAGGTTTACGAGAAAGTTACCGGCAAAAACCCCTCCCGGCGCAAGAATCCCCAGAATCCCGTGGAGCAGGTCACCTGGTCCGCAGCAGTGAGGTTCTGCAATGCGCGTTCGACGCAGGAAGGCCTGACGCCCTGCTATGACACGAACACGTGGAAGTGCGATTTCTCGGCCAGCGGATATCGGTTGCCCACCGAAGCGGAATGGGAGTATGCCTGCCGGGCGGGCAGTAGCACCCGCTTTTATTTCGGGGAGAGTGCCGAGGACCTGAAATCCTACGCGTGGTTCGAAGGCAATTCTCAGTCCAAGCCCCACCCGGTCGGCCAGCGGAAGCCAAATGCCTGGGGGCTGTACGACATGGCTGGCAACGTATGGGAATGGTGCAACGATTTCTACGGAGCCAAATACTACCGAGACAGTCCCGGAGACAATCCCCGCGGTCCGCAGCAAGGCGAAAAGCGGGCGCTGAGAGGAGGTGCGTGGTCGAGCAGCGCGGGCAATTGCGCCTCCTGGATACGAAACTGCGACGAGGCCGGTCTGACTGACGTATGTTTAACCATGGATTCAAACGGCTTC
>Ga0187877_1003866_pt1 | contig 11888 bp, 5 predicted proteins | sample June2016WEW_17_1_3_FD_132430 | JGI IMG/M metagenome (GOLD analysis project Ga0187877, IMG submission 132430) | Peatland microbial communities from SPRUCE experiment site at the Marcell Experimental Forest, Minnesota, USA - June2016WEW_17_100 | ecosystem: Environmental > Terrestrial > Soil >... | reverse complement strand
TGACCTCCCTACAGCTTGCTCCGCTTCGGACGCTGCTGCAGCCGGAGCTGGATCACTACGGCTTCAGCGGATTTGTGGTGCTCGATCCGGACTTTGTGGTGGCCGCGGCGGAGAACCAGCAGGTGATCGGGATGCAATTACCGCCGGGCTACGCAGAAAGCCTGCGGCGGTGCCTGAAGGGGGAGATCCTTGTCACGCCGCCGTTCCCCAGCGTGGCGATGCTGGCTGACGACGGGGGCAAGGTTCGCGCCGGCGTGCCGACGATGTTCGCGGCGGCGCCAGTGCAGGCGGCGGACGGCAAGGTAATCGCGGTTCTGTGCCTGCGGATTGCGCCGGAGAAGGACTTCACGCGCATCCTGGCCACCGCACGCGCCGGCGCGAGCGGGGAGACTTACGCGTTCAGCCGGACGGGCCTGTTGCTGTCGGCCAGCCGGTTTGACGACGACCTGAAGCGGTTGGGGTTAATCCCCGATACGCCGGGGACACAGGCCATTCTGACGCTGGAGCTGCGTGATCCGCAGGTGGACCTGACCCTGGGCAAGCCGTCGCCGAAGCGGCGGGCCGAGCAACCGCTGACGCGCCCCGTGGCAGAGGCCGTCGTGGGGCGCGACGGGGTGGATGTCGCCGGCTATCGCAGCTATACGGGCGAGGCGACCGTCGGGGCATGGAGGTGGCTGGAGGACTTTGACATGGGGCTGGTGACGGAGCTGGACGTGGCGGAAGCACTGGGGCCGTTGCGGGTGTTACGGCTGGGTTTCGGGATCATCTTCGGGCTGCTGGTGCTGGCGGCCGTAGCGATGTTCCTGCTGATGCGGCTGGCGCGGCGCTGGCAGGAATCGGCGCGGAAGGCGGCGCTCAAGGCCATGCACCTCGGACAATATGCGCTAGACGAAGAGATCGGGACGGGCGGTTTCGGCACGGTATTCCGCGGTCATCATGCGCTGATGCGCCGGCCAGTGGCGGTGAAGCTGCTCGATCCTCTCCAGGCTAACGAGAATTCCATCGTCCGGTTCGAGCGGGAGGTGCAATTGACGTGCGGGCTGACGCACCCGAATACGATCGCGCTCTACGACTATGGCCGGACGCCCGACGGCCTGTTCTATTATGCCATGGAATACCTGGATGGCTTGGCCCTCGATAAACTGGTCCAGAACTTCGGGCGGCAGTCCGAGGGCCGAGTGATTCACATACTAAGGCAGGTGTGCGGGTCACTGGGGGAGGCGCACGCGCAGGGCCTGGTGCATCGCGACATCAAGCCCGCGAACATCTTCCTCACCCAGCGCGGCGGCATCCCGGACTTTGTGAAGGTGCTGGACTTCGGGCTGGTCAAGGCGCGGAAGGTCGAGGGTCAGGTAGAGCTGACTGGCGCGACGGCGACGCTCGGCACCCCGCTCTACATGTCGCCGGAAGCAGTCGAGCATCCCGACCGGGTGGACGCGCGCAGCGACCTCTACTCGCTGGGCTGCGTTGGCTATTACCTGCTCACCGGCGAAACGGTATTTGCTGGTCTAACTGTAGGGGAAGTGATGCTGCAACAGGTCCGGTCCGTGCCGGAGAAGCCGTCCGCGCGACTGCGCCAGCCAGTGTCCGCCGACCTGGAGGAGTTGTTGATGAGCTGCCTGGCCAAGAAGCCGGAAGGGCGGCCCGCCAGCGCCGAGGCGTTGGAGGCCACGCTGGGCAAATGCGAGGCAGCGGCGGCCTGGAACCGGGAACTGGCCAACAAATGGTGGCGCAAACGCAGCGCGGCCGAGGCCGCGAAGACGGTGGTGATTCCGGGCGTTCAGCCCAAGCAAGTGGCCACCTGAACACCAAGCCGTCGGCGAGGCTGGCATTGTGGAGGGCAATGGTGCAGGATTAGGGCACGGTTGTTCGCCGGCCAGCTCCGGCGGCCGCTGTTTGTGCCCATTGTCCGATAATGAAACGCATTATGAACCTACGACACTTACGCCTTCCAACCCTGCTTGGGTTTGCACTTGCCGCCGATCCTCTCGTGCCCGTGGCACCGGCTCAACAGGTGGCCCCAGCGCGCATTGATGCCCGGATGATGCGGGAGCCGGCGGTGTCGGCCACTCAAATTGCCTTCGTCTATGCGGGCGACATTTGGGTCGCCGACAAGGGCGGCGGTGTCGCGATGCGCCTCAGCTCGCCGCGAGGAGAAGAGTCGTTCCCGCGCTTCTCGCCGGATGGGTCGCTGCTGGCGTTCACCGGCGATTACGACGGCAATGAGGACATTTACGTCATGCCGGTCACGGGCGGCGTGCCGAAGCGGATCACCCATCACGGCGCGCCGGACCGGATGCTGGGCTGGTACCCGGACGGCAAGACCATCCTTTACGCGACCTCGATGACCAGCCCGAAGAACCGGTTCAACCAGCTTTACCGCGTGCCGGCCCAAGGGGGGTTGCCGGAGAAGCTGCCTGTGCCTTACGGCGAGTTCGGGGCGATTTCGCCCGACGGCCAGACGCTGGCCTACGTGCCCATCAGCGTAGATTTCCGCACTTGGAAACGATACCGCGGCGGCATGAACCCGGACATCTGGCTGTTCGATCTCCAGAAGCTGACGGCCCGCAACCTGACGCGCTCACCTGCCGCGGATTCCAACCCGATGTGGCATGGGGAGACGCTGTATTTCCTTTCCGACCGCGACCAGAACGAGCGCGCCAACCTCTGGGCGTGCGACCTCAAGCACGACAAGTTTCGCCAGGTGACCTTCTTCAAGGAATTCGACGTGCATTTCCCGAGCATCGGGCCGAGCGACATTGTGTTCGAGAACGCCGGCCGGCTTTACCTGCTGGATTTGCAGACTGAGAAGTATCACGAGGTGGAAATCCGCGTGGTGACGGACCGGGCGACGCTCAAGCCGCATTCCGAGAACGTCTCCAGCCATATCTATAATGCAACGATATCGCCGACCGGCAAGCGGGCGCTGTTCGAGGCGCGCGGGGACATCTTTTCCGCGCCAGCGGAGCACGGCGTGGTCCTAAATCTGACGCGCAGCTCGGGAGTCGCGGAGCGTTACCCAGCGTGGTCACCGGATGGCAAGTGGATCGCGTATTTCAGCGACCGCACGGGGGAATATGAACTGACGGTCCGCAACGCCGAAACCGGCTCGACCACGAACCAAGTCGGCGAGCAAAGCCTCACCAAGCTCGGGCCAGGCTTCCGCTACCGGCCGCAATGGTCGCCGGACAGCAAGCAGATTGTGTTCGTGGACCAGGCGATGCGCATCAACCTCTTCGACTTCGAGGGCAAGACCAACCAGGTGATCGGCCATCAACTTTGGATGCATCACGGGGAGCTGAGCGCCTTCACGGTGAGCTGGTCGGCCGACAACCGCTGGATTGCCTGGGCGAAGGACCTCGACAACCGCAACTCGGCTTTAGCGCTTTACGACTGCAAGTCCAATGTGCTGCACCAGGTCACCTCTGGCTTCTATAATGACGAGCTGCCCACGTTCGATCCCGATGGCAAGTACCTGTTCTTCCGCACGGGCCGCACCTTTGGGCCCAGCTACAGCGAACTGGACGAGACCTGGATTTATGCCAACACGTCGGTGCTGGCTGCGGTGCCGCTGCGGCTGGACGTCCTCTCGCCACTGGCCCCGCGCAACGACGAGGAAGGCGACAAGACGAAGGATAAGAAGGATGAGGACGAGAAGAAGAAGGACGATGGCAAGGCGGACAAACAAAAGGACGAAGCCAAGGCGGACAAGCAAAAGGACGACGATAAGACAGATAAGCAGAAAGATGAGAAGAAGGCGGACGGGAAGAAGAAAGACGAGAAGCCGAAGCCGGTGGAGATTGAGCTGACGGGGTTCGAGGAACGGGTGGTGGTTCTGCCGCCCAAGGCGGGGCGTTATGACAGCCTGGCGGCGGTATCGGGCAAGCTGCTTTACCGACGGCTGCCGCACGTCGGCGCGGGGGAAGAGAAGACAGCGGTTGTCTTCTACGATTTGGAGAAGCGGGAGGAGAAGACGGTGATCGAGGACGCGGACCTCATGGAGCTTTCCGCCAACCGCGAGAAGCTGCTGGTGCGCAAAGGGAAGGACTATGCCATCATCGAGCCCAAGGAAGGGCAGAAGATGGACAAGAAGATCAACACAGGCGACTTCGAGGCGACGATTGATCCGGTCGCTGAGTGGCGGCAGATCTTCACGGACGCCTGGCGGCTGGAACGAGACTATTTCTACGACCCGGGCATGCACGGAGTGAATTGGAACGAGATGCGGCAGCGGTATGGCAAGTTGCTGGAGGATGCGGTAACGCGCTGGGACGTAAATTACGTGCTGGGTGAGTTGATAGCGGAGCTGAACTCTTCGCACACCTACCGCAGCGGGGGCGATGTCGAGAAAGGGCCTTCGCAAGGCGTGGGTTACCTGGGGTGCGATTTCGCGCTGGAGAACGGGGCTTATCGGATCAAGCACATTGTCCAGGCGGCGGCGTGGGACAGCGAAGTGCGCTCGCCTTTGGTCCAGCCGGGTTTGACGAATGTGCATGAGGGCGATTATTTGCTGGCGGTCAACGGAGAGCCGCTGGACGTGACGGAAGACCCGTGGGCGGCCTTCCAAGGGCTGGCCGACAAGCCGGTGTTCCTGACGGTGAACACCAACCCGACGACGGTCGGGGCGCACGAGGTGCTGGTCCAGACACTCAGCAGCGAGGAGCGGTTGCGCAACCTGGCGTGGATCGAGGAGAACCGGAAGCGGGTCGAACAGCTCAGCAAGGGGCAGGCGGGGTATGTGTACGTGCCGGACACCGGCGTCAACGGCCAGAACGAACTGGTGCGGATGTGGCGCGCACAGGTGACCAAGCCAGCGTTGGTCATTGACGAGCGGTTCAACAGCGGCGGCCAGATACCGGACCGTTTCATCGAGTTGCTCGACCGTCCCCTACGCAACTATTGGGCGGTGCGCAGCGGCAAGGATTTTACCACGCCGCCGGTGAGCCAGTTTGGCCCCAAGGCGATGCTAATCAACGGCTGGAGCGGCTCGGGCGGCGATTGTTTCCCATTCTATTTCAAGCAGTCCAAGCTGGGACCGCTCATCGGCATGCGCACGTGGGGCGGTCTGATCGGCATTACGGGCTCGCCGCCGCTGATTGATGGGGGAGGCGTGACGGTGCCGTCGTTCGCGATTTACAGCACCAATAGCCAATGGATCATCGAAGGCCACGGCGTGGACCCGGACATCGAGGTGGTGGATGATCCGGCAGCTATGGCCAAGGGCGGGGACCCGCAATTGGAGCGCGCGGTGGCCGAGGTGATGAAGCAGTTGCGGCAGCATCCGCCGCCGGAGGTCAAACGGCCAGCCTATCCGAAGCGGTCGGGAGTGTAATACGGTGGAAGGGCGGAAGTCCGAAGGCCGAAGGCCGAAATCCGAAAGAAATCCGAAGGCCGAAGGAAGCCGACGTGGGAGCAGGATGACGCGGCCGGCCGGGGCCACACAGCGGAGGTTTCGGATATTGCCGAGTTTTGGGATCGGTCCGCGGTCTTCTCGGATTTCGGACTTCGGCCTTCTTTCGGGTTTCGGCGTTCGGGTTTCGGGCTTCTCCATGCCTGTGCCTGCTCGCTGGAAACGTCGAAACGCCACGCCATAGAGAACGGCTCCCCAAGGGCGGTGCATGGGATGTGAATGGGAGGAGCTCCGGCACTGCACGCGTGTCAACCTCGTATTGTCCTCTTGTTGCGCTCTTGTTCTCCTCTTATTCTGCTCTTATTCTCCTCTAGTTTCGTCACCCTGCCAGGCGTAGCCTTTGGGGGCCGGTCCGGCACTCTTACCGCGCCTTTGGCAGGCGACGGAGTTCATTTGACGGTGCAACGGAGGTTTCGATTCACAAGAAAATCAACTTTCCAACGAGGGCGCCTGACTTAGAATGCCGCCGCAGTCCGGAAGCTTGAACAGCGAGAATTGCCTATGCCAAAGCAGGAAACCATGACCTCGCGCGAGCGGGTCCTTAAAGCCCTCAACCACGAGAAGCCCGATCGGGTGCCCATTGACCTGGGCGGCAACCAGACCGGCATCCACAAGAACGCCTACCGTGCTTTAATCAAACACCTCGGCGTCGTGGACGAAATCCGCATCATGGACGCCGTGCAGCAGCTTGCCAGACCGTGCGAGCAGGTGCTGCAGCGGTTCCACGTGGATACGCGCTACATCGCCGCCGGGGCGGCCGATAGTTGGAAGGGCGGCATCGTCAAGGCGCAGCGCGACGGGCGCAATTGGGATGATTTGACGGACGAGTTCGGCATCCGGTGGTCCATGCCGGAGGACGCACCATACTACATGGACATCACGCTGCATCCGCTGGCCAAGGCGACCAGAGCCGACCTCGCGGATTACCCGTGGCCCAAAGGGGATGACGCCAGCCGCTTCGCCGGCCTGCGCGAGCGGGCGCTGACGCTGAAGCAGGAAACGCCCTACGCCGTCGTCAGCGGCATTTCCGGGGTAGTGTATGAAATCTGCTGGTATCTGCGCGGCCTGGAGCAGTGGTTCTGCGACCTGATGGGCGACACCGAGTTTTGCGAGGCCATGCTGGACCAGACGCTGAAGTTCTGGCTCGACTGGTTCCGGGTGTTCCTCGACGAGGTGGGCGACGTGGTGGACGTGATAATGATTGGCGACGATCTGGCGGGCCAGAATGGGCCGCTGTTCAACCCCGCGATTTACCGCCGTCTCGTCAAACCGCGCCACAAACGCCTGGTGCAATACATCCGCTCCCGCACCCGGGCCAAGATCTGGTACCACACCTGCGGGGCCTGCATGGATTACATTCCCGATCTCATTGACAACGGCGTGCACATCCTGAACCCGGTTCAGGTTAGCGCCCGCAACATGGACCCGCTGGAACTTAAGCGCCGTTTTGGCCGCCAGTTGGCGTTTTGGGGCGGCGGGGTTGACGCGCAGCACATTCTGCCGCGGGGCACGCCGCAGGAGGTGGCGGCAGACGTGCGCCGGAACCTCGAGGCGCTCATGCCGGGCGGCGGCTATGTCTTTAACAACGTCCACAACATCCAGGGCGAAGTGCCGCCGGAGAACATCGTGGCGCTGTTTGACACGGCCTATGAGTGCGGGTTCTATGACTGAGAGGAGGGGCGGTAGGTGAAGGCAAGTTACAAATCGGCCCTGCTTCTGTAATTGCCGCTGCGGCGCAGATCGGTGATCTTGCCGACGTACGAACGGACTAATTATGAAACCAATCCAGAAAGACGAATTGTATGAGCATCTCTCGGGGTTCCTGAAAGCCAAGGGAGTCGAGATGAAAGATGGCAGCTACCCGAAGGCGGTTCAAAAGGGTTGTTCTATCCTGGCTGACGCCATCAACCTCAGTCAAAAGGGCATCACGCAAGCGAAGGTTCAGATTGACAAGAATCTCGAACGCATGCGGCAGGTGATCCACGAGAAGACGGCCCCGAAAGCGGCGACCAAGACGAACGGGAGTCCAAAGCCCAAAGCCCAAAGTCCTAAGTCTAAGGCCCGGCGCCCGAAGCAGAAGGCCGCCAAAACGTAGGCCGGACTGCATTTGAGACAGTTGAGCCGTGGCCAGCGGCGTGCATGGGACTACCCGCCCTACCGGGGTGTGGAGCTTTGTGCTGTCCCGGCGCAGACCCTCGATCTCCGTTTTTTCCTTTCCAGGCGGGGAAATCCAGGCAGGCTGTGGCAAAATTCAACTGCCGATTCCAACAAAACCTATGAACACAAGCTCGACTCTCAGATTAGCGATTGCCGGCCTGGTCCTTGTGACCGGCCTTACCGTCGTTCAGCCTGGCACTGCCGCCGAGGCGGCCACCAAGATCAAGGTCCTCCTGGTGACCGGGGACGATGTGGCGCCCGCCCACAACTGGCGGGAGGTTTCCCAGGCGCTTCGGGAGATCCTCACCACCAGCGACAGGTTCGACGTGCGGGTCTGCGAGGACGCCGGCGTGCTCGATTCCGCCGCGACGCTGGGGCGCTATGACCTGGTTCTGTTTGATCTCTACAACGCCAAGACGCCCACGCTCTCGGCCGGCGCCAAGGAGAACCTGGCCAGCTTTGTGAAAGACGGAAAGGGCCTCGTCATAACGCACCTTTCGAGCGCCTCCTTCAAAGAGTGGGATGAGTTTCCCAAGCTCTGCGGCCGCTGCTGGGTGATGGGCAAGTCGGGCCATGGACCGCGGTCGGTCTTCAAGGCACGGATCGCGAACAAGAACAGCCCGATCACCCAGGGCCTGGCCGACTTCGAGGCCGACGATGAGCTGTACGCCAAGCTGGAAGGCGACGCGCCGATTAACGTGCTGGTGGAAGCGGATTCCGACTGGAGCAAGAAGACTGAGCCGCTGGCCTTCACGGTTGAATATGGGAAGGGCCGGGTGTTCCACGAGACCTTCGGCCACGACGGGAAGGCTCTCCAGAATCCCACCGTGCAGAAACTGATCCAGCGCGGCTGCGAATGGGCCGCAACCGGCAAGGTGCAGTAACCTAAGGATTGACCGGTGCTCAGGGAATAGCCCTGACAACCGGTGGGCTGGGCGTAATCGCTTGGCGGATACCGGCATGAGGCTGTCACCGGAGCGAGTCTCAGTCTCGGAGGCGATAGGCGCCGCGCGGGACACCCGCTGGCTGGAAATAGGCCGGGGCGTGCTGGGCCAAACGCCAAAGGTATTTCGGCAGCAGTTCGGCGACAAGCCAGCCCTGGTGGTCGCCGACACGAACACCTTTGCCGCCGCCGGGCAGGCCATCCTGGAAGCGTTCCGCCGTGCCGGGCATAACTGCTGCGAGCCGTTTGTCTTCAGCGACCCTAACCTCTACGCCGAACACAAGCATGTCGTCGCGCTCGAAGCGGCGCTGCACCGAAATGGGGCCATCCCCGTCGCTGTCGGGTCGGGCACCATCAATGATATGACAAAGCTCGCGGCGCATCGGGCCGAGCGGCTGTACCTGGCCGTGGCGACGGCGGCTTCGATGGACGGCTACACCGCGTTCGGAGCCTCCATTGCCTACGAGGGTTCCAAGCAAACCTTCAAATGTCCCGCCCCCGTGGCCGTGGTGGCCGACCTGGACGTGATTTGCGCCGCACCGGCCGGCATGAACGCCGGGGGCTACGCGGATCTCCTGGCCAAGACCACCGCAGGGGCGGACTGGCTGCTGGCTGAGGCGCTGGGCGTCGAAGCGATTGATCAGAGAGCGTGGAACATCGTGCAAGGCGGGCTGCGCGAGGCGTTGGCCAAGCCGGCAGGCGTGGGGAACCGGGACGTGGAAGCCGTGCGGCAACTAACGGAAGGGTTGATGCTTGGCGGTTTTGCTATGCAATGGGCGAAGTCCAGCCGGCCGGCCTCGGGCGCGGAACACCAATTCAGCCATCTTTGGGACATGCAGCACCACGTCCACCAGGGCCAAATCCCCCTACACGGTTTCAAAGTCGGCATCGGCACGCTGGCGGTGACGGGTCTTTACGAATATTTGCTGACCCAGAGGCTGGACAACCTCGACGTGGAATCGTGTTGCGCCCAATGGCCGGACCAGGCGGCTGGCGAGGCGAGGGTGCGCGCGTTGTTCCGCCAGCCGGATCTGATGGCGGTTGCGCTCCAGGAAAGCCGAGCCAAGTGGGTCGAGGCCGGGAGCCTGCGTGGGCAGTTGGAGCGGTTGCGGCGCGTTTGGCCGGGCCTGAAAGAACGCCTGCGCCTACAGCTCATTCCGCTGTCGGAATTACAGACCAGGCTGCGCGCGGCGGGCGCGCCGGTCGAGCCGGAGGAAATCGGCATCTCGCGCGAGCGGCTGCGCGAGAGCTTTCAGCAGTCCTACTATCTGCGCCGCCGGTTCACGGTGCTTGACCTAGCAACGCACTGCAGACTGCTGGAGCCGGCCCTGAGCCACTTGTTCGGCCCCGCTGGTCCGTGGCCGCTAACCTGCGCCTGATTTTGTCCGCGTAATTGTCCTTTGCGTTTGACATCAGGGCCGAGAAGTGGCCAAATGCGCGTAATCGTCAGCAATGCATCCAGCTAGAGAAATTAGTATGAAAAGTAACACGACCTACTCTTCCCTCCTCGCCGCGATGGGCGTGCTGTTCTGCCTCAGCACCCAACCGGCCCTGGGCCTCGTAACCGTCATCGTGCAGCCGAGCAGCCAGGTGGCGTTTGTGGGGAGCAACGTGGTCTTTAACGCGCAGGTAAACGCGACGGCCGGCGAGTTCGTCACCGGCTATACCTGGCTGACGTCTCCGAATGGCCAGAACCCATTCACCACCATTTCCGGCGCCACCACCGCCACCTGCACTCTTGTCAATGTGCAGACCAACGACACTGGCTATTATTTCGTCAGGGTCACTTACAATTCCGGGACCAGCATCGGTCGCACCGCGGTCAGCTCGGCGGTGACTCTAACCGTGGCGGACCAGGCGCGCATCACGGCGCAGCCGCAGGGCCTGGGTCGGCTCGTCGGCGACAGCGCCTCGTTCAGCGTGAGCGCCATGGGTTTTCCGCCCCCCGGCTACCAATGGCGCTTCAACCGGACGAACCTCGTAGATAACGCCCGCGTCTCGGGCGCTAACGGGACCAACTTGACCATTAGTGCGCTGGTCACGGCGGATTCGGGGAGCTATGACGTGGTGGTCACGAACGCCTATTCCGCGGTGACGAGCCTGGTGGCGACGCTGGGCGTTTATTACCCGGTAGGCATCAGCGTGCCTCCGCAGAACACCGATGTCATCGTCGGCAGCAATGCCGTGCTCGAGGTCACCGCGACCGGGAGCGGATTGAGTTACCAGTGGCAGAAGGGTGGGAACAACCTCGTGGACGGCGGGCGGATTAGCGGGGCGACCAGCAACGTGCTGACCATCTCGGCCACCACGACCGATGACGCCGGAGACTACACCGTGTCCATCTCCAACCCGGCGAGCGCAACCAACGCCGTGGCAACGCTTACGGTGCTGGTGCCGGCCAGCTTCACCAGCGCGACGAGCGCGAAGGGGCGGCAGGGGGCTTCTTTCAGCTTCACGCTCACAGCGACAGGGACGACTCCTATTACTTTTGGCGCGGACGGCTTGCCTGCCGGGTTAAGCCTGGAGCCGACCAACGGGGTTATTTCGGGCATTCCGGCGGTGATGGGCGATTTTAATATCACCGTATATGCGACCAATGCCGCCATGACTACCACCGGGCAATTGACGCTTACGCTGACGACCGGGATTCCGGGCATCACGAGCAGGCTGTCCGCCAGTGGCAAGCAGGGGCGGCCTTTCAGCTACACGATTACCGCCAGCAACAACCCGGCTTACTTCAGCACCGGCGTGCTGCCGCAGGGGTTGAGTCTTGACCCCGTCACGGGGGTCCTTTCCGGGCCGCCGATTGTAAGCGGCATCATCCCAATCACCATCGAGGCTATCAATCAGTATGGTTCAGACAGCCAGGTGCTGACGCTGACGATTGCGTCCTCAGTGCCCGTCATCACCAGTCCGCTGACGGCCACGGGCACGGAAGACCTCAGTGGATTCAGCTACAGCATTCAGGCCAGCGAATCCCCGACGCTGTATGGGGCCTCGGAGTTGCCGCTGGGACTCACGGTCAACACCAACACCGGGGCCATTACGGGCACGCCGTTGTTTGGCGGCACGTTCACCGTCCCGGTCTGGGCTATCAACGCCTGGGGGACGGGTATGACCAACCTGACATTCAATATCGCTTACGCCACCCTCGGCGGATTGGCCATCGCTAACGTCGCCAACGTCTGGTCCAAGCCGTATCTGCTGGACTTCTCCTTTGAACTCCGGGACGGGCCTGACCCGAGCACGAACAGCCCCGTGGTGGTGCCGCCCAGCCAGATTCAAGTCACGTGCATGGAGGACGGGGTGCCGATCACGAGCGAGTCCCCGATTATTCTGGAAAGCAGCAAGAAGCAGCTCAGGAGCTTCCTCGTGCTG
>Ga0187877_1003863_pt1 | contig 11891 bp, 10 predicted proteins | sample June2016WEW_17_1_3_FD_132430 | JGI IMG/M metagenome (GOLD analysis project Ga0187877, IMG submission 132430) | Peatland microbial communities from SPRUCE experiment site at the Marcell Experimental Forest, Minnesota, USA - June2016WEW_17_100 | ecosystem: Environmental > Terrestrial > Soil >... | reverse complement strand
CCCCTGAAGCAGAAGCAGACGGGCGGCAAGGTGACCAGGCAGGGCTTTGCAAGGGCCGTCGATCTACTGTACAGGGCGGGCTTTCCCGCGGGGTCCATCCGGGCTTACGTGCTTGCCGGCCTCCCCTTGCAGCCGCACGAGGAGGTGAGAGAGACGGTCGATTTTGCCTCAGACCTCGGTGTCGCAGTGGACCTTGCCACCTACGCGCCCATCCCACACACGGAGATGTTCGAAAAGTACGCGCCGCTCGCCCGCTACCCCATCGCCGACGAGCCCCTTTTCCAGAACAACGCCCTCTTCCCCTTTGCTTGGGAAGGGTTCACGGAAGCCGACCTGGACGAGCTGAAGAGCTGCGTGAGAGCCCGGAACGCGGCGATTTAGCGCAGCTTGCAGGACAAAGGGTAGTCTTGGCGCCGGTCTTTTTCCGGGTCCGCCTAGTGTCGTGTCATGTGTGTTCCGGCGTATTGGGGAGCGCCATGCGCCGGGTCGTAGTGATAAGGACAGAAAAAGGGATGTGTTCGCGAGTCTGGGCTCGCGCCTGTTCGGAATCGCGTTGCGACCCGCCTGTGGACGGCGGGTACCCCACACCATTGGCGCCCTGCTCACCGCGTGGCCTCCAGCGTACCGACGTACAGCCTCCGGCCGACGCGGCTCACATTGCATCCGCACCTCACAATCCCTCTAGGCGCTCCTCCGGACACTGCCGCAATTGCCCTTCGGGCCGGGCAATTGCGGCGAAGGGGTGGTCAGTAATCGGCAAGGCTGCATTCAAGAAAAACTAACGCCAAGGTCGGTCGTTGCGACAATATATGGATGACGTGACACTAGACTACCCGGCGCGATTTAGGCGTTCAGGGCCGAGGCAGTCCCGCTCAGTATGGCGCCCCCGATGTCCGGCCCGAGTGTTTTCAAGCCGTCCACGAAGCCTTTCATGGCTTCCGCCGAGCGGATCTCCTGGGGGTAGTCCGTTCCGAAGACCAGCCGGCTCGGCTTCAGCTCGAGAAGGGCGGTCCTCACCGCGTTCAGGTGGCCGAAAAAGCCGCCCGTGTCGAAGTAAATCCTGTCGAGATAGTAGTCGAACGGCTTCGGGGGGTTCTTGCCGTGCCGTGGATCGCCGGCAGTGCCCCAGAACTCCCTGTTCTGGTAATTCCGCACGCGCCCGAGGAGGGCGGCTATCCCTCCGCCGAGGTGCGACATGATTATCTTGAGGCCGGGGAAGCGTTCCAGGACCCCGCCGTTGATCAGCCTGATAGTGCCCATTACCAGGTTGAACTCGCGGCCGACGGCGCGGGCGAGGTCGAAATCGTCGAAGCTCCCGACCGCAGGCACCGCCAGACAGGGATGGATGAACAAAAAGATGCCCAGACCTTCCACCAGCTCGTAAAAGGGGAAGAGCTCCTCCGAGTCCAATTCCCGTCCTTCCACGATTGAGGCCATGGCTACGCCGGCGAAACCGAGACCGGTTATCGCCCTTTTCAGCTCGTCGAAAGCAGCGGGGCCCCCCAGGGGCGGGATGTGGGCGAGGCCCTTTATCATTGAGGGGAACCTTTTCTCCCAGGCGGCAAGGTCGTCGTTTATCATTCTGCCGATTTCCAGGTTGCCGCCCTCTATGCCGGGCGCGCTCGATATGTATGCCCGGCCGACGCCGGCCAGCTCCATGGCCTCCACGTGCTTCTCGAGCTGGTAGAGGCGGGGATGAAAGGAATAAGAGGGGATCCCGTTGCTGTAAACCAGCTTGAAAGGCTCGTCCCCCAGCCGTGCCCTGACGAGCTTCTCCGGGGCGTAGTGGATGTGGAAATCGATTATCATCGGTGTCCTCCCTTTTTATCGAGGGCCGGGCGCTTTTTGCGCCTAATCTGCTCGACCGCGGGACCGCGCGATCCTCTTGCGACCCACCGACCACGCCTTCGGCGCGGTGCCCGCCGCCGAGGAATGTGGGTGCCCCGCCTATTAAAGCTCCGGATAAACCCCGTCTAAAAACGGACGAGGTTTATGGGTGCGGCAATTACGCCTGCCGCCCCCTCGGCGGGCCCTTGTCTTACAAATTATCCATCAAAAATCGCCTCGGCCCTTTAAGCCCCTGATACGGCATGGGGCGGCGTCTGCATTTCCCTATTCTACCGCCCGGCTTGTTTGGTGTCAATTTGACAATAGCTAAGTTGATAAGTTACAAGACGGTGTAAAATCTCTGCCATAGGATAAAAAAGGCTATGGAAGAGGCTGGGGACGGACCACAATTGAATGGGACCGTTGAAGTCGATGAAACCTATGTCGGCGGGAGATATGACAAGAGAAGAAAGCGGCACGTATACGAAAAACAAGCGGTCCTGGGAATGATACAGCGGCACGGTAAACTTGAAGTTAAAGCGGTTCGTGGCATCGGTAAGAAGGTTATCGTCCCGATCATCGAAAACCGTGTAAGCAAAGACGCTACCCTTATGACGGATGATTATGTGGGCTATATAAGCCTCGACAAAGAGTACCACCGGGAAGTCGTGAACCATCACGAGGACGAATGGGTAAGGGGCGATACTCATACGAACACCATTGAGAACGCATGGTCCTTGTTCAAGCGGTCGATTGTCGGCTCTTTCCACAAGATAAGCGCAAAGCATGTTGGGGCATACCTCGATGAGTTTGAATGGAGGTTCAACAACCGGAGCAACCCGTATCTGTTTGAAGATACGATGATACGGCTCTTACATTCCCCGAAGATGGAATTTAAGGAACTAATAGACAAAGAGGCGTGATTCTCGTTAAAATAACGATTGATGAAAGGGCGATATGCCTTACTCATAATCTTCTTAGTCCTGATCTTCTTTCAACCGTCATTTGCCCAAATAAGAGGACAGAACAATCGGCATCAGGAAACCGCCAATACCAAAAAGGAAACCCATTCCTACCAACAGGGCACGGAGAACCGGCCTTTTATAGTAAAAACTACTCCCGGCACAAAGAGCAAACCCGAAACCGATTATGAGACATATCAGACTTATACAAAGCCATGGTACGATTTTGGGATAACGTGGTCCACCGTCTGGCTCGCAATAGTTACGACCAGCCTTGCGATCTACACTGCCCTCCTTTGGCGTGCTACCAAGGGACTGGTCGAAACTTCCGAAAACTTGTCTAAACAGCATTTGCGTGCTTTTGTTTTCAGTCAGGGTTTTACCTATGCTCCTCATATTACTGGGAACGAGGATAGAATCAAAGAATATGTTTTTTGGGCGGTTTTGAAAAATGTCGGCCTGACGCCAGCCACAGATGTTTGTGTTTGGGCAGAGGTCAAGACATCTGAAGTAAGCGATCCTGTTACTCCTGTTTTTAATACCACACACGAGAGAACACCCACACCCTTGGGACCACAGGCCCCTTTTCAAACTGGTTTTCTTCGAGTTCCGATTGAAACAATGATGCTTGCATGGCAAAGAGAAATAGGCATTTTTATTTGGTGCCGTGTCGAATATCGTGATATTTTTGATACCGAAGTGATCCATCATCATGAACAATGTTTTCTGCTCGACGTGATTCACGATCCGTCCGACCTTCCAAAAGAGACCCACCCCTCTTATATTCAGTTCAGGATTCACGGCCCACAGAACAGCACCGCTTAATACTACAAAGACGACGCAACACAACACGGTAACAACCTTGATTCTCTCCATTGTCCCTCTCCTTTACGGCCCGAACCGTTGCAGAGAGGATATTAGTTTCGTGATTACCTGCTTCAAGTAAACAATCACGGAAGTAAATCCTTCCCCCTGCGCTTGCCATATGGTATAGTTCCCCTCAAGACAACACGACGATCCGTACCCCGGAGGAACTCATGGCTGATATTACCCTTCATTGTCCACGGTGTAAGACCGGGGTTAAGGTCGATTTCGACAGCATCAAGCCAGGCTCCGAGCACAAATGCCCCAAATGCGGGTTGATCCTCAGAGGGAGAGATGACCTCCGAAAAGCTGCGACGGACAAACTGCGAAAGTTCCCCAAGGTAATCAAACCGAAACATTAGTCTATCTTCTCCTGCTCCCCGGTGAAGCTCTTCTCCAAAGCCTCCATAAAAATAGCATTCGTTTCTTGAAGACTGCGCACCCTTGTGTCAAGTCAACAATCGCCTAAGTTTCCTCTTGACAAAGAACCCGGAAAGTAATCGAGTATTAGGACAGAAAAGGCACAGAGAAGACAAGAGCGAAGCGGAGGAGTGCAGGTATGAAGAAGAATCCGGACATGCGCGATTGGATCGACAAGCTCGAAAAGGCAGGTGAGCTTCTCACCCTTACCAAGCCGGTCGATCCGAGCACAGAGATGGGCGCCTTGCTTTACGGCTCCCGGGACAAGGCGCTTCTTTTCAAAGACATCAAAGGTTTTCCGGGGTGGAGGGCCCTCGGCATGGCGCCGGCCAACCTGAGCCAGGCGGCCCTTGCCTTCGATGTCCCCGTAGAAGGTATGATAAGGGAATTCTCGAGGCGGGCAAAGAACCTGAGAAAAACGGTGCTCGTCAGCGAAAGCCCTTTGACGGAAGTGGTTCGCTCGGGAGACGAGGTAGACTTAACCGGGCTGCCGGCGCACATCGCCGGGCAAAGGGACGGGGGGCGCTACATTACTTCGGGTCTCGTCGTTGCCCGCGACCCCGATACCGGCATCAGGAACATGAGCTTTCATCGCATGCAGATCAAGGGGCCGAGGAGGCTCGGCATCCTGTTGGTGCCCCGCCATCTCTACCTCATACACCAGAAGAACGAGGCGCAGAACAAGCCGACCCCTGTCACAGTCATGATCGGCAACCACCCCATGTTCTATTTCGCCGCAGCTTACACGGGCTCGGCCGATATGGACGAGCTCGAGCTTGCGGGCGCCCTGCTGCAGGAAGAGGCGCACGTCCTCCAGTGCGAGACCAATGACCTTCAGGTGCCCGCCTACGCCGAAATCTGCCTGGAGGGGGAGATACTGCCCGGGGTACGGGAGGAGGAAGGGCCTTTCTCTGAGTTCCAGGACTACTACGTTGCCGGCACCGGGATGAACCCCGTGATCCGGATAAACAGGGTCATGATGCGAAAGGACCCCATCTACAAAGAGATCCAGAACGGCTCCGAGGTTGAGGGCTGCGTATACCACAAGGTGCCTATGTCGACGGCGCTTTACGAGCGCCTCCAGACGGTAGGCGGCTTCACGGACCTGGTGAACGTGTTGATGCTCCCGGGCATCTTCGCCTGCGTCGTCCAGATGAAACAGCGCTTCAGGGGGGAAGCGAAGAACGTGCTCATGGGCGCCCTCTCCTCGCAGTACCTTCATCCGAAGGTAGTCATAGCCGTCGACGAGGACGTAGATATCTTCAATCCCGCCGACGTGATCTGGGCGCTCAACACCCGCGTCAACCCGGCAACGGATGTCTTCGTCATCAATGACGCGAGGGTCCATCCCATGGACCCGACGGGCTTCGAGGTCATAAAGCCGGGAAGCCCTCTCGGCTGGTCCAGGATCGGCTCCAAGATGGGCATCGACGCCACTAAGCCGCCTATCTCGGAGCCGGAGGCAAGGCTGCAGTTCGAGCGCATAAAGCCCATCAATTTGGGGAAAATAAAAAGGGAAGACTACCTGTAATAAGAAGGAGGGGGTCCTGATGAGTGACGTCCGCGGAGCGGGGGAGAAGGCCCTGAAGGTCGCATCGCAAGCCTGCGCGCTCGCGGGCTTTCTGATCGCCCTTCTGAAATCGGGGTTTGTAGGCATGCCCCTTTGGGCAACACCCTGGGCGAGCGTTTCGACTATAGTATTGTGGGTCGCCGCTATCGTCCTCGGCTATTTCGCCTTCATGAAGAGCAAGAAGGCGCCCCTTTCGGCGCCCTTCTGGCAAAGGCTCTGCGGCTTCGTGACCGCCTCCTCGTCCATCATCCTCACGCTGATGATCCTCTTCGGCTATCTCTTCTACCCGACCGTGGAAAAGAGCTTTGTGGCCGCCTGGAACCCTTACTTTCTCATGGCGTCGCTCTTCGTCATGGGCCTTGCCATCGATTTGCAGGACTGGAAGCGGATCGCGACAAGCCCCAGGGTCGTCGGGATCGCGGTCCTCATACGATGGGTATGCATGCCCCTGGCCGCCTATGCCTGCGCATACTTGAGCTTCATCCAGCTCCTGCCCCCGGCCGCAGGCCGGAACCTGGCCGTAGGCATGATCCTTCTCGGGGCGGCTCCGACGGGGACCGCTTCAAACGCCCTCACGATGGTTGCCCGAGGGGACCTCGCCCTTTCGGTTTCCGTCACGACGATCAACACCATGCTTGCCCCTTTCCTCCTGCCCATCATTATGCTGTGGATGGCCGGCAGCATGACCCATGTCGATGCCCCCGGGATTTTTAAGGACCTCCTTCGCATGGTGATAGTGCCGGTCGGCGTGGGCAGCATACTCGGGGCCGTTTTCGTGAGATACCTGAGCCGCGTCAAGCCCGCTTTGGGTCCCACCGCGGTGATTTGCCTCGGCATGATCATGATGGGCAGCATGTCGAGGGGGACGAGCACGGTGCTGAAGCAGCTCTATATCCTTCCTTATCTTGCCGGCGGGTGCGTCCTGTTCTGCGTCGTCGGTTACCTGATAGGGTACTACCTCCCGAAATTCGCCGGTTTCGACATGAAGCAGCGGAAGGCCGCCTGCTTCGAGGTTGCAACGACGAACGCGGCGCTTACCATGACGATTGCCATAAGGCACTTCACCCCCCTTGCCGTGGTCGTTTCGATCCTCTATGCCAAGATCATGGTGATCGGGGGTGCGGTTGTCATGGTGCCCCTATTCCAGAGGCTCGACAGTAAGGCCCAGGCGGCAGCAGCCCGGGAGTCGCCGCAGGCGGCCTAGTCCTGTTTGCCGGATGTTTCACGTGAAACATCCGGCATGGGCGTGCGGCCGGGTTAGTTCCGCGCCTTTCCCGCCGTTCTCTTCGGCGCACCGCCTCGACATACTTCAACTGTATAGTCTCGGCGGGCGCGCTCGAAAAACAACGCGAAATCCATCAAAATTTCCTCCGGCCGCAAAAACGACATTAACTGCTTCACTCTCGGAAAGGGGGAAGCATGTTCCGTTCACATTCGGGCCAAGCCCGGCGCAGCTGCGGATTCGGGCTGAAGGCTCTGTGAGTGGTGCGGCGTAGAGCGATGAGACAGGCAGGAAAGGTAATTAGGAGAAGGGGCCTCGTCTCCACTGCTCCAGCGGCATCCGGCCTAGTGGAGGCGAACCGCTCCGTGGCGCCCACGGTCGCGCCTGTCTGGGCCACGTAGGCTTCCTCGAAGCCCGGCACGTACTTCCCTCAAAAAGGCCGCAACCTGGGGGACCTGGCGGCCGGCCCGATGTTTCACGTGAAACATCGGCTCTCTCAAGCCGCGTGCCGCCTTCCCTGCTCGTTCCAGCGGCGGCCGAAGAGGCTTATCATCTCGCGATTGAAAGCGGGTATATCCGCCGGACTCCGGCTGCTGACCCAGTTGCGGTGCGATACCACCTCCGTGTCTACCCACTCGGCCCCGCCGTTTACGAGATCGTCCCTGATCGTGTGGTAGCTCGTCATCCGCCTTCCCTTGACGAGACCGGCCGACACGAGGAGCCACGGGCCGTGGCAGATGACGGCTATCGGCCTGCCCGACCGGTCGATCTGCGAGACGAACTGCTGCGCCTTCCCGTTGACGCGGAGGGCGTCCGCATTGAGCGCACCGCCGGGGAGCAAGACCGCGTCGAACCGGGCGGGGTCCGCCTCGTCAAGTGTCTCGTTCACCGGGAACGTATCGCCCTTCTCGCGGTGCCTCACACCCTGTACAGTCCCGCCGTGGGGCGCGATAAGGACGGTCTTTGTCCCCGCCTCGTCGAGCGCCTTCCTTGGCTCCGTCATCTCGACCTGTTCGAAATCGTCGGCCACTAGGATTGCGACCCTCATTCCATCGAGCGCCTTCTCGGCCATACTGCCTCCTGCCCCGCGAAATCATCGGCCCGTCTCCGTCGGGCCTGAGAGCACTTCATGGCCGGACATAGGAGGCGGGCGGCGCGGGTGATGGTGAAACGTAATAGAAACTTAGGGCGGAAAATCGATTTGTCAATTCCAGCGACTAACGCGCGGCCGGGTTAATTGGAAGCCCGGCCCGTGGCCGGGCTTCCCGGAGAGGAGTGAAACACAATTTATTGCGCTCCCGGAGCCCGCCGGAGGGCGGGCCGGCGGAGCGCTCCCGGTCCGGCCTTTCCCCTGTCTCTCAGGGCCGCGCGATCCTCTTGCGACCCACCGACCACGCCTTCGGCGCGGTGCCCGCCGCCGAGGAATGTGGGTGCCCCGCCTATTTTACGCTCCGGTCAAACCTCGTCCAAAAAACGGACGGGGTTTGTGGGTGCGGCGGCGATTACGCCTGCCGCCCCCTCGGCAGCCCCTCGATCACGGCGCCTATCATCGAAAATTCCTCCGGCCGCAAAAGGGGCTTTACGTATAGCACCTACAAGTGGTGGCTACCGTTCCCTCTACAGAAGCGAAGATTATGGGGAGAAGTGTTGATAGGTCTTCTAGCGCTCGATAAAGTAGGTGAACGCGCGGTTACTACATAAGACCTAGTATCCGTCCTATGGCTGTTGCTATAGTCGCTGCAGCCCCGCCAGTCTTTATGCCTTCCTTGATCTCTTCCCAATAATTCTGAATTCTACCAACATCTTTGCCTTTTCTTATTGCCTCTACCATTCCATCCGTGATCTGCGTCAGCGCGGATCTCGTCGATGTCTGGTACTCAGCAAAAGACTTCTCGAGTTCAAGAAATAATCTGTCTACCTCTTCTCTATGGTCTCTGTAGTTCTTAATAATGAGATTGTCCAATCTCAGAATTGATCCTGATTGGGAGATCGACCCAGAGAATGTGGAACCGTCTGCCTTAATGAATTGAAATGTTGGCTGCATTATGTTCACGACAATTGAAGATGATGCATTCTCTGATGGATTAGCTGACAAATCACTGACATTTTTAGGGAGTATTTCTGTCAAAAGAGGAGTAAGCATGTCAGATGAAATTTCAAATGCAGCTTGGTACATGGCGTCCTTTATTAGCTGACCTACTTTGCCGAGGTCCTCATCGTTATTTATCTTTATACCTACTCTTGTTTCGAATTCATTCTTGTGGATATCGGCCATCCTAACGCCGAGTTCCGGACTTTGCCGATTTATTCTTTCAATCAACAGACTCAGCGTAAGCAGACTTACTGGGTTAAGCCCTTCCACGAAGAGCAACTCTACGGTTGGTAGAGACGTGTAAAGAGCTTCAAACTCTCCCTCGTGAAAATTCCTTCTGTATTTCTCCTTCTCTTCTACACCACTCTGACAAAAATAAATATACCGTGCCCTTATCGCGTCAATTTTCCACCCGGTTGTAGAAACTCCCCAGAACACGGAACCTGTTACGTCGGCACCTGAAAGGTCCACACAATTTAAATTAACTTCATCGAGAATCGATTCTCGGAGATCGCTGCCGCTGAGCTTGGCCCCTGTAAGGTTGGCATATAAGAAATGTACATTTGTGAGATTGGCATCGGAGAGATTAGCCCCGGACAAAAAGGCTTTATATAGATCTGCTCCACTCAGGTTGGCACCACGGAGATCAGCCTCACTTAAGTTAGCCTCATAGAGTTCAGCTTGACTGAAGTCAGCCTTACGGAGATTTGCCCCGCTGAAATCAGCAGCGCCTAAATAGGCTCCGCTGAAGTCGGCACCTTCCAGGTTAAAACCTTCCATGCCATGTTCATTCGCTGCCCCCAGACCACCAAGCTCCCATTTACCCTTGGGCATCCGAAGGAATCCAAGCCCCAATTTGCGGAGTCTTTTCCACGTCTCTTCCTTTGTCATGATAGTTTATTCTATCAATATTTGTTCACCGTAGGAATGGTTTTCGTAAATTAGTATCCTCTTCAAGGTAGCCGCCGACACTGCTCTTCTATCGAATGCCACTCGTACCTGGGCATTTTCAGAGAACTCTCATAATGGTCGCTTTCAGGAAGGCATGGATAACGAAGCCACCTACGAAGACTAGAAACGGTATAACACTAGAAAGGTGAAGATTGCCAGGAGTAACCAAAGCAGTTCCCCGCTCCGATGTCTACCGGAATAGGGCATCCATGATTATATTTTATCGGATCATCAAATTCACAGACGCAGTTCTGCGCCCACTCGTGCCCGAGCTAACCTATAAGGGCACGGAGGTTGGCGATGGCGGAATGGCGATGGATGCTTACTGTGCCATGTGTGGAGCCGAGGACATCGGATATGAGCCAGATCCACGCATCACTCCTTGAATACTGCAAGCTTGACACATAGAGGAATAACTACGTCAATCAGTGGAGGATATCATGAATGGATCAACGAAGAATTTTGATGAGTTCGTGATGGGCGTCCGGAGCGTCTTAGAGACTGTGGTTAATAACCTGGGAAGCATAAACCCTAAATTGGATGCCGCTTTCGTGGAACTGGTCAAGACATCCTGGCATGAAACAGAAGATTCTTTTCGTGGTATGCAGGCTTATTTTGGGAAGCCCGAGTTTGAGTCTGGATTGAAGGGGAAAGGGATGACAGGAGCATCTCAAGAGCTGAAGTTGAAAGTTTTCCGTGACGAGAAGGCGGCATTTCAGGAAATCTTCGCTGCGTACAAGACGGATCGGAGCGGCTGGAATCCGTTTGCGACAATTCTGAGGGAGGTATTGAAACGTCTGTTCTCTATCATTGATACGATACTCGGCAGCCTAGGCTTTGTGCCTGGGAGCGAGGCAGTTAAGGAATTCAAAGAAGTATTGGAAAAAGTAATTGAAAAACAATGACATTGTGGGTGCGCCTTTTATGATCTTTCAAGAACATGGTCTTGAATGCCGAGCTATCCTGACCGCAGTCATCGCTACAACCTCAAGTCTTGAATGACAGAAGGAAAGCTCTGCTTCACTGTTTCAGGAAGCAGCACGTAACAAGGGCACATACAAGACGCACCTATGGCATCACATTGGTAGTTACCCAAGCATCAAGGAAACAAGTAAGATTCAATTCGGTCAAAAGTCCTGCTCTATTTGTTCCATGGAGATTATCCGGGTTACCAGAATCTCTATGTCTTCTGGTGGGTATTTTGCTTCCTTGATTTGTCGGACCCTCATCACAAAATCGTAGAGTTCCTCTTCCGTTTTTACAATTAGGTATTTGATATCCTTTGGCGCGAAACCCAATCTGCACTGTTGCAGCATTTCGTTGCCCATTTCCACACAGTCTTCGTCAAAGAACTGTTCTTTTTGTAGGACAGGGCCTGTGTCGAATCCAGCTGCTACCGCTTGTTCAAAGGAGGGTACATATCTCCACTCTCTTTCATCGTAGAACCGTATTCCGTTCACATACTTATCTTTTCTCCACAGCTTGCCTTCGTAAGGCTTCAAATAGACACTGACGGTCCAAAGATGTTTCTCCCAGAAGCTTCTCTCAGAGGCAGTCGTGGCCTTATCAGCCATCATCTTAATTGATTTCGGCAGCAGCGATCTTTGATGTGTATAGATTACGGGGGTTATGCCTTTCTTTAGCCCCCATTCTTTGCTAAGGCCTATTGCGTAGCTACCGTAGAGTTTTGTGTGATTCTTGATCTGAGACAACGGAATGTCACAGAAAGAAACGAGAGGAATAGCTACCTCTCTGTCCGGCCTGGTCGGATGAAAAGCGAGAAGTTCCAAGCAAAACCGTGGGTAGAATTCATTTACGAGGATGCTCTCAAGTGTATCCGGGTCTTTTGTGTAATGGAATAGTAACCCTCCCCCCTCCGTCAAGACAATTATGATGCATGCTTAAGGTGGATTCCCTCCCCTATAAGCGGTGATGGTTTTGGGGTTTTGGCCGCCCCATGGTAGACCTCGTAAGGGGTCCTGT
>Ga0187877_1003861_pt1 | contig 11892 bp, 10 predicted proteins | sample June2016WEW_17_1_3_FD_132430 | JGI IMG/M metagenome (GOLD analysis project Ga0187877, IMG submission 132430) | Peatland microbial communities from SPRUCE experiment site at the Marcell Experimental Forest, Minnesota, USA - June2016WEW_17_100 | ecosystem: Environmental > Terrestrial > Soil >... | reverse complement strand
GTTTCTGGGAAAGAGAGCTTTTCGATCGCCTTATAATGGCGTGCGTTTCCGCTGAAACAATTACATACTCTGGGCTTGTACAAAGCAAAAAAATTATTATGAACTAAATCAATAGGCATTTACTGGTATTATATCGGTATGGGCCGGAGCGAATACCGTGGCTTGATTGAGAAAAATTTTCTATAGGGGGGGTCTCCATGAAGATCGGAAAAGGATTCGCCTTAGGGGTTTTGTTGGTATTCACTTTTCTAATCTGGTTTTCTCCCGTCCAGGGGGCGGAGCCGAAAAATGTAATTCTCCTCATCGGGGACGGGATGGGCCCGGAGTCGGTGGGGCTGGCCATTTATTATAATCGCTTTATGAACGGCATGGATAAGCGGCTGAACATGGAACGCCTGATGGCTGCCGGAAACACCGGTTACTGCCTGACTTATCAGTATGGCACCGTGGTCACCGATTCGGCTTCGGCGGCCACGGCTTTGGCCTCCGGGGTCAAGACCCGGGATGCCATCATTGGTAAAGACCAGGATGGACGGCCCATGAAGACCATCGTGGATATTGCCCGGCAACTCGGAAAATCCACCGGTGTGATCAGCAACACCCGTTTGACTCACGCCACTCCGGCTGCCTTTTATGCCAGTATCATTCATCGGGATATGGAGAATGAGATCGCTTCCCAGCTTATCGAGCGAGGCGACCTGAACGTGGCCTTTTCCGGGGGAGCCCAGCATTTCATCCCCGAAGGAATGAAGGTTGAGGAGCATCCCGACCTGAAAGGCATCGATAAAAAAGCTGGCTGGGGAAAGTCAGAGCGGAAAGATAAACGAGATCTGATTGGGGAAGCCAAGAGCAAGGGATATGTCATCGTAGCCAATGACCGGGAGCTTTCAGCCTTAGAGGGTAAGAACGCAGATAAAGTTTTGGGGCTTTTCTCGGCCTCTGGATTCCCCAGCGCGATCGACCGTCAACCCCAACACCAAACAGGGGTTCCAACACTTTCTCATTTGACCGGGAAGGCCCTGGAGGTCCTGAAGAAAAATCCGAAGGGATTTTTCCTGATGGTGGAGGGAGGCCAGATTGACTGGGTTGCCCATGGAAATGATGTGGCCAGCGTTCTTCATGAAATGCTGGAGTTTGATCAGACGATCGGATTGGTCATGTCCTTTGCTGAAACGAATCCGGACACGCTGGTCGTGGTGACGGCTGACCATGATACCGGAGGGTTGGCCATCGCTTACAGCAGTTATAATCCTCCAGTACCCCTGAAACTGCCGAGTGGTGAAACCTGGAAGACGAAATATAATTTTGCGGAGAAAGTGGTCTTCGAAAAAATGGCCCAACAGAAAAAATCATTTCTGATGATGGTCCTGGACAGCAAGGGAAACCCCGCCGACCTGAAACGGGAAGTAGAAGAAAACAGTGCTTTCTCCCTGACTGAAGAGCAGGCCGCGTACGTTCTGGGCAAGGGCCCCAAAACCGGATACCCGGGCCGAGAGTTTGAGGTGTACGGGAATAATGGCCCCACGGCCCTTCTGGGCCGCCTTTTGGGAAGAGAAACGAATACCGCCTGGGCCGTGGGAACTCACACTCATACGCCCGTAATGATTTTCGCTCAGGGCCCCTGGGCCGAAAAATTCCGGGGTCTGTTGGATAACATAGAAATTCCCCGGATCATGGCCCAGTCCTGGGGGGCGTCTCTACCCGCAGCGAAATAAAAAATCGATCATCTCCAAATTAGGTGATGGCCAGAAAGATAGTATAGCTAAATTGTTAAGTGATTCCAGGGGCCCGGAAGAAAAGTCATCTTGCTTGCAATCATAAGGCATATATCTCTCCTTGGCATTGGCGGCGGTGTTCTCTTTCCCTCCGGACCTATCTTATCGCGCCCCCGCTGCGCTTCGCGGAAGGTAAGCAGGGGGAGGTTACGAAAAGCAATATCCCGCCGATGCTTGCGGCGCAAGCTGCCTTTCCTTCCGGGCCCTTGCCAGACTTTCATAAAATTTTGGATCGACTAAGTTGGAGATGATCCTAGAAAATAATCAGGGGGAATTGTAGGAGCACCCTTCTGTGGGTGCCCTTGAAATAGGCAGGCGCGGGAGCCTGTCCCTAAATTGTTCGGTCCCAGAAACCCTTTGGGAGAGGAGGCGGCGATGAATTCTTGGAAAAAGGGATTCGTTCTCATTTTGATGTTATTCACTGCGATGGCCGGCACGGGATGCGCGCTGTTCGTAGTTGCCGGTGCAGGGGCTGCTGCAGGAGTTGGGACCGCGCAATATATCAGCGGGGAATTGAAACAGGCCTATGCGGCTCCCATGGATAAGACCTGGAATGCTTCACTGACGGCCGTTGAGGAACTGAAGATGAAAACTACCGAGAAGTACATCGATAATTTAGACCAGAACCGGGTGATCAAAGGGAAGATTGAGGAGAAGAAAGATTTTCAAATTGCCCTTGAAGCCCTGGCTAAGGATGTCACCATGGTGAAGGTCCGCATCGGGGTATTTGGGGATGAGGAATACTCCCAAAAGGTTCAAGAAGTGATCGCCAAGAACCTGAAGAAACCATAAGGACTGATTATGGCCAAAATTCAAATTGATGCAGAAAAGTGCATCTTGTGCGGGGATTGCGTCCTGGGTTGCTCCTCTGGGTTATTTGTTGCCAAAAGCGAGAAGATCCAGGTCGTGGATGAAGAGCATTGTAATCTATGCGGACACTGCCTCGCTCTCTGCCCGGTGGAGGCCATTACCATTGAAGAGAGGGACCCAAGGGATTTCCCGGATCTTCCAGCAGACCTCAGCGTAGCCCCTGAAACCCTGGCCACCTTTCTTCGCTCCCGAAGAAGCTGCAGGGTGTTTGCTGAGAAGGAGGTCCCCAGGCAAGTTCTGGAGAAATTGATCGATATAGCCCGTTATGCGCCGACCGGCACCAACTCTCAAAACTTCCAATTTATCGTCATCCAAGATAGGAAATTCATCCAAACGCTCGCCAGTCGAACCGCAACCTTCTTCGAAAACTTGCATAAGATGCTGAGTGCCCCCGGGGTGAACCTTCCTCCCTGGCTGCAAACCCATATGCGGGGGATTCGGCTGAACTGGGAGTATTATCAAGCGGGAAAAGATCGCATCTTCCGCAACGCCCCAGCCCTGATTATCATCCATGCGCTGGCGGAAAATTCCTCTTCGGCGCAGAATTGCCACCTCGCCATGGCCCACATCATGCTCCAGGCGCAGTCCATGGGACTTGGGACATGTATCGTCGGATATTTCCTGACCGCCGCTGAACGGGACCCTTCGATCGTCAAGGAATTAGAAATTCCCAAGGAGAACAAAATCTTCACCTGCTGCACAGTTGGCTACCCCGTCCTGAAGTTTAGAAGACTGGTACAGCGAAAACCGCCGGCGGTCCGCTGGCTGTAAAGGAGGGCGCCATGGAAACAAAAATCGGCAAAGCCGCGATAGAACTTCTGCAGGGAGATATCACCGAGCAGGATACAGATGCCATCGTCAATGCGGCCAACCGGACGTTGCTCGGGGGAGGGGGTGTTGACGGAGCAATTCATCGAGCGGCGGGTCCCCAACTTCTGGCGGAGTGCCGGACTTTAGCCGGTTGCGAAACCGGGGATGCGAAAATCACCAGAGGATACAACTTGAAAGCCAGGCATGTCATTCATACCGTGGGGCCGGTCTATCACTCCTCCGGTAAGAAAGCACCAGAGCTATTGGCCAGTTGCTACCGCAGGAGTCTGGAGGTGGCCAGCGGGAATAAGCTCAAAAGCATCGCTTTCCCGTCCATCAGCACCGGTGCCTATGGATACCCCCTGGAAGAAGCAGCCCCCATTGCCCTGAAGACGGTGATGGACTACCTGAATAGCCATCCCGATATCCAGCTGGTACGCTTCGTTCTATTTGGACAGGATGCCTACGGAGCTTACGAGAGAGCTTTAAAGGATCTTATCAAAAAAAATTAATCCTTCGTTACTTTTTGTTGTCATCTCTGACATTGCTACTGCATTGCTTCTACTTTTCTCACGTAGTCATCAATCTTGAATTTTCTCCGTAACCCGGCATCATTCATGTAACGTACATTTCCAAAAATTCTTCGTCCCCCCCAGGGCCGGTCGTGCTTACCGAAGCACCAGGCCACACCGGTAAAGCCGTTGGGGTCTCTCCCGTCCAGTTCGTATTTATTGTTGAGGTAAAGGGCGGTGCGGAAAGACTCTTCAGGACTGGGGTTCCACTCCAGAATCTTTTTTCCCCAGTACATGCGCATGTAATTGTGCATCTTCCCGACCGGGCCTATGTATTGCAGACCGGGGCCATCGTCCTGGAGGGAACGGGGCCGACCTCTTGAAGAGCGACATGATCCGTAAGGCCTACCTCGGGATGTAAAACCCCTCTCCATAAATTATTTGCCACAGAAGACACAGAGGGCACAGAGAATGATATAATATCCCCAAAAGTGGTTTGATTTTTTCGCTATTCTTTGTATTTAGGCCTCTGTGATCTCTGTGACCTCTGTGGCAAATCCTTTTTGTCCTTGAAAGGAAGCTTCCCATGGGTGGAATCTCCTATCGCATCTTAGAAGTGGATCTTTCTTCCGGTAAATCGAAGGTGGTCGAATATGGTGAAGAAACGCTTCGTAAATACTTTGGGGGAAGCGGCCTTGCTGCCTCAATCCTGTTGCAGCGTCTGGATCTTTCGATTGACCCTTTTCACCCGGACAGCCCCCTGATCTTCATGACCGGCCTCTTTACGGGAGTGTCCGTGCCCTGCGGCTGCCGCATCTCCATCTGCGCCAAATCGCCCCTGCAACACTGGGGAGAAGCCAATGCCGGCGGTTACTGGGGAGCGGAGCTGAAATTTACCGGGTTTGACGGTTTGGTGATCACCGGACGGGCGAAAGAGCCTTCTTACCTCTGGGTTACATCGAAGGGGGCAGAAATACGGAATGCCGTATCTCTCTGGGGTAAAGGAACTTTTGAAACCACGAAGAAACTGAGCGAGCTTACCGATCCTAAGGCCCGAGTTGCCGCCATCGGCCCTGCCGGAGAGACCCGAAGCTTTATGGCGGCGGTGGTCACCGGCGGGGCGGAAGCACGGGTTATGGCCCGGACAGGGCTCGGGGCCGTCATGGGTTCAAAGAACCTGAAGGCGGTAGTGGTCAGGGGAGAGAAAAAACCGATCATCGCCGATCAAAAGTTATTACAGGCAACGACGCAGGAATTTCTCCCCAACGTTAAATTCGTCGAGGGTTTGAGCAAGTTCGGTACCGCCGCCCTTATTGAATCCAAAGAAACCGTGGGCGCCCTGCCCATCAAGAATTTTCTTCTCGCCCATTGGGACAAGGCAAAACAGATCGCAGGCCCGACCATGGTGGCCGAATATCTGGAAAAGCATTACGGGTGCTACTCCTGCCCCATTCGGTGCGGCAAGGATGTGAAGCTGAACGAAGGGCCATACGCTGGCGTGATTGGGCATGGCCCTGAGTATGAGACCCTGAGCAGTATGGGTTCCCTGCTCTTGAATGACGACCTGAAATCCATCATCAATCTGAATTATCTCTGCAACGATCTGGGACTGGACACCATGTCCACAGGAATCGCCGTGGCCTTCGCCATCGAATCCTTTAGCCGGGGTTTCCTAAAAGATGCCGATGGACAGGATTTGCAGTGGGGGAATAACCGGGCGATTGGTTCTTTAATTGAAAGGATTGCCAGCCGGCGGGGATTAGGGGCTCTTTTAGCTGACGGAGTGGAGAAAGCGGCCAAGGCGCTGGGCCGGGAGACCGAGAGGTTTGCTCTGCACTCCAAAGGATTAGAGGTTTCCCAAACTAACCCCACTCCCACGGTAAGTCTGGCTTTGAGCTGGGCCACATCCAACCGTGGAGCCTGCCACCTCGAAGGATTCTCTCACCAGGTGGAAGGGGGAGTGCCTTTCCCGGAGATGGGCTACCTTAAAGCTATGGACGGAACCTCCGGCGAAGGCAAGGGCAAGATGACCGCTCTTGCGCAGAATTACATGGCAGTCTTCAATGCCCTGGGCCTCTGCAAATTTCTGTTCTTTGCCCACGTGTCCCATGAGACGCTTTGCAAGTGGATCAAGGGTTTGACCGGCTGGAATTTGACCAGCGCAGATTTGATGGAGATGGGGGACCGCCTCTACAATTTGAAGAGGATTTACAATATTTCGATGGGCATCTCTGCCGAAACAGATACAGTAGCCCCGAGAATACTGGAGATCTTGCGCCCCGGAAAACCAATTGCCGAAGGAGAAAAACTCTTCTTCGATATGCGCAAAGAGTATTATGAAGTCCGCGGCTGGGATGAAAGGGGCATCCCTAAAAAGGAAAAACTACTTTCGCTTGGGTTGGAAGAAGCTGCCAGACGAATCATAAAAAAGTAACGCCAATTATTTCTCACAGAGCGCACAGAGAGCGCAGAGATAACGCAGGCAGATGATCCTATCAAGGCACAAAGGTCGAGGAACGAGGTCTGGTGCTGCGACACTGCAGAACTGCAGACCATTTTAATCATTTAATTTTTGAACTATAGGCACTGTAGAGCACTTTAGGCATTTTAGGCACTTCTCGTGATTATTTATGTCAAAACCGTCGGGACCTTAAAGAGCCTTGAAGAAGGTACAAAACTTACTTCTCTGGATATGCCTGACCGGACAATCGTTTCTCGGGTTATCGAGCGCCTGAACCTTCAAGACTGGGAGGTCGGTTTTGTTTTGATCAACGGCACCCGCGCCACCAAAGATTCCATCCTCAAAGACCAGGACCAACTCACCTTAATCGCCCCATTGGTCGGCGGATAATCAACTCCAATACCGGTGCGAAAACACCATATGACTTTATCGAGATACGCCTAGGGGAAAGCGGAGTCCAGACCCTGAATTCATGACGGATATTGTCGTTGGATGACGCCTGGCATCGTAACCCTCACAATCTCTCGGGGAAGAACCGGATTTATCAAGGTTAAGAGGACGAGGCCCTTTAGCTTTTTCCGCTTGACAGCATTTCTTATCCTGCTAAAATTCAGTTGCTTCTTCTTGCCCTGGAACAGAACCGTTCTAAATTTTGATTCTTACCGGACCTAAAATTAAGCCTTCTGGAGGATTTGATAAAAATGAGTTTCCAGAAGATGGCTGTACGAGGGCTTCAGGGGGGATTGGGGTACCCCTTTGGAGCTTTTTTTGTTTCCTCCCCCCAGCTTGGAGCATTTGAAGCAGGAATCGTTTTGCCTTACCCAGAAAACAAATTCATCTAAAAGGAGGGCCGTTATGAAAGGTAATTCAGGCAGAGGTGTTCGAGATGGCGCTTCCAAGGGAATGCATGGGAAACAGGCAACAAAGGGAAAATTGAGCCGGCGTGAGTTCCTCAAAGCGGGAGCCGCCGGTCTGGGCGTGGCTGCTTTGGGGGGTTTTCCGCGCCAGGTGTTCGGGGCCCCCGCGGTCATCAAGGGGACCAAGCTCGCCATCCTTCAGGGAACCTATTTTATTCCTGCTGCTCAAGAACTCTACAAGAAGCAGGCCCAGGACTGGGGCAATGCCCACGGCGTGACGATGGCCACTGACTTCCTGAACTGGCCGGATCTGCAGCCGAAGATCGCGGCTGCTGTCCAAGCGGGCGGTGTAGACATTGTAGAGCTGTGGCCCGTATGGAACTTCCTTTACCGAAAGAATCTCCTAGACCTAACCGACATGGCCGAGGAAGTTGGTCGGCGGGGCGGGGGCTTTGAGCCGTTTGTCCTGAATTCGGGTAAGGTGGGGGGGAGGTATCTGGGAATCCCCACCGGTCAGTCCAATACGGCCGCGAACTACCGAATCAGCTTCTTCAAAGAAGCCGGCGTCGCCGATGCGGAGGATGGCCGGAAACTGGACATGACCTGGGATGAGTATTTTGCCGTCGGCAAAAAGCTGAAGGAGAAAGGTAAGCCTTTCGGCCAGGCCCTGGGCCACAGCACGGGTGATCCCCCAAGCTACTGCTACCCCTATATGTGGAGCTCCGGGGCCATGGAGGTGGCCAAGGACGGCAAGACCGTGCTCTTCAACAAGCCGGAATTCGTGGATGCCATGAAGAGGTTCATCCAGGCCTGGAAAGACGGCTACGATGAGACCGGAACCTCCTGGGACGACAGCAACAACAATCGCGCGTTCCTTTCCGGGCAGATCTCGTCTACCTTTAATGGCTCCAGCATCTACGCCGTAGCCAAGAAGCAAAATCCGGATATCGCCCAGGATATGAACCATATGCTATTTCCCAGGGGACCGGCGGGCCGGTTTTACCAACTGGGTACCCGGACGTTTGCCATTCTGAAGAGCTCCAAAAACATCCCGGCGGCCAAGGAATTCCTGAAGTGGTGGTTTCAAGACCAACAGTACGATGAGTGGTGGCGCCTCCAGGAAGGCTACCATTTGCAGCACGTGGTAAGGTTGGAAAAGGACCCCATGTGGGACCAAGACCCCAAGATGGCCTCCTTCCGTGACGAGCCGAGGTATGGGCGCATCCAGGGCTATGCCGGCGAGCCCAACGAGAGGGCGTCTATGGCCTTTTCGAAGTATATAATCGTGGACACCTTTGCCAAGGCGGTGCAGTCCGAGGATGCCAAGGCGTCGGTTGAATGGGGTGCGGAGCAGCTCAAGCGGGTTTACGGAGGGTAGTTCGCTTAAGAAATACGGCTTGAATGTACGCGCCCGTTTCGGGTCTGGCTGACGAACCGAGAAAAAAGGGAAGGTTGGTTATTTTTGTTTTGTGAGAAAGTCTGGAAGAAGGCTCAGGTCGAATGACCTGAGCTTTCTTGTTTTGGGGTTTTATGTTATGTAGAGATAAGAAATCACTGTGAAGGAGGACGATCTTGAGAAGTACATCCATGATTGCTGACATTTTCAAGCGTGAAGGAGTGGACCATCTCTTTTGTTTCCCGGTAAACCCTTTAATCGATGCGGCTGCTGAAGCTGGGATAAGACCGATCATGGCCTGCACGGAGCGCAGCGTGATCGGGATGGCCGATGGTTACACCCGGGTCAACAACGGCCGTCGTATAGGGGTCTGTGCTGTTCAAATGGGTCCGGGCATTGAGAATACCTTTGGAGGTATTGCCCAAACCTATGCTGATTCGACCCCGATCTTTTGCCTGCCGGGTGGACCAGCCCAAACTCGATTATCGGCCCAGCCAAATTTTGATCCGGTTATGAACTACCAGCACATCGTCAAATGGGTGGCGCGCATCAATAAGGCAGAACGCATTCCCGAATTCTTAAGGCGGGCCTTTACCTACCTGAAGACCGGCAGACCAGGGCCGGTCATGCTGGAATTACCTCAAGATGTAGCGGGGGTGCAGCTTGAGGATACCGCCCTTTCCTATAAACCGGTAAAAGGGGCAAAGACTATGGCCAGTCCCGAGTCAGTAGCAGCATCTGTAAAGGCGATTGTTTCCGCCAGGAAGCCCTTGATCCACGCCGGGAATGGAATTTTATATGCCGAAGCATGGGAGGAGCTTAAAGAGTTTGCAGAGTTGCTCCAGGTTCCGGTCATGACGACCCTTCCGGGCAAGAGCTGCTTTCCTGAAAACCACCCTCTTTCCTTGGGTTGCGGTGGCCTGACCGGACCTCGCGCTGTTGCCAGGTACCTGGCGGATTGCGACCTCATCTTTGGCGCAGGAAGCAGTTTTTCCATTTCAGCCTTTGCTGCCCCAATACCCCGCGGAAAGGAGGCAGTCCAATTGACGGTCGACGAGCGGGATCTGAATAAGGATTACCCGATTGATTTTCTGATGATGGGAGATGCCAAACTCACGTTGAGGCAGATGATCGAGGACGCGAAACGCTTGTTGGGAGCGGAAGGCCGAAAAGGAGATAGTCGTGTCGCCAGGGAAATCAAAGCGATTAAGGATGAATGGCTGAATGAGTGGATGCCGAAGCTGACCTCCGAGGAAGTTCCCATCAACCCCTACCGGGTTATCTGGGATGTACACAATACAGTGGATTTGCATAAAACCATCGCCACTCACGACGCCGGAAACCCCCGGGACCAGACGGCTCCTTTCTGGAATACCCTGGTTCCTAACAGCTATATAGGCTGGGGCAAATCAACCCACCTGGGATATAGCCTGCCCCTGGCCCTGGGTGCCAAGGTCGCCAGGCCGGAGAAGACCGTGCTCAATATTATGGGAGATGCTGCATTTGGCATGAGCGGGTTGGAAATCGCCACGGCCGCCCGGAATAACATCGGTACCTTGACGATCCTGCTGAATAACTCTTGCCTCGGGGGCTATGAGAAGCACATTCCCATTGCCACCAAGTTATACAAAACCAGATTCATTTGGGGGGACTATACTAAGGTTGCCGAGGGGCTTGGAGCTTATGCTGAACGGATAGAAAAGCCAAAAGAAATCGTACCCGCCTTACACCGGGCTCTCAAGGTGACGAGTGAGGGACGCCCGGCCTTACTTGAATTCATTACGAAGGAAGAAGTGCAATTATCCAGGTATTGGTAGGGTACAATAGAACCGATAAAGATTTGCCGAAGAGACCGGGGAGAAAATGAGGAAGGGGAGAGAGAGCAGAGGTAAGAAATCGGTAAGATATTCTTCAGGCAAATGGTTGGGCAGGGTACCACTTTTCGACCCCGCAGAAGGCTGGGTTATAAGACATCCGCCCGGGAATGGGAAAGGGAACTGGGCTGGCGCGCCCAGTGCTTTCTACGATGAAGAGAGGAAACGGTTCTTACTCTCCTATCGGTTGCGCAAACCGCTTTCCGAGGGGCGGGGCTACGTCACCTGTATTGCTGAAAGTACGGATGGACGGGAGTTTAAGAACATTTGGGAGGGGAAGGCTCCCCAGTTCAACTCTCCCTCGATCGAGCGATCGGCGCTCCTAAGAACCCAACAAGGACGATACCGTCTTTACGTGAGCTATGTTGCGGGGGATGACAACCGATGGCGGATCGACATGCTGGAAGCAGGTAGCCCATCTGCTCTGGATCCTGCCAGCCGGCAAACGGTTCTTCATGCCGATGAGGTCGACTCGGAAGGGGTGAAAGATCCATATATTCTTCTGATCGGGGGGATGTATTATATGTATGTCCCTTATGGCCCCAGGGCAACCATCACTCCGGGCAGCACGGCTGATGATTTACACGGTACCGGCAACGTTTTCACCACTGGAAGGATTGCCCACCCAACGGGGCTGGCGGTAAGCGTGGACGGAGTGCACTTCGAATGGAAAGGGGATGTTATCCGGCCGGGTCAGGATTGGGACCGGAATATGGCCCGCCTGGCATGTGTTGTTTACATCCCGCCGGTGTTTTCCGCTTTTTATGACGGCAGGACCGGCGTGGGCGATGTCTACGAGGATCGCACCGGCCTGGCCGTGGGCCTGGTGCCGGATCACTTTGAGAGTTTGACCCGGAAAGAACCGATTCTCTCCTCCCCCAACGGAACTGGCGCACTCCGGTATATGGATATCGTACCCTTCAGTGATCGTTTCTATTATTTCTACGAGCAATCCAGGCCGGACGGTGCTCATGAGTTGCGGGGAAATATGGTGGAGGTGAACTCTGAGTGAGAGGTCCGCACGGAAACCCCTGTTCACAGGGTTGTGGGCCTCACCGATGTAAGATTGCTAGAAATTAGGGAAGAAAAAAAGAAAGATCAACAGATACATAAATCCTTTCCTGCAAACCCCATCTGCAGCCTTTCGATCATTTCATCCACAAAGTCATAATCGAGCCACTGATTCAACTTTTTAGAGGTATAAATTTTCCGGGTTTTGGTGGCATAATTCATTCTGTCGATCAGAACAGAGTGAACATAAGGATTCAATTTCTCAGAGAGTGCTTCCGGATTCATGGGTAACAACGGCCCGATGAAGACGTAAGTCTTTAACCCAG